>JAAIGE0100044347.1_pt1 | contig 43404 bp, 24 predicted proteins | sample 6487951 | NCBI WGS metagenome assembly JAAIGE01 (sample SAMN13974128, study PRJNA590717) | phyllosphere metagenome | biome: tomato field; feature: multiple bacterial spot infested tomato fields; material: tomato leaves; isolation source: leaves from tomato fields | host: Solanum lycopersicum ...
AAGCTGGCCAAAGGCCTGCTCGGTACCAACAACATCGACACCAATTCGCGGCTGTGCATGTCCAGCGCGGTGACCGGCTACAAGCTTGCGCTGGGTGCCGATGGCCCGCCCACCTGTTACGACGATCTGGAGCTGGCGCACACCGTGCTGTTTGCCGGCAGCAACATGGCCTATGCGCATCCGGTGCTGTTTCGCCGGCTGGAAGAGGCACGCGCGCGCAACCCCGACATTCGCTGGATCGTGATCGATCCGCGGCGTACCGACACGGCGGCCATGGCCGATCTGCACCTGGCGATCGAGCCCGGCACCGACGTCGCCTTGTTCAACGGCATGCTGCATCACCTGATCTGGGAGGACCTGGTAGACGCGCGTTTCGTCGCGGCACACACCGAGGAATTCGATGCCCTCAAGCGGATGCTGCGCGAGTACACGCCGCGCATGAGCGCCGAGATCTGCGGCATTGCGCACGAGGATCTGGTGCAGGCGGCCGAGTGGTTCGGGCGCAGCCCTGCAGCGTTGTCGCTGTATTGCATGGGCTTGAACCAATCCGTGCACGGCACCGACAAGAACCTGGCCCTGATCAACCTGCATCTGGCCACCGGGCAGATCGGCAAGCCGGGCGCGGGGCCGTTTTCGTTGACCGGTCAACCCAATGCGATGGGCGGACGCGAGGTCGGCGGCATGGCGACCATGCTGGCGGCGCATCGCGAGATTGCAAATGCCGACGACCGCGCCGAACTGGAACGGCTGTGGGGCGTGCCAGCCGGGCGAATCTCGCCAACGGCAGGCGCACCGGCCGTGCAATTGTTCGAGCGGCTGCGCGCGGGCACGCTCAAGGCGGTGTGGATCGTGTGCACCAACCCCGTACATTCGATGCCGGAGGTTGCCGGCATTCGCGCCGCGCTGGAAAACGCCGAATTGGTGATCGTGCAGGAGGCCTTTTCCGGTACCGACACCGTGCCGTATGCCGACGTGTTGCTGCCGGCCGCCAGCTGGGGCGAGAAGGACGGCACGGTGACCAACTCCGAACGCCGAATCACTCGCGTGCGCAAGGCGGTGGAAGCACCCGGGCAGGCACGTGCGGATTGGTGGATTGCCAACGAGGTGGCGCGCCGGCTGGAAGCGCGCCTGGCACCAGTGCGCGGGCAGGGCCTGTTCGCATTCAAGCACCCTGCGCAGATTTTCGACGAGCATCGCGCGCTCACGATTGGCCGCGACCTGGATATCGGCGGCCTGGATTACGCGCTGCTGGATCATGGCCCGCAGCAATGGCCGTTTCCGGCAGGCAGCACGCAAGGGCAGGCCCGGCGTTACACCGACGGCGTATTCGCGCACGCCAACGGGCGTGCACGCTTCCACGCCACGCCGTATCGCAAGGTGGCCGAAGCCACTTCGGCACGGTTCCCGATGCGGCTGCTCACCGGACGCCTGCGCGACCAGTGGCATGGCATGTCGCGCACCGGGCGGGTCGCGGCGGCATTCGCGCATAGTCCCGAGCCGGCGCTGCGCATGCATCCAGGCGATGCACAGCGGCGTGGGCTGGTGGCCGGCGAACTGGTGCAGATCGCAAGCAAACGCGGTGCGCTGGTGCTGCCGCTGGAACTGTCGGACGAACTGCGCTCGGGCACGGTGTTTGCCCCCATGCACTGGAGCGGGCAGAGCCTGTCCAGCGGCGGCATCAACGAAGTCAGCACGCCGGCAGTGGATGCGCGTTCGCAACAGCCCGAACTCAAACACACGGCCGTGCGGGTGGAAAGGATCACGTTCGGCTGGCATCTGCTGGCGGCGCGGCGTGGGGATGCACTCGCCTTGCAGCAGGCATTGCAACCGCTGTTGCGCGACCGCGGCTATGCCTCCCTGCGCCTGCATGCCGAGCCCTCGAGCGGCACCAAACGCCGTGCAGCCGGGGATTGGGTCGTGTTGCATGCCGCCTGCGAACGCGCACCCGATGCCAGCTGGATGGATCGCCTGGTCGTCGCCTTGCAGCTGCCGGCCGGCGCGGATGTGCTGGAGTACCGCGACCTGCGCCGCGGGCTGATGCGCCGCGTTGGCTGGCGCATGCAAGACGGGTATCACCATATCGACGGCGTGCTGCTCACTGCCGCGCAACCCGGCGACGCCGATCGCTCGTTGCTTGCCACCGCACTGGCCGGTGAACCGTGGCGGGGTGCGCGGCTGTCGGTCTTCGCCCATACCCACAGCGCACCGAGCGACCCGATTGTGTGCACCTGCATGCATGTCTCGGCCGCCGCGATTCACGCGGCCATCGACGACGGCGCCGATGTTGCGCAGCTCAAGCAACGCCTGGGCTGCGGCACCGTGTGCGGCTCCTGCGTGCCGCAACTCACTCGGCTGTGCCGGCAAACGCGGCTTGCGTGAGTGCACCTGTCCTCTGAATGCACCGTCCCTCCACACCCAACGAGAACTCCCATGTCAGTCACACCTTCCTGCGCACGTGATGTGGTGTTGTTGTCCGCCGGCCCGGGCGACCTGGAATTGCTCACCATCAAGGCGGTGAAGGCCCTGGCGTCGGCGCAGGTGCTGCTGCTCGACGATCTGGCCAACCCGGAGATCGTCGAACTTGCACCGCAGGCGCGCGTGATCCGGGTGGGCAAACGGGGCGGATGCCGTTCGACACCGCAGGAGTTCATCTGCCGGCTGATGCGTCGCTACGCGTTGCAGGGCCTGCGCGTGGTGCGCGTGAAGGGGGGCGATGCGCTGCTGTTCGGCCGCGCTGGCGAAGAGATCGCCTTTCTGCGGCGTGCCGGCGTCGGCGTGCAGGTGATCAACGGCGTGAGTGCGGCCTTCGCTGCGGCGGCCGCACTGGAGGTCTCGCTGACCCATCGCAGCCATTGCCATGGCATCACCTTCGTCACTGCGCATACGCACGACCACGGCGAACCGAATTGGGGTGCGCTGGCGGCCAGCGGCACGACGCTGGGTATCTACATGGGCCTGCGCCGCGCGGATGCGCTGGCCGCTGCATTGCTGGCGCATTTGCCGGCCAGCACGCCCGCCGCCATCGTGCAGGCCGCCACACGGCCGGAGCAGCAACGTCGCCTCACCACCTTGGGCGAGCTGGGGATGACAGCCGCCGCGCTGCCACCGGGCCTGCCGACCTTGTTGCTGGTGGGCGGTGCTCTGTCCGAAGCTGCGGCAGCGTGCGACGACCGCGATGGGCCGATGGTGGTGCAGGCCGTGGGGTGAGGCGGCGCACCACCGCTGACGCGGCTGCGGGGCAGGGCGATTCGGACTCACGGTTGCCGCCCGACATGGTGCGTGCGCGTCCGGAGACTGCTTGCCCAGCCTCTGGCGCAGCCGCATCCGGGCGTGGACGGCACGGCACGGCTAATGGTTCCGGCCCGGCGTCAACGTCGGCCAGTGGTACCCACTTGCACACAACCGCTAAGTCTTTCGCAAGGCGGGTAGCAACGCCTGAGGCGTTGATGGCGCATCAGTGCGTGCCCAGATCCACGCGCAGTCTGTGTGCGGGCCTTGCCTGTTTCAACCTGTGGCTGCGCCGCTGTCTGGCAGTCCAGTGGCGAATTGGCCGGGCGATCTGCGGCATCGGCAGCACACGCCTTGCGAGGCGCTGCGCACGCCGACACCGGGGCAACTGGCGCACGCAGACGATGAGTGAGCTGTACGCAGACGGCTGTTCCCGCACCGTGCGTCGCAGCCGGACTACGCGAGATTGCAACACACCTGCATCAGGGGCGGGCGCTTGGTCCAGGCATAGCGGCTGATCCCTGCGGCGCCTGCGCAACCCGTCCAGCGGCTGCAGACGGGTTGCGCCCCGTGATAGCGCTATCTACCTAAGAGGTAGGCCGAATCGTCCGGCGATGCGAAGGTGTGCAAGATTTGCGCAGCGAGCGCAGCCGTTTTTTCCTGCATCCATCCGCAATGCACCGCGGAGCCTGCCTTTCCGGGTTGGCACGAATGTTGCGGTTAGCCCAATACCCAGGCGTAACCGAAGCATCGAGAGGAGGCACAGTGGAAGACGGACAAAACACGACCCGTAGCCGGCGCGGCTTTGCCGCATTGGATCCGGAGAAGCGCCGCCTGCTGGCGAGTAGCGGCGGCAAAGCCGCGCATGCCAGCGGCAATGCGCACGAATTTACCAGCGACGAAGCGCGCGAAGCTGGCCGCAAGGGTGGCCAGGCCGTGAGCCGCGATCGCGATCACATGTCGCGGATCGGCAGCAAGGGCGGGCGTTCCAAGCAGGCCAAGCCGCAGGAAGAATCCGCTTAATCCAGCCATCGGCGCGCCATGGCGCGCCGGTTTGGGAGCGAATCTTGCGGAAGGCTGGACACAGGCGCTACGCCCATGCGGCTAGCGCCTGTGCTGTTTTCGGTTTGAAGCAAGCCGATTGCTGCACGCGGTAATGCGCAATCGATTGCAGATTTTTGCACGCCGTCATCGTGCGTGATGGCCTGTGCACCTGGAAAGATTCATGAGCGCCTGCTGTGCGACGCATCAAGCGCATGCGAGAAATTTTTGCAGTCGTGCATTGATGTCCGACATCGATTGCATGGAAAAATTTCACTCCAGCCACGATGCCGTTTCCAACATCGGCAGGATTTGCAGCCCACCCGGTTTGGGGCTCACCTGCGCCACGGCGGCATGAAGCGTCCCCACCATCGCTCGCAGGGCCCCGGGGCCTTAGATGGTCAGCGCGGTCAGTGACCCACGCATTGCATGCAGATCCCTCAGCGATCGCCGCGCAGATCCTCAGTTCCGTGCGACGACATACAGACAGGCTGTGGAAGGCGGAGCCGCCAGTGCCTCCGCGTCATGTCAATGCCACGTAGACGTCGCACGCAGCGTTCACTTGGAACAGTCACATCTTTCATCCGCGCCGCTGCAGGCTGGACATATCGCAAACACACAGGAGAACCCCATGGCCGAACCCCAAGAAAACCTGATGGACTGGCTGCGCGATGCGCATGCGATGGAGCAGCAGGCCGAGCAGATGCTCAAGGCCCAGGCTGCACGCATCGAGCACTACCCCCAGCTCAAAGCCCGCATCGAGCAGCATCTGGAAGAGACGCTGGGGCAACAGCGCCTGGTCGAGTCGTGTATCGAGCGCCTGGGCGGTTCGCCGTCGATCATCAAGGACGCGATGGGCAAGATGGCCGCGTTCGGGCAGGCAATGGGCGGCATGACCACCTCCGACGAAATCGTCAAGGGTGCCATGGCCAGCTATGTGTTCGAGAACCTGGAGATCGCGACCTACACCGCCTTGCTGGGTGCCGCCAAGACGGTGGGCGATACCGAAACGCAGCGCGTGTGCGAGCAGATCCTGCCCCAGGAACAGGCCATGGCCGATTGGCTGTTGGCGCATCTGCCGGAGTTGACCGAAGAGTTCCTGGTCCGCGACGCCACCCCAGGGGTCACGGCGAAGAAGTAAACATCAGCGACGCAGGTTTCATCGGCCCCGCAGCGCGGGGCCTTTTTGCTTCTGTGCGCAGAGCGCTTACCCTTGGCGGCTCCTTCGCACCGGTGTCTGCAATGACGACAAACCCAACGTATCCGATCGGCACGCCCGGGCAACCGTGGGGTGAGCCGGAACGCGCCCTATGGCGCGCACGCCAGCTGCAGCAACGCAGCTATGCGGAGGATGTCGTGCAGCAGGTCGCCGCACTGGCCGAACAGTACGAGCGCGTGCAGTACGGCACCATTACCCATGCGCAAGGGGAGTATCCGTTGCTGGCACTGCGCAGCGCGCAGTGGGACGACAGCCTGCCGTGCGTGTTGGTCACCGGCGGCGTGCACGGCTACGAAACCAGCGGCGTGCAAGGTGCGCTGCAATTCCTGCAACAGCGTGCTGCCGACTACGCAGGCAAATGCAATCTACTGGTGGCGCCGTGCATCAATCCCTGGGGCTATGAACGCATCCAGCGTTGGAATGCCGATGCAGTCGATCCGAATCGCGCGTTTCGCCGCGACAGCCCGGCCGAAGAGTCGGCTGCGCTGATGCGGCTGGTGGCCGCGACCTCCGGCCGAATGCTGGTGCATATCGATCTGCACGAAACCACCGATAGCGACGAGAGCGAGTTTCGCCCGGCGTTGGCGGCGCGCGACGGCGCGGTGTTTGTGCCGGGGAGCATTCCGGACGGGTTTTACCTGGTCGGCGACAGTGAAGATCCGCAGCCCGCCTTCCAGCAAGCGGTGATCGCAGCGGTGGCCGAGGTAACGCGTATCGCGCCTGCCGATGCGGATGGGCAGCTCATCGGTGCACCGGTGGTGGGGCATGGGGTCATCAATTATCCGGTGCGGCGACTGGGCTTGTGCGCCGGCGTCACCGATGCGCGGTATCGCACGACCACCGAGGTCTATCCGGATAGCCCACGCGCCACACCCGACCAATGCAATGCTGCGCAGGTGGCGGCAATCTGCGCGGCAATCGATTACGCACTGGCGCAGCACTGAGGGCAGGGCACCTGGAGCAGCTAACAAAACGACTGCACAGCCGCCAGGCCCACCTGACGACTGTTCGCTACGTTTGTTGGCCGCTCTTCGGCGCCACGCGGCAGGGTTGGCCGGCAAATCGCTTTACGTCGCGCGCCCGCAATTGCCCGCGCGGACTCGGGCCTGGGTTTTGCGGCGACGTCGCATGTATGCGGCCCATCTGCACGGCTGCGCATCGTCGAAGCACGAACCGGCGCCTTGCCTGCATGGCGAACAGAGGAGGGGCCGCACCCATGCGGCCTTGCGCGTACAGCACGTAAACTACGCGTTCATAAGTCGCAGGAGCGCAGATCCATGCAACACGATGCATTCAATGGCGCACGCAGGCGGGTGTTGGCTGGCATGGTCGGGATGACGCTCAGTGGTGGCGCGTTTGCACAACAGAACAATCCGAGGAAAACCATGGCGCAGGACAGCAGCTGGCACGCCGGAACCTGGCTCAACCGGCCGAAGACACTCGATATCAACGGCGACACGTTGGATGTGGTGACCGACCAGGCGACCGACTTCTGGCGCAAGACGCATTACGGATTCACCCGCGACAGCGGGCACTTTCTGGGCATCAAGGCGGGCGCAGGCTTCACCGCGCAGCTGCGTGTGCGCGCGCAGTACGAAGCCTTGTACGACCAGGCCGGCATCATGGTGCGCGTGGACGAGCAGCACTGGGTCAAGGCCGGGATCGAACTCAGCGACGGGCGCGCCATGCTCAGCAGCGTGTTGACCAACCCGGTTTCGGATTGGGCAACTGGGCCGTACGAAGCCGACCCCAAGGATTTCTGGATCCGTGCCACGGTTGCCGATGGCGTGCTGCGCCTGCAGGTCTCTGCGGATGGCCGTCACTGGCCGCTGGTGCGGCTGTGTCCGTTTCCGCCGGCAAGCGCCTATCTGGTCGGACCGATGTGCTGCACGCCCGAGCGCTCAGGTCTGAAGGTGCGGTTCTCCGATTGGGCACTGAGTGCTCCGCTGGGTAAGGACCTGCACGATCTCAGTTGAGCGCTAGGAGCATTGCTGCATTGCAGGCAGCAGGTTGGACGTGCATCGCATCGCAAGGCATGGCGCATGCATCCGCACGGCGCGGCGTGGTGCGGTTGCCTGTCCGGCGCATCCGCGCACCGCCGCGGCTCTACGGCAGACGCTGCAGCGCCCCGGTTTGTTTGACGTAGTCGGCCACCAGATGCGCCTCCATGGGTTTGGCGAGCAGATACCCCTGCGCCTCATCGCATCCCCAGCTCCGCAGCAACGCAATCTCATCGGCGTGCTCGATGCCCTCGGCCACGGTGCGATAACCCAACGCGTTGGCCAGGCGCACCACCGCCTCGGCGCGCATCTGCATGCCGGTTTTGGTGGCGATGCCAGTCACCAGCGACCGGTCCAGCTTGAGCACATTGACCGGCAACTCGGTGAGATAGCCGAAGTTGCTATAGCCGGTGCCGAAATCGTCGATGGCCACGCTCACGCCTGCATCGCGCAGCGCGCGCAGCCGCGGCACCGCTTCGACATTGCTGCGCAGCCAGCGGCCTTCGGTGATTTCCAGTTCGATGCATGTGGTGGGAATCGCCAGGTCCTTGCAGCGGTTGATCACATCCGCTGCCAGGTTGATGTTGCCGAAATCGCGCGACGACAGGTTGATGGAGATGGAAAAATCCAAGCCCTGGGTACGCCATTCCGCCAGCTGTACCAAGGCGCTTTCGATCACCCAATTGGTGACCGTGCACATCAGTGCGGTTTTTTCGAAGAGCGGGATGAACTCGTCGGGACCGATCGGGCCGAGGCTGGCGTGATGCCAGCGCAGCAACGCCTCGAAGCCGGTCACCGATAAGTCTTCAAGGTTGATGCGTGGCTGGAACACCAGCCGGAAATCGCCGGCTTTCAGGGCCTGTTCGGCATCCAGCGCCAGGCGGTACGAGCGTTGAATCGCATCGTCGTGCGAAGCGCTGTACCAGCACACGATGGCATGGTTGTTGATGGCATCGCCCAGCGCCACCAGGCCCTTGCGCATCACATCGTTGGTGTCCGGCTGCTGCGGGGCGAAGCGCACCACACCGGCATGAAAGGTCAGCGACATCGGTACGCCGGCGGCATCCACCGGCTTGTGCAGCATGTCGCGCAGATCCAGCAGCAGGTCTTCCATCTCGTCCGGCGCGGAGTTGAGCAGAAAGAACGCAAAGCGCATCGAGGCCACGTGGTAGACGGTGGCCTTGCCGCGCAAGGCGCGGGTCAACACGTAGCTGGCGTGGCGAACCAGCTCTTCCAGCGGCTGCATGCCCAGCGCCTGGCGCGCCTCATTGGCGGCCTGAGTGTCGTAGACCTCAATGAACGCTGCAATGGTAGGCACGCTATGGCTGCCGAAGGCGAGGGCGTCCAGATCCGATTGCAGCTGACGCGTATTGAGCAAGCCGCTGTGCGGCTCGCGTCGGCCCGCACCGAACTGCAGTTCCAGCTGTGCGGCAGCCACGTTGGCGAACATCAGCAGTTGCTGATGCTCCTGGCTTGCCAGCCGGCGCTCGCGCGTGTCGATCACGCACAGGGTTCCGGAAATTCCTGTCTGCGGCGCACCCACGGGCACGCAGGCGATGAAGCGCGCGGGCAAGCCGGGGAACGCGGCATCGCCGAGTTGAATTTGCGCAAGCGTTGCATGCTCGATCAACTCGGTCACGCCATTTGGCGCTGGCGGAACCTGCTGGCACAGCTCCATGGCCTGTTTGACATGACTGCTGCTGATGCCACGCGCTGCCAGCACACGCAGGCGCCCGCCCTCCGTGATGGTCAGCGCAGCAGCCGGCGCCACCAGGGCATGGCAGAGCAATCGTGCGATTTGCTCCAGGGGCTCCATGCCGCCCAAGTCGATCGGCACGCCTGACCAGTCGAAGTGGCGATCCTGCGGTTTGTCGTCCGGGGCAAGCGTCATGGCATCGGGTTCCGTGTCGAAGATCACACACTGCACCGCTACTAGAAACAAACCGAGGTCATCGATAGGTGACGGAAACTCCACGAACTACGTGTCGAGCCAATCACTTTCGATTTTTTCTGCAAACGTCGAGCAGCCTGGCAGTCCCGACAATAAACCATGCTGTTGCGCTCGCGATATACAAATACCGCACTCCACTGTCCGCTGTCGACTACAAAATGGTCTTAATCTCTAAAGCAAACTCCGAAACTGATTAGCACCCTGCTGGAGGGTGTGTCGGGCTTTGCAACGCAGCAAGTTTCGTTGAACGCGATTGTTATAAGTCACAGTTGCCGGCCCAGCTCAATTGCGCATCAGTCTGCTTTATCAAGCTCGGGCTCATCCGTTCAAATCACTTCAAAAAATTCAAAATTCCGCTTTGCAAGTGATGAATCCGGCATAGATGGTGTGGGTCAGTACAGATGAGGCTGCAAAACCTGCATTTAGCGGGCACGAGCAAACCAGTCCACAGATCTGGCCTGTGTCATGGATGAGGTGAGAGTTAGTGATATTCAGCACAGTTTCAATCGTATTGAATCGCCTATTAATTTAATGGCGCGGCGAATAGAGAGTGGTATTAACTCAACTTCTCCCTGCAAGCGATGTTCGCGGCTAATCGCCATTATTCGTCGAGGCGGCCTGGCTGCTTTAAACCAGCTCTACCGTTATTCCAATCCCGTCTTTGGAGGCGCGCGCATGGGTGCGCGCTGGTCTCTGCCCGGCAATCAGGGGGAATTCAAATGAATCGTGCATTTGCGCTGGTCTGGAACGCAGCCATTGGCAATTGGGTGGTGACGCATGAATTAGTGCGTCGGCGTCGCAAGCCTGGCTCAACCCGTCGTCAATTGCCGGCCCTGGTGGTCCTTGCGGTGGGGGCCGCCGCACCGATGCTGGCCTGGGGCGCATGCACGCCGGCCATCCCCGCGGCGGGCGCAACCGTCACCTGCTCGGGTACGCCGGTCACCAGCAACAGTTTTTCCAGTAGCGCCAACAACCTGACCGTGAATGTCGCCTCCGGCAGCCAGATGACCGCAGGCCTGTTGGGCGGCACCGGCATCGCCCTGAGCGGTACCAATTCCACACTCAACAACGCCGGCACCATCGACCCTTCCGTGCTTGGGCTGCTCTCGGTACTGAGCAGCGGCGTGACCATGGGCAATGCCAGCTCCACTGCAGTCACCGTCAACAATCTTGCCAGCGGAACGCTCTACGGCACCGGCGGCTTGCTGGGCGCCAATCTGCTCAATCTCGACGGCATGGCGCTGGGGCTGACGTCGGCCAGCAACGGAACGGTGCAGATCAACAACGCTGGCGTGATCGATAGTCGCCCGTTGCTGGGATTGTCAATTCTGGGGTCGGACACCCCGGTGATCGCGGTGACCGGTGGAGGCACCGTCAACGCGGTCAATACCGGCACCATCAACGGACGGGTGGGCTTTCAAAGTTCGGCCACCGGCAACACGTTCGTCAACTCAGGCACCATCAACGGCAGTGTTTCGATGGGGGCGGGCAGCACCAACAGCTTCACTGCGGTCACCGGTGGCAGCGTCAACAGCGGGGGAGGCCTTGCACTGGAATTGCTCGGCCCGGGCGGTTTGCTGAGCTTCGCGCAAACCGGTGTGGTGGATGGAGGCCTGGGCGGAAACAACACGTTGATCCTGCAAAATTCTGCGGTGGGTACCGGCAGCGGCAGCACCGGCAACGGAACGTTGAGTACCGCGCAATACATCAATTTCGGAAATTTGCGCGTCAATAGCGGCACCTGGTCGGTGGGCGGGGCGAGCAACTTCGCCAACAGCGCGCTCAATGGTGGCGTGTTGCAGTTTGCCAATCCTGCGCAGTTGGGCACCACCATCACCGCCAACGGAGGCACGCTCCAAGCCACCGCTGCTGGCCTGACCCTTGCACCGACCAATGGCATTGCGCTTGGCGCGGGCGGCCTGACTGTGCAGGGCACCAATAACCTGACCGTTGGCAGCGCAATTACCGGCACCGGCGGATTGACCAAGACCGGCACCGGCGGAGTGGCGCTGACCGGTACCAGCACGTTCAGCGGTGGCGTCAATCTGGTCGATGGCGCGTTGACGGTGGGCACCAACAGTGCCTTGGGCACCGGCACGGTCACCGCATCCGGCGGCAGCCTGTTGGCAGGTGCCGCAGTGAACTTGGCCAATGCGTTTTCGCTAAGCAACACGGTGGGTATTGGCGGCGCAAACGCGCTGCGAATCGGAGGGACGGTCAGTGGCACCGGGGCGCTCAACAAGGTTGGCGCCGGCACGCTGACCTTGGGTGGCAGCAATACCTACAGCGGTGGCACCACCCTGGGTGCAGGCAGCGTGCTGCTGGAGACTTCCGGTGCGCTCGGCACTGGCACGGTCACTGCGGCAGGCGGTTTGCTGGATAACACTGCACCACTGACCCTGACCAACAACTTTGCGCTCACCAATGCGCTGGGCCTGGGAGCCAGCGGCAACGCGTTGACCTTGAGCGGCACGCTGGCCGGCGCTGGCGGTGTCAATAAGACCGGCACCGGAACGCTGTCACTCAGCGGCACCAATACCTATAGCGGCGGCACCACGCTGGCAGCGGGCACGCTGCAACTGGGTACCGCGTCCGCGCTGGGCACGGGCGCATTGAATGTCACCGGCGCATCCAGCCTGAGCACCACTGCGCCGTTGACGGTGACCAATGGCATCAGCCTTGCCGCACCGTTGAACTGGACCGGCGCACAAGCGCTCACGCTCAGCGGCGCCATCAATGGTGCCGGCAGTTTGATCAAGAGCGGTACTGGCGATCTCACCCTGACCAACGCCAACACCTACACCGGCGGCACTACGCTCAGCACCGGGCGACTGGTGGTCGGTTCGAATGCGGCCCTGGGCACCGGCACGCTCACCGCCAGCGGAGGCGAGCTCGATGCTACGGCCGCGTCCACGCTGGGCAACGCGATTGCGCTGACCGGAAACCTGGGCGTCGGCAGTAGCGGCAACGCGTTGAATCTCACCGGCACCATCAGTGGCGCCGGTGCACTGAACAAACTCGGTGGCGGGACGCTGACGCTGGCTGGTCTGAACACCTATACCGGCGGCACCAGCCTCAATGCCGGCACCTTGCAGGTGGCCAGCGGCACCGCACTGGGCACCGGTACGTTGAATGTCACTGGCTCTGCGAGCTTGCAAAACACCGCCGCTGCCACGCTGAGCAACGCAGTGACGCTGAGCACCGGCGCGCTGACCCTCAATGGCGCGCAGGCGTTGACCTTGGGCGGCGCCATCAGCGGTGCAGGCAGCCTGGTCAAGGCCGGCGGCGATCTCACGCTCAGCGGCAACAACACCTATACCGGTGGCACCGCGCTCAACACCGGCAAGCTTACGGTGGGCAGCAATACCGCGCTGGGGAGCGGGACCTTGACCGCAGCGGCCGGCACGACGCTGGACAACGCAGCAGTGAGCACGCTCGCCAATGCCATTGCACTGGCAGGGCAGTTCACTGTGGCTGGGAGCAACGCGCTCACGCTGACCGGGGGCATCAGTGGCGCCGGCAGCCTGGACAAACTCGGCCCGGCCAGCTTGACCCTCAGCGGCAACAACACCTATCTGGGCGGCACCCGCCTGACGGCAGGCAGCCTGATTCTGGGCAGCGATGGCGCACTCGGGACGGGCAGCCTGAGCGTGAGTGGCGGCCTGCTCGATAGCACCGCTGCACGCGTGCTGGCCAACAACGTGGTGCTGGATGCGGATCTGCAACTTGGCGGCAGCCAGGACCTGACCCTCACCGGTGGCATCAGCGGCATCGGTGGCCTGGTCAAAGACGGTGCAGCAGCGCTGACACTGACCGGCGCAAACACCTTCGGTGGCGGCGTGGATCTCAACGCGGGGAGCTTGTCGGTCGGCAGCGGCGCGGCGCTGGGCAGCGGTGTGTTGACCGCAGCCGGCGGAACGCAACTGCAGGCCACCACCGCCACCACGCTTGGCAACGATGTGGTGCTCAATGGTGCGTTGTCATTGACCGGCAACAACAACCTGGGCTTGAGCGGTACCGTGAGCGGCGCCGGCAGCCTGGTCAAGCAAGGCACCGGAGCGCTCACGCTCAACGGAAACAACAGTTACACCGGCGGCACCGCGTTGAACGACGGTGCCCTGGTCGTGGGCAGCAATACCGCACTCGGTAGCGGCGCACTTACTGCTGCCAACGGCACGCTGCTCACCGCTGCCTCTGCGGTGACCTTGCAGAACGCGCTCACCACCAACGGTGCGCTGACGATCGATGGACAAAACCTCACGCTCGATGGCGCGATCGATGGCGCGGGCAGCCTGATCAAGACCGGCGCGCAGACGCTCACCCTCAATGGCAACAACACCTGGAGCGGTGGGCTGCAACTGCAGGGTGGTTCGTTGCTGGTTGGCAGCGACACGGCATTGGGCGCAGGTACCTTGACTGCCGCAGGCGGTACCACGCTGGATGCAAGCACCGTCGTGGCGCTGGGCAATGCAGTCGCCTTGAATGGCACGCTGACCCTGCCTGGCACGCAGGATATTGCGCTCAACGGCGTCGTCAGCGGCATCGGTGGCCTCGACAAGCAGGGCAGCGCCATCCTGACGTTGAGCAACGCCAATACCTTCACCGGTGGCGTTGCGCTGGACGCGGGCAGGCTGGTGCTTGGGAACAATGCCGCGCTTGGCGTGGGTGACATGCGAGTCAACGGCCCTGCCGAACTGGATGCCACTGCCGCGTTGACGGTAGGCAACAACCTCGCGTTGAACGATCAACTGACGTTGGTGGGCAGCAACGATCTGGTCTTGAACGGCAGCGTCAGCGGCACCGGCAGCCTGGTCAAGAATGGCGCCACCACCCTGTCGCTCACGGCCAGCAACAGCTACAGCGGCGGTACCAGCCTGACCGCAGGCACCATCGCGGTGGGAGCCGACAATGCGCTCGGCACCGGCAGCCTGTCGGTGCTCGGCAATTCGGTATTGAGCAATGCGGTCGCCGTGGCGCTAGGCAACGACATCGCGCTGGGCGCCGCGCTCACCGTGGATAACGCCGCAGACATGTTGGCAAGCGGTGCCATCAGCGGAAGCGGAAGCCTGGTCAAGACCGGTCTTGGCACGCTGACCTTGAGCGGTAACAACAGCTACACCGGCCCGCTGGCGATTCAGGCCGGCACCGTGGTGGCCAGTACCGCGGCCTCATTGGGCAACGCCAGCAATGTCGATGTCGCGGCAGGTGCGCTGTTGAACCTGACCAACGGTGGCTTGATCAACACGCTCACTGGTGCGGGCGGTGTAGACACCGATACCGGCGCCACGCTGCAACTAGGCGGCGGCGATTTCGCCGGCAGCCTGGGCGGTGGCGGCAACCTGGACAAGGTGGGGGCCGGCACCGTGCGTTTGCTCGGTACCAGCGCGATCGGTGGCAGCACGCAGGTCAGTGCGGGCACGCTCGATGTGGTCGGCAGTCTCGGCACCAGCGCCTTGAACGTCGCATCGGGGGGCACGCTGACCGGCACCGGCGCCGCCGGTAATGTGGGTGCGGCGGTCACCGTCAGCGATGGCGGCAGGCTCGCACTGACCAGCGGTTCGTCGTTGAGCGTGGGCGCGTTGACGCTCGCGCCAGGCGCGTTCGTCGATGTGGCGTTGGGCGCGCCAAGCGCAACCCGCTTGCTGGCCGTCAATGGCGATCTCACCCTGGACGGTACGCTCAACATCACCGATCTCGGTGGCTTCGGGACCGGCGTGTACCGGTTGATCGACTACACCGGCGCGCTCACCAACAACGGCATGCTGATCGGCCTGTTTCCGGGCAGCGTGGACATCAGCCAGCTCGCCCTGCAGACCGCCATCGGCCAGCAACTCAATCTGGTGGTGACCGCGCCGGGCAGCATCGTGCAGTTCTGGGATGGGGTACAGACCACGGCCAATGGCACTGTCGATGGCGGCGCCGGCACCTGGGGTGCAGCCACCAACTGGACCGGCCAGGACGGTAGCGCCAACAGCACGTGGCAAGGCGACTTCGCAGTGTTTTCCGGTACGGCCGGCACGGTGGGCGTGCAGGGTACGCAGAACACCGGCGGCCTGCAGTTCGTGACCGATGGATATCAGTTGACCGATGCCGGCGCGGGCGCACTGGCGGTGAGCGACCCGTTGACCGCCATCCGCGTCGATCCGGGTGCCACGGCAAGCATCGATGTGGCCATCACCGGCACCGGCGGCGTGCAGAAGCTTGATACCGGCACGCTGGTGCTGAGTGGTCCCAACACCTACACCGGTGGCACGGCGCTGGGCGGCGGCAGCCTGGTGCTGGGCAATGCGCTAGCGTTGGGCAGCGGCACGCTGACCGCCGCAGCGGGCACCACGCTCGATACCAACCAAGCATTGGCCCTCGGCAACGCGGTGGTGCTCGATGGCGCGTTGACGCTGCCCGGCAGCAACGACCTGACATTGGCCGGCGCCATCAGCGGTGCAGGCAGCTTGATCAAGAACGGCACCTCCACGCTCACGCTGGGAGGCAGCAACAGCTACCTCGGCGGCAGCGTGTTGAATGCCGGCACCCTGGCGGTGGGCAGCAATACCGCACTCGGCACGGGCAGCCTGTCGGTGCTGGGCGATGCGACGTTGAGCAATGCCATTGCCTTGGCCCTGGGCAACAACGTCAACCTGGGCGCCAACCTGACCATCGCCAGTGCGGACGATCTGGCGTTGACCGGCGTGCTCAGTGGCGCGGGCGCGCTGACCAAGACGGGCCTGGGGACCTTGACCCTGTCCGGCAGCAACCTGTTCAGTGGCCCGGTGTCGGTGCAGGGCGGCGTGCTGGCCACCTCCGCCACCGGCACGTTGGGGACCAGTGCCAGCGTGGACGTTGCGGCAGGGGCGGGGCTCTCGCTCGGCAGCAATACCGCATTGAGCAGCGTGACCGGCCTGGGCAATGTCGCGATCCAGGGGGGCAGCACCTTGCAACTGGGCGTTGGCAACGTCGGCAGCACCTTCGCAGGTGCGTTGAACGATGCCGGCAATCTCGAAAAAGTCGGCACCGGCACCGTGCAACTCACCGGCACCAGCGCGATCGGCGGCACCACGCAGATCACCGCGGGCACGCTGGATGTGGATGGCACGCTGGGCAGTGCCGGTGGCGTCACCGTGGGCACCGGCGGCACGTTGAGCGGCAGCGGCGTGGTCAATGCCGCGGTCACGGTGAATGACGGTGGCCGCCTGGTAGTGACCAGCGGTGCGCTGCTGACCACCGGCAGCCTGAACATGGCGCCCAATGCCACGCTCGATGCGTTTTTGGGGATACCCAGCCAGACCGGTGTGCTTGCGGTCAACGGCGACCTCACGCTGGATGGCACGCTCAACATCACCGACATCGGCGGCTTCGGCACCGGCGTGTATCGCCTGATCGATTACACCGGCACCTTGACCAACAATGGCATGGGTTTCGGCACCTTGCCGGGCACGGTCGACCCCGCCCAGCTCACGCTGCAGACCTCGCTGGCGCAGCAGGTCAACGTGGTGTTGTTGGCTTCTGGCAGCAACGTGCAGTTCTGGGATGGTGCGCAGACCGTCGCCAACGGCAGCGCCGAGGGCGGTACCGGCACATGGACCGCCGGCACCACCAATTGGACGTCGGTCGATGGGCTGATCAACAGCGATTGGCAGAACAGCTTTGCGGTCTTCGCAGGCACAGCGGGCAACGTGGGCGTGCAGGGCACCCAGGGCATCACCGGCATGCAATTCATCACCGATGGCTATGTGCTGAGCGATGCAGGCGGTGGCGCATTGAGCGCCAACGCAGCGAACACCATCATCCGCGTCGACCCCGGCGTGACCGGCACCATCGACGTCGCCATCGGCGGCAGCGGCACGCTGCAAAAGCTCGACACCGGCACGCTGGTCCTGACTGGTGCCAACACCTATACCGGCGGCACCGCGCTCGGCGGCGGCAGCCTGGTGCTGGGCAATGCGCAAGCGCTGGGCACCGGCACGCTGACTGCCGCAGCGGGCACCACGCTCGATACCGATCAAGCATTGGCGCTGGCCAATGCGGTGGTGCTCGACGGCGCGCTGACGCTGCCGGGCAGCAACGACCTGGCATTGACCGGTGCAATCAGCGGTGCAGGCAGTTTGATCAAGAACGGCACCTCCACGCTCACGCTCAGCGGCAACAACAGCTATGCCGGCGGCACGACGCTCAGCGATGGCACGCTGGCGGTGGCCAGCAACACCGCCCTGGGGAGCGGCACCTTGTCGGTCACCGGCGATGCGGTGCTGAGCAATGCCATTGCCGCGGCATTGGGCAACGCGGTCACGCTGGGTGCGGCGCTGACCGTCGACAACCCGGCCGACCTCACCCTTGCCGGCAACATCAGCGGCAGCGGTGCGTTGATCAAGACAAACACCGGCACCCTCACGCTGGACGGCAGCAATACCTACAGCGGTGGCACGACGCTCACTGCGGGTACGCTGGTGGGCGACAGCGCAAGCCTGCAAGGCGCCATCGTCGATAACGCAACATTGGCGTTCAACCAAGTAGCCGATGGTGTGTTCAACGGCTCGATCACCGGCACCGGCACCGTGGTCAAGGATGGTGCCGGCGCGTTGTTGCTCAACGGTGCCAATGGCTACACGGGCGGCACCAGCATTGTGGCCGGCACCCTGATCGGCGACACCGCCAGCGTGCAGGGCGATATCACCAACAATGCAGCATTGGTGTTCAACCAGACCACCGGTGGCGTGTATGCCGGCGCGGTCAGCGGGACTGGCTCGCTGGAAAAGACCGGCAGCGGCGTGCTGCAATTGCTTGGTGCCAATACGTATACCGGCGGCACCGTCATCAGCGCCGGCAGCTTGGTCGGCAATACCACCAGCTTGCAGGGCGATGTGGTCGACAACGCGACGTTGATCTTCGATCAGGCCAGCGACGGCGTGTTCGCCGGCGCGGTCAGCGGCACCGGTAGCGTGATCAAGCAAGGTGCCGGCGCGTTGACCTTGGTGGCGCCCAACACCTACAGCGGCGGCACCACTATTGCCAGTGGCAGCCTGATCGGCACCACCGACAGCCTGCAGGGCAACATTGTCGACAACGCAGTGCTGGTGTTCGACCAGGCGACCGATGGGACCTACGCCGGCAACGTCACCGGCAGCGGCGTGCTGGTGAAGAACGGCACCGGTACGCTCACCCTGGACGGCGTCAACGGTTACCTGGGCGGTACGACCGTCAACGCGGGCACGCTGGTTGGCAACACCGCCAGCCTGCAGGGCGACATCACCAACAACAGCACGCTGACCTTCCTGCAAAACAGTGCCGGCAGCTATGCAGGCAGGTTGTTCGGGGTCGGTCGCTTCATCAAGCTGGGGACCGGCACGCTGTTGCTCACCGCCAACAGCAGCACCTTCACCGGCCCGACCGAGGTCAACGCCGGCACCCTGAGTGTCGGCAACCTGGCCAACCCGGGCGCGGCGCTGGGCGGGCCGGTCACGGTGGGTCCGGGCGGCACGCTCGCCGGCAGCGGCAGTGTCGGCAGCCTGGTGTCATCGGGCACGGTCGCCATCGGCGGTGCCGGTGGCACCATCAGCGTCGGCGGCAATGCCACGTTTGCACCAGGCTCCACGTTGCAGGTGACGCCCGGCGACGGCGGTGTCGTCACGCCGGTGGCGGTGGGCGGCGCAGCCAGCGTGGCAACCGGCACCACGCTGGCGCTGGTGCGGGCGACCGACTTGCCGCTGTTTACGGAAATTCCGGTGATCAGCGCCGGCGGCGGCCTCACCGGGCAGTTCACCAACGTCATTTCCGACTACGCGTTTATCGAGCCGGATGTCAGCACCACCGCGACCGGATTGTCGGTGACGTTCGGGCGCAATACGGTGGGCATGGTGGACGCGGTCACCACGCCGAACCAGCAGTCCACGGCGGCGGCCGTGGACGGCTTGCCGAACACCAGCCCGATCTATCAGGCCGTGGTGCGTTTGCCCGACGACCCGGAGGCGGTGCGCACCGCGTTTGCCTCGCTGTCGGGCGAAAGCCATGCCAGCACTGCGACCGCCTTGCTGGACAGCCGTTTCCTCAACAGCGGCATCGCCAACCATCTGCGTGGCGACAGCCAGGACACGTTGGTCGGCGACACCATGGTGTGGATCACCGGGCGCAGCCTGCCCACCCGTGTCGATGGCGATGCCAATGCGGTGTCGGTACGTCGCGAGGACAACGGCGTGATGGCCGGTGCGGAACGCCGCTTCGGCGAACGCAGCGTGGTGGGCATTGCGGTCGGCAACCAGGATATCGAGAGCTGGTCGCGCGAATGGGGCGACCGTGCCGATGTGGATGGCACGCATGCCGGCGTGTATGGCCGGGCCGATTGGTCTGCGTTCTCGCTGCAGGGTGCGGTGGACTACGCCAGCTATCGCGTCGACAGCACGCGCCGGGTGATGTTGCCCGGCGTGCTCGAAGAGCGCATGGACAGCCGCTACGACGCCACCGCCGTAACGGTGTCGCTGGAAGCGGCCTGGAATCTGCGCACCGAAGGTGCGGTGTACAGCCCGTTCATTGCGGCCGATTACACCCGCCTGAAGACCGACGGGTTCACCGAACGCGGCGGCATCTCCGCGCTGTCGGTGGACAGTGCCAGCGACACCTTCAGTACCGCCACGCTGGGCGTACGTGGTGATTGGGACCTCGGCCAGAAGGCGGCGTTGTATGCGTCGGCAGGCTGGCGGCATGCCTTCGGCGACCGTTCCGTGCAGCGCTCGGCCGGCTTCGTCGGCACCGCCTCGGAGTTCTCGGTGCAAAGCGTCACCCTGGCCAAGAATGCGGCCATCGGCGAGCTGGGCGTGAGCCTGGTCACCTCGCCACGCAGCCGGCTGGCACTGTCGCTGCAAGGGCTCAGCGGCGACGGGCAGACGGCGTACGGTGGTCAGGTGACCTGGGGAGTGAGCTTCTGAAGTCTTGTCTTGCGGCATGCCTGACACCGGAAACAAAAACGCCCCGGATACCGGGGCGTTCTTTTGCCCGCATTCCCGTGTCTGTCGCGCGCGTCGCAAGATACGCACCGGAGCGTCAGGTGCGTTGCGGTGACCAGGTCAATGCATGACATCGAGAGCCGAAAAAGCGCTGCGTGGGTGCTGCGTCATGGCGCTGTCATCCTGGAGCACGCAGGCCGTCACGGCGGCTGGATGCCCGCCGATGGCGCGTGCGCGGGCAGCTAGCACAGCACGCCCGCGCACCGGTCACACAGCGTGCATCACAGCCCGATGCGTTCGGCCAGGCGCACCAGTTCGGCCAGCGAGCCAGCCTGCATCTTGCGCATGGCCTGGCCACGCCGCACTTTCACGGTGATCTCGCTCAGGTGCAGGCGCGCGGCGATCTGCTTGTTCAACAGACCTTGCACCACCAATCGCGTGACATCCTGCTCGCCGCTACTCAGCGACTCCCAACGTGCACGCAATTGCGCGGCCACCGCCTCGCTCTGGCGGCGCGCACGGTCACGCCGGATGCCGTCCTGAATCGCATCCAGCAGGGCCTGATCGCGGAACGGTTTGGTCAGGAATTCGATCGCGCCGTTCTTCATCGCCTCCACGCTCATCGCGATATCGCCATGGCCGGTAATGAAGATGGTGGGCAGGGCAACGCCGGATTCGACCATGCGCCGATGGAACTCCATCCCGCTCTGGCCCGGCATGCGAATGTCCAGCACCAGGCAGGCGGGTGCCTCGTGCAACCGGTGCGCGAGGAATTGATCGGTGGAACCGAACGCGTAGACCTGCAAGCCGACCGAGGCGAACAGATCCTCCAGTGCAGCGCGCATCGAGGCATCGTCGTCGATGAGATACACCACCGGGGCCGGCTCGCTCATGGCCTGCGCTCCGTTTTGACCAGGGGCAGACGCAGGCCGAAGCGCGCGCCGCGTACACCGGCCGGCTCGGCCCAGATCTGCCCGCCGTTGGCTTCCATGATGGTGCGGCTGATGCTCAAGCCAATGCCCATGCCATCGTCCTTGGTGCTCCAGAATGCTTCGAATACATGCGCCAGTGCGTCATCGGACAGGCCTGGGCCGGTGTCGTCGATGCACAGGCATGCCCACCCACCATCGGTGTGCGAGCGTACATGGATGCTGCGCGCCTCGTCCGGCAAGGTCGCCAGTGCCTCCACGGCGTTGAGCAACAGATTGCCGATGACCTGCTGGATCTGTACGCCATCGGCCAGCACCGCGGGCAGGGCAGGGTCCAGCTCCAGCGACAGCGCGATGCCATGGCGCTCGGTTTCGCCACGGGTGAGGGCAATCATGTCGAGCACGGTGCGGTTCAAATCCAGCGGCTGGCGTTGGCTGGCTTCGCCACGCGCCAATGCACGCATGCGCGCGATGATGGCGCTGGCGCGGCCGGCGTCGGCGAGCATGCGCTCCAGTGCTGCATCGGCCTTGGCCAGGTTGGGCGGTTGCTGCGCCAGCCAGCGCTGGCAGGCATTGCCACTGGTCACGATGGCGGCCAAGGGTTGATTGACTTCGTGGGCGATCGATGCGGCTAGCCCGCCCATGCTGCCGCTGCGGGTGAGCCGCAACAGCCGTGCCTGTGCGGCATGTGCGCTCGCCTTGGCCGCTTCCATCTGCACCGCCAGATAGGTGGTGACCGCCACCACCACCGCACTGATGCAGGAGTTGATCACGCCCACGCGGTAGCTGCCGGCCGGGGTGAGATGGAAGCTGAGCACGATCAGCGCCAGGCAGGTGGCCGCCAGCAGCACTACGCCCGTGCGCGTCAGCAGGCGTACCGACAGCAGCACCACCAACGTATAGAACAAGGCTGCCGCCACCGCATAGTCGGTGAAGGTATCGGCCACGAAGATCGCTGCCATGCCCGCCACCAGCCCGACCATGCTGAGCAGGTCGGTACGCGTGGGTGGCGAGCGGAAGAGAGAGGTCATGCGCATGGCGGCGATTGTCTCAGCTGGCGGCGCCGCCGTTACACAACCGGCGCTGGCTGCGGTGCGTGATTCATGGAGCCGCGGGCTTGGGCGTCTGGGCCGCTGGCGACCACCACGGCCCGCCACCCAGGGCCTGATACAGCGCCACGGTGTCGGTGTAGCGGGCGGCTTGTGCCTGGACCGTGGCGGCCTGCGTGCTTTGGTAGGCCTGCTGCGCCTGCAGCAGATCCGCCATGCCCACCGCACCGACCGTCTGTTGACGTTGCGCCAGCGCCAGCGTGCGCTCCGCCAGGGCCTGCGCATCGGCACAGGCGCGCAGGCTCTGCGCATCGCTCTGCAGCGCGGTGAGCGCGTTGGAAACCTCGCCAAATGCGTTCAGCACCACGCTGCGGTATTGCGCCATGGCCTGCGCGTAGCCAGCTTCGGCCGCCCGTTGCTGATGCGCGAGCGCGCCGCCATGGAACAGCGGTTGCAGCAGGCTGCCGGCCACCGACCATTGCGTATTGCCGGCCGCGAACATGCGTCCGACACTGGATGCAGAGCCGCCGCCGGCCACACTCAAGGTAATGGATGGCAAGCGCGCAGCGGCCGCCACGCCGATCAACGCGCTGGCAGCATGCGCCTGCGCTTCGGCGGCGCGGATGTCCGGGCGGCGATCGACCAACCGCGAGGGCAGCGATAACGGCAATTGCGCCGGTAATTTCAGCGTGTCCAGCGTAAACGGCGCACCCGCAGCGTCGCCAGGCAACTGCCCGCCCAGAATCGCGAGCAGGGTCCGTTGCTGTTCCAGCTGTTTTTCCAGCCCCGGCACCGCGGCCTGTGCCTGTGCCAGCGCAGTGCGTTGGGCCAGCACCTGCGCTGCACCGAGCGCGCCAAGCGTCTGCTGGCGTTCGGTGAGCGTGCAGAGCTGCTCGGCGATGGCGACCTGCGCGCGCGCAGCCTCCAGTTGCGCGCGCACGGCCGCCTCGCCAATGGCCGCGTTCACCACGTTGGCGGTGAGGCTCAGGTACGCCGCATCGCGCTGATCGCGCTGGGCCTGTGCCTGCGCGCCGGCCGCTTCCACTTGCCGCCGCGTACCGCCAAAGACGTCCAGCGTGTAGCTGACGCTGAGTTGGGCGGTGCGTAGCGCATACGGTGTGTCGATGCCGGCATCTGGCGCCGGCACCACCGAATCGCGTTGCCGGCTGGCATCCACATGCAGATCCGCTTGCGGTAGCCAGGCGCCGCGTTGTGCGGCCAGCGTCTGCTGCGCCTGCCGGAGCGCTGCGTCGGCGGCCTGCAGGTCTGGATTGGCACGTAAGGCCCGCTCCACCACAGCATTGAGTTGCGGCGAGCCGAAGGCGCGCCACCAGGCGGCCGGCACGTCCTGCCCGGGCTCGAACTGCTGCGCACCACCATGTGCTGCGTCGGCGGCCACGGTCGTTGCCGGTAACGCATTGGCGGTATAGCGATCGGCAGCAGGTGGAGCGGGGCGCTGAAAGTCCGGTCCCACTGCGCAGGCGGCGAGCGATACCGCCACGGCACTGGCGAGCAATGCATTGCGAACGTCGGTCATGCGGTCGTCTCCGGGCGGCCCTGGCGCGTTGCGACGAAGGCTTCCATCAGGTAGTAAAGCGATGGCAACAACACCAAGGTGAGCACCGTGGCGGTGACCAAGCCGCCAACCACCACGGTGGCCAACGGGCGCTGCACATCGCTGCCCAGGCCAGTGGCGAGCATTGCCGGTGCCAGGCCAAGCGCTGCCACCGTCGCGGTCATCAGTACCGGACGCATGCGGCTCACCGCACCGGCCACCACCGCCTCGCGCAAGGACATGCCCACGTCCTGGCGCAGCCGGTTGATCTGCGCGAGCATCAGCACCGCGTTCAGGACCGCCACCCCGAACAGGGCGATGAAACCTACCGCGCTGGAGACATTGAGCGTCATCCCGCGCAGGTGCAATGCAGCCAACCCGCCGATCATGGCCAGCGGCACGGCGGCAAGCACCAATGTCGGCTGGCGCAGGTTGCCGAATGCGCCAAACAGCAGCACGAACATGATGCACAACGTGGTTGGCAGCACCACCAGCAAGCGCGCCTGGGCACGCTGCAGGTTCTCGAACTGGCCACCCCACACCAGCTGCATGTGCTGCGGGTCGAGGTGCACTTGCCGCGCGAGCGTGGCCTGCGCATCGCTCAGGAAACTGGACAGGTCGCGGCCGCGCACGTTGAGCCGCACGATGATGTTGCGCCGGCCCATCTCGCGCACGATCACGCTCTGGCCACTGGTGGTGGTGATGCTGGCCACCGCCGAGAGCGGTATCTCGGCGCCGGCAGCGGTGCGCAGGCGCAACGCGCCGATGGCCTGCGGATCGTTGCGATACCGTTGCGGAAAGCGCACGGTGAGGTCGTAGCTCTTCTCGCCGATGTACATCTGCCCGATCGGGTTGCCGCCGATGCCGGTGGAAATCAGATCCGACACATCGGCCGCATTGATGCCATAGCGTGCTGCCGCCGCGCGGTCGAAACGTACCTGCAGGTTGGGCAGGGGCGGCTCTACATCCACGGCGATGTCCGCAGCGCCCGGCACCTTGTGCAAGGTTGCAGCCACCTGGTCGGCAACGCCGCGAACCTGCTGCAGATCGTCGCCGAACACCTTCACGGTCAGATCGCTGTGCGCGCCGGAGAGCTTGTCCTGCACGCCGTCGATCATCGGCTGCATCATGCTCACCGTGTAACCGGGCATCCGTGCATAACGTGCGCCGAGCGCAGCGATCAATGCCTGCTTGTCCATGCCGGCCGGCCAGTCTTTGTAGGGACGCAGGCCAACGCTCGCTTCGATATGCGAAGGCGTCCAGTAGTCGGTGCCATCGTCGTTGCGCCCGGTCTGGGTCACCACGTACGAAACCTCGGGAAATTCCAGCGTGGCCTTGCGCAAGGCATTGGCCATGGTGGCGGCCTTGTCCAGAGTGATGCCTGGCGGCATCTGCACCTGCAGCCACAGCGATCCTTCGTCGATATACGGCAGGAAGTCGCGGCCGATGCTGCCCCCCAACACCGCCAGCACGCACAGGGCCAGCGCCGCGCAAGCCAGCAGCCAGCCGCGTCGGCCCACGCTGCGTTCCAGCAATGCGCGGTAGCGCTGTCCCAGTGTTTCCAGTACGCGGTTGTGCATCATCTTGCGCGGCTTGCGAAACGCCAGCCACGCCAGGCCAGGAATCAGTGTCAGCGCCACCAGCAGCGCACCGATCAAGGCCGCGCCCACCGCATAGGCCATCGGCGAAAACAGCTTGTATTCGATGCGTTCGAACGCCAGCAGCGGCAGGTACGCACAGCCGATCACGGCCATGCCGAAAAAGATCGGCCGCGCCACCTGCAGGGTGGCGTCGATCGCATCGCGCGCCGTCAATGCACGCTGGCTGTTTTCTTCGCGCAGGCGCAAGACGTTTTCCACCAGCACCACCGCGCCATCGACCAGGATGCCGAAGTCGATCGCGCCCAACGACAGCAGATTGGCCGGAATCTTGAGGTGGTGCATGAAGATGAAGGCGATCAGCAACGACAGCGGGATGGTCAGCGACACGATCGCCGCCGCACGCGGGCTACCCAGGAAGATCAACAGCACCACGCACACCAGCAGCATGCCTTCGGTCAGCGTGGCGCTCACCGTATGCAGCGTGGCGTCGATCAACGCGGTCCGATCCAGGTACGGCACCACCTTGACGTCCCTGGGCAGCACGCCGTTGTTGAGCTCCTCCACGGCGCTGTGGATGCCTTGCAAGGCCACCGACGGGTTGCTGTCCTTGAGCAGCAACGCGATGCCTTCGATCGTGTCCGGGTTGCCGTCCTTGCCCAGAATGCCGCGTCGCTCGACATTGTCGTAGCGCACCTGGCCCAGGTCCTTGACCAGGACCGGTACGCCATTGCTGCTGCTCACCACCACATTGCCGATGTCCTGCAACGAATGCAGCAGGCCGATGCCGCGGATCACGTAACTTTGTTCGCCACGATCCATCACGCTGCCGCCGCCATCGGCGTTGTTGCTGGTGATGGCGCTCTTGACCTGCTGCAACGACACCCCGTACCGGGTCAGGCGGTCCGGCTCCAGCGCCAGCGAAAACTGCGTGGTGAGGCCGCCGAAATTGGTCACATCGGCCACGCCTGGCACTTTCTGCAGGCGCGGAATCACCGTCCAGAATTGCAGGTCCGACAGCTCGCGCAGGCTGCGTGTTTTCGATTCCAGCGTATAGCGATAAATCTCGCCGGTGGGCGAGGTGTATGGGTCGAGCCCGGGAATTGCGCCATAGGGCAGGGTGACCGCCTGGATGCGTTCCAGCACACGCTGGCGCGCGAAGTAGCCTTCGGTCCCATCGTCGAAGACCAGCGTGATCAAGGAAAGGGCGAACAGGCTGCGCGAGCGCAACACATGCAGGCCGGGCGTGCCCATCAACGCACGTTCCAGCGGCACGGTGATCTGCTGTTCCACTTCTTCTGCACCCAGGCCCGGGACCTGCGTGACCACCTGCGAGGTGACATCGGCGATGTCCGGGTAAGCCTCCACCGGCAGCTGCGTCCAGCTCCATGTGCCGTATAACGCAATGAGTACGAAGACCAGCCAGACGATGCCGCGACGCTGGAAGCAGGTGGTGATGATCGCCTCAATCATTGAGCAAGGCTCCGTCCTTGATCACCACACGCTCGCCGGCCTTCAAGCCGGACAGGATTTCGGTATAGCCCTCCATTGCGCGGCCGGTGGCCACGATGCGCGAGCGATAAGCGAACGGCGCGGTTTCGACAAACACCCGCGTGTACAGTCCCATCTGCAAGAGCGCGCTATCGGGCACCACCAATGCCTGCTGCGGGCGCGACTGGAAGTGGGCGCGCGCAAACATGCCCGGCTTGAGCAGGCCGTCGCGGTTATTCAGGGCCACCCTGACTTTCAACGTGCGGGTGGCGGGGTCGAGCAAATCGTCCAGGTGTTGCACGTGGCCGACGAAGCGTTGGCCAGGATAGGCATCCAGGCTGGCAGTGACCGGCTGACCTTCGAAGACCTGGCCAATCTCGCGTTCCGGCACGCTGGCGGTGAGCCACACCTGCGAGATATCGGCCACCGTCATCAGTGACGCCGACGTGTCGTTCCAGAAGCCGCCCAGCGCAGCGCTCAGCTCCGCCACGCGGCCGGCAATGGGCGCACGCACGACATAGCGCCGGTGCGATCTCGCCTGCGTAGCCACACCCAGCTGGGCCAGGCGATCGCTGGCCGCCCGTGCATCGTTCTGCGCGCTGTCGAAGGCCTGCTGCGCCGCCTGCAGATCGCGTGCAGCGGAAATGCTGTCCGCTGCCAGCGCCTTCTGCCGGGCCAGTTCCAGGCGCGCCTGTTCCAGCGTGGCGCGCGTCTTGCCGGCATCGCTGTAGGCACTGGCGAGTTCGGCAGAATCCAGCACGCACAGCACATCGCCCGCATGCACGGTGTCGCCCAGGGTCTTGGGCAGTGCGACCACGCGCCCGGCCAACGGCGGCACGACGCGCACCAGGCGCTCGGGCAGCACGTCGATCACCGCCGGCATCTGCAGCAGCGGGGCGATGGGTTGGCTGCGCACCGCCTGCACGCGCAGGCTGGCACGCAGGGGCGAGTGCGCCGGCACCATCACCTGCGTGTTGGTGTGGATCAGCAGCGGCGAGGGAGCAGCCGGCGGCGGCGTGGCTCCGCAGCCGGCCAGCAAGCTGCACACACAGGCAGCTGCCAGCGTAGAACGCAGGAAGGGGGACGACATGCGATGACTCGTACGGGGAGAGGGAAGGCGTTGCACCCGCAGCCTGCGATGCGCGAACGCAGGCCGCGGTTGCATCGGCGATGGATCTACGCGCGCTGCCGGCAGCGGCGTACATCGGCATCGCCTGGCACCCATGGCGCATCGCCACAGGTGTGAGTTGCGCGCCAGCCATCCGGGCCGGCGCAGTTGCAACGCGTGCTGCAGCCGCGTCGATGGCGTGCATGGTGCCAGCCGTCAGCGCGCGAAACCAGGGGTTTTCGGGCGTTTTCGCCAGTCCATGGACATCGCATCGATATACTTTCGTATCGTCTGCGCGGGGCCGGCACGCAAGACGCCGTGTCAGCCAAGCGCTTGGCGGTTTCGCCATTGGCACGCGGCCGTCAACGAAAAGGCCCCGGACATGCCGGGGCCTTCTTTTATCTGTCACGCAGCAGTGTGCGTGACATCGTCACGTGCATCGCCTGCAGCACCGCTGCATCGGCTGCAATCAGAACTGCCAGCGCAGACCGATGTTGGCGTTGATGCTGTTGGTGTCCGAACGAGCGCGCTCGGCACCCACGTTGCCGTAGATGGAGAACGCATCGTTGAGCTGGTAACGCAGGCCAACCGAGGCGCGCAGCGACTGCTTGGACACCGGCTCGCCGGCGACAGTGAAACGCGCTTCCGGCAGGCCGGTGAACCACGCCGAGAAGTCGGCATCCGGGTTGCCCAGCAGCGAGCGATACGCCACCAGACCATCGAAGCTCCAGTTGCCGCGCGCCAGATGGCCACGCACACCCACCTCGCCGTACCCTGCGCGCAGGGTGTCGCTGTTCGCGCTCAGGCCCAGGCCCGTCACCGAGGCTTCGCTGAAGGCATCCTGGGTCTGGCTCACCACACCGGCGGCCACGAACGGCGACAACCCGGCATGCGGCATCAGGCCGATTTCCGCGCGCGCCGACCAGTTGGTGTCGTGGCGACGGTCCTGCAAGCGCTCGCCGATGCTGCCGGCCTGCACGTTGCGTTCGGTCTGGACGTTGCTCATGCCGTACGAACCGATCGCCGACAGATACGCCTGGCCGATCGGCTGGTACAGGTACGCGGTCATCGCATACCGGTCCGAGCGCAGACGGCTCGAAGACGCGGCGATGTGCGCACGGTCCTGACCGGAGGTCACGGCCGCACCGACGATGGTGCCGCCGCTGCCCATCGGCAGATCCACGCCGAAGGTGGTGGCCTGCTGGGTGTAATCGGCCGAAGCGAAACCGCTACGGCCCAGATTGCCGTCCAGGTAGCTGCCCTGCATCCAGGTGGTCAACGTGGTGGTGTCGGCCAGGTAGGGCAGGCGGTCGGCGGCCACACGTGCGTCGTTGAGCGCGGACTGGAAGCCCAGCGTGCGCTCGATGCCGTGTACCTGGCCGGTCAGGGTCGGCAGCGACGCGGCAACCTGCGCATCGGATGCTGCAATCAGCGAACCGGTGGCGCTGATCAGGCCACCCAGGTTGTCGGTGTCGCCCGAGGCGACCCGGGTATCGAGCACCTTGACCAGCGCGTCGGCCTGGTTGGCACCGTTGACCACCGACTGCGGTGCACCGGCCGCCTGTGCGCTGGCCGCGGAGGCATTGCGGGTCAGGGTTGCGGTGACGGTGGTCGGGTCGTAGGACAGTGCCGCGGTCCAGAAGAAATTGTTGGCGTACTGCACGCGGTCGAACGTGCCTTGCAGGACGCCGGCCTTGACGATCTTCTCGGTGCTGCCGACGGTGTAACCGGCCGCTTCCGGTAGCAACAGCAGATTGCCCTTCAAGCTGGCCCGGCCGGTGACGGTGAGGCCCCTGCCCAACTCGAGCGCGGTGGTGCCGGTGTTGTTGACCAGGCTGTAGTTGCCGTTGATCACACCGCCGCGCGATTCGAACGTGGCCGAGTTCAACACGATCACATCCGAACGCAGGCTGCCGGACAGTGTGAGCACGCCGTCGCTAATGCTGGTGCCGCCGGTATAGCTGTTATTGCCGCTCAGGGTGAGCTTGCCGGCCCCGTTCTTGGTCAGGCTGCCCGCGCCGGAGATGTCGTTGCTGAAGGTGCTGTCGTAGCCAGCGGTCACATTGGCCGCCCAGTTGCTTGCGAACTGGCCCGGGCCCTTGATCGCCTTGGCCGCATTGACCAGGCCCCAGCCGTACAGCGCGTCCACGCCCGGGTCGCCCAGGTCGGTGGCGGTGGTCAGCAGGGTTTGCTGCAGGTTGGAAGCGCTCATCCACGGATACACGCCCAGCACCTGCGCGGCGACACCGCTGACGGCGGCGGTGGAGAACGAGGTGCCGGCAATCTGGCCCTGCAATTCGGTGCCGGCCAGGGCCGGGGCGGTGTAGCTGCCCGGCGCGACCAGGCACCACTGCGCGGCGGCGCCGCAGTGATTGGAATAGCTGGTCAAGCCGGCGGCGTTGCCGGCGCTATCGATGTTGATCGCACCGACGGCCAGCCAGTTGTTGCGCACACTGGCTTCCTGCACCGGCGTTGCCGCCGGGTAGGAAGCTTCTGCCGCGCCTTCATTGCCGGTGGATGCCACGATCAGCGCATCGGCCTGCACCAACGGGGTCAGTGCGTATTTCCAGGCCAGCGCAGCGTTGGCACTGGAGGCGGCATCGGGGTAGGAGGCACCGATGGAGAGATTGGCGATCCGCACGCCAGCCGCGGCCAGGTCCACCGCCGCACGACGGGTCTGCTGCGTGCCGCAGGAATTTTCGGCGCAGATGCGCGCATAGAACAGGTCTGCATCCGGCGCGACACCACCGGCGAAGCCGTCCTGCGCGGAGCCCAGCACCAGCGCAGACACAATCGTTCCGTGGCCGCGCAAGGCATTGGCCGACGACTCGGGCGTGCCTGGGCTGGCGGTGTAATCGTTGAAGCTGTCGACCTTGCCGCTGATCGGTGCGTAGCTGGGCACCAGGTTGTCGTCCAGCACGGCCAGCTTCACGCCCTGGCCCCGCGCGCCCGCCTGCTGCGCCAGATCCGCGTTGGTCGGCACCAGCAGATTGCTGCCCACGCCCTGATAGCGTGGCGGGGCCGGCGTCGGCGCGGGCGTGGTCTTGGGCAGCGGGTCCGCTGCCGGCGGCGGGGTCGTCGGTGTCGGCGCGATCACCGTGGTCTGCGGTGCGTCGCTACGCACGTTGCCGCCACCGCCACCGCCGCCACAGGCGGTCAGGACGAGGCAGGAGGCGATGGTGGTTGCCAGTAGCGAGCGATTCATTGGTTGGTCGGTTCCAGTTATTGAGTGCGCCGCTACTGCTGGTGATTCAAATTTGGCGCAGAAGGACCCCGCGCCGGCGATCGCCAGCGAAGGCATTAATTTCACGCGTTATTCATTTCTCGACCGCTGCGCCTCTTCCCCACGAGTGCGCCCGCGGAGCATCTGAAAAATACGTTTCGTATTACTCAGTGCTTGCGAGATTGTTTAACGGCGCTATCTGAGATCTCTGAAATCTGAATGGACAGTTGCTATTCAGAGAAAAATCGCCTAAATAGGATTTGCCGATTTAATCCATAGCCAAAACGAATTAGAGGCGCATAGCAGGTGAGCCTGCAGATTATTGTCGGAGCGTACTCAACAATAATGCGTCACAAATCTCGCGGGGCGACAATCCTAAATGCGACTGCGTTCTTCGTGAATCAGGGAATCGCATCCGCCTTGTCGGTGAAATCACTACGCTGGGTAGCGAATTCAAGCGCGAGTTAGCGGATCTAACGGGCTCTAGCGCAGGGCGTTCGTGGCCGGACTGATACGGGCAAAATTATACTAATTTGCTCATTCACTCTTGCCGATTCGTCGAATATATTTACGGGAATATAATAAGCAAGGTCAGGCGCAAACCCCCATTGTGCGTAATCCAGCACTTCAGGTGGGTCAAATTCACCAGTTCGCCACCTTGCTTGAACACCGGGCAGCAATTTCGAATAAATCTCGCAGCCTCAGGTCGTTGATCTTTCAGACGGGGGCGCAGCTGAATGGCGCGTGTTTTTTTCCTGTGTGTGGATTTAAATTCCGACACGCGCAGCTGCATTCCCCGACGGCAGGCCGGGTCAAACGCCAGCGATGACGCTTACCGTCATGGGCGGGAAGCGCATCGCCTGCCGCTGCGCGGCTGCGTCCGGTGTCGCCGTTCGGCGCACGCTGGTGGCCAGGTTCTGCCAGGCCCCATCGCGGTTCCACATCACACAAGGCCGATCGCCGCGCAACACCACCTGTGCGGGCGACAGGTTTGGCGATGCTCGCTGCAGCGCAGACTGCGGTCGCGTAAACGGTTCAAGGTGTGCTGCTGCCGCGCTGACCGATCGTCGCTATGCTCGCTGGGGATGAGCACCACATCGCCCGAGGATCTGCTGACGATGGAAGGCACGCTGCATGGCATTGCCTATGCCGTGGTGGCCCGTCAGCTAGAGCGCCAGCGCGTGGTACTGGACACCTTGCAGGTAGGCGGGCAGTCGGTGCCGTTGACGGGCTCTCCCACCTTCGGTTCGCTGCAGGCTGCAGTGGACATCGGCAGCAAACTGGCCCGGCAATACATCGGCGAACTGCTGAAGAAGCAAACGCGCCCGCGCTCGACCCCGCCCGGCAACGCACAGGGCTAGCGCGCAGACGCCAGCACACGGCCACTGCGTTGTCGCCCGGTGCGATCAGCGATGCAGCGAGAAAGCATCGGCGGTCATCCACATCGTGCAATCGCCTTCACTCGGCCCTATTCTCTGCCCGGGCATCGGTGGCAACGCGTCGCTGGCATGCCGGACGGAGATGAGGCTGCGTGACAGAGGCAAGGAAAGACCCGGCATGCGCGGAGTAGGGCGCATGTTCTGGCTGATGCAGGCATTGGGCTGGTCGCTGTTCCTGGCGATTGCCTACGTGGCTCGGCCTAGCGAGGAAGCGGTGCCCGATGGGCTGCAGTTGGCCGCAGTGGCTGGCTTCAGCGTGGGCGGGTTGCTGGGCAGCCTGCTGCTGCGCCGGCTCTATCGAACACTGCAAGCCGATGGCTACGGCGAAGTGCGTTGGCTGGGCCTGTTGCTGGTCGCCAGCCTGCTGGCGGCGCTGGGCGTGGATGTGGCGGTCCACGGCTTACTGCTGGGCTTGCGCGGCTTCTCCCCGGGGTTGATGGCGCTGTCCGAGGCGCAGCCGATGATCGCGGGCACGGCCCTGCTATGGCCGGCCTACATTGCCTGGAGCCTGCTCTACCTGTCGATCAGCAGACAGACGCGGCTAGCCGAAGCGACTCGCCACCAGAACGATCTGCGGCTGGCGCTCAAGGAGGCGCAGTTGCAACGTCTGCTCGGCCATATCAGCCCGCATTTCACCTTCAACACGCTCAACAATATTCGAGCGCTCATCCTCATCGATCCAGAGCTGGCACGCGAACAGATCACCCGCTTCGCCAGCACGCTGCGCTACCAGTTCACCGGCGGCGAAGAAGCCCTGGTGACCGTGGACGAAGAAATGGCGGTCGTGCGCGACTATCTGGGCTTGGTCGGCATGCAACTCGGCAAGCGCCTGCGCTATGCCGAACACGTGGATGCAGCCGCATTGCTGCGACGGGTACCACGATTCTGCGTGCAGCTGCTGGTGGAAAACGCGATCAAGCACGGTCTGGGGCTCAGCAGCAGCGTCGGCGATCTGCAGGTAGGCATTGCCGTGCAGGATGATGCGCTGCATATCCATGTGCGTAACAGCGGGCAATTGCAAGCCGGCGGCAGCGGCGGCACGGGCCTGGCGAACCTGCGGCAACGCCTGCAACTCTCGTTCGGATCATGCCGGCCTGCAATTACATGAAGAAGGCACGTGTGTGGTGGCACATGTATGGATTGGAGAGGGCGCGTGATTGAAGCGGTGATCGTGGAAGATTCGGAGCTGGCCCGCTTCGAACTGGAGCATCAGCTCAAGGGTTACCCGCAGCTGCGTGTGCTGGGCCATGCCGATGATGTGGACAGTGCAGCAGTTGATCGAATCGGCTACGCCGGACGTGGTCTTTCTGGATATCGACCTTCCCGGTGGCAACGCGTTCGATGTGCTGGAGCGCCTGAGTCGGGTACCGCGCATCATCTTCACCACCGCCTTCGACGCGCATGCGCTCAAGGCGTTCGGCTACAACACGGTGGACTACCTGCTCAAGCCAATCGAACCGCAGCGGCTTGCCCAGGCGATCGAGAAACTAGGCGACGCGGTTGCCGCCCCACCGGTGCGGCGTGCGATGGACAGCGCCATCTTCATCAAGGACGGCGAGCACTGCTTCCTGGTCAAGCCGCGCGATGTGCGGTTGATCGAGGCGGTCGGCAACTACAGCCGGGTGTACTTCCAGAACCACGCGCCACTGCTGTATCGGCCGCTCGGGGCGATTGAAACGCAGCTGGCGCCGGACAAATTCTTCCGCGCCAGCCGCAAGTACATCGTCAATCTGGACTTCGTGGAGCAGGTTGCACCGTGGAGCAACGGCGGCCTGATGCTGACCCTGCGCGGTGGGCTGGAAGTGGAAGTGTCCCGCCGCCAGAGCGCACGCTTCAGAGAGCTGCTCAGCCTTTAGCTTTCGGCGGTTTCTGGGTGGCTGGCAACGTGGGGGCAATTTGCCAGATCAGTGCCGATGGCGCACGCGAGCCACGGGGCATGCGTGTGGCATATGCCCACTCTGTGCACCGATTCCGCCGGAGGGCAGCCGCGCAGCCGCTTGTCAGTTGTCCCCGGTCGGTTCGCGGGTGCCGCTGCTGTCACCCATCAAGCGATCGTGCATGGTCATGACTGCGTTGCCATTGCCGTCGTTGTTGAAGCTCAACGCATCCAGGCTCTCGTCCAGGTAGTAACGGCCGTCGGCATGCGGCAGCACGGCAACCGGGTCTTCTCCCTCGCGCTGCAGTTGCAGCGCGCCGTCCACTTCCGCAAGCACGCGTACATCATCTGCAGCAAAGCGATAACGGCCCAGCCATGCGCGGTCCTGGCTGCGCAGCGCGACCGTCGCCGCATAGGCATGCCCGGCGGCGATGGCGGCCAGACGCACGCTCAGGTTGGTCGGATCCAGGAACTCGGCATTGGTCAACACGGTCACGAAGACGTCCGGCTGCGTCACCCGCACCACATAGCTGTTGAAGCCGTTGATGAAGCCGCCATGCTCCACGTCGGCCATGCCGTTTACCTGGCCGATGATCCAGCCGAAGCCGTAGGGCGAGGCGCTGCCATCGGCCAACGTGGTCGTGCGCATCGCCTGCGCCAGCAGCGATGCCGACACCGGCAAGCCGTCGCGCAATGCGCGGTGCCAGATCGCCAGATCGTCCACCGTGCTGATCAGACCGCCCGCGCCTTGCGGCTGCGACATGCTGATGAAGTCGGCGTTCTGCAACTGGCCCTGAGCGCGGCGATAGCCGTGCGCGCGTTTGGCGATCACGGTGAGATGGTCATCGTAGCGGGTATGCAGCATGCCCAGCGGCTGGAACAGCGACTGCTGCATATAGACCGGGTAGGGCTGAGCGGTGATGCGTTCGATCAGATAGGTCAGCACGATGTAGTTGGAGTTGCTGTAGCGAAAGCGCGTGCCCGCAGCAAACTCCAGCGGCAGGTCCTTGAAATAGTTCATCAGGCTCCGCGCATCGGTGTCTTCCCGTCGCGCGGCGCGCGAGGCAGCGATGCTGCTGACATTCTTGATGCCGGAGGTATGCGTGAGCAGTTGCTGCACGGTGACCTTGGCGAGCGGGCCGCTCAGCGCCGGGTCCACTGACTCCAGGCAGGTATCCAGTTGCAGCTTGCCCGCCTGCACCAGTTGCAGTACCGCCATGGCGGTGAACTGCTTGCTGACCGAAGCCAGCCGCATTGCCGCGTCCGGTTGCATGGCCACGCCATTTTCGATGTCCGCCATGCCGTAGGCCCGGCGCAGCAGCACCTGATCGCCGCGCGTCACCAGCACCACGCCGCCCGGCTGGCTGTCCTTGAAAAACGCAGCGGCCTCGCGCGCCAATTCGGCCGTGGCTGACGCCGGCGGTGTGGTTCCCGTCGCGCGGGCCGTGCCGGCCATGCTCAGCGCGGTAGCCAGCAGCATCATCGCAATTGTCTTCATACACCTGCTCCTTCAGTGGATGGAGCGCAGCTTGGAAGCGGAGCCGTGCATCGCCCAGCGATGCATGACGTGCGGTCGAGACAGGCATCGAACGGTCGACGGAGCGGATGAGCGGGAGCCGTAAGTGACGGTCTGCGCTGCACGTGGCCCGGCATCGCGTGGGGTCAGGGCGTGGGCGCTATGGACATGCGGTGGCACTTCCCAGGCAGCCCGGCAGCAGGCTGCCCAGGCATCGAACGCGACAATAGATGCAGCCTGCGTGCGTTCGAAAGGCACTAGGCAGCGCCAGCTTCGGTTATCTGCACGGGCACGAATTGCGCGAATATCACGCTGCTCATCACATGCAAGCTGTCAGCATCGGGGCACGTTTCGCCATTGCCCCCAATGAGTCCGCTATGAATTCAACGACCGTTCCGGCCCGTCCATGGGCCGTCCACCCGTTCCACGCAGCCGTGCTCGGCGGTGTGTGGCCGCTGTTTCTCGGCGCCTTGCTCAGCGATTACGCCTACTGGAGCAGCTACCAGATCCAGTGGAGCAACTTCGCATCCTGGCTGCTGGTAGGCGCGATGGTGTTGACCACGATTGCGCTGGTGTGCGCCATCGTCGCGTTGGTGCGCGGAAGCCGTAACCTGATCTACATCATTGCGCTCATTGCTACGTGGATCGTGGGCTTTTTCGACGCCTTGCATCATGCCCGCGACGCATGGGCCGTCATGCCGGCAGCCCTGGCGCTGTCTGCGATTGCGACGTTGTTCGCATTGGTTGCGACCTGGGCAGGATTGTCCGGTCTGCGCGTAGGAGGTGCACGATGAAGCGTCAGACCACCAGTCTCATCACCGTCTCCATTCTTGCTGCAGCGCTGGCCGCATGCGGCAAGGCACCGGAGGTCAGTCAGCGCGGCGCAACCCCGGAACTGCCGGAGCCGGATCGCGGCTTGCTGCCCGACATGAAGATTGCCGAGCCAACCGCCTGGAACGAGCGCAAGCCCACCGTGCCGGCAGGCTATCGCATCACCGCGATCGCCAAGGATCTTGGCATTCCGCGCCAGACACTGGTGCTGCCCAATGGCGACATCCTGGTGGCAGAAGGCCGTGGTGGCGGCGCGCCAAACCTCAAGCCAAAGGATGTCATTGCCGGCGCGATCAAGGCCAAGGGCACCTCCAAGGCCAAGAGCGGCAATCGCCTGACCTTGTTGCGCGATGCTGATGGCGATGGCACCTACGAACTGAAAACGGTGTTTGCCGACAAACTCAACGCGCCCTACGGGCTGGCGCTGATTGGCGAGGCGCTGTACGTAGCGAACCAGGATGCGTTGGTACGCTTCGAGTATCGGCAGGGCCAGACCCAGGCGAGCGGGGCGCCCACCAAGGTGACCGACCTGCCGTCGGCCATCAATCATCATTGGACCAAGGCGCTCACAGCCAGCGCGGATGGCCGCTATCTGTATGTGGCCATCGGCTCCAACAGCAACATCACCGAACGTGGCATGGCCGTCGAGCTCGACCGTGCGCAGATCTGGCAGGTGGATGCCGCAACCGGCGCGCACAAACCGTACGCGACCGGTATCCGCAATCCCACGGCGCTGGCCATCCAGCCGGGTAGCGGTGCGTTGTGGGCAGTGGTCAACGAGCGCGATGAAATCGGCCCCAACCTGGTGCCGGACTACCTCACCTCGGTACGCGAAGGCGGTTTCTACGGTTGGCCTTACAGCTATTGGGGCAAGAACGTGGACGCGCGCGTCATGCCGCAAGATCCGCAGAAGGTGGCATCGGCGATCGTGCCGGACTATGCCCTGGGTTCGCATGTCGCCGCACTTGGCGTTGCGTTTTCTTCCAGCGCAATGGGCGCCAAGTTCGCCGATGGCGTCTTCGTCGGCGAGCACGGTAGCTGGAACCGAAATCCGCCGGTTGGCTACAAGGTCGTGTTCGTGCCGTTCCGCAACGGTCGACCAGCAGGCGACCCAATCGACTTCGTGTCCGGCTTCCATGGCGAAGATGGCAAGACCCGCGGCCGGCCGGTGGGTGTCACGGTCGATCCGCGTGGTGCATTGATCGTTGCCGATGATCTGGCCAACATCGTCTGGCGCGTCACACCAGACGCCGCGGCCGCTGCGCCCCAGTAGGCAGGACCAGCCGCGCAGTGACGATCCCGGTGTTGCAGCTCCGGTATCGTCGCTGCAGTCGGCGATGCTGATTGCTGCTTCCAATGGGGCGCGATGTCGATTGCGTGCACTGTCATGCCATGAAGACTTCGCGCTCACTCAGGTGTCGATGCCCTGCAAGCGACGCATCCTGGGGAGCATCGTCGTTGACATCGTCGGCGCTTTGCTAGCATCACCACACCATCGATGCAGAGCACATCCTCATGCTACCGACCACATTCCCGACGCCGGACCTGTTCTTGCCAGGCCAGGGCGAACCGGCATTGCGCTGGGGCGTGCTGGGTCCCGGCAAGATCGCATCCGCATTCGTCGATGCCTTGCGTCGCAATACGCGCCAATGTCCATTCGCGGTGGCCTCGCGCAGCCGCGAACGTGCCCAGACGTTCGCCGAAACCTGGGCGATGGAACACGCCTGTGACAGCTATGAGGCGCTCGTCCATCACCCGGACGTCGACATCGTCTACATTGCGACCCCACACAGCGAACATCTGGAACATGGCCTGCTCGCACTTCGTGCGGGCAAGCATGTCCTGATCGAAAAGCCCATGACCACCTTCGCGCAGGACGCCCGCATCCTGGTGCAGGAAGCGCGTGCGCGCGGACTGTTCCTGATGGAGGCCATGTGGAGCCGTTATCTTCCACACACCTCGGTGGTGCGCAAGCTATTGGCCGATGGAGCGCTGGGCGATGTCCGCCACGTGTTCGCAGACCTGAGTCAGTCGGGGCCTCGCGATCCACTGCATCGGCAACGCAATGCTTCACTCGGGGGCGGGGCGTTGCTCGACCTGGGCGTCTATACCGTGCAGTTCTCCTCGATGGTGTTGGGCGCACCTAGCGCAATCACGGCCGTGGGCGCGCTCACCCAGACCGGCGTCGATGCCTATTCGACCGTGGTGCTGTCGCATGGCGGGCACGCGCAATCCACCCTGGTCAGTTCCATCGTGGCCCGTAGCAGCTCCACCGCCTATGTCACCGGTAGCGCCGGCCGCATCGATCTGGCAGGCGATTTCCATAACCCGACCACGCTGCGTCTGGTCGGCAACGGCGACGCCATCGAACCGTTGCTCTGGACCGACCCCACCGGTGTTGACGGCTATCGCGCGCTCTCCTGGCAAGCCACTGCAGCTGCTCGCTACATCGGCCAGGGATTGATGGAATCGCCGCTGCATCCGCTCGACGAGGTCATTCAGATCATGACGACTTTGGACGTGGCGCGCTCGCAGCTAGGGATGGTGTAGGACCGCAACCACCCGAGACGACGCGCGGGCAGGGCGGCCATCCATCCAGGAAGAATCTGCTCTTGGAGGACTGCAGGCAGAGGATCGCAGCACGTACCTCTGGTCAATGGCCGCGCATTCTCTGCACGCATGCATTGGCCATTTCAGCCAAGAACATTGTAGAACGGCCTGTGATTGTCCTGGTGGCAACGAGAAAGCGTCTGGCGCATGTCCCGCATTTCAAGATCATGAAAAAGGCGCCCCCACTACAGAAGGGGCGCCAGTCCAGTTGCGCGTTGCAGTGAGTCAATATTGCGGTGCAAGCAATCGAAACCAGACTTACTGCGGCAGATCGCACTTGAGTTTGCCGTCGACATAATACGGCTTGGGAACATCCGGATTCTTGCTGGTCTTCTCGAACACCACTTCAAACGAGCCGAGATCCGGCGTGCCGTTGCGCGATGTGCAGGCTTCCTGCAATTTCTTCTTCACCGCCGCGATGCCTGCATCGCGATTGGCGCCTTCGGCGCTGTTGGTCAGGTTGGCAACTTCGGCGTAGGCCATCGAGCTTAGCCCCATCAGGCAACCAGCCAGGATCATCGTCTGTAGCTGCTTCATACAATCTCCTTTGTCGTGTCGCTCATGCGCTGCAGCTACCCTGCAGCGCCGACAGCATATGCGGTTCGCGTTAAGCGCTCGTGGGCACTGGAATCTGGCGCTTTCGGGTCATCAGCATCAGCAACGGCAGGCAGTCATCGCGCAACCGCAAGCGTCGCCCATGCAACCACGGCATAGCGTGCGGTCTTGGCAACGACCAGCAGAGGCACCACCGCACGCAGCGGCTCGCGCATGACCCCGGCGGCGAGCGTGAACGGGTCACCGATGACCGGCATCCAGCTCAGCAGCAGCGGCCATTTGCCATCTCCTAAGTTAGATGGGTCAAAGCCTCACGGCCGCTCTAGCTTCATGAGGAGCGCATTTGCCTCGGCCATGCGCGCTTGGACCGATGTCGAGGCGAGTGGGTCGAACCGCGCAACGACATTGCCGGAGCTGTCGCGTATCCAGATCGTTAATCCGACACCGAAACTCTGCGATAGCTCGCGCCAGGCGATAAGCTCCGCAAAGTCTTCGCCTGCCGAAGCGGTGGAGTACAACGACACAAATGGAGATTCGGCCAGAGCCCGATAAAGCATCGGTGCCTGTGACAGGGGCTGAGCTGGTTTGCGCCGGTAGACGGAGGACGCAAGCGGGCCGCGATCGAGTGGAGCGGCCAAGCTGCGGTAGTCGGTCCATATCTCGCGGAAAGGGCCGCCGTCGGCGGTGATCTTCAAGGTGCTGTCGACGACGTGAGTTGCTTCGTGCAGCAGCAGATACTCCAGAGCAGGAACCGCACCTGCATCCAGTTGAATGCGATATCCCGACGCGTCTGTAGTGAAGAGGCGGGCATCCTTGCCGGTCAGAAAGTCGCTGAGCGAGGTATCGAGGACATCTCCACGCACGGTAATCTCGAAGAGCGGTTTGCCATCGGCGCCGTCGTACTCGCGTGTCAATGCCGTACCCGGGCTCCAGGGCGCATCAACGAAGCTCAGTCGCGCCAGACGCTGTTGCAGGATCTGACGGTGCAACGCAGGCAATGCGTCAATCGCGCGTTCGACCAAGGCCCACTCGCGGTCGCTTAGCTGATGCGCCTGTGCGCGCTGATCGGTACCAGAGAAGGCGTTCAGGCTGTCTTCGTGTGCAGGCTGGACCCGCGCGCGCAAGGACGTGCTGGACAGATCGACGTCCGCCTTCGGTGGCGTACCCGAGACCGGCGAGGGTGCGCCAGCCCAACCGACATTCGCACACATCAATAAAGACGCCAACAGGCAACCTGCCAATGGGCCAGACGTGTAGTTCGGCAAATCAGACATGAGAGGCACCCGACAGAGACGGTGTTGCATCCGTATGTAGCGGACAAGTGATGTAGTGCCCGTGGATCGTAGCCTAGGCGGCACGAGGTGAGGTCGTATGGCACCTATGCACGCATCCGATTGAAGCTATCTGCCCCGCAATAGTGCACTGATCATCTTGATGCCCAGTTCCATGTCCGCGTGCCTGCATGCAGGCAAGCGGACATTGCGCAGCGTGATCAGCGTCTTCGCCGCCATGCCATGACGCATGCTCGCATCGTGCCGCCTGCTCGCACGGTCCAACCATGGCGCGTGCCACGCGTGTCCATCTCGGAAATATGCCAGCGATTCGCTGTGCGCAAGATCCGACTCCCATCGAAGGCTGCGCGGACTGCGATTACCTGAACGAATGCGTGGCCGTGGGGATTGCCTCGCCGCTTGACGCAATGGGCAGCGGCTAGCCAGCGATTGGATGCCGCACGGAAGAAGCCAGCGCATTCGAGTGCTCCGCCGGCGTGCGCTGTGGTTGTCATTGGATCCTGCGGGAAAGCCCATCACGCACACCCATACCTGCCATCCCGGCGTTCGATTTCATTCCGCCGACGGCAACGCACACGATGCACATCCGGTGCAAGGGATACGCCTTTGCCACACGGCCGCTGCAACCGCAGCGTCCAGCAACCACGCAGATCATCGGAGGCCGCATGTCCGTTCGCAGCAGCAGTCAGAAGTTCATTGCCAGGAATCGCGCGCCTCGCGTGCAGATCGAATACGACGTCGAGATCTACGGCTCGCAGAAGAAGGTGCAGGTTCCGTTCGTCATGGGTGTGTTGTCGGACCTGTCCGGCGCCAATACAGAAAACCTGCCGGCGCTGGAAGCACGCGATGCAGTGGAAATCGATATCGACAATTTCGACAGCCGGCTGCGTGCCATGCAACCGCGGGTGGCAATGAGCGTTTCCAACACCCTCACCGGCAGCGGCGAATTACCTGTCGATATCACCTTCGACAGCCTGGACGATTTTTCGCCCACCGCCGTGGTGAAAAAGGTGGCACCGCTGGCCGAGCTGCTGGAAGCGCGTACCCAACTGGCCAATCTGGGCACGTATCTCGACGGAAAGGCCGGCGCCGAGCGCTTGATCGCCGATGCGATCAAGGATCCCACCTTGCTGCGCTCGCTGGTCGCGGCCCCCAAGTCGACGGATGAGTAACCCCATGGCGACCCAGAATTCTTCCGCTACCCAAGACCTTGCCGATGCCCAGCCGCTAACCAGTCAATCCGACGACTTTGCGGCGCTGCTGACCCGCGAATTCCGTCCACGCAGCGAACGCGCCGGCGAAGAAGTGCGGTTGGCTGTGCGCACCCTGGCCGAACAGGTGCTGGAACGCAGCGACATCATCAGCGACGACCTCGCGCAGACCATCAATGCGTATGTTGCCGAGATCGACCGTAAGATCACCGAGCAACTCAACCTCATCCTGCACGCACCGCAGTTCCAGGCGCTGGAGGGTGCATGGCGCGGCCTGCATTATCTGGTGAGCAATACCGAATCGGACACGCAGTTGAAGATCCGCGTGCTCAACGTGTCCAAGAAGGAGCTCGCCAAGAACCTCAAGCGCTTCAAGGGCACCGCCTGGGACCAAAGCCCGGTGTTCAAGAAGATCTACGAAGCCGAGTATGGTCAGCTGGGTGGCGAACCGTATGGCTGCCTGATCGGCGATTACCACTTCGACCACAGCCCGCAGGATGTCGACACGTTGCGCGGCATCAGCCAGATTGCGGCCGCTTCGCATGCGCCCTTCATCGCCGCTGCGGGTCCCGGACTGATGGGGATGGAAAGCTGGAGCGAGCTCTCCAATCCGCGCGATCTGGCCAAGATTTTTTCCACCCCCGATTACGCGGCATGGCGGTCGTTGCGCCAGAGCGAGGATGCCAAATACCTGGCGCTGGCCATGCCACGCACGCTGGCACGGCTGCCGTACGGCGCCAAGACCGATCCG
>JAAIGE0100103486.1_pt1 | contig 43041 bp, 35 predicted proteins | sample 6487951 | NCBI WGS metagenome assembly JAAIGE01 (sample SAMN13974128, study PRJNA590717) | phyllosphere metagenome | biome: tomato field; feature: multiple bacterial spot infested tomato fields; material: tomato leaves; isolation source: leaves from tomato fields | host: Solanum lycopersicum ...
CTGCCCGCCGGAGAGTTCGTCAGGGTAAGCATCGAATTTATGAGCAAGGCCGACGCGTTCCAGCATCTTGCGCGCCAGCATTTCTGCCTCGGCCTTCGGCGTTTTCTTGACGACTGTTTGCGAGAGCATGACATTGCCGCCGACCGTCAAGTGCGGGAAGAGATTGAATTGCTGGAAGATCATCCCGACTTTCAGCCGGAGCGCTTTCAGGTGAAGTTCATCGTCTAGAAACTGCGCGCCAGCCACGGAGATGGCACCGGCTGAAATGGTCTCCAAACCGTTGATGCAACGCAGCAGGGTCGATTTTCCCGAGCCGCTCTTGCCGATGATCGCAATGACCTCACCCGGCTCGATATCGAGGTTGATGCCTTTCAGCACCTCGTTCGTGCCATAGCTCTTACGGACTTCAGTGATTTCGATGAGCGACATTAAGCTTCCTTTCGAGAATCTGGCTGCTTTTCGACAACGGCCAGCAGAGCGCGAAATAAATGAGGGCAACGAGGCCATAGACAGTAAAGGGTTGGAAGGTTGCGTTGGTAACGACGGTCCCCGCCTTGGAAAGCTCCACGAAGCCGATGATCGAGGTTACGGCAGTGCCCTTTATGATCTGTACGGCAAAGCCGACGGTGGGCGGAATTGCAACGCGCATGGCCTGTGGCAGAATGACATATCGCATCTGCTGCAACCGCCCCATGCCGAGGCTCGCAGATGCCTCCCACTGCCCCTTGGAAACCGCTTCGACACAGCCGCGCCATATCTCCGTCAGGAAGGCTGCGGCCCACAAGATGAGCGTCAAACCTGCGGCGAGCCACGAAGGCACGTCGATGCCAAGAAGCCCCAGACCGAAAAAAGCGATGAACAGCTGCATCAAAAGCGGCGTGCCTTGAAACAGCTCGACATAATATTTGGAAAAAGTCCGTAGCGATTTCTTTTTTGAAATGCGCATGAACAGCAGAAGAAGACCAACAGCGGCGCCGCCAATGAAGGAGACGAGTGACAGCAGCACCGTCCAGCGGGTTGCCAGCAGCAGGTTGCGCAGAATATCCCAGGTCGAAAACTCGATCATCTTGCGCTCCTTCTTGGAAAAACGAAGCCGCCGATGACGAGCAGAATCTGACGCAGCAGAATGGCCAGCCCCAGATAAATCACGGTCGAGACCATATAGGCTTCAAAGGCGCGGAATGTGCGTGACTGGATGTAGTTGGCAGCAAAGGTCAAATCCTCCGCCGCAATCTGCGACACCACCGACGAGCCAAGCATGACAATGACCACCTGTGACGACAGTGCGGGCCAGATGCGTTGTAGTGACGGCACGAGCACCACGTGGCGGAAGGTTTCGAACCGGCTCATGGCGAGGCTCGCCCCCGCCTCGAACTGCCCCTTGGGCGTTGCCTGAATGCCAGCGCGGATAATCTCACAACTATAGGCGCCGAGGTTGACGAACTTGCCGACCAGGTCCGCATTGACGCGCGCGATGAAGTCACCCAGGTTCAGGTCGAGGTCGTCGACGCCGCCACCGGACTTCGCCGCGAAGTAATAACGCAGCGCTTCCGGTTCCAGGCCGGCATCGAGGAACGTACGCGCCATTACGAAGGTGCCGCGCGATTTACTCATCTTGGCACCGTCCACGGTCAGGTAGCCGTTGACGTGCAGGCGGGTTGGCGCGCGGTGGCCGGTGCCATGCAGCACCGCCGGCCAGAACAGGCCGTGGAAGTTGACGATGTCCTTGCCGAGGAAGTGGTGCAGCTCGGTGCTGGTGTCGGCGCGCAGGTGCGCCTCGAAGTCTTCGCCGATCCTGCCGCACAGGGTCTGGAAGCTGGACAGGTAGCCGATCGGTGCGTCCAGCCAGACGTAGAAGTACTTGCCCGGCTGGCCGGGAATCTCGAAGCCGAAATACGGCGCATCGCGCGAGATGTCCCACGCGCGCAGGCCACCTTCGGCATTGAGCCACTCACCCAGCTTGGCCTTCACGCCCGGCAGGGCGACATCGCCGGCCAGCCATTCGCGCAGGAACGCATCGAAGTGGCCGACCTCGAAGAAGAAGTGCTCCGAATCGCGCATTTCCGGTGTGGCGCCAGAGATGACCGAGCGCGGCTCCTTCAGGTCGGTCGGCGCATAGGTGGCGCCGCAGACTTCGCAGTTGTCGCCGTACTGGTCGGCGCTGCCGCAATTCGGGCAGATGCCCTTCACGTAGCGGTCGGGCAGGAACATTCCCTTGGCCGGGTCGTAGAACTGCGCGACCGAGCGGCGACTGATGTGGCCGGCCGCTTCCAGCTTCAGGTAGAACTGCTCGGTCAGTGCCTTGTTGGCTGCCGAATTGGTCGAGTCGTAATGGTCGAAGGCCACGCCGAAGGCGGCGAAGTCACGTTCGTGGCTGGCCTGGATGTTGGCGATGAAGGTTTCCGGGGTGACCCCGGCCTTCTCTGCGGCCAGCATGATCGGGGTGCCGTGGGTGTCGTCGGCGCAGACGAACCAGGCCTTGCCGCCGCTCATTCGCCGCGCGCGCACCCAGATGTCGGCCTGGATGTAGCCGACCAGGTGGCCCAGGTGCAGCGGGCCGTTGGCGTAGGGCAGGGCGGTGGTGACGAGCGCGGTACGGGTCATGGTCGCGGGGTGAAGCCGAGGGGAACCGCAGAGTATCGCATGCCCGCAACGAGGTGACCCGGCCGGGGCCGGGTCACGGGTGTGAAGCGGGGGACGTGGCGCTTACTCGCGCTGCCAGGTCTGCGCGCGGCAGATGAAGGCGATGCAGCCGGACACGTCCAGCTTGGTGCCGCCGGCCTGCAGCTCCATCTTCGACTTGTAGGTCTTGCCGTTGGCCGGGTCGAGGATGGTGCCGCCGGACCACTTGTTGGCGCCGTCGGCCTTCAGGTTCCAGAGGATGGTCATGCCCTTCACCGGCTTGTTCTTGTTGGCACCTTCACAGCCGTCGCAGACCGGGTTCGGGCCCTTGTCCGAGTGCAGGATGTCGACCACCTTGCCGGACAGCGTGCCATTGGCGGCCTGGGTGATCTCGACGATCGACTTCACCTTGCCGGTCTTGTCGTCGATGGTCTTCCAGCGGCCGGCGGCGCTGTCGGCGGCCTGCGCCGACAGGGCGGCCAGGCACAGCGGCAGTGCCAGCAGCAGGGTCTTGAAGGTCTTGCGCATGGTCCCCTCCCAGGGTTCATTCCGGCACGGTGCCGGTATGGTTCGACTGTATACCCATTCGGCGGGGTATGGGGAAGGGGGGTGTTGGCCGGGTTGCACCCGGCGCCCGCAGAGGCAACCGCAACCGCAACGGCCGAAGCAACGGCACGCATTCCGTGGATGGCGGGGTGGGTCCGGTTGCGGGGGACGCCGTAAACCCATCCATGGGGGCTTGGCCGCGGCATCCATGCCGCGGACACCCCCGCAACCGGACCCACCCCGCCTTCGACAGGTTCCGCGATCGGTTGGAATGGCATTGCCTGCTCTTGGTGGGTGTCGACCTTGGTCGACACGCAGATCCACGCCATGCGTGGATGAATCTCCGCGATTGAAAATCGCTCAAGCGGTCTCGTACAACTCCAGCGGCAGGTCGTCGGGGTCGGCGAAGAAGGTGAAGCGGCGGCCGGTGTATTCGTCCACGCGGATCGGTTCGCAGGCTATGCCATGCGCGGCCAGGCGCTCGATGAAGGGTTCCAGCATGGCGACGCGGAATGCGAGGTGGCGCAGGCCCTGGGCTTCCGGGCGGCTGGGACGGGGCGGCGGGGAAGGGAAGGAGAACAGTTCCAGCTGGCTGCCGTCGGGCAGTGCCAGGTCCAGCTTCCAGGAGTCGCGCGCGCTGCGGTGGTTCTCGGCCAGCACGCGCAGGCCGAGGATGCGCACGTAGAAGTCTTTCGAGCGCGCGTAGTCGCTGCAGATCAGTGCGGCGTGGTGGATGCCCAGCAGGGCGCAGGCGTCATCGCTCATTGCAGGGTGTCCAGCCAGCGCTGGGCAATCTTCTGCGCCAGCGGATAGGGTTCGGGGTCGTTGCGGTTGCTCAGCACGATCACGGTCAGGTGCTTTTCCGGATGGCGCACGATCACGTTGCGGAAACCGATGCTCTCGCCGCTGTGCCATTGCACCGGCCCGTTCAGGCGCCAGCCGAAGCCGTAGTGCGGCACGTCGGCTTCGGGCGTCGACGTGGCCGGGCTGAACATCGCGCGGCGCGAGGCCTTCGACAGCAGGCGGTCGTCATACAGCGCGGCATCCCAGCGGGCGAGGTCATCCAGCGAGGAATAGATGCCGCCATCACCCAGCACGGCGCTGGTGGTGCTCTGGTCGGTGCGTTGCCAGTGGCCTTCCAGCTCGCTGTAGCCATAGGCGCGCTGAGCCACCACATCGACGCCGTCCTGGTGGGCCACGGTATGGGCCATGCCCAGCGGGCGGAAGATCCGCTGTTGCAGGAAGCCCGCGAAATCCTGGCCGGAGGCGCGGCCGACGATCAGGGCCAGCAGCGCGTAGCCACTGTTGCTGTAGCGGTATTGCGTGCCGGGTGCGAAGTTCAAGCGGTCCGCGCGCGACAGCAGGGCCAGCACATCGGCATCGTGCACCTGGCGGGTGCCGGCCGGGTCCATCAGGTCTTCGTAATCGAGCAGGCCACTGGTGTGCGAGAGCAGTTGGCGGATCGTGATGTCCGCCGCCACCGGGGGCAGCTCCGGCAGCCAACGTCGGGCCGGCTGGTCGAGCCCAAGCCGGCCATCCTCCACCAGCAGCAGCACAGCCGCGGCGGTGAACTGCTTGCTGACCGAGGCCAGCCGGAAGTTGCTGGCCGGAGTGACTGCGGTGCGGTCTTCCACCACCGCCAGGCCATAGCCGCGGCGGAACACCGGTTTGCCGTCGTGCAGCACCAGCACGGCGGCGCCGGGCACCTGGCCGTCGTAGGCCTGCATCAGGCCGTCGATGCCCGTATCCGGTGGGGTCAGCACCGGTGCGGCGGCGCCCGCCAGAGGCAGCAGGCCCAGCACGGCAGCGAACAGGGCGACGGCAGGGCGCATGACGGCTCCAGAGGGGTCAGGGCGAAGGCGTGGGCGTGGTGCTGGCCGGCTGCGCCATCCAGCGTTCCATCTTGCGGCTCAGTACGTCCAATGGCATCGAGCCGTCCTTCAGCAGTTCGGCGTGGAAACGTCGCAGGTCGAAGGCTGCGCCCTGCCGTGCCTTGGCCTTGTCGCGCAGGGCCACGATGGTGGTCAGGCCGGCCACGTTGGACAGCGCCTGGCCGGGCTGGGCCATGATCCGCTCGACTTCGGCGTTGGCGTCATCGCTGCTCATGTCCACGGTCTTCTGCAGGTAGGCCACGGCCTGTTGCTTGCTCCAGCCCTGGGCGTTCACACCGGTGTCGGCCACTACGCGCGCGGCGCGCAGCAGGCGCGAGTACAGATAACCGATGCGGTCATAAGGGTCGGTGTAGATGCCGAGATCCTCGCCCAGGGTTTCCGCGTACAGGCCCCAGCCTTCGACGAAGGCAAGGTCGCCACCCAGGCGGCGGAAGCGCGGCAGCTTGGCAAGTTCCTGCTGCAGGCCCAGCTGCACGTGGTGGCCGGGAATGGCTTCATGCAGGTACTGCACCGGCACGCTCCAGCGCTTGCGGCTGGGCAGGTCTCGGGTGTTGACGTACAGCAGGCCCGGTTGCCCGGCCGGCGACGGCTGGTAGGCCGCCGCAGCGGAGGTGAGTGCACGCTCGGGCTCCACCGCGCGTATTTCCAGTGTGGACTTGGGCAGGGTGTCCAGCACCTGTGGCAGGCGCGCGTTGACCTGCTGCTGCACCTGGCGATAGCGGTTGATCAACGCATTGGCGTCGCCGTACTGGAACTGGCGGTCGTTGCGCATGCTGCGCAGCAGCTTGGACGGCGTACCGCGCAGCTTGGCGTCCTTCATCACCGTGGCGATCTGAGCCTGCAGCTCCTGCACGCGCTGCTCGCCCAGCGCGTGCAGCTGCGCGGCGGTCTGGTTGCTGGCGGTGGTCTGCACGATCAGGTTGGCATACCAGGCCTGGCCATCGGGCAATGCGCCCAAGCCGCTGCTGGCGCGGGTGGCCGGCAGGTACTCGGTGGCGATGAAGCCGCGCAGGGCACGGTAGGCCGGCATGATGCGCAGCTCGATCATGCGCTTGTACTCAGCACTGATACGCGCCTTGTCCTCGGCTGCGATGGTGTTCGGCATGGTGCGGATCGGCGACCAGAAGATGCTCTCCTCAGCGGTTGGCTTGATCACTGCATCCAACTGCGGAATAACCTTCTCCATCAGGTCGCGCGGCTGCACCACGCCGGCCTTCACGCCCTGCCGCATGTTGTCGATGGCCTGGTCGAACAGCTCGGGAATGCCCAGCGAGCGGCGCGACCAGGTGTCGTAGTCCTGCGCGGTATTGAACGGCTGCGCGCCGGCACCGGAACCGAGGATCGCCATGATGCTGCCGACGTTGTAGTACTGGCTGATCGGCATCATCCAGCTCGGGTAACGCTCGGCGGCCAGCGAGGCGCGCGCATCGCGCACGAAGATCTCGTAGCTGAGCAGGTCCTGGCCCTGCAGGCCGTCATTGCCGAGTTTCTCGACCTTGCCCAGCCATTCGGTAGTGAAGTCGTGCGACTGCTGGCGCCAGGTGGGGGACAGGATGTTGGGCAGCTGGTCGTTGTAGCGGGTCTCGCCCTGGAAGGTGGCCTGCAGCGGATTCAGCCGCATCGAGGCATCCCAGTACTCGTCGTACAGGCGCTCCAGCTGCACCTGCTTGGGCACGGCGCGGGCCGGTGCGACGGGACGTGGCGCAGCGCGGCGCGCCGAACTGCCACGGGCCGGCGCGGTGGCGCGGGCGGGCCTGGCCTTGGGCTTGGCGGCCTGGCGGGTCTGCGCGGCGGCAGGGCGGCTGGCCTTCTTCTTCGCTGCTTCGGCCGACGGCACGGCACTGAACAGGAACAACGCGGCAATGGCGGCGGCCAAGACGCGGGGGGAATACGGCATCAAGAAGCTTCCGTGGAACACAGACCGTGGAGCTTGCACGATCCGCGCGCGTACGGCCAGCGTGAAGGCGCAGTCAGCTTGGTGGCGCTGGGCCTTCAGTCAGCCGCCGCGGCGGCGCGCAACGCCGCCGCGCGATCGGCGCCCAGATAGCGGGTGATAGCCCGCCGCATCAGGTACAGCAACGGAATCAGGGCAATCGCAAAGCCCATCTTGTACACGTAGTTGACGCTGGCGACTGCCAGGAACAGCGAGGTCGGCCAGTGTTGCGGGCCCAGCACGAAGGCGATCCAGATCACCACGAAGCTGTCCACCACCTGCGAGATCGCGGTCGAGCCGGTCGCACGCAGCCACACGTGGCGCTCACCGGTAGCCTGGCGGATGCGGTGGAACACCGCCACGTCGATCAGCTGGCCGAGCAGGAAGGCCACCAGCGAACCGGCGATGGTCCACATGCCCTGGCCGAACACCGCAGCGAACGCGGCCTGGTAGTCGGGCACGCCGTAGCCGTTCATCGACGTTACCCACCAGCTGGCCGGTGCCAGCGAGATCGCTGCGAAGGCGAACAGGAAACCGTAGCCGATCAGCACCACCGCCAGCCACGAGATGAAGCGCACGCCGCGCTTGCCGAAGAACTCGTTGATGGTGTCGGTCATGATGAACACCACCGGCCACAACAGGGTTCCGGCGGTGAAGCTGAGCGAGCCGGTCTGGCCGAACAGGTTCCAGTTCAGCGGATCGATGCCGAGCGTGTCTTCGAGGGCGAAGATCTTCACCCCGATCAGCTCGGCCAGCACCGCGTTGCCGCAGAAGAACGCGGCCAGCACGATGAACAACAGGACCGCACGATCCTGCAGCGGGCGCTCGAATGGCGCCGCGGTCATTCGGCGCGATCGCCGGCGCGGGTGAACGGCACGGTGGGCGGGGCAACCGCGCCGCCGGAGATGATGAAGCTCATCGCCTGGTCCACGGTCCAGTCGGTCGGGGTCAGCAGCTCGACCGGCACGATCTCCAGATAGCCCGAGGTCGGGTTCGGCGTGGTCGGCACGTATACCGCGGCCAGCTCACGATCGGTGCCGTGTTCCTTGATGACCCGGGTCACCAGGCCGACCGACTTCATGTCGCGGTGCGGGAAGTCGATCAGCACCACGCGCTGGGTGCTGCCCGGCTCGGTCTGCAGCATGTCCAGCAGCTTCTTGGCGCTGTCGTAGATGATGCTGGCCAGTGGAATGCGCTTGATGACCGCGCCGACCCAGCGCAGCAGGCGCTGGCCGAGCACGCGGCGGCTGGCCACGCCCACCGCCAGGATCACCAGCAGGGTGGCCAGCAGGGCGATGATGTCCTGGATCCACTCGGCACGGACCCAACCGAGATAATGCGGGAAGTTTGTCGCGATCTGCTCGGACAATGGCACCACCAGCGGGCTGGAAATGCCCGACAGCAGCACGAACACGAATTTGACCACGACCCAGGTCAGCCAGATCGGCAGCAGGGTCAGCAGGCCGGTGAGAAACAGGCGCTGCAGGGAGGGGCGGGGGACCAGGGCGGGGGCTTCGAGCGACATGCGCGCATTGTAGCGGTCACTGCCGGTCGATTACGCTGGGTGATCGACTGCGGCAACGGCACATGGAAGGGAAGCTGTGTTGAAGATCCTGCGCGGACTGGGCTGGACCCTGGGCGGCCTGCTGGTGCTGGCGATCGTGGTGTGGTGCGCCTCGCGCATGTGGCCCGTGCCCGAATCGAGGGTGCTGGCGCAGCAGCGACTGGAGGCGCGTCTGCCGGCGACCGGGCGCAATGGCTATGCGCTGTTGTGGACGCTTCCGTTTGACGGGCTGGATGCCCGCCAGCGTGAGCAGGCGTTGGCCGAGGACGCGCGGCGCTGGGCGGCCGACCCGCGGGGCGGCAGTATTGGCCAGACCCACCTGGCGGCCAGCCACGCCGAGCTGCACTCACGGCCGGGTGCCAGTTGCGGGCCGACCGCCAGCAACTGCCTGGCCCAGGTGCGCGCCGACCCGCAACGCTTCGTGGACGCCCACGCCGGGCACCAGCAGTTGCACACGCGCCTGGACCAACTGGCTGAAGCGGACCACTTCGTGTCCCCATTCCAGCCGAAGGGCGAGGGCATTCTCGTCCCGTTGCCGACCTATGGCCTGGTGGTGGACGCCACCAGCGCCCGCGCGCTGGCCTATGTGCAGGGCGACGTCGAGGGTGCGTTGCGCGGCAGTTGCCGTGGCCTGCAGCTGGGCCGTCGGCTGGTGCCCGGGGGCAGCTACCTGGTCGAAAGCATCGTCGGTGCCAGCCTGGTCCAGGCCAACGCCCAGCTGCTGGCCGACATGCTGGTGGAACTGCCCGCCGACCATCCCTTGCCGGTCGAGTGCGAGCAGGCGATGCAGCCGATGCTGGCTGACGAACAAAGTCTGTGCCGCGCGACACAGGGGGAGTACGCAATGAGCCGGGCAGCGATTGAAACCTCGGCGAGCGAATTCGGCGGCGTACTGGTGCTGGACCGCAGCAGCACCCTGGCACGCGTGGCCGGCAATCTCGGCTGGGCCTGTGGTGCCACCGCCATGGCGGCGCTGGAAGCAGATCGACCGTTGCCGGTGCAGACACCGCCGCAGCGGGATTTCGGTTGCCTGTCCAACGTCATGGGTTGCGTATTGACCGACATTGCGGCGCCGATCTATCCCGCGTATTCGTCCCGGACCCAGGACGCTGCGGCGATGCTGCGCCTGCTGGGTGCACAACGCTGGCTGCGCCAGCAGGCCGGTGATCCGGTCGATGCACTGCAGCGGTTGCCCGCGCAGTTCCGCTCGCCGGTACGCACCCCGCGCCTGTCGGCCGATGGCAGCCGCCTGCAGGTGCCACGCCGCTCGCCGCCGCGCAGCAACGATGAAAGCGCCTGGCTGTCGGTACCACTGGCCGCAGGTGCGCCTTCAACCGCCGCACGCGATTGAGGGCAGGTTCAACCGGCCCCGACCAACGGATCGAATCCCCAGCCATCGCCGACCGTTTCAAGCGTCCAGCGCCGACTGCTGCGCAGCGGTTGCCAGCGCACGCTGTCGGTATCGGTCTCGATGCTGCCTTCAACCTGTTTCACCTTGCCGGTGGAAAAGTTGACGCTCAACGACTCGGTCTGCCCGGAGTTGCGCATCACCGAATCGCGGTCATAGCCGATCAGGGCGAAGGCGCCGTTCTGCCAGCGGAAGGTGAACGCGGTCGTGCCCATCGACCAGCTGCCTGCGCTGGCGAACGAAAACAACGCCACCCTCAGCGTGCCGCGCTGGATGCTGACGCCGCCATCTTCGAGCGGATCGCTGAGCACGGGACTTTCCGGGCGCGGAATCAGCTTGTGGTCCTGCGCCGCGAGCACGTAGCCGGACGGGCGCGACCAGGCGATGGCGAGGATGCGCGGATTGCTGTCATACGGAGAAGGACCGAAGCCATCGTGCTCGATGACGTTGCGCGGGTCCTGCTGGCGCAACACCAGCACCAGGTCGGCGCGACCATCGTGGTCGAGGTCACCTTCCAGTCGGGTTTCCAGCGTCCAGCCCTTGGGCACGAAGCCGGCCGCATCGGCCGCCTGCGCCGGCAGCGTCGGGTACTGCACCGGTGGCACATCCAGTGCGTGGGCGGCGAAGGACAGCGGGGTCAGCAGTGCAGCAAGGGCGAACGGGCGCATTGGAGCCTCCATGGCGGGGAGGCAGAGAATAGCGCCGATGCCGCCGATCAGCGTGCGTGTGGTTTCAACCGCAGGTAGACCTGCTTGCGTACCTGTGCGACCACTTCGCCGCTTTCATCGACCACGTCGTTGCTGAACCAGCGCAGCACCTTGTCGCCGCTGGCCGCTTCGGCGCGCAGTTCGTGCAGCAGTGCGTCATCGATGCGGAACGACGTACGTACGGTGCCGCGGCCGGGCTTGAGGAAATCGATCGCACCGGCACGGTCCCACACGTAGTAGTCGCGGCCGAGGATGTGCAGCAGGCCAAGCATCCAGAACGGATCGGTCATCGCAAACAGGCTGCCGCCGAAATGCGTGCCGACGTAGTTGCGGTTCCAGGGCCGCATGCGCAGTTCTACGTCGATCTGCCGGTAGTCCGGCGAGGCCCGGGTGACGTGGATGCCGGTGAACAGGAACGGTGGCCAGAGGTTGATGCCGAAGCGGAACAGGCGGGCGTTCATGCGGGTCCGGGGGGCGCGGGGCGAGGCCTACAGTCTAACCATTCGCATGCGTATGTTGCACCCCGGCCGGTGTTCAGGCCTAGCCGTCGATCACGTAACCGTCGCGGCCATTGGCCTTGGCCTGGTACAGGGCGGTGTCGGCACCTTCGACGAAGTCGTGCGGTTGCAGCTCGCCGTCCGGCACGCGGGTGAACACGCCGATGGTGAGGGTGACGCCGGCGTCGCTGCCTTCACCGGGCGCCGGCAACGCCCGCACGCAGGCGATCAGGTCTTCGATCACCAGGCGCGCGCCTTCGGCCGGCGTATCCGGCAGCACCAGCGCGAATTCGTCGCCACCATAGCGTGCGGCCATGTCGCGCGGGCGCCGTGCATGCGCACCGATCAGGCGCGCGACATCGCGCAGCACGCGGTCGCCGACCTGATGGCCGTGGCGGTCGTTGTGGCGCTTGAAATGGTCGACGTCGATCAGCGCCAGGCTCAGCGGCTTGCCACTGCGCCGCGCCGCATCGCATTCCTGCTGCAGCGACTGCTCGAAGCGCAGGCGGTTGCCGAGGCCGGTCAGCGCGTCGCGGTTGGCCTGGCGGTGCCAGGCCGAAATCCGCCAGGTCGCCCAGGCCAGCAGTACCAGGGTGATGCCCAGCATGGCGCTGGCCGGGGCCCACCACAGGTCGCAGGCGCGCAGCAGGAGCCAGCTCAGCAGCGGCGCCAGCGGCAGCGAACACAGCGCAGCCAGCCACGGCAGGCGCAAGCCGAGCAGGATCACGCACAGTGCCACCAGCACGCCGCTGATGGCGTGCTGCCAGAGGCGGGGCAGCAGGTCGATCTGCTTGTGCTGCAGCAGCATCGAAGCAATGTTGGCCTGGTACTCGCTGCCACTCATCCAGAATTCGCGGGTGGTCGGGGTCAGCAGCCGCGGCGCGACGCCGCTGGCGGTCATGCCCACCACGATGCGACGGCCGTGCAGCATGGCCATGTCCACGTGGCCATCGAGCACGTCGGCGTAGGAGACCTGGGGCAGGCGTTCGGGTGGGCCGGCGTAGCGCACCCGCACGTAGTCGTCGCGCCGCCATTGATAGGGCGAGTTCACGCCAGGATCGGGATCGGGCAGTCCGCGTACCGCGCCCGGCGGCAGATCGGCCAGCGCCAGCCCGAGTGCAGGCCAGTGCGCGCGGCCGATGCCTGCGTGCAGGTACACGCCGCGGGCAACGCCATCGCCATCCACTTCGACGTCGGTATGGCCGATCGCCGCCGCGCTGGCTGCGATCCGTGGAATCGGCAGCATTTCCTCGGCCATGCGATCACCCGCTGCGGGCGCTGCCAGGACCGGCAGCACGACCCTGCCGTTGCGCCGGATGGCCGCCGCCAACTGTTCATCCTGGCGGCTGTCACGGCGATCAGGTTCGGACAGCATCAGGTCCAGCGCCACGCGCTCGGCACCGGCATCGGTCAGGCGATCCAGCAACCGCGCATGGATCGAGCGCGGCCATGGCCACTGGCCGATGCGCTGCAGGCTGCCCTCGTCGATGGCCACGATCAGTACGCTGGGATCGGGACGGTAATCCCAATTGCCGACCATGGCGTCGTAGGCGGCTTCGTCCTGTCGCCACAACCATTGGCCATGGCTGGCCACGATCGTCAGTATTCCTGCCAGCAGCGCCAGCACGATCCGCTTCGACCATGGAAGCGGCGACCGCCTCACAACAACAACCACAGCAGCAGGGCGCCACCACCGGCGCCGTAGCACAGGCGGCAGGGCAGCTTGATCTGCTGGGCAGGGGAATACTCGCCAGCGTGGCCGTCGTCATCGATGTACTGCACGCGCACGTGCAGGGTGCCGCTCCACGGCCGCTTGAAGCTGACCTGCGGCTCGGTCACGGTTTCGTCGACGAGCGGCGCCTTGAAGTCGCCATGGCGATCCACCTGCACCCGGTAGCGCTGGCCCTCGCTGCCGGCCTGCCAGCGCAGGGTCAGCGCGCCATGCGCGGCTTCGGGTGGTTGCAGGGCGGGATCGACCGGTTCATTGCTCAGTTGCAGCGGCAGTGCCTGGCCGTAGCGGCCCTGGTGGTCGTTGCCATCGCGCGAGGCCACCCGCCAGAAGTACTGGCCCGGCGGCAGGGGCTGTGCCAGGCGCAGGTCGGTGTTCTGAGTGGTCTGTTCCTGCAACGGCCGCTGGAAGGTCGGTTCGGCGGCGATCTGCAGCACGCTGCTGTGCGCGCCGGGGGCCTGGCTCCAGCGGAAACGCGGGCGGTCACTGTTGATCGTCTGGCCGTGCAGCGGTGCGACCGTCAACGGCGGTGGCGGCTGGTCGCCGAGTTCGAAATCGGCACTGGCATCGAGGCCTTCCACGCCCTGGGCATCGACGGCGCGCAGCAGGATGCGCAGCTGGCCCGGTGGCAGGTCGCCGATCGACAGGCGGGTGTCGGTGGTGGTGGCGGCGAACAGCAGGATCTCCGGTGTCGCCGCCTGTACCACTTCAACGCGGTACTGCGCGGCGCCGTCGACCGGCTCCCAGGCCAGTCGGGTCGGCAGCGGCGCCAGGCGCAGTTCATCGTTGCGCAGCTGCGGCGCAGGCAGCAGGGCGGAGACCGCATCGGGCGCGCTATCGGCGCTGCTGCTGCGGCTGGCGTGGCCAGGCTTGACCAGCTGCCGGCCATGGCTGTTGCCGACCTGTACCTTGCCCTGCAGGACTTCAGTGGCGGCAACATGCTGGGTGTCGCCGGCACTGACCCGGAACACGGTGCCGCGAACGCTGCTGGTCGCGGTGGGTGCGTCGATGATGTAACGCGACGCAGGACCGCGGGCTGGCGTCACGCGGTTGCTGGCGCGGCCCTGCTGCAGGCGCAGGCGGGTGTCGACCATACCGGTGTGGCCGTAGCGGCTGAGCTGGTCCAGGCGCAAACGGGAATATTCGCGCAACTGCAGGCGCGAGGCATCGGCAAATTCGAGAGTGACGCTGGAATCGCCTTCGGTCTCGATGGTGTCACCGATGTGCAACTGCTCGCCGGCCAGAATGGCGCGGGTAGCCCTGCCATCGGCGCCGGACAGTTCGACCTTGCCGCGTACCGACAGCACCCGGGCCGGCGCCGGTTCGATGCGCAGCCAGCTGATCGGGAAACGCAGCAGCTGGCCGGGCGGCAACTGGTAGGGGTTGTCGATGCGGTTGTGCTGCTGCAGCTGCTGCCAGCGCACCGAGGGCTTGAGGTAAACGCCACCAAGGTCCCACAGGGTATCGCCGGGGCGGACCCGGTAGTTCCAGTCCTGGGCCGCAGCCACGGTCGGCAGCAGGAGGAGGGCGCAGAGCAGCGCACCCTTGAAGCGCATGGCAAACGACAGCGAGCGGACGAAGGTCACAGTTGGCAATCCCGGCAATGCGGGGGCGCAGCTGCAAGACCCCATGGCCCCGACCTCATCCCCCCGAACGGATCGTGGCGACCGTACGGCCGCCATCCCGCGCATTATTGCCCGCGTTCAGTGCAGGGATTCTGAACGAAGCGGGCTCCCGTTCAGAACAGCAGGGACGCCATCCGGCGGCGGTACTGCCCGACCAGGTCCTCGTCGGAGATCACATTGAAGGCGTCGATCAGCGCTTTGCGCGGCAGCCCTTCCTCGAAACTGCGGTCGATCCGCAGCATTTCCAGGAACTGTTCCAGCGCGGCCTCGTCGTGGCCACCAAGCAGCAGCTGCACGCCGCGCAGGTGGCGGGCCTTGAGGTCCTTGCCGTCGGCGGCAATTCGCGCTTCCAGAACCTCGGCGGCCGGGGCGTCCTTCAGCGCAGCGGCGAAGGCCAGGCGGGCGCGGCCACGCACGGCGCGATCATCGGTGGCCAGGTTGGCCGGCAGGCCATCGATCAGCGTGCCGGCTTCGTCCACGCCGCCGATCTGCAGCAGGGCCAAGGCCAGGTCCAGCTTCAGCTCATCCTTGTCCGGCTCGGCGGCGATCTGCGCACGTAGCACGTCCACCTGTGCCTGCGGGTCCAGCGGCGCGTCGTCCTCGGTGAGGGTGTCACCAGCATCGGCCGGCACCACACCGTGCTGGGCCAGGAACTCACGCAGCTGGCCTTCGGGAATGGCGCCGGGGAAGCCGTCCACCAGTTGGCCGCCCTTGACCAGGAACACGGTGGGCACCGAACGGATCTGGAAAGCGGCGGCGATCTGCTGTTCGGCGTCGACATCGACCTTGGCCAGCTCGAAGGCGCCGTTGTATTCAGCGGCCAGCTTTTCCAGCATCGGGCCCAGGGTCTTGCACGGCCCGCACCAGGTCGCCCAGAAGTCCACCAGGACCGGGGTCTGCAGCGACTTCTGCAGGACTTCGGCCTCGAAAGTCGCAGTGGTGGCGTCAAATACGTAGGTCGTCTCGGTCATGGGGGAGGCATCGCTTGGCGTCTGGAGACCGATTCTATGGTGACGATCGATGCCGGTCTCAACCCGGGTTGCGGCAAATACCTGACAATGCAGCCTTCCCATAGACGTCGTTTCCGGAGCCCGCATGTCGCCCCTGTCACCGTTGCTGCGCCTGTCCGGTCTGGCTGCCGCGCTGTTGTTCGTAGTGGCGGTGCTGGGTTTCGGCGCCGGCCTGGACGGCTACGCGCAGGCGCGCCACCCTGTGGCGCTGCTGGGTGCGCAGGGCGTGCCGCACGCGCTGGCCTTCAATCTGCTGGGCTTCGTGCTGCCGGGCCTGCTGGCGGTGGTGGTTGCCGAGTGCCTGCGCCGGCGCCTGCCGGCCACGGCCAGCTGGGCGCCGCGGGTCGGCAGCCAGATGCTGCTGCTGGCCGGGCTGGCGTTCGCCGCGATGGGCCTGCTGCCGCTGGACGTGGACGATCTGCACGGGCCGGCCAGCCAGCTGCACGCCAGTGCCTGGATGGTCTGGGTGCTGGGCTTCGTCGCCGGCACCCTGTTGCTGGGCATCTCCCAGCTGCGCCAGGCGCGCGGCCGCGCGCTGGGCGGGGTGGCGGTTGCCTGCGGCGTACTGGCGGCGTTGGCGGCTTTCGCCCTGCAGGGCGTACTGCCGGCACCGCTGGCGCAGCGGGTCGCTTTTGCCTGCTGGGCGGTCTGGCTGGCGCTGGCCCTGCCGCTGTCGCGGCCACGCTGAGACAGGTTCCGGGCGCTGGCGGCGCCTGCGTCGGGCGGGCGGGATTGGAGCCATTTGCCGCACTGCGGTACGCTGTACCGCTTTGCCGCCGCAACCGCGTGTTACATGACCAGCGTCGAACCCAACGTTTACGATCCGCAGCAGGTTGAATCCGCCGCCCAGCAGTACTGGGATGCCACCCGTGCCTTCGAGGTCGATGAAGCCTCGGACAAGCCGAAGTACTACTGCCTGTCGATGCTTCCGTACCCGTCCGGCGCGCTGCACATGGGTCATGTGCGCAACTACACGATCGGCGACGTGATCAGCCGCTACAAGCGCATGACCGGCCACAACGTGCTGCAGCCAATGGGCTGGGACGCATTCGGCCTGCCGGCGGAAAACGCTGCAATCAAGAACAAGACCGCGCCGGCGGCGTGGACCTACAAGAACATCGATCACATGCGCACCCAGCTGAAGTCGCTGGGCTACGCCATCGACTGGTCGCGCGAATTCGCCACCTGCCGCCCGGATTACTACGTCCACGAGCAGCGCATGTTCACCCGCCTGATGCGCAAGGGCCTGGCCTACCGCCGCAACGCGGTGGTGAACTGGGACCCGGTCGACCAGACCGTGCTGGCCAACGAGCAGGTCATCGATGGCCGCGGCTGGCGCTCCGGTGCGCTGGTCGAGAAGCGCGAGATCCCGCAGTGGTTCCTGCGCATCACCGACTACGCCCAGGAGCTGCTGGACGGCCTGGACGAGCTGGACGGCTGGCCTGAATCGGTCAAGACCATGCAGCGCAACTGGATTGGCCGTTCCGAGGGCCTGGAAATCCAGTTCGACGTGCGTGATGTCGACGGTGGCGTGCTGGACCCGCTGCGCGTGTTCACCACCCGTCCGGACACCGTGATGGGCGTGACCTTCGTGTCGATCGCCGCCGAGCATCCGCTGGCACTGCACGCGGCGAAGAACAACCCCGAACTGGCGGCACTGCTGGCCGACCTGAAGCAGGGCGGCGTGTCCGAGGCCGAGCTGGAAACCCAGGAAAAGCGCGGCATGGACACCGGCCTGCGCGCCATCCATCCGGTCACTGGCGAGCAGGTGCCGGTATGGGTCGCCAACTTCGTGCTGATGGGCTACGGCACCGGTGCGGTGATGGCCGTTCCCGGCCATGACCAGCGTGACAACGAAGTGGCCAACAAGTACGGCCTGCCGATCGTGCAGGTCATCGCGCTGAAGGATCCGCGCAGCGAAGAAGAGCGCAACTGGGACGCCACCCGCTGGCAGGACTGGTACAGCGACAAGAACCGTGCCTTCGAGCTGGTGAACTCGGCCGAGTTCGATGGCCTGGACTTCCAGGGGGCCTTCGAAGCCCTGGCCGAGCGTTTCGAGCGCAAGGCGCAGGGCCAGCGCCGCGTCAACTACCGCCTGCGCGACTGGGGCGTGAGCCGCCAGCGTTACTGGGGCTGCCCGATTCCGGTGATCTACTGCGCCAAGTGCGGCGCGGTGCCGGTGCCGGAAGAACAGCTGCCGGTGGTGCTGCCGGAAGACGTGGCCTTCGCCGGTACCGGCTCGCCGATCAAGACCGATCCGGAATGGCGCAAGACCACCTGCCCGGAATGCGGCGGCGCGGCCGAGCGCGAAACCGACACCTTCGACACCTTCATGGAGTCGAGCTGGTACTACGCCCGTTACACCTCTCCCGGTGCGCGTGATGCGGTGGACAAGCGCGGCAACTACTGGCTGCCGGTTGACCAGTACATCGGCGGCATCGAGCACGCGATCCTGCACCTGATGTACTTCCGCTTCTACCACAAGCTGCTGCGCGACGCGCGGATGGTGGACAGCAATGAACCGGCACGCAACCTGCTGTGCCAGGGCATGGTGATCGCCGAAACCTATTACCGCCCGAACGCGGACGGTTCCAAGGACTGGATCAACCCGACCGACGTGGACGTGCAGCGTGACGAGCGCGGCCGCATCACCGGCGCCACCCTGATCGCCGATGGCCAGCCGGTGGTGGTCGGTGGCACCGAGAAGATGTCCAAGTCGAAGAACAACGGCGTGGACCCGCAGGCGATGGTCGGCAAGTACGGCGCCGATACGGTGCGCCTGTTCTCGATGTTCGCCGCGCCGCCGGAACAGTCGCTGGAGTGGAACGAAGCGGGCGTGGACGGCATGGCCCGCTTCCTGCGTCGCTTGTGGGCGCAGGTACAGAAGCACGCTGCCGACGGTGCCGTACCGGCGCTGGACGCGGCCATGCTGGACGCCAGCCAGAAGGCGCTGCGCCGCAAGACCCACGAAACCATCGGCAAGGTCGGCGACGACTACGGCCGCCGCCACAGCTTCAACACCGCCATCGCTGCAGTGATGGAGCTGATGAACGCGCTGGCCAAGTTCGACGATGGCAGCGACCAGGGCCGAGCGGTACGCCAGGAAGCGCTGCAGGCCATCGTGCTGCTGCTCAATCCGATCACCCCGCACGCCAGCCACGCACTGTGGCAGGTGCTGGGTCACGGCGAGACGCTGCTGGAAGACCAGCCGTTCCCGCAGGCCGACGCCGCCGCGCTGGTGCGCGATGCGCTGACCCTGGCCGTACAGGTCAATGGCAAACTGCGTGGCACGATCGATGTGGCCGCCGATGCCGCGCGCGAGCAGGTGGAGGCACTGGCCCTGGCCGAGCCGAACACCGCCAAGTTCATGGAAGGCCTGAAGGTGCGCAAGATCATCATCGTCCCCGGCAAGATCGTGAACATCGTCGCTGCCTGATGCTTCCCGCACCGGCCGCCCACGGGTGGCCGGTGCTCTTTCCGGTACAGGGCCAGGCACTTGATGGCCCTGCATTCACGCGGCTTCGGGCAGGCTGTATGTTGCCGTGATCGCCCGGCTCCGCCAGACTGTCTCCATGACCCGAATCCTGCTTGCCCTCGTTCTTGTCCTCGGCCTTGCCGGCTGCGGTTTCCATCTGCGCAGCAAGCTGATGCTGCCGACCGACACGGCACCGGTGAAGGTGGTCTCCACCGCGCCGTACAGCGAACTGGTCAAGCTGCTCAACCGCAGCCTGCTGGCGTCCGGCGCCAGGTTGGCCGATGAGGACAGCAAGGAACCCAGTGCGCAGCTGCAGGTGCTGTCCGAGCGCTGGGGTGATCTGCCGATCGCCATCGATTCGCAGGGCCGTGCACAGGAATACAGCCTGCGTTACGCAGTGATCTTCATCTTCCGCCGCGAGGACGGCAGCGAGCTGGTGCCGCAGCAGGTGATCGAACTGTCGCGCGACTACGTGTCGCCGCCGACCGACGCCACCGGTACCACCACCGAACGCGAAATCCTGGCCAATGAGCTGCGCCGCGAGATGTCGGCCTCGATCATCCGCCGCATCGACAGCGTGGTCCGCGCCGAGATCGAGAAGGGTGGCAGCTTGTCGGCACCGAAGACCGCGCCGGTCGAAGACGCGGTGCCGGCCGGGCCGGCCCCTGCAGTGAAGCACTGAGCCGCGACGATGGAACTGCGTCCGGAGCAGCTGGCCAGCCAGGGCGCTGATACCGCGCTGGCGCCGGTGTATCTGATTGCCGGGCCGGAAACCCTGCGCGTGCTGGAGGCGGCGGATGCCATCCGCGCGCGTGCACGTGCCGCTGGCATCGGCGAGCGCGAGGTGTTCGACGCGGACGGCCGTGATTTCGACTGGAACCAGCTCGACGCAACATTCAACGCGCCCAGCCTGTTCAGCGCCCGCCGCCTGGTCGAGGTGCGCCTGCCCAGCGGCAAGCCGGGCAAGGACGGGGCCGAGGTGATCAGCCAGTTCTGTGCCAACCCGGCGCCGGACGTGGTGCTGATGATCACCGCCAACGAATGGAGCAAGGCCCACCAGGGCAAGTGGGCCGAGGCGGTCAACCGTATCGGCGTGCTGTCGGTGGCCTGGGCGATCAAGCCGCATGAACTGCCGGACTGGATCGAGCGCCGCCTGCGTGGCAAGGGCCTGCGCGCCGATCCGGCCGCGGTGCAGCGGCTGGCCGAACGGGTGGAAGGCAATCTGCTGGCTGCCGCGCAGGAAATCGACAAACTGGCGCTGCTGGCCGATGGCCAGCCGCTGGATGTAGAACGGATGGAGTCGCTGGTGGCCGATGCGGCCCGCTACGACGTGTTCCGGTTGGTGGAGGCCACCTTCTCCGGCCAGGCGCCGGCGGTGCTGCGCATGCTGGCGGGCCTGCGTGGTGAAGGCGAGGCCGTGGCGGCACTGATGCCGATCGTGATCCGCGAACTGCTGGCCGGTGCCGGCCTGGCACGGGTGCAGGCGCGTGGCGGCAACCTGGCCGCCGAAATGAAGTCCCGTGGCATCTGGGAATCGCGGCAGGCGCCGTACAAGCGCGCGCTGCAGCGGCACCCGGAAGGCAAGCGCTGGGAACGCTTCGTGGCGGAGGCCGGGCTGGTCGACCGCATCGCCAAGGGACGCGCCGACGGCGATGCCTGGCTGGCGCTGGAGCGCCTGCTGGTGGCCGTGGCTGAAGCGCGTGCCGTGCGCCTGCTGGCGCGGGCCTGAGCAATGAGCCTGCGGATCTATTACGGGGGCACCTTTGATCCGGTGCACCTCGGCCACCTGGCGATCGCGCGCGCAGCGCGTGACGAACTGCAGGTGGCGGTGCGCATGCTGCCCGCGGCCGACCCACCGCACCGTGCGCTGCCCGGTGCCAGCGCCGAACAGCGCTGCACCATGTTGTCGCTGGCCATCGGCGACGAGCCGGGCCTGCTGCTGGACCGCCGCGAACTGGATCGAGCTGCACGCTTTCCCGGCCGCCCGTCCTATACCGTTGATACCCTGCGCGACCTGCGCGGGGAGCTTGGCCCGAGCCGGCCGCTGGCCTGGCTGGTGGGGGCCGACAGCCTGCTTGGCCTGCCCAGCTGGCACGAGTGGCAAGACCTGTTCGGGTTGGCCCATTTCGTGGTGGCAGAGCGCCCCGGCAGCCCGTTGCAGGCCTCGGTGGACGGCGAGCTGGGCCGGGCACTGGAGGGGCGCTGGGCCGACAGCGAGCAGGCCCTGTTTTCCAGCCCGGCCGGCCGTATCCTGCGCCTGCACCATCCCCTGCGCGCAGAATCGGCCAGTGCTGTGCGTGCCCAGATTGCCGCGTCCGGCCCCTGGAGGGCGCTGCTGCGGCCGGCCGTGGCCGACTACGTCGCTGCACACGGCCTGTACCGCCCGGCCACGCCGTGAATGGCGCGGCAGCAGCATCCCCGTATAATCGCCCCTACGTTTATCGAGTCGATCCACTTTGAGCAACCAGACCCAGCCCCAGACCATCAAGGTCGATCTGCCCAGCCCGCCGCCGTCCGTGCCGGAACTGCTGGCCAGCGTCCGCCAAGCCACTGAAGACCTGAAGGCCAAGGACCCGGTCGAGATCGACGTGCGTGGCCGCTCCAGCGTCGCCGACTACATGGTGGTCGTGTCGGGTACGTCGACCCGCCACGTCAAGTCGATTGCCGATGAAGTCGTGCGTTTTGCCAAGAAGATCGATGTCATGCCGTTGGGTGTGGAAGGCGAGCGCGAGGCCGAGTGGGTGCTGGTGGACCTGGGCGACGTGATCGTCCACGTGATGCTGCCGCGCGTGCGTGAGTTCTATGCACTCGAGCGCTTGTGGACCGTCGGCGACCAGCCGCCGTCCCGCGACGACGACGAAGTGGCCTGAGCCACACGTTGATGCATCCCTTCGACGGCGCCGATGGCGCCGTCGACGTTTTGGAGGATCGTTGATGAAAGCCCGACTGATTGCTACCGGCGAGCGCGCACCCAGCTGGGTCGCGCAGGGCTTCGCCGAGTACCAGAAGCGTCTTTCGCACTGGCTGCCCTTCGAACTGGTGGAAATCGAGCCGGGCCTGCGTGGCAAGGGCCGTGACCCGCGCCGCGCCACCGAAGATGAAGGCAAGCGGGTGATCGCTGCGCTGCCGAAGAATGCCTACGTGGTGGCGCTGGATGTACCGGGTCGCCAGCTCAGTTCCGAGCAGCTTGCACAGCGCCTGGAACATTGGCGCGGGCAGGGCAGGGATCTCGCGTTCCTGATCGGTGGGCCGGAAGGACATTCGCCGGAAGTCTCGGCGCTGGCCGATGAGAAGTGGTCGATCGGTCCGCTGACGCTGCCGCATATGCTGGTGCGGCTGGTGGTGGCCGAACAGCTGTATCGCGCTGCGGCGATGTTGGTAAATCACCCCTACCATCGCGCGTGAAGAGTGGTTATACTGGTCGTCTGCCCGAATAGCTCAGCCGGTTAGAGCACTTGACTGTTAATCAGGGGGTCGTTGGTTCGAGTCCAACTTCGGGCGCCACCTTGAGAAACCTGCATCGCGAGATGCAGGTTTTTTTTTGCGTCGATTGTCCGGCCCTACAATCCTTCTTCATCCATAGGGAAGTCGGATATGCGTGCGTCTGTCATTGCCATTGCAGTGCTGCTTGTACTGTCGCCCTGCGCGGCGATGGCGGTAACGCCAACCTGGCAGCCACCACCGGGCAGCACCGAGATGCCGCTGTGGCCAGTGGGCAAGGTAACGGCGCCACCGAAACTGAAAGGGCCCGAAGAGATCAGGGATACCATCTCGAAGGCCAGCGGCGAACGCTGGGCGATGCTGCAGAACGTGGCCGTGCCGACGCTGACCGTGTTTCCCGCCAAGGGTGGTGGCAACGGAACGGCGGTGATGGTGGTGCCCGGCGGAGGCTACCGCGTGTTGGCGATGGATCTGGAAGGCAGCGAGATCTGCGACTGGTTGACCGGCCAGGGCATCACCTGCGCGCTGCTGAAATACCGTGTGCCGGCATCTGGGCCGAACTGGGACAGTGACTGCAACTGCCGAGACATTCCAGCGGTGCCGATGGCGCTGCAGGATGCACAGCGTGCGATGGGCCTGCTGCGTGCGCAGGCCGGACGCTGGAAGATCGATCCGAAGCGGGTGGGGGTCATCGGCTTTTCCGCTGGTGGCCACGTGGTGGCTGGACTGAGCACGCATGGCGCGCGCAGCTACGTTGCGATCGATGCCGTAGATGCGCAGCCGAGCCGCCCGGATTTCGCCATGGTGATGTACTCCGGGCATCTGTGGACCGGTGCGAAGCACGGGCTGTCGCTGGCCGGCGACATTACGGTGGATGATGCGGTGCCGCCGACCTTCATCGTGCAGGCCACCGATGACCCGACCGATGACGTGCGCGAATCACTGACCTATTACCGTGCGCTGGTCGGCGCGGGCGTGCCGGTGGAAATGCATCTGTTCGCGCGTGGCGGCCATGCCTTCGGCCTGCGTGTGAAGGACGCGCCGGTGGCGGAGTGGCCGCATCTGGCCGAACGCTGGATGCGCGATATCGGGATGCTGCCCAGGGTCTTGTAGAGTCAAACCCATGTTCGGCCGCTCTGCTTCGTAGCGTCGAGCTTGCTCGACTGCTGCGGAAAACCAGTCGAGCAAGCTCGACTCTACCCAGGTGCAGCCTAGCCATGCTCGGCTTTACAGTGTCAGTGCTCCTCGCCAGAACGCCACCAGCGTGACGATCGCTACGATCAGGATCGCACCGAACAGCACCCACTCCCAACGCGTGAATACCTGTTCGCCGCGTTGGCGCCGGGTCAGCGCGAACAACACTACGCCCGGTACGTATAGCAGCACCGACAGCAGCAGGTTGTCCAGGCCGCCTGCATACACCAGCCACAGTGCATACGCGCTGGCCAGCAGCGCAACCGCGAAATCGCGCCAGCGCACACCCGGTTCACCTGCGTAGGCGTGACCGCGCCAGGCCAGCTGCACACCGAACGCGGTGGACAGGAAGTAGGGCACCAGGCTCATCGATGCGGCCAGCAGCACCAGTCCGGTGTAGCTGCCGGAATTGACCAGCACCAACAGCAGGAACAACTGGATCAGCCCGTTGCTCAACCACAGTGCATTGGCCGGCACGCCACGCGCGTTCTCACGGCCAAGGAAGGCGGGCATGGTGCCGTCACCCGCGGCGGCATAGAGCACTTCGGCGCACAGCAGCACCCAGGCCAGCAGCGCACCCAGCACGGAAATAATCGAGCCGACGATGATCACCGTCGCGCCCCATTCGCCGACGATGGCGCGCAGCACATAGGCCATCGACGGATTGGGCAGGCCTGCCAGTTCGGCCTGTGACAGCACGCCCATCGACAGCAGGCTGACCAGCACCAGCAGCAGCCACACACCCACGAAGCCGATCACCGTAGCGCGGCCGACATCGGCGCGGCGGGCGGCACGACGTGAGTAGATGCTGGCACCTTCGATGCCGATGAATACCCACACGGTGACCAGCATCATGCCGCGCAGCTGCTGGCCGAGATCGCCCAGTGCGGGCGTGCCGAAGAAATCGGCGCGGAACACATCCATGCGGAACGCGCCGGCGGCCAGGATCAGGAACAGTGCGATTGGCAACAGTTTGGCCACCGTCACCAGCCCGTTGACGATGGCGGCAGTACGCAGGCCGCGCAACACCAGCAGGTGTACGGTCCATAGCAACAGCGACGAGGCCGCCACGGCGGCGGGCGTGTTGCCCTCGCCGAAGACCGGCATGAAGTGGCCGAGACCACTGAAGATCAGCACGAAGAAGCTGGCGTTGCCCAGTACCGAGGCGACCCAGTAACCCCACGCAGCAGAGAAGCCGATGTAATTGCCGAAGCCCTCGCGCGCGTAGGCGTAGATGCCGGTATCGAGATCAGGCCGGCGGTTGGCCAGCGCCTGGAACACGAAGGCCAGCATCAGCATGCCCGCGCCGCTCAGCGCCCAACCGATCAGCGCGGCGGCCGGGCCGGCGCTGCGCGCCACGTTCTGCGGCAATGAAAAGATGCCTGCGCCGACCATCGAGCCGACCACCAGTGCAGTCAACGCGGGCAGGCCCAGGCGCTGCGATGTCGCGGCCATGGAGATCCCCTGCGGCGATGATGCCGCGTGCACACGGTAGCCAAGTGCTTGTGAACATGCCTGCAAGGGGCAGAACGACGAAGGCCCGGGCAGATGCCCGGGCCTTCGAAGGTACTGCGTTGACGGATGGCGCTTGTATTACTTGAAGGTGTACTTGGCACCGACGGTGAAGTAACGGCCCAGCGCACCAGAGAAGTGCATCGGGTTGTAATTCACACCGCCATATGTGGTCGGATCGAGAGGAGCAATGCGGTCGAATACGTTGGCCACGGAGGCGTTGAGTTCGAAGGCGTCGGTGATGTTCCAGCGCCCCGACAGGTCGAACGTAGTGAAGGAGGAGATCTTCGTCACCGGCGTGCCGTCTGCATAGAACGCCTGATACGTGCCGCCGCGCTTATCGGTGTTGTCCATCTTGCCGATGTAGTTGGCAACGCCGCTGACGCTCCACGGTCCCTGCCGCCAGGTGGTGCCGAAGTTGATCTTGTCCTTCGGCGTGCCGATGCAGTTGGTGACGTCGCAGTTGCCGTGGGTGCCGGCATAGTCGACGGTCTCAGTGCCTTCGGTTCGCTCGAACTTCAGGATGTGGCTCCACTGCAGATCCATCTCCAGCTGGCCCGGGCCGATGTCGAAGGTCTGGCGGATGTCGGTATCGATGCCGCGAACACGTGAAGAGTTGGCATTCACGTAGGCCGTGTTGACTGCGAGGATATTGCCGCTGTTGGCAACGCCGCCGATGTTGTTGATGTCACGCACCACGTTGCCGGCCCGGATCGCTGCCGTCGTGCTGCCCTGGGCGATTTCGTTGGTGCGCTTGATCTGCCAGGCATCGACGGTCAACGAGGTCGAGGACGTCGGCTGCAGCACGATGCCCACCGAGTAACTCTTGGATTCCTCCGGCTTCAGATCCTTGTTCGGGCGGGTGATGATCGCCACCGTGCGGGCGGTACATTCGTCGGAGTCGATGGCGCAACGAACCGGGTCGGATGCGTTCGAGAAAGCAGCCAGGCCACCGTCACCGTTTTCGGCAGGGTTCGGTGCGCGGAAGCCTTCAGCATAGCTGGCACGCAGTGCGATCCAATCGGCAGGAGTCCACTTCACGCCGAGCTTCGGCGTGGCCTTGCCTTCACCGCTTTCGTACTTGTCGTATCGCAGGGCACCGGACAGTTCCAGCTGTTCCAGCACAGGTGCGGACAGTTCGACGTAACCGGCATACACGTTCTGGGTGCCATCGTAGGCCGAGTAACCCAGGCCGATGATGTCACCCGTGTCGGTGTAGGTCTGCGGGGTCAGGCTGTTGCTGGTCTTGCGCCATTCTGTGCCGATTGCCAGGCCCAGTGGACCACCCTTCAGGTCCATCAGGCTGCGCGACACGGTGAAGTCGAACATGTCCAGGCCGGATTTCGCACGGGCGCTGATGGTTGGTGAGATGTAGTCGTACAACGCCTGCGAATTCAGATTGGCATTGTCGCCGATGCGCCACACGCCACCTGCGCAGTTCGGATTGCCCAGTGCGCACTGCACGGCGCTGTAGCGCAGGAAACCAGTGCGCTTGTTGACCAGGTCGGTCGCCGAATGCAGGTAGGCGGTGTCGTAGCTCCAGTCACCCCAGTTGCCCTTGACACCCACCAGGAAGCGGTTGAACTCGTTGGTGTTGTTGGTCACGCGCGGACCGACATCCCAAGCCGAATAGCGCAGCCTCGAGGCCTGGCCGGGAATCGGGTTGTCAGGATGGTTCGGGCCGAGCACGGTGGCTTTGGAGCCACTGTTCGCGGTGACGACGCCGCCCGGATAGCCCCAGGTACCCGCAGCGCCTGACGGGGTGTTGCTGAAGATCGTTTCCTTCTTCGAGTAGCCGATCTCCGTGTAGATCTCGCCGCCTTCGCCGAAAGCGAAGCTGGCACGGCCGAACACGTTGATGTACTTCTCTTCGGGAGTCAGGTCGCGATACTGCTGCGCCGGATCCCACAGGCAGCCTTGCGCCTGCGCGCTTGCATCCGTCTGGCCCGGAATGGTGGTGAGGTTCGCACAGCCCGGCAGCGCAACCAGGAAGGCAGGATTGTCCTTGGTTACATTGCGGTCGTCGAAGACCGAACCATTGGGGCCGACGCCGCCTGCCGTGCCCTTGGACAGATACGCGCCGCCCAGGAACTGCGAATCGGCTGCGTCGTAGCCCCACGGACGTGTGTCGCCGGTGCCGATCCACTTGCGGTTCTTTCGATCGCTGATCTTGATCGCATCGGTCTTGCCGACGTCCAGGCTGAAGAACGCGTTCCAGCCATCGCTGGCCAAGTCACCGGTGCCAGCAGTCAGGGTCGCCTTCTTGGAATCTCCATCGCTGTCGCCGGACAGGCCATAGGACGCACGCAGGATGGCGCCTTGGAAGTCACTGCGCAGGATGATGTTGACCACGCCGGCGATGGCGTCGGAGCCATAGATCGCCGAGGCGCCGTCCTTCAGAACTTCCACGCGTTCAACGGCATCGAGCGGAATGGTGCTCAGATCGGTGAACACTTTCTGACCATCGTCGGCCAGGCCGTAGGTGGCCATGCGGCGTCCGTTCAACAGGACGAGCGTGGAACCCGCACCCAGGCCGCGCAGCGAGATGCCGGCGCCACCACCTGCGAATCCGTTGCCGAAGGTCTTGGGAATGGAACCCGCACCGTCTGCGGTGATGGTCTGCAGATACTCGGCAAGGGTGGTCTTGCCCGTACGGTCGATTTCCTGGCGGGTCACCACCTGCACCGGGGACGGTGTTTCGGTGTTGGTGCGCGGAATGTTCGAGCCGGTGACCGTGATCCGGTCCAGGTTGGTGGCCTTTTCCTGCGCGAAGGCGGAGGTGGAAGCCACGGCGCCAACCAGCAGCAAGGTGCCGCCGGTAAGGATATGGGTGATGGACGATGCCAGGGTGCAGCGGCGGCGGCTGGCGGGCCGTTGGATCGGGTGTTTCACAGCTTCTCTCCTAACTGGAAAACCTTAGCGTTGAGGGCTGTCTCCGGAAGGTTCCGGGACGGACCAATCTAGGTTTCCGACAGGTGACGAAGTCGTGAATTTTTGCTTAATTGATAACAGTTGATCCTGTTCCGTCCGTACCCGCCCGGACGGAAGGGCCGGCCCGGCAGATAGCCGGGCCGGCGATCACGTCAGTCCGGCAGCGAGAACTGTACCGGCACCATGCCGATGGCCGGCACGGCCACGCCATCACGCTGGGCCGGCTCGAAGCGCCAGTGCCTGAGCACTTGCTGGCGAGCGGCCTGGTCCAGGCTGCGCGAGCCACTGCTGCGCTCGATGCTGACTGCCACCGGCTGGCCGCTGCGGTCGACCTCCACCCGCAGCAGCACCGTGCCCTGCTCGTGGTTGCGCAGCGCCGGGGCCGGGTAGGTCGGCGGCGGGGCGCTGCGGTACTGCAGCTGGGCACCGGCCAGCGGTGTGGAGCTGTCGATGCTCGCTGCCACCTGCACCGGCGCAGGCTCGGCAGCAGGCAGGATGATGCCCTGTGCCTCCTCGGCAGTGGCGGTGGGAGCGGGCAATGGCGTGAGCACGGTCTGCTGCCGTGGCTCGGCCTTGACCTGTACCTGTTCCGGGTCGGTGGGCGGCTTGGGCGGCTCCGGTGGTCTGGGCTGTTCCTTCGGGATCAGCCGCACCGTGGTGTTGTCGCGGGGCAGTGCGGTGACGGCGTGGTAGGTCGCCGGGATCAGCAACATCAGCAGCGCGATCAGATGCAGGGCGATGGCCGCGCTCCAGGCGGCAACGCGGGCGGGGTCGAAGTGCGGGGATGCAACGGGATACGTACGAACCATGGTCCACCTCCATGCCAGTGACGAAGTCCTCAACGCACCAGGGCCGATCACGGGGTTGCCGCACGCGGCTGGCAGTGCATCAGTAGCGCGGCGCGGCGGCTACTGCCTAGAGGCAGGGGGGCGATCGTTGGGCTGGCCTTCAGCCAGTGCTGGCCGCGGGCATGAAAAAAGGCGGATCCCCTGCGGGATCCGCCTTTGTCGGCAATGACGAACTGGATCAGCGACCCAGTTCGAACACCACATCCAGGTTGACCGAGACGGTCGACTCGCCCGGCGCGACCGGGGTGGCCTTGTCCATCGCTGCGCCGGCCGACATTGCCCGCATCATCGGCATCGGGCGATAGCCGCCGCCGGCATTCTCGGAAATGCTGACGATGCGACGGACCTGCAGGCCCAGCGACTTCGCATAGGTCTGGGCGCGGGCCTGGGCTTTCTTCAGTGCGGCCAGGCGGGCTTCGTCATAGACCGGTTCCGGCTGGTCGATCTCGAAGCTGGGGCCATTGATCTGGTTGGCGCCCTGCGCCGCCAGTGCGTCCAGCACCTTGCCGAGCTTGGCGATGTCACGCACCTTCAGGCTGACCGTGTTGCTGGCCTGGTAGCCGGTGATCTTCGGTGCTTCGTTGTCGGCATAGCGGTACTGCGGGTTGAGGCTGACGCCGCTGGTCTGCACGTCACGCTCGGCAATGCCGGCAGCCTTGATCGCGGCCAGCACCTTGTCCATCTGCTGGGCGTTCTGGCGCATCGCGCTGTTGCCGTCGGCGGCCTGGGTGACTACGCCGGCCGACAAGGTGGCCACGTCCGGCACGCGGGTGGCTTCGGCGTTGGACGAGATGTTCAGCAGGGTGCCTTCGGCCGGGGCGGCGATCGACGGCGACGACGGGGCAGCATGGGCGGTCATCGAGGTTCCAAGGGCGAGGGACAGGGCGAGCAGCAGCGGGGTGGCGGTCAGGCGCATGGGATCTCCTTGTTGTGCGGTGAGGGTGGTGTCGTAGCGATGAACGCGTTGTGAGCCTGTTCGGGGTTGGAAGCGTTCCGCGAGGGGTTGCCGACGATTCAGGTGGCGGCCTCAGGTTATGCTGTGCCGATGCTCTATCTTGCTTCCCGCTCCCCCCGACGCAACCAGCTGCTGGCCCGACTCGGACGCCCCTTCCAGGCCCTGGACCTGGAGGTCGTCGAGCAGCGCGCGCCCGCTGAAAGCGCCGAACAGTATGTCTGCCGGGTCGCTGCCGACAAGGCACGTGCCGGCCTGGCCCGGGTGCTGGCCGATGACCCGCAGGCGCGGGTGCTCGGCTCGGACACCGAAGTGGTGCTGGACGGCGAGGTGTTCGGCAAGCCGGCCGATGCTGGCGACGCGCGGGCGATGCTGGCGCGGCTGGCCGGGCGTACCCATCAGGTGATGACCGCGGTGGTGGTGGTCGGCGCGGAAGGACTGGACAGCGAGCTGGTCGTTTCCGAGGTGACCTTTGCGCCGATCGACAGCGCCGACATCGCCGCCTACGTGGCCACCGGCGAGCCGCTGGACAAGGCCGGCGCCTACGCCATCCAGGGCGGTGCCGAGCGCTGGATCGAACATCTTTCCGGCAGCTACTCCGGTGTCATGGGGCTGCCACTGCTGCATACCGATCGTCTGCTGGCGCGCTGCGGCGTGCCGGCCACAACTGCTGATGCCGCCAGGGAGGCTGCCGATGTCTGAGGAAATCCTGGTCAATGTGACCCCGCGCGAAACCCGGGTCGCGGTGATCGAGAACGGCATGCTGCAGGAACTGCACATCGAGCGCGGTTGGCGCCGGGGTGTGGTCGGCAACATCTACAAGGGCAAGGTGCAGCGGGTCATGCCGGGCATGCAGGCGGCCTTCGTCGAGGTCGGGCTGGAGCGCGCCGCATTCCTGCACGCCAACGACGTGGTGCGGCCGGCGCCGGTGGCCAGTGCCGATACCGAGAACACCACGCTTCCACCCCCGTCCAGCGTGCCGATCGTCGAACTGCTGCGCGACGGCCAGGACATCGTGGTGCAGGTGGTGAAGGACCCGATCGGGACCAAGGGCGCACGCCTGACCACGCAGATCAGCATTCCCTCGCGCTACATGGTGCTGCTGCCGCAGTCCAAGGTGGTGGGGGTGTCCGCGCGCATCGAGGATGAAACCGAGCGCGCGCGGCTGAAGGCGCTGGTGACCGAATTGTCAGCCCAGCACGGCGGCTACGGCTACATCGTGCGTACCAATGCCGAGGGCCAGCCGGCCGAGGCCATCGCCGAGGACGTCGCCTACCTGTCGCGGGTCTGGAACGTGGTCGAACGTCGTGGCCGCGAGGCGGCCTCGTGCAGCAACATCTATGAAGACCTGAGCCTGCCGCTGCGTTCGGTGCGCGACCTCATCCGCAAGGACGTTGACAAGGTGAAGGTGGACTCCAAGGAGACCTTCGCCCAGTTGCAGGCCTTCGTGGCCAAGTACATGCCGGTGCTGGCCGAGAAGATCGAGCTGTACAGCGGCGATCGTCCGATCTTCGACATGTTCGGGGTGGAGGACGAGATCGGCCGCGCGCTGGACAAGCAGGTGCCGCTGAAGTCCGGTGGCTACCTGGTGATCGACCAGACCGAGGCGATGACCACCATCGACGTCAACACCGGCTCGTTCCTTGGCCAGCGCAACCTGGAAGAGACGGTGTTCCGTACCAACCTGGAGGCCGCGCAGGCGGTGGCCAGGCAGCTGCGGCTGCGCAACCTGGGTGGCATCATCATCATCGACTTCATCGACATGGACGATGCCGAACATCGCCGCCAGGTGCTGCGCACGCTGGAAAAGGCGCTGGCGCGCGACCATGCCAAGACCACGGTGTACGACTTCTCGCCGCTGGGCCTGGTGGAGATGACCCGCAAGCGCACGGTGGAAAGCCTGGAGCGCCAGCTGTCGGAAACCTGCCCGCAGTGCAGTGGCCGCGGCACCATCAAGACCACCGAAACGGTGACCTACGAGATCTTCCGCGAGATCACCCGAGCGGTGCGCCAGTTCGATGCCGCGCGCCTGCTGGTTATCGCGTCCAGCAAGGTTGTGGCGCGGATCACCGATGAGGAATCCACGGCCGTAGCCGAGCTGGAAGAGTTCCTCGGCAAGAGCATCCGCTTCCAGGCGGACGAGCAGTACCTGCAGGAGCAGTTCGATGTTGTTCTGCTCTGATCCAGGCCGACTGTCTGCTTTCGGTGGCCGATGAGCGCGCCGCCGCGCCTGCGACTGCGAAGGATCCGCCGTCATTTCATCGCCCCATGCGCGGTCGGCCTGGTCGGGCTTGCGCTGCTGGTGGGAACGCTCAGCCAGCTGCTGCCGCTGGCCGAGCGCCATCCTGAAAAGATTGCTGCGTGGCTGAGCGAGCGTGCCGGCCAGCCGGTCCGTTTCGATCAGTTGCAGACCGCCTGGACCCGGCGTGGTCCGCTGCTGCAGCTGAAGGGCCTGCGCATCGGTGCAGGGCGGGGCCTGGCCATCGGCGAGGCCGAAGTGCTGGTGTCGATGTACAGCGGCCTGCTGCCGGGCCGCTCGCTGACCGAGCTGCGCCTGCGTGGGCTGGCGCTGGACCTGCAGCAGGGCGAGGACGGGCGCTGGTCGGTACGCGGCCTGCCCCGATCCGACAGCGGTGGCGATCCATTGGACGCACTGCGCCGGTTGGGCGAGTTGCAGGTGATCGGTGGTCGTCTGGGCGTGCATGCGCCTGGCCTCGGCATCGACACTACGCTGCCACGCATCGATCTGCGCCTGCGCGTCAACGGCGAGCGCCTGCGGGTGGGCGTGCGGGCCTGGGCCCAGGCCGATGCGCTGCCGCTGACCGCGGTACTGGACGTAGACCGCGCAGGCGGCAACGGCCAGGCCTGGCTGGGTGCCGACCCGGTCGATTTCCATGCCTGGTCGCCGCTGCTGGCGGCCGGCGGCATTCGCCTGCGCGAGGGCAAGGGCGAACTGAACCTGTGGCTGACCCTGCGTGATTTCGCACCGGTGGCGTTGACCACCGATTCGGACCTGCGCGACGTACGCATCGACGGCGCGCCGATGCCGGAGCTGGCTGCACCGCAGCTGCAGCTGCAGCGCCTGCAGGCACGCCTGCGCTGGCAACGCCAGGCCGACGGCTGGGCGCTGCAGGTCCCGCGCCTGCGCTTGAAGACGGAAGAGGGCGAGCAGCAGCTCGATGGCCTGCAGCTGCAGGTCGGCAAGCAGCTGCAGATGAGCTCCGGTGAAGTACAGGCCGGTACCGCGCTGCGCGCACTGGCGCTCAGCGACCGCCTTGACCCCGGCCTGCGGCGCTGGCTGTTCCTGTCCAAGCCGCAGCTGGACGTCGCAGAGCTGCAGCTGTCCGGCGAGCGCGATGGCCCGTTGTGGGCACAGGGCGAGCTGCAGTCGCTGGGCTTTGCCAGCGTCGGTCATTCGCCTGGCCTGCGTGGCCTTGGCGGACGCTTCGAGGGCGATGCCAATGGCTTCAGCCTGCAGCTGCAGCCGCAGCGCCAGTTGCAGTTCGACTGGCCGACCGGCTTTGGCGTGCGCCATGACCTGCATCTGGCCGGCCAGGTGGTGGGTTGGCGCGACGAGGGCGGTGGCTGGCGTATCGGCACTGCGGCGATGCGCGTGGAAGGCACCGACTACGCCGCTGACGTGCGTGGCGGGGTCTGGTTCCAGGGCGATGGCACCCGGCCGTGGCTGCAGTTGGCCGCGAAACTGGATGATGTGCCGATGATCGCGGCCAAGCGCTTCTGGATCCACTCCAGAATGAGCAAGGGCGCTACCGACTGGCTGGACATGGCGCTGGCCGGTGGCCAGGTGCGTGGCGGCATTGGTCTGGTCAGTGGTGACCTGGACGACTGGCCGTTCGACAACAATGACGGCCGCTTCGAAGCCACCGGCCACATCACCAACGGCGATATCCGCTTCCAGCACGACTGGCCGCTGATGAGCCAGGTCGACGCCGATATCGCCTTCATCGGGCCGGGCTTCGACATGCGTGGGCGCGGTGACCTGGCCGGTGTGGCCGTGCAGAAATTCGAAGCGGGCATTGCGGACTTCGGCCAGCAGCCGCTGTACGTGCGCGCCGACACCCAGAGCGAGGCAGGCAAGCTGCTGGCGATGCTGCGGCAGAGCCCGCTGCACAAGGATTATGGCGACACCCTGGACAACCTGACCGCGGCGGGCCCGGCGCATGTGACCTTCGACCTGCTGCAGCCGTTGCACCACGATGAAGGTGGCGGCCACCTGCAGGGCACGGTAGATCTGGCGGGGGTGAAGCTGGTCGACAAGCGTTTCCAGCTGACCTTCGACAATATGCAGGGGCAGGCGCGCTACGGCAACGATGGTTTCGGCGCCGAGGAACTAGCGGTGCGCCATCTCGGCCAGGACGGTCGCCTGAGCCTGCGGGCCGGCGGCTATGTGCACGACAGCAAACTGGCCTTCGAATCGCAGCTGTCGGCCAACCTCGACGCTGGCGTGCTGATCGACCGCGCGCCGGAGATGGCCTGGCTCAAGCCCTACATCAGCGGTGTCTCGCCGTGGACCATCGCGGTCAACCTGCCGAAGGTCGCGCCTGGTGCACCGGCCCCGCCCAGCGAACTGCGGCTGAGCTCGGACCTGGTCGGCACCCGTCTTGACCTGCCGGCACCGCTGGACAAGCCCGCCGGCGAGCCGCTGGCGACCACGGTGGCTGCGCAGTTGCCGATGGGCGCCGGCCGTATCGACGTGGCCTTCGGCCAGCGTCTGGCCCTGGCCGCGCGCAGCCACAACAACCGCACCGGCGTGCAGGTCACCCTGGGCAGCGACCATGTTGACCGGGAGCCGCCGCCCAGTGGGCTGACCGTCAACGGCCGCAGCCCGAGCCTGGATGCGCTGGAGTGGATCAGCCTGGCCCGTGGGGGTAACGACGATGATGCGATGCCGCTGCGTGCGGTGGATGTGCAGGTCGGCAAGCTGATGCTGATCGGCGGCGTCTTCGAACAGACCCGGCTGCAGCTGCAGCCTGGCCCGCAGGCACTGGACGTGCGCCTGGATGGACCTACGCTGGCCGGCCGTTTGACGGTACCCAACGCCGAGGGCGGCACCATCAGTGGCCAGCTCGACCGCGTGCACTGGCAGTCGCTGCCGCCGTCCCCCGGGGCTGCCGCGCCGGCGCCGGTGCAGGCCGGTGCCAATGACATGGACCCGGCCAAGCTGCCGCCGTTCGCGCTGGACATCGCCGACCTCAAGTTCGGCAAGGTCGTGCTCGGCCAGACGGTGCTGCGCACGCGGCCGCTGGGCAATGGCCTGAACGTGGATGAGCTGCGCTTCCGCGCGCCGGACCAGGAGATCGACATCAGCGGCCGTTGGCTGGGCCGCAGTGGTGGTGCGCGTACCGAACTGACCGCGCAGGTGCGCAGCGAAGACCTCGGTGGACTCATGCAGAACCTCGACTACGGCGGCCAGCTGCGCGGAGGCTCGGGCCGGGCGCAGTTGCAGGCGTCATGGAGCGGCGGTCCGTCGGACTTCCAGCTGGGCAACCTGCAGGGTACCCTCGATCTGCATGCACGCAACGGCCAGCTGCTGGAGCTGGAGCCGGGTGCCGGCCGCGTGCTGGGACTGCTCAGCGTCACCCAGCTGCCGCGGCGCCTGATGTTCGACTTCCGCGACTTCTTCTCCAAGGGCTTCGCGTTCAACCAGATCGACGGCAGCATGCAGTTCGGCCAGGGCATGGCACGTACCGACAAGGTGTTGATCGAGGGCCCGGCGGCGAACATCACCATCCGCGGCCAGGCCGACCTTCGCAATCAGCAGTTCGACCAGACCATCGACGTCAACCCGCGTGCCGGCAACCTGCTGACCGTGGTCGGTGCGGTGGCCGGCGGGCCTGTGGGCGCTGCGCTCGGTGCCGCCACCAATGCGGTATTGTCCAAGCCACTGGGCGAAATCGGCGCCCGCACGTACAAGGTGACCGGTCCATGGAAGGAGCCGAAAGTGGAAGTGATCGAACGCAGCCGCGACAAGACTCCGCCGCCCGCGCCGAAGCCGGCGCCGGCCATTCCGCCGACCGTCACCGACCTGCCGCGCTCGCGCTGAGCGTGGCCTTCCTGTTCACGGGGCTTGCCTGAGCGCCCCCGCATCCCCAGATCGAGACCATGACTGATACCGCCCTGACGCTTGCCCAAGACCGCCTTTTGCGCCCCGGTGGCCTGGATACCGCTGGCCTGGAGCGCACCTTCGGCCAGTTGCTCGGCCCTGGTGTCGACTTCGGCGACCTCTATTTCCAGCACGCCCGCCGCGAGAGCTGGAGCGTGGAGGACGGCATCGTCAAGGACGGTGCCCATTCCATCGAGCAGGGCGTGGGCGTGCGCGCGATTGCCGGGGAGAAGACCGGCTTCGCCTACTCCGATGACATCCATGCCGACGCGCTGCTGGCGGCGGCGCAGTCGGCGCGTGCGATCTCGCGTGAAGGCGGTGCCCAGTCCGGGCGTTCGCTGCTGCGCGGCAACGCGCGCGCGCTGTACCCGGCACTGGACCCGATCGACAGCCTGGGCAACGAGGCCAAGGTCGAGGTGCTCAAGCGCCTGGACGGGTACCTGCGCGCCGCCGATCCGCGCGTGAAGCAGGTGATGGTCAGCCTGTCCGGCGGTGTCGATACGGTGCTGATCGCCCGCAGCGACGGCATGCTGGGCGCCGACGTGCGCCCGCTGGTGCGCTTGAACGTGCAGGTGATCGTCGAGCAGAACGGTCGCCGCGAGTCCGGCTACTCTGGTGGCGGTGGCCGTTATGGCTATGAAGAACTGTTCGCAGAGGGGCGCCCGGAAGCGTTTGCCCGCGAGGCGCTGCGCCAGGCGCTGGTGAACCTGGAATCGGTACCGGCGCCGGCCGGTGTCATGCCGGTGGTGCTCGGGCCGGGCTGGCCCGGCGTGCTGCTGCACGAAGCGGTCGGCCACGGTCTGGAAGGTGACTTCAACCGCAAGGGCACCAGCGTCTACGCCGGTCGCATCGGCGAGCGCGTGGCCGCGCCGGGCGTGACCATCGTCGACGACGGCACGCTGGACGGCCGCCGTGGCTCGTTGAACATCGACGATGAAGGCCACCCGACCCAATGCACCACGCTGATCGAGGACGGCATCCTGGTTGGCTACATGCAGGACAGCCTCAATGCACGGCTGATGGGCATGGCGCCGACCGGCAACGGTCGCCGCGAATCATTCGCGCACCTGACCATGCCGCGCATGACCAATACCTACATGCGCGCCGGCCAGCACGATCCGCAGGAGATGATCCGGTCGGTGAAGAAGGGCCTGTATGCCGTCAACTTCGGTGGCGGCCAGGTCGACATCACCAGCGGCAAGTATGTGTTCTCGGCCACCGAGGCCTACCTGATCGAGGATGGCCGGATCACCGCGCCGGTGAAAGGCGCGACCCTGATCGGCAACGGCCCGGAAACCATGCAGAAGGTGCGCATGGTCGGTAACGACCTGGCCCTCGACGAAGGCGTGGGTATCTGTGGCAAGGACGGCCAGAGCGTACCGGTGGGCGTCGGCCAGCCATCGTTGCTGATCGAAGGCATCACCGTCGGCGGTACCCAGGCCTGAACCGGGCGATGGCCAGCGCCACCGCCAGGCCCGGCGGGGACTCAGTCCTCGTCGCTGGCGTCGGCCGTGTCGTCGGCCTCGACCTCGTCGTCGCTGGCCTTCAGGCCCAGCGCGGCCGGCAGCATCAGCGTACGCAGCACCTGGAAGATCTCGCGGTAGGCACGCGGCGGCTTGTTCCTGGCCTTTTCGGCCTGGGCGTTGCGTACCAGCGTGCGCAGCTGCTGGCGGTCGGCCTGCGGGTAGTCATCGAGCAGGGCGGCCAGCGCCTTGTCGCCCTCGGCAAGCAGGCGCTCGCGCCAGTCTTCGGCACGGTGCATCATCGCCACTTCGCGGCGGCCGGTCTCACTGTTGGCATCCAGCGCATCGCGGATCGCATCCAGGGTGGCATCTTCTTCGCGGCGCATGTGCTTGGCCAGGAACGCCAGCTGGCGCTTGTGGGCGATGTGGGCGGTGATCCGCTTGCACTCGGCGATGTGCGGCAGCAGGTCTTCCGGAACCGGCAGGCGCGCCAACTGGGCCGGGGTCAGCGACACCAGCTTCTCGCCCAGGGCCAGAACGTCGAGCGCGTCGCGCCGGTTCTGGCTGCGGCTCTTGTCGTGGAATTCACCGGTTTCTTCGTCGCGTCCGCGCATCGTCCATACCTGATTTCAAAAAAAGTCGCCCGGCGTGATGCCGGGCCCAACCTGTACAGGATAAAGCATTGAACGTGATCGCCCCTGAAGTCGCCGTCGGTGACGACAGCCCGGCCCGGCTGGAACGGCTGGCCGACCTCTCCCAGCAGCTGCTCGACCGTGCCCGCGCGCTGGGCGCCAGCCAGGCCGAGGTCAGCTGCAGCGAGGACCGTGGCCTGGAGGTCAATGTGCGCCTCGGGGACGTGGAGACCGTGCAGTCCACGCGTGACCGCGGCATCGCCGTCACCGTCTATTTCGGCCAGCGCAAGGGCAGTGCCAGCACCGGCGACCTGAACGAGGCCAGCCTGGCGGCCACCGTCGAGCAGGCCTGCGCGATTGCCCGGCATACCGAGGACGACCCGGCCGCCGGGCTGGCCGAGGCCGCGCTGATGGCCACCGATTTCCCGGATCTGGATGCCTGGCATCCGTGGGCGCTGCAGGCCGATGAGGCCGTGGACCTGGCCCTGGCCTGTGAAACCGCCGGCCGTGAGGCTGACGCGCAGATCCGCAATTCCGACGGTGCCTCGGTGTCGAGCATGCAGAGCCTGTCGGTGTACGCCAATTCGCATGGGTTCGTCGGCCGTGAGCGCGGCACCCACCATTCGATCGGATGTGCGCTGATCGCTGGCCAGGGTGATGGCATGCAGCGCGACGGCTGGTACACCGGAGCGCTGGCCCGTGAAGACCTGGAGGATGTGGGCCTGGTCGGCCGCCGTGCCGCCGAACGCACCGTTGCCCGCCTGCAGCCACGGTCGCTGTCCACCGGCAGCATGCCGGTGCTGTTCGCCCCGGAAGTGGCGCGCAGCCTGGTCGGCCATCTGCTCTCGGCCGTGTCCGGCGGTGCGCTGTACCGCCAGGCCAGCTTCCTGCTGGACAGCGTCGGCCAGCAGCTGTTCCCGGACTGGATGCAGATCGAGGAACTGCCGCACCTTCACCGTGGCCTGCGCTCGGCTGCCTTTGACGGTGATGGCGTGGCTACCCGCGCCTCGGCCCTGGTCCGCGACGGTGTGCTGCAGCGTTATGTGCTGGGCAGCTACTCGGCGCGCAAGCTGGGCCTGCAGACCACCGCCAATGCCGGCGGCGTGCACAACCTGCAGCTGGCCGCCAACGCCGGTTCCCTGCAGGAGATTGCCCGGCAGATGGGCGACGGCCTGCTGGTGACCGAGCTGATGGGACAGGGCGTGAACGGGGTGACCGGCGACTACTCGCGGGGGGCTGGCGGCTTCCGTGTCGAGAGCGGCGAGATCCAGTACCCGGTGGACGGCATCACCATCGCTGGCAACCTGCGCGAGATGTTCCGTTCGATCGAAGCGGTCGGCAGCGATGTCGACCCGCGCTCGCACATCCGCACCGGCTCGATCCTGTTGGGGCGGATGACCATCGCCGGTAATGATTGATGGCGTCGATGGCGTAAGCTATGCCCGCCTGACCCAACCAGCTTGGTGCTGGTGGGTCAAGACCACCCAATGAAAAGGAGTTTTGTCGTGAGCGAATTCGATAACGTCCCGCCGCCGCCGGTCACCACCGATGTGCCGGCCGACCAGCGCACTATGGCCCTGGCTGCCCACCTGCTGGGCATCTTCACCGGCTTCATCGGCGCGCTGATCATCTGGCTGATCAACAAGGACGATGCTGCAAAGTCGTTCGTCACCGACCAGGCCAAGGAAGCCCTGAACTTCCAGATCACCGTGACCATCGCCATGGTCATCAGCATCATCCTGATGATCGTGATCATCGGCGGCATCCTGGCCCCGATCGTCGGCATCATCAACCTGGTGTTCTGCATCATCGCAGCGGTCAAGGCCAACAACGGTGAAGCGTACCGCTACCCGTTCACCCTGCGCCTGATCAAGTAAGACCGGCTGCATGCTGAAACGAAAACGCCCGGCATTGCCGGGCGTTTTTGCTTGGCGGTAGCGCCGGGCCATGCCCGTCGAGCGCGCAGCGCGGCAGCATCACCGCCAGCGATCAGTGATCGCGTTCCACCGCCAGCGTCGCCAGCTCACGCAGCGCGTCGGCTTCCTCGCCATAGTCGGCCAAGGTGGCCTGCATGCGGGCCGCGAGTTCGCGCAGCTGGGCCTTCGCACGGTCCATGCCGAGCAGGGCGGGGAATGTACTCTTGTCCTGCGCCTGGTCCTTGCCCGCGGTCTTGCCCAACTGCTCGGAACTGGCTTCGACATCAAGGATGTCGTCACGCACCTGGAAAGCCAGGCCGAGCGCATCGGCGAAGCTGTCGAGCTGGGCGAGCTGAGGTTCGTGGGCCTGGCCGCACAGCGCGCCCATGCGCACCGCTGCACGGATCAGCGCGCCGGTCTTCAGTGCGTGCATGCGGGTCAGTGCCGCCAACGTCTGCTGCTGGCCGGTGGCATCGATATCCAGCGCCTGGCCGCCGCACATGCCGGAGGCACCGGAGGCATGCGCCAGGGTCTGCAGGCAGGCCACGCGCAGCGTTGCCGGCAGCGGTGCATCGGCCAGCAGACCAAAAGCACGAGTCTGCAGCGCATCGCCGGCGAGGATCGCGGTGGCTTCGTCGAAGGCGATGTGGGTGGTCGGCTTGCCGCGGCGCAGGGCGTCGTCGTCCATGGCCGGCAGGTCGTCATGCACCAGCGAATAGGCGTGGATCAGTTCGACCGCCATCGCCGCCGCGTCCAGGCTTTCCGGCTGCGCGCCGAACAGCTGGCCGCTGGCATACACCAGCAGCGGGCGCATGCGCTTGCCGCCGCCGAGCACCGAATAGCGCATGGCCTGGTGCAGGCGCTGTGGCGCCTCGGCCGGCGAGGGCAGGGCGGCGTCGAGCTGGCTTTCGATACGGTCGCGCCAGCGCGCGAACAATGCCTCAGCCGTCATGGCTGGGCGGGTCGAAAGGTTCGGCGGTTTCCGGCTGGGCCGGATCGCTGAGCAGGCGCACGCGCAGTTCAGCCTGCTCCAGCGCCTGCTGGCACTGGCGGTACAGACCGACACCGCGTTCGTAAGCACTGAGCGAAGCTTCCAGGCTCAGCTCGCCGGTTTCCATCTGCTCCACCAGCTGCTCCAGCGATTCGAGCGACTGCTCGAACTGGGCGACCGGGGAGGCGTTTTCGGGGGACTTCTTGGCCATGCGGCAAGTGTGGACGGGCCGCGCGCGGGGGTCAATTCACCAGCCGCCCGGCCGCCACTGCAGCTGCGCGTCATGCGCCTGCAACCAGGCCTGCAGTGGTGCGGCGATGACCACGTCGGCGGCTGCCAGCAACTGCGGGCCATCAAAGATCAACGGCAGCTGCGCGCGACGCCACGGCGCAAGATGTTCGCGCTGCAGGCAGTCCTTCAACGCGTGCGAATGTTGGCGTCCGGGCAGCTGGATGCGCTCGCCACCCACGCGCGCGCGCACCTGCAGCGGGCGTTCGAAGGCAGCGATGCCCTGCAGGCGCAGCTGGCCACCGTCGGGCAGGGGCAGCGGCGCTCGCCCGTCCCATTCGGTCTGCCAGTCGTTCGGCAGCACGGGAAGCTGCGCGGGCAGCAGGTAGGCATGGTCGCGCCATTGCTGGATCGCGTGATCGTGCCAGCACACGCGCGCCTGGCGGTCGTTGTCGGCCGGCAGCAGTTCGTCCAGTGCCTGCTGCAGCACCGTGGCCGGCAGCGGCGCGGCACCGTGGCCGACCACCCAGGCACGCAACACGCGCGCGGCGCGGCCCGGCGAGACCTGGCACAGCAGCTGCAGCGACAGCACGCGCGGTGCCACTTCCAGATGCGTGATCAGTTCCGCGTCTTCTTCATCCAGCAGGTCCCGCGTCTGCCTGCAATGCAACGCGCTGCCCGCCAATGCGCTGGCCGCATGCGGCCAGCGCTGGCGCAGCAGCGGCAGCACCTGCAGGCGCAGGAAATTGCGATCGGCGTGGTCATCGCCATTGCTGGGGTCTTCGATCCAGCGCAGTGCGTGCTGGCGGGCATGGTCGAGCAGGGTGCTGCGGGGCACCTGCAGCAGTGGTCGCCACAGACGGTGACCGTCGAGCAGGCTGTCGGCGGACATCGCCGCAAGGCCGTCGACGCCGGAGCCACGCAAGGCGCGCAGCAGGAATGTTTCGGCCTGATCGTCCTGGTGCTGCGCCAGCGCCAGCGTTTCGCCCTCGCGCAGTTCGGCCGCGAACGCCGCCCGCCGTGCCTGCCGGGCCGCACCTTCGGGTCCCAGGCCTGTATCGCTTTCGACTTGCACGCGGTGTACGGCCAGTTCGATGCCCAATGCTATGCACTGCTGTTGGCAGTGCAGTACCCACTCGTCAGCTGCAGCTTGCAGGCCATGGTGGATGTGCACCGCGCGCAGCGGGGTACCGGAGGCCTGTGCACAGCGCCACAACCAGTGCAGCAGCACGGTCGAGTCGACACCGCCGCTGTAGCCCACCAGCACGGGCGCATCCAGCGGAACAAGGGCAGGGAATTCACTCACGTCGGCAAGTATAGGGTTGGTCGGCAGGGCTGCGCCCTGCACCCGCAGACGCGCAAGCAACGGCAACGGCCGAAGCAACAGCAGAAGCGGGTTTCCTGAGGGTAGGCGGGGTGGGTCCGGTTGCGGGGGGCGCTGCAAGTACATCCATGTAAGCTCGGTCGCCGCATCCATGCGGCTCACGCCCCCGCAACCGGACCCACCCCGCCTTAGACAGTTTCCTGCGAGCTGTCCGGCATGTTGATGGGGTCAGATCCGTTTTCCGCAGGAAAACGGATCTGACCCCGGATTCAATTCGATATCTGACAGATCTGATCCACGCATGGCGTGGATGGTCCAACCGTCACCGGAAATCTGTCGGGGGTGGGGCGGTGTGGGTGGGCAGGACCGTTGGCGCCATGGGCCCGAGGCATGCCTCGGGCGGGTTGGGCAGGACGCCCAACCCCGGTCTTGCCGTGTGCGCAGGACAGCGCACACGAGCAAGGCGCCATCGAGCCC
>JAAIGE0100444081.1_pt1 | contig 43038 bp, 49 predicted proteins | sample 6487951 | NCBI WGS metagenome assembly JAAIGE01 (sample SAMN13974128, study PRJNA590717) | phyllosphere metagenome | biome: tomato field; feature: multiple bacterial spot infested tomato fields; material: tomato leaves; isolation source: leaves from tomato fields | host: Solanum lycopersicum ...
TAACGCTGATGCCCGTAATCGCGCGTGCCATAGCCGCGGCGCTCGTCGTCGAACGACCCGGCGGCGTCATAATCACGCGCGCTGGAATAGGTGTAATCACGACCCGATCCATAGTCGCGACCATAGTCGAAATCGCGGTCGTCCCGGTTACCGCTCCGCGAATTGCGATCGTACGGCATGGTATCCTCCTGATGTTCGGTCCTACGGCATCCGCCGTGCTGTGACGGCCCGGTCGGATATTCCAGGTTGAACAAGGGTCGAGGCGAATGATGGTTCCCGCCGGCCCGGACGAGCCGGTCGGCTCCCGCGACTAAATCTGGATCAATGCCGCCCGCCGGCGGTGCAGCCGAAAATACCGGGCGGGTGAAACCGCTGTTGCATCGCCCGATCGGCCTCGCTAAGGGCGTCACTTCCAGCCCTCGGGGCCGGACCGGGGCGGGGCCGTAGCTCAGATGGGAGAGCGCTGCAATCGCACTGCAGAGGTCAGGGGTTCGATTCCCCTCGGCTCCACCACCCCAAAACTCCCGGAAAAACGGAATATTCTTACCGCCGCCCCGCACGGGAAGCGGTAAGACTGACGACGGTGGGACCGCACTGGGACCGCAGATGCACTGTCGTGTACCGCTTCATGTCCTGCCAGTACGCTTCCACCGATTCGATCAGACCGGCGAGATAGTCCGGTCGCAGGTGCCGGTAATTCCGTTTGTTCGTGCCCTCCCCTACGTGGCCGGCGGCCGCTTCAATCTGCGCTTCTGCGACGCCACGTGCATGCATTTCAGTAATGATCGTGTGCCGGAGCGTGTTGGGCGTTCCTCTACCCGCCAGCTTAGGTCGCGGATGCGTCTCGCCCAACTTCTTGCGTGGCGGGAGCATGATCGGCTTACCGTCCTTGCTGGTCACCGGTCGCGATAGCCCGGCGTCGATCAGGCAAGCGTCAAAGGCATTGCCCAGATCGTAACAGTCGCGCTCAAAATACTCGGGCGTGTCGGGGTCTTTCCATTTCCTGCGGGCAATTTCAGCCCGGTATCTGATGATCTTGCCACTCGCTCCTTCCAGCCACGGTGCCAGCGTCGGCGCGATCGGCACGACCGATCGGCGCTTGCTGGTCTGATCGCGGTCAGGGTCGAGGAAGAAGATCAGGCCACGGTCAAGTTGGTGGTCGTGCAGGTCGAGGATTGCCTCGCTGCGTCCGCAGGTGCTGAGCGCGATCATGGTGTAGAGAAAGACGTGATGCCGCTCGGGCAGCGCCCATGCGGCTTCCAGCAGGCCGGCCACCTGCTCCATCGTATAGGTCAGGTCGCGGGGCTTCGCCTTATCCTTAGCGTCCACATCCCTCACGAACGGGGCCGCCTCGATCAAATCCTCGCGCCATGCCCAATTCAGCCCGCCGCGCAGTGCGGCCAGATCCCGGCTGATGGTATGCCCGCCAACGCCCTCTCCTTTGCGAAAGGTGATGAAGCGATCCACGAATTGCCGATTGATATCTGCGACGGTCACACCGCCTACGATCCGACCGGCGGATTTCTCCTGGTCGAAGAAGCGGAGCAGGTGCTGCACGGAGATAGCATAGCGAGCGCTGTCCGCTTTTTGGGCAACGTGGTCCCGCATCCATCCAGTCAGGATTTCAGGCACCATTGCATCAGCTTTTGGTTGCGGCTCGGCAGGTTTGCTCGCCTCCAGATAATGGCGGGCTAGTGCCTCCCTTGCGGCCTCCGGCGGCGTAGATCCTCCGCCACCTCCCACGCCTGTCTTTCTGCGGCGGCGTGTACGAGCGGTGGGATCATACCAGCAGATGGACCAATCGTCCCGCTCTGCGCGGTATTCGAGCCAGTAGGGTCCGAGCTGGACACGGCCGGCACTCTTGTCGGACGAAGTTCGCCCCATGACGCGATTGTCTCTCTTTGTCGTTGCGCGAGAAGGATCGGGTAGGCCGGCGAGTTGATCAACGCGCGCGCCAACTCGGGCGGGAGCGATGCCCGCGTGCCGTTCCGCGCAGCCCTCTCAAGCTTGTCTGTTATGTCGGTGAAGGGATCGAGCGGCATACCGGCCTACCTTATTGAAGGGTATCTTCTGCCCCCGCCTCGCGCCGGCGGGGACGGATGCGATCAACCTGGCGCTCCATGACAGCGACGAGATACCGCTCTGCGATCTGGGCGCCCGCATTGGCTGCACAGCCAGCAGCCCAGCTAATCGCGATGAGCGTGGCGCTCGATGCCATCGAGGTGGCCGTGTCGATCATGCCACCCTCCGAAAGGGCAGCACCTCAGCGCCGAGCGGCACGCGCTCACCACCGTCGCCGTCACCACCGCCATATTCCACGCCATCCCACGACGCACAAAAGCGGCTCTCATGGGTCTGGGGAAACATCGACACGGGGAACGGTGAGTTGCCCTGGATGACGACGGGCGCCCGCAACTGGCACGTTCCAACGCCAGCGGGGCAGGATGGATCACGCTCAGCGTTGGCGAGTCGCGGCCCGCCACGCTCCCACCAGACGCAGGAGCCGCAATTCTGCTCGGGATGATCGATCATCATCAGCCATTTCCCTTCTGGAAGGTGCGGGGCCGGCCGGGTTGCGCCAGCTCCTGGGCGAGTGTCGACATCGGCGTGCCTGCACGAAGCAGCACCGCGGGCGGCAGCCACAGATCGCATGGCAACACCGGTGCATCATCATCAGGCAGCAATGCTGATGCGAGTGCATCCGGCCGCGACATGCTGCCGATCCTGTTTGCGGTGGCGATCAGCGTTCGCACAGTGAAGCTGCCGCGAACGCCAGCTTCCTTCTCTTCATGCGTGCGCCGATCGACGCGTTTGCTTACTTCACGGCAGACATTCGCCGCTTGCGAACGTCCAAGGGCATAACCCTCTGCGATCCACTTGTGGCGTTCCGCCTGTCCGGTCCCTGCCCCGCTCATGCCTCTATTCCGATCGTTTGATGCTCGCCGCACCAGCTTTCCTCATGGGTCACAGGAAAGGCGCTGGGTGGGTACAGGGTGAGTTCCAGCTCGACTTCATCGAGAGCGATGCCACGGCCGGGCATCCGCTGCTTCAACAGTGTCTCGCTGATCCGCGGCGGGTGACGACGACAGTCGCCGAGGTGAGCCCCCAACTGACTGTCGCCGTACCGATCCCAGAAGCGGCAAACCTGACAGGAGGCCGCGGCGGTCACAGCGGTATCCGACTGCAATATTCGCCGCATTCCTGGTCGCGGTGCACGTAGGGAAATATCGATCGCGTATGCTTATGATCGGTGTCGCTAATCCATCGTGGCGGATAGCGGCGGCAAATGCCGCGCCCGGGCACTTGTTGGTCAGCTGGGATCTGATCACGACGTGCGTGAGGGGCTTCCTCGGCAGTAGCGACCGCCTTGCCGAGAAAGTGCGTGCATGAAGAACATGCCATGGAGGGTTCCTATTCTCGCTCGAACCGGAACTGCGGCGGCAGACAATCGTCCGCGAGCATGGACCGGTATTCAGGAATGACGAGCAGTGCCTGGTGCACCATCTCGATAGGCACGTCGTAGAAGGCCGACACGTGCCATGCGTCGATCATGAGCTGCAGCTTTTGGCCGCGCCCATCCTTATTGCGGAAGTCGCCGAAGCAGGCGCCTACGCTGGACTGATACGGGTCCGACGCGCCTGTCTCATCAGGCCAGCGGACCACGGCAACGCTGGGTGTCGCTCCGTGGAAGCCATTGTTCCAGCACAGCATGGCGTTCGCGAGCGGGATGTTGCGGCTCATGCCTTTTCCTCCTGCCGCTGCCTCTGCTGATCGACTTCGTAGTCGATGTACTCCTGTAGCGAGTCGAAGCGGCAGACATCGAGATATGCCCCGACAGAGTGGACCGAGCCGTCCGGCATGAGGACGTAACCCTGCCCCTCTTTCCACATATGGCCATCGTCCACCCCTGCCGGCGTCACAACCCGGATCGACCCGTCAAAGCAGCGGGCCCAAGCGATGACAGGCGCACGATTTACAAAGGGATCGCCCTCATCGAACCCGACCTGGAGTGCTTCGATGCCCGGATTCGCCGGCACCAGTTGAAGTGGCGTCGAGATGACGCGGCTATAGGCGAAGCCGCTGAGCTCGCAGCTGCCCTCGCCATCTAGGAACAACCGGTATTTTTCCACGCCGTGCTTGTTCGTGCCGTCGCTGAGGATCTTGTTGATTCGCGACAGCGGGAGCGACGTCCGCCAGTCGAGATCGAACATGCCGATCATGCGCCCATCTCCGAAAGATTGACGCCACCGATGCGGGCAAGATCCTCAACTGCCGCCCACAAGATGCGTTCGTTCCGGTAGTCGGCCGCCAGACCGCGCCGGAAGTCATGGTGCTGGGGATCGATGAGCGCATGATCCGCATACCGGTCCTGGCTTAGATGCGGAAACAGTGTGCGTAGCCGAACAATGACACCCTCGATCGTTGCGGCGGGTGTCGCCCAGATAAGATCCTCGACTTCCTCAACGATCGCGTTCGACCGCTCTTCGATCTCGATGGTCGATGGTTCACGATCCTTGCTATACCAGTAGGCCGCCTCGACACGACGCCTACGGAATGCCTCGATCAGCTTCTCGTCCGCTTGAGGAAAAGGGCCGTGGTGCCCAAAGCGGCGGCTATCGGTGGTCAGCCTCGCAACCAAGCCAGCAGTATCCTCGTCATTCCACATCTGATTCTCCTGGAAGAGCTTCAGCTTGGTCGCGAGTTCGGAAGGTCCGGGGGCGGCGCAGCGAATGAGGGCTTGCAGCGCTTCATACTCCGCATTGGCGAGTTCATCGAAACTGGCCTGCTTCGCATCGTAATCGACAGCAGCGGCGCCTGCTTCTTCGGGGTCAACCAGAGCATTCGCCTCGGCAGCTTGATGCCGGGCTGTCGCGGGATCGAGTTGAGCCTTTTCGTACATGCGACGCTCAAGACGCGCGGCTGCAAACCGCGTGAATGTGCGCTGCCATTCAGCATAGAGGCCGCGCATGTAAGGATCATACCCGTCCGGCAGATAGATGGAGGCAGGCTTCGCAGCCGGTGCACTGCCGGCGTGGATGTAGCCGATGCCAAAGTGCTTGCGTGCCTCGACGATCGCCTGGACGGCTTCCTGATCGTCAAGCTCGTGCCCTTCAGCGGCGATCTGCGCGAGGGCGATAAGCTTCACCACGGCATCGTCGGCGGTTTCTGCCCCAGCTTTCGTGATCTCCGTATCGATCCGATTCAGTTCGTCGCAGGCAGTTGCTTGGGCGGCATCATCCAAGTCAGGCCCATCGTTCAAGCGGGCGATGATGACGTTGCGTTCGATCAGCAGACTACGCAGTGGGGTTCCACCGGCAGCCGGCGTTGACACCGCAACTTGGCAGGCCGTCGCTTCAGAGAATACCTGACGGGCGGCATTAGCGAACGTCGGCAACAGGACGGACCCGCCGCCCCCCAGCGCGTAGGTACGTGCCGCCAGCACATCGAGCGCCTTTACCACGGAGGCCGGATCGCTGGACCAGTTGAAGCTTCCCTTGTCGCCCAGCGGCCCGAACGTTTCATGTGCAGCCGCGATTTCCACCAGATACGTCTTCAGCGTGTAGTCGCTCGGGGAGATAGACGGGATAGCGTGCACGGCGTCGCGCGCCCGATCGGCTGCCTCGATCCGACGTAGCGCTTCGGCGTTGTCGTTATGCGTGTCGCTGACCGAGTGGATTGCCGCGTCGGCCCAGCTTAGGAAGGCCGGGTACATTGCGGGCGACAGGTGGATCTTGGCAAGCTCGGCGGCGTCGCGTGCCAGCCCGGCGATTTCCAGTTCTTCCAGCGTCGCTGTCTGCTGCGTCTCGGGCAGCTTTGCCAGCTCACTGGCAACAGTTGCCTGCGACGGGCCACTCAGGAACGCGACGCGGATATTCGGCTTAGGGGTATACGGAGCGTGAGGCGCGTAGGTCGAGTGAATGGGTTGCGTAGCCATGCTGCATCTCCTGCATCTGTGGCGCAGGAGTGCGGCAGGGGCTTCCGGAGAGAGCGTGCGTTACTAGCCTGCGATCAGCTTCTTCGGCCCGCAGGCGATCGGCTGATGCATAGTTAGATACGGCTCTTTGAGGATCGTGTCCATAGTAAACTATGGGGCCATGGAACGTGCGTGCCATACTACGCGGCCAGATATGTGAAGCGCGTCTCGACCCACGATAAAGGGCGGAGTGTTGGGGTTGTCGGCAAATACCTCTATCTCGGTGTCGCTCACGGGCTTTAACCGACGGAGTAATGAATTCCCCCGATAAACCATGATCCAAATTCCGTCAGTCGATTCGTCAAACTCTTCTGAAACATATACTGCGATTTCATCTCCGACTTGGATGGTCGGCGACATACTGTCTACGCCCACCATCACGAACACGGTTCGGCTGGGATCATCCCGACGCGTCATATGTCGAAGCCAAGACCTACTAACGAAGACCCGATCTCTACGCTTCTTGGCAGCCTCTATGACCTCGCGATGGTCCCAAAAAAGCCTCTGGACCGAAACCAAGTCGTAATCGGTGATGTCCATATTCGTCGGCAAAGTGACAGTTTTGGGCGTATCAACGCCCTCCAACCACTCGGCACTGACATCTAAAGCTCTGGCAATGCTCGTCAGTGAACGTGATCGTTTAGTCGATCCATTCAAGATCTGCTGGATAGCCGCCGGACTGACGTCGGCAGCCCTTGCCAATGCCGCCTGAGAGAACCCTCGCTGGCTCATAGCCTCTCGCACGCGCTCAGGATCAATCATTGCTATGCATAGCTTTCTATGGACGCTCCACCAAATCGCACCTATGATGCGGTTATGGCTCAGGAAGATTCCGCTCCCCATACCGTTTCCGCAACTGAAGCTCTTCTCGAAGCCGTTAGGCTTGCCGGGAGTCAAGGCAAGCTAGCGGAAATCTGTGGCTGCACGCCACCCAACATCTGGCAGTTGGTAAAGAAGGGGCGGCCCTTGCCCCCGGGATACGTTCTTAAGGTTGAAGCCGCGACCGGCCTCTCAAGGCATCTGCTCCGACCCGATATCTATCCGACCGGGGATCGGCTGTGACCGCCCCGGGCGCGCGTCCACATTTCCGGGCTGAGGAGGCTCAACGGGTCAGCTTGACCCTCGGAAGAACGCTGTCAGCTAAATGCGTCGATGTTGTACGGCTTACCCGGCGGCGGGCTGACCCGCTCCACGAAGCGTTTGTAGGTAGCGAGTACCTGCTCCTCGAAGGGGCGCGCGGGGTCAGCCTTCTGCACACCCGCTCGCGTCGCCCACGCAACCGTGAGCTGCGCCGCGACAAGAGCGGCCGTTTCTTCGCTGATTGCCATTGGTCTGTCTCCCAAAAGGTCGGTGGATATTCAGCGAGTTTGGCGCCCAACTGCGCGCTCAGTGTCTCGCACGATGTCAGCCGTGTCGTCCCACTCACATCTTTGGGCTCGCGCCAGGATGGATTGGAGGATCGCCTGGAGATCAAAGGCGTGAGTACCAGACAGGTTGGGTCCCGCTGCGCGAGCAAGGATCGCGAAGCCCTTTGCCAAATCGAGCACTGTCTCGGCGATGTCATTCCGCTGTTGTTCGAACGAAGCCATGTCTCATCCTCACCTGCAAAGGTGGCGACGGGCGGGTTTCGCCCGTCGCAGAAGCTGAACTTAGCCCCAAGCGCTTCCGCTTGGGGGAGCGCTTGGAGCCGGTCTTTGAGGTTCGACCTTGGCGGGTTCTGTTCCACGAACGGCTGCAAGGCATTGCCCATACAGTTCCAAATAGAACTGTCGATTATCCGGGTGTCGCTGTCCGCGGAACTCGGCATTGGTGATACGGTCGAGCAAATCCAACGCGACGCGCTCCTTGCTATCCGCATTGGGCCAATTCGTAACCCTAACATCCTCGGCCACTGTGATTCTCCTAACTGTTTGCCTTGGGAACAGCAGGATAGCCGCAGCATGTTAGTCGTCCAGACGGCACCCCATGGTGGCGCTGTCCCGGAACGGGGCTGCGGCGTTTCAGCGACGATGGTCAGTCGCGGGGGCCGGACTCTTCCATCTGCTGTGCCAAACGCTCCAGTCCTGTATGGCCAGCTTCGATCAAAGGTCGGTCTTCCAAGGGGTACGTGGCGAGCGCTTCCTTCCCTCGGCGGACCACCTCGGCCGCAAGGTCTGGCGCCAGCACTCCTGTCTCCACCAACGCGAAAATCAGATTGGAAAGCACCTCGTTGTAAGCGGTGTGAACGACAGTCACGTCCTGAAGCTGATCGACGGCCAATTGCGACTCCCTCGGTGGATTGCATCAGCACCGTACCCCAAGACATCGCCGCTATCAGTACCGATCGTGACCGAAGGGAAGCCAAGCTCGCGTCAATCATTGTAGGCGACCGTGCTGCGCAGCGCCTCAGTAACGAACGTCATGAAGCTGTAGGCCGCCCCGGTCCCAAGCGTCAGCGTATTCAGCCGCTCCAGCTCGTCCAGAAAGCCGTGAACGATGCCATTCGGCACCTCGGCGTCCTGCATCGCGTCCACCAGCGCGGCGGTCAGGTTCGCCAGTGCAATGGCGGTCAGCGTGTTCTCGGCGCGAGCTCGTTTGTCTTTCCCCATGCCAGCCTGAGTGGACTATGAGCATGCCGCACATCCACGCCCGTCGCCGCACCTTTTCCGCGTCTGCCGCGGTCGATGCGCAGAACGCGACGTTGAGCGCGATCCGCACGGAAGACGATGCGACCTGGGACGATATTGGTCGGGTTCTTGGCAAAAGCCGGGACAGGGCGGCTGCCTATGCGAACACCGCCTCCCCTATCGATCTGCCGACTTTCCTCGCGGGATGCCGTGAATGGGGCGGGCGCTTCGCCGATCCGCTGCTGGCACTCGTCGGTGGCCGCTGGGCCGATACCGGCGCGGTTTGCACTGGCGACGAGACGGCCGCGCTGACGCTTGCCACGCTGCTTCCGGCGGTGATCGCAATCGAGGCGGACGGCCTGACCGAAGCTCGCGAACTGGCGCCGCACGAAGCGCTTATCCGCCGGGTCAACGCATTGACGGCGGTATGGCTGGAGATGATTGCTCAGGAAAAGGGGCGCGTCGCATGATCCGTCGTCGCTCACCCGAACAGCAGGCCGCCTTCCGTCGCGCGATCGATGAGGCGAAGCAGCGGTACAACATCAGCGATGTGGTCGCCCGGACGCGCAAGGTGACCCGCGCCGGCAAAAACGAGATGCGTGCGCTGTGCGCCTTCCACACCGAACGCACGCCATCGATGCAGCTCAACGACGTGAAGGGCACGTACCATTGCTTCGGGTGCGGCGCGTCGGGTGATCTGGTCAGCTACGTGATGAAGACCGAGAACATCGGCTTCATGGACGCGATGCGTTGGCTGGGTGCCGCCAGCCTGCCGGATGTCGATCCCGCGAAGCGAGCCATCGCTTCCGCTGAGGATGAAGCTGACCGGCTCCGCGCGATCGAGCGTGCGCGTGTCGTGTGGGAGAAAGCGCGCCCGGCACCCGGTACGCCGGCGGAAGTCTATCTGCGTAGCCGCGGCATCATCATGCCGATCCCTCATACCATCCGCTTCGCCATGACCCCGGCCTGGTACGATGACGAGAGCGGGGAGTGTGGCCCGGACCTGCCGGCGCTGATCGGTGCTGTCGTGGACGGTGATGACCAGCTGATCGGATTGCAGCGCGTGTTCCTCGCCGATGGCGGCAAGCGGAAGGCGGGCATGAAGAAGCCGAAACGTAGCTTGGGCCGCGTGAAGGGCGGCGCGCTACGGTTCAATTCTGATGCGGACAGCTTTGGCGACGAGCTGATCGTGACCGAGGGACCGGAAGACGGCCTGAGCCTCGCGCAGGAATTGGACCGCGAGGTATGGGTGACGCTCGGCACGGGGCTGATGCCGCATATCGATTACCCGCCGCGCATCGTCACGATCATCATCGCCGGGCAGAATGATGCGCCTGGTCGTGCGGCCGTCGAGAAGGCTGAGGAAGAACTGATCGAACGCGGTTACGCGACGCGCACGATGTGGCCTGCCGAAGGCTACAAGGACTGGAACGATCAGCTTCGGGGTATGCGGGCATGAGCAGCTTGTTCCAGGAGCAGCTTGCCGCTTCCGAGCAGAGCAACCCGCTGAAGAACCCGGAGGCAGAGCTTAGCCTGTTGGGTGACCTGATCGCCAACAATGCGCTCATCGACCTGTGCGCTGATCGCTGCCGCCCCAACGACTTCGCCGTGCCGCTGTACGGGCAGGTCTATGCGAAGATGCTGGAGCAATCCGGCTCGGGCGCGGCGGTCGATGCCGTCACGCTGGCTCCGCACTTCACCACCGAAAAGGAATGGCCGCGCCTCTACAAGGTGCTGTGTGCCGCTTCTCTGAACGCGGGCCCTCCGGCGCGGACTAAGGCGTACTTCGAACAGGTCGTGACGCTCTCTGCCCGCCGCAGGCTGGTTGCGGGTTTGCAGGATGTCGTGGTCTCGGCGCGCGACCTTAATGTCAGCCGGGAAGAGCTCGTAGCCAACGCCGATGAGGCGGTGGGCTCCATGGTCGATGACAGCACCATCCGCCAGGCGTCCGCCGGGACATACGCCCAAGGGGTCATCGACAGCTTCGGAAAGCCGATCGTCGGCGTCCGCTGCGGCATCATCGGATCGCTGGATGATGCGATGGGTACCCTGCGCCCCACCAACATGGTGATCGTCGGGGGCCGGCCCGGCATGGGCAAAACTTCGCTGGTGACCTCCTATTCGATCGGTGCAGCCAGCCGCGGCCATGGCGTGCTGATCTTCTCGCTGGAAATGAGCGCGGACGAGCTCACCCGGCGCATACTGGCGGACATGACGTTCGGGCCGTCTGGTGGCGTGCCCTATGAGCATGTTCGCGACGGGACGGTGCGTCCGCATGAGATGTCGGCCGTCCTGCACGCTCAGCGTCGGCTTGCCGAGATGCCGCTGGAGATCAACGACGGCTCCGGCCTGACCCTGCAGAAGTTCATTCGTCAGGCGCGTCGGCACAAGCGGCGCCTGGAAGCTCAGGGTGGCAAGCTCGAACTCGTCATCATCGATTACCTCCAGTTGATGAGCCACAGCCGGCGCGGCATGTCACCATACGAGCATGCCTCCGAAGTCAGCATGGCCATCAAGCAGTTCGCCAAAGACGAGAACCTGACCGTGATGGCGGTGGCCCAGCTCAGCCGTGACGTGGAAAAGCGCCCCGACAAACGCCCCATTCCGGCCGATCTGCGTGACAGCGGTCAGATCGAGCAGGACGCGGATCTGATCGTCTTCGTCTACCGCGAGGAGGAGTATCTGCGCCGAGAGGAACCGCAGGATCAGTTCGGCAACAAGTACGAAGAGTGGCGGACCAACATGGAAGCCGTCCGCGGCAAGGTCGAGTTCCTCGTGCCCAAGCGCCGTAGTGGCCCCACCGGCAAGGCTACCGGCTTTTTCTTCGGCGCCAACGCGGCCGTGCGCGGCAGCGACTTCTATTCATCTCATTACAATCCGGAGACCAGGTAATGGCTCGTATCCGCTCAGTGCATCCGGGCCTTTGGACGGATGAGGCATTCGTATCGCTCACGCCATTTGCCCGCCTTCTCTTCATGGGCCTGTGGGGCGAATGCGACGACATGGGCTCGTTCGAGTGGTCCCCGCTCAAGCTCAAGATGCGTCTGCTTCCGGCCGATGGCGTCGATGCAGCGGAACTGCTGGGGGAGCTGGAGAGAACCGGTTCGGTACTGCGCTATGAGATAAAGGGCCGCAGTTACGGAGCGGTTCGGAACTTCTGCCAGTATCAGCGCCCCAAAAAGCCGAACTCGACCTACCCTCAGACGGAGGAGGTTCGGAACTGGGTCGGAACTGAAGAGCGTTCAAAGCGCGACGGTTCGGAAGCGGTTCACCACTCGTCCGAAACCGGTTCGGAAGCGGTGGGGAACCAGTTCCCCACTGGTGGGGAAAAACCTCGCCAGATGGAGGATGGAGGAGATACCTTTCCTAACGGAAAGGGCGCTGACGCGCCGCAAATCGACTTGGCAAAGCTGGTCTTCGATGAGGGGGTGAAGCTTCTCACCGACGCCGGCTTGGCGAAACGCAGTGCGAGAGCGCTGATCGCGAAATGGTCGAAGGACCACGGCGATGGCCCAACCCGGGAAGCACTGGTGAGCGCATCCGGCAAGGCGGATCCCGTCTCGTGGATCGAGGCTAGATGGAAATCCCGGAAAGCTTCTGCCGACGAAGCCGCGGAAATCAGCCGTGCCACTGCCGAGCGCTATCGCCGGATGGACATGACCGGCCCTCCATCGGACGTGCTGGCCCGGATGAAAAACGGAGCGCTGTGCCTGCCTGAGCCGGTGAGCCAGCCCGCATGAGCCAGCTGGTCCCTGCCCTGTCCAGCACCGAAGCATCGATCCTCTCGGCGCTCACCGATGCTGCGGCACGGGGTCTGCGTTGCCCCACCAACGAGGATCTGGCGGACATGCTCGGGCTTCGTGCCGTGTCGTCGCCGGTCTGGCTGATGCAGCGCCTGGAGGCACGTGGCGCGATCCGAGTGGAGCGATTTCAACGGGAGAGACGAGTGACCATCGTGGCAACCGGCCAAGCTACCGCCGCTGTTCGCAACCCCGCCCCCCACTGGCGGGACCGACCGCGTGACGTGCCCGCCCCCTCCCCGTCGCAGCTTCGGGAACGCCGGCCTGACACAGCCGGAGCGATCATGGCTGAAGCTCGACGCCAACACGTCGCACCGGCGGAGTTCCTGGCCGATCTTGTCTGGCGTGGCTGGCGCCAGTGGCAGGACGAGCAGGTGATTCAAATCGGTTCATCCGAAGGGGTAATCTGACACCATGGCGACGATCACGGATCATGCATTGCTGCGCTTCATCGAACGCGTGAAGGGGATCGATATCGAGGCTTGTCGGGCCGAGATGCAAAGCCCGGCGCTGGATGCTGCGGTCAAAGCAGGAGCGTCGTATGTGCGGCGCGGCGACGGTACCCGGCTGGTGATCCGTGGATCCTCGGTCGTCACCGTGCTGCCCGCCATGTCGTTGCACAAGTTTACGGGGCAGGAACAGAGCCGATGACGCCTAAGCAACAGGTGTTCGTGAATGAGTATCTAATCGACTTGAACGCGACCCAGGCTGCGATCCGCGCCGGGTATAGCGAGAAGACGGCTAAAGCGATCGGTCAGGAAAACTTGACCAAACCTGCCATTGCCGCGGCCATCGCTGATGCGCAGCAGGAGAGGGGCGACCGGGTTGCACTGACCGCCGATCGTGTGCTGCTGGAGATCGGCCGGCTAGCCACAAGCGATCTTCGTCGCGCCTTCAACGCTGATGGTGGCCTGCGCTCTCCGACGACGTGGGACGACGACACCGCGGCCGCAATCTCATCGGTCAAGGTGGTGACGCGACGCGCCCCCGGAGGGGGCGAGGACGCGGAGGTCGAGTACGTCACGGAGGTGAAGCTCTGGGACAAGAACAGCGCCCTCGACAAGGCGGGCAAGCACCTCGGCATGTTCCGCGAGCAGATCGACGTGAACCTGAAGACCGATCTGGCGACGATCCTCGCCGAGCGGCGCAAGCGTGTAGCTGAAGGGCGGTAATGGCCACCGCTGCGCCTGACCCTTTCCGCGAGCTGGTCGAGGACATAGCCGGCTTCACGCATGATCCATTGGCTCATGTGCTGTATGCGTATCCATGGGGTTCGGCGCAGCTACCAGAGGCGGGGCCGCGCGAGTGGCAGCGCGAAACGCTGACCATCATCGGTGACCACCTGAGCAACCCAGAGACGCGGTTCGAGCCGTTGCGCATCGGCATCGCGTCTGGTCACGGCATCGGCAAGTCGGCCCTCATTTCCATGATAGCGAAATGGGGGCTCGACACCTGCGAAGACTGCAAGATCGTGCTGACGGCGAACACTGAGCCGCAGCTACGCACCAAGACCATGCCAGAGGTTCGCAAGTGGGCCGGCATGTCCATCACTGCCGATTGGTTTAAGCCGACTGCGCAGGCGCTCATATCGGTCGAAAAGGGCCATAGCGCGTGGCGCCTGGATGCCGTCACATGGTCGAAGGAGAACACGGAAGCGTTCGCCGGCCTGCACAACCTCGGCAAGCGCATCATCGTTATCTACGACGAGGCGTCCGGCATCGATGACAAGGTGTGGGAGGTCACGCTTGGCGCGCTGACCGACGAGAACACAGAAATCATCTGGATCGCGTTCGGCAACCCGACGAAGAACACCGGCGAGTTCCGTCAGTGCTTCGGCAAGAACCGTGGGCAGTGGGTTACCAGGCAGATCGATAGCCGCAACGTCGAGGGCACGAACAAGAAGTTCCTGCAATCGCTGGTGGATGCCTATGGCGAGGACAGCGACATTGTGAAGGTCCGCGTCCGCGGGCAATTCCCCTCGGCCTCGTCCATGCAGTTCATCGGATCGGGGCCAGTCGAGGCCGCTCGGAAGCGTCCTATCCCGCCCTCATTGATGACGGACCCGGTGATCTTCGGTGTGGACTGCGCGCGGTTCGGTGATGACAATTCCGTCCTGGCGATCCGCTGCGGTCGTGATGCTCGCTCCCGCCCGTGGAAGCGGTGGAAGCAGGTCGACGCCATGACCCTTGCGTCTGACATCGTATTACAGGCGCATACATGGAAGCCTGATGCGATCTTCATCGACAGCGGCAACATAGGCGCGGCGGTGGTTGATCGTGTCCGCCAGCTCCTGCCCGACGCGCTGGTGGTTGAGGTGAAGTTCGGTGGCGCCGGGCGCGAAGTAACCGTAGCTCAGAATGTCCGCTTTCGCACGGCGAACAAGCGTGCGGAGATATGGGCCAGTATGCGGACGTGGCTGTCCGGTGGCTGCATCCCTGACGAGGACCAGCTAGACGCTGACCTGACAGGGCCGGAATATGGGTTCAACGCTGACCAAGCTATTCTGTTGGAAAAGAAAGAACACATGAAGGCGCGCGGCCTGCCGTCGCCTGACGATGCCGACGCGCTGGCCTGTACCTTCGCTGAGCCGGTCGCACCGCGAGCGGTGCCCGGATACCTTGATCCGTCGAACTATGGCCGGCAGGAAGAATACGACCGCTACGCGCATTGACCGCGCGGCCTGATTCAAACCTATCGGCGTTACGGCCACTGCCCTCCAATGACCATGGGCATTGAGGGTGGCTTGTAATGTGTGTCGGAGGCTCCGCGCCGGAAATGCCCTCTCTGCCCGAACGGCAGGCGGCAAAGCTTCCTGACGGTGGCAGCACGGCGAACAACACCGATCAGCAGCGCGCACGACGCCGTGCCCTCATGTCCACCGTGCTAACCAGCGCCAACGGCACGATCGGCGCCCCGGCCACCACCGGCCGCGGGACTGCCACGACGCTGGGCTGATGGGCCTCACGATCCGCGAGCGGTGCGAAAAGCGCCTCGGAGGCCTGAAGGCTTTGCGCCAGCCGCGCGAAGCTGATTGGCTGGAGATTGCGCGCCTGGTTGCGCCTGAACGCGCCCGCTTCCTCAACAGCGATACTGATCGTGGGCGGCGCAAGGGGCCGGCGGTCTATAACAGCCATGGCACGCGTGCCTTCCGCACGCTGACTGGCGGCATGACCAGCGGCCTTTCCTCGCCGTCGCGCCCTTGGTTTGAACTCGGCACCTATGATGAGGATCTGATGAACGATCCTGAAGCCAAGGCGTGGCTTCAGGAAAGTCAGAAGCGCATGTACGCGTTTTTGGCTCAGACCAATTTCTACACCGCCGCGAAGAACGGTTACCTGGAGATGGGGCTGTTCGGCACCGAATCCTGTGTGATGGTGGAGGATGAAAAGCGCGGCGCTGTCTTCCACGCCCTGACAGCCGGTGAATACTGGATCGCGAACGGCAAGGACATGGCAGGCGACACGCTGTATCGCCGCGTGCCGATGTCGGTGAAGCAGGTTGTAGACACGTTCGGCAACCGGGCGTCATCATGGGTGCGGGGCGCGTACGATCGCTCCAACTATGACATGATCGTCAATTGCTTCCAAGCGATCGAGCCGAACAACGACATGATACCGGGCCGGCTCGACGCAGCCGGCAAGCCATTCCGCTCTGTCTGGTGGGACGAGAACGACGATCGCACCCTGACGTTGCGGGTGTCGGGCTATGAGGAACAGCCGATGTGGATCAGCCGGTGGGATACCACTGGCTCCGACACATGGGGTTCGTCGCCTGGGCTCGATGCACTTCCCGATCTGCGCGAATTGCAGATGCAGACGAGGCGCAAGGGTGAGGCCGTCGATTGGGTCATCTACCCGGAGAAAATCGCGCCCGCCGCGGTCAAACTGAAGAACCAGCCGCATAGCATCGTTGCCGCTGCTCAGGTGGACAAGGATACCGTATTAGTGCCGTGGCAGGTGCCTTACCAGATCGTCCAAGCGATCGGGCAGGACATCGAGCGTTGCCAGTTCGCCGTTGATCAGGCGGCCTATGCCGACCTGTTCAACGCGATCACGAACATGCCCGGCGTGCAGCCCCGGACGGTTGAGGAAATCGTATCGCGCAATGAGGAAAAGCTGACCCAGCTCGGGCCGGTGATCGAGCGCGTGAACACGGAGAAGCTTCAGCCGGCGCTAGATCGCGTGTTCGGCATGATGTCGCGTGGCGGCCTCTTCACCGATCCGCCCGAGTCCCTGCAAGGCATGGACCTGAAGATCACGTTCATTTCGCTTCTGACACAAATGCAGCGCCGTGTTGGCATCAGCCAGATTGCGGACACCGCCTCTTTCGCCGGGAGTCTGATGGGCACGTTCCCGCAGGTTGGCGACAACCTCAACGTGGATGAGATGCTGACGGAGTTCGCCGAACGCGTTGGTGCGCCCAAGACGATCATCCGCAGCCCCGATGAAGTTGCTGCGATGCGAGAACAGCGCGCCCAGGCGGCCAATGCGCAGCAGATGGCTGCAATGGCCCCGGCCGCACAGCAGGGTGCTGATGCGGCGCGCCTCTTGTCTGAAACTGACACCGGCGCGGGCGGCAACCTCCTGCAACAGATGCTCGGCGCATGAGCGAGAAGATGGAGCGCGCCGATATGGAAGGGCTGGTTCAGATGCCTGCCTTTCATCGGTTCCTTGGCCGCGTCATGGAGATGGCGGGCATCCACGCTGCCGCAACCAACAGGGCGGATGGGCGCAACCTTGTCAACGAGGGGCGCCGCGATCTTGGCCTGTCTGTCCTTCGCGACGCAGCGCGCGGGATGCCGTCACGCGACCCGCAGGCAGCATTTGAGTTGCTGCTGATTCAACTGCTGCGGGAACGCGCGCAATCGGTCGTGCAAGAGAAACCGACTGGACGACGCGACCGATATGATGCGCCCGATGATCCTGAATAGCACGATGCTGCGCCCGTCGATGATGTCGGCGGCGGAGCGGCGTGCAGGGCGCTTCATGCGGGCGCCTGACGGGCATGAGGGCGATGTAGCGCCGGCTGGCGAACCCGTCGCCCCGGAGGCAGCGCCCGTAGAGCCCTCCGACGACACCGCGCTTGGCACGGCTGCGACCAGCGAGGCTGACAAGCCCGAAGGTGGCAAGCCGTCTGACGATGGCGGCGAGGCGGACAAGCCGAAGGAAGGCGAAGACGCCGAGTCCGGCGGCGAAGAGAAGCCGGCCGGCGCGCCGGAGGCCTACGACCTGAAAGCGCCGGAAGGCATGGATTTCGACAGCGAGGCCATGGCCTTGGCTGAGCCGGTCATGCGCGAACTCAACCTCGACAACGCCCAGGCGCAGAAGCTGGTTGATGTCTATTCCCAGATGGCCCCGAAGTTTGGAGAGCGGCTGGTAGCGCAGCAGCAGGCGGCAATCGTTGCTGAGCGCAAGGCTTGGTTGGAAGAGGCCAAGGCCGATCCTGAGATTGGCGGCGCCAATTGGGACGCGTCGATCGCGGCGTCTGCAAAAGCGCTGGATCGTCTCGGCGCTCCTGCCGGTTCGCCTTTCCGTGATCTTCTGAACGTGACCGGGCTCGGCAATCATCCCGAGATGGTCCGCATCCTCGCGAATGCCGGGAAGGCAATCGGCGAGGACCCCGATTTCATCAGCTCGTCCGGCGGGCACCAGCCAAAGGCTGACGCCGCTGAAACCCTTTACCCGAACGACAAGCCCAAGGGAGCGTAAGTCATGGCCACCATCGGCAATTCTTTCATCGGCATCATCGACATGCTCAAGGGTGCCGGCGGCGCGGATGCGCAGCTTGGCGAGGTTGTCGAGGCGCTTCGCCAGCTCAACCCGCTCATGGAAGACGCGGTGACCGCGGAAGCCAATATGGGCACCTATCACCGCCACACGATCCGCACCGGTCTGCCCGACGTGGCGTGGGGCCGTCTCTACCAGGGCATCCCGCAGAGCAAGTCCACCACGCAGCAGGTCGATGACACGACCGGTTTTGTGGAGGGCCTTTCGACCGTCGATGACCGCATCTTGGAAGTCTCGCCGAACCCCGCGGCGGTTCGCCTTTCGGAAGGGCGCGCTTTTCTTGAAGCCATGGGACAGGAAGTTCAGCGCGGCTTCTTCTATCACGACACCGCCACGGCTCCAGAAAAGTTCAAGGGCCTGTCTGCGCGCTACGCCAAGCTGGGCGGCGGCGGCGCTGGTAGTCAGGTGATCGATGCCGGCGGCACGGGATCGGACAACGCGTCCATCTGGTTCGTGACGCACGGCGACAATTACACCACCCTCATCCACCCGAAGGGCACCAAGGCCGGTGTGACCCGCGACGACAAGGGCACTCAGCGCACGCAGGACCCGAATGGGGGAGTGTACTACGTCAAGGAAGAGCTGTTCCGCCAGCACGTCGGCGTCGCCGTTCGCGATTGGCGCTTCAACTCGCGCGTAGCAAACATCCCCCTGTCCGCGCTCGCTGCCGGCAACTTCGACATGTATAAGTTCATGCGCAAGGCATACTACAAGCTTCAGGGCCGCCGGTCGGCGAAGATGCCGGGCGATGTCGCCGCGCAGGGCCGCACGGTCATCTACATGAACCGTGACATGATCGAATATCTCGACGCGACCGGCACGAACAGCAACGCCAAGGACAACTTTGCGCGCCTGACGACTGGCGAACTTCAGGGTCAGGAAGTGACGATGTACCGCGGCATGGTGATCCGCGAGACGGACGCCCTCATCAACGCCGAACAGCGCGTCACGGCATAACCGGCGCAGGAGGATAGAAAGATGATCCAGGATCTGACCGGCATGTTCTCGGTGGCGCAGCCGATCACGGCCACCACCGCTTCCACCAACCTGATCGACCTCGGCCAGCCGGGAACGGTCTACGGCAACTCTGCGCCGATCGTTCGCGACATCGGCAAGGGCGCCACGGTGCCTCTGCGGTGCGTCGCGGTCGAGGCGTTCAACAACCTCACTTCGCTCACGATCGCGATCCAGACCGACACCACGCCCGCGTTCTCGGCGCCGAAGACGGTGTTCACGTCTCCGGCCTATGCGCTGGCGGACTTGGCGCCGGGCGCTCGCTTCCTGCTGCCCGACAGCGTGCCCGTGGGCGCCAATCAGCGGTACATTCGCCTGTTCTTCACCGTGGCCGGCACCGCGCCCACCACCGGTAAGATCACGGCCGGTGTGACGATGGGCAACCAGACCAACGGCGACTTGTAATTTCAAGGAGGGTGCGATGACGAACCCGAAGACCTATATCTCCACGTCGCCCGTCTATCAGGGCAGCACGTACTATCGGCCCGGCGAACCGTTCACCACGGCTGAGCCGAAGAACGCGGATTGGGAGCTGGCCGATCCGGTCGAGCGTGCCGCAGCGGAAGCCGCGAGCAAGACCGATCATCAGGACGTGGACCTTGATGCGCTGGGTGTTCCCGAACTGAAGGCGCTGGCCGCGTCGAAGGGCGTCAACTTGGGCGAGGTCAAGTCCAAGGCGGATATCATCGCCGTCATCAAGGCCGCGGACGAACCTGCGCTATGATCTACGGGGCGGCGTAATGCCGCCCCGTATCGTCGAGTGGAGCTATGCCAATCGCAGGAACGAGCCGGTTGGTGTAACGGACCCCTGCCCTGTCTGTGCGGCTGGATAGACGTACCAGCGTACCAGCAATACGACGACCGCGCGCCGTGGACAGGATCGGAGCTGTATCAACTGGGGGCGCCGGACAACATGTCGCCGCCACACCCGCCTGAACCTAATCCAATGGCAAAGGTGGTCCGATTGGGCAACGTCAACATCCTCTGGATAATGCGTGACCGGTCTGCCATCTAAGCGGCAGGGAGTCGAAGCGCGTGGAACTGGATATTGGGGCCAATCTAGCCGGCCTGTTAGCGACCACGCCTTGGATCACCCTGATAGCATTGGCCCTTTGGCCCGAGAAAGGCGTTATAGCACTGTGGATCAAGCGTAGTGAAGCGGTGAAACTAGCAGAGTTGGAACGAGAAAAAGCGAAGGACGAAATCCTTCTGGAAGCGAAAAAGGGCAGCGCGCAGGGGCAGTTACCCCCGCCAGTTGGAGAAGAAGAATGACTTGGGCGAATGCGGCCGGAGGTATTGCGGGCGTGATTGTCGCTTTGGTTTTCACGATGTACTTGCGTGTTCGAACGCGTCAGATGACGTTGGCTGCGAGGCAGATGAACGAATTTCGTCAGATTGGGTCTGCCATTCTGATGCGCGACATTCCGGACGAGGCCCGCGAAGTGGTAGTGGATCTCGCTTCATTGGTCGGCACCGGACGTATTACGCGAAAGCTCCTTCGAAGCTTGGCTGACGGCAAATTGGATACGCCGACGCGTCGCGCCAAGATTCAGGAACGCCGTACATTTTGGGCTGATTATCCGAGGGAGACACGCGTTGCATTCACGCAATTCGTTTTTTCCAGCATCCTGACCGATACATACTATGCCGGTTTTATGGGGACGCTTCTGCGCCGATCGCTCTTTTTCATCAAAAATAACCCGGCTGAAATAGCTGAAGCTGTAGATGCCATGGAAACGCGCATTCTAATCGTCGGTACTGCAGAGATTGGGCATGATGCTGTGGATCGGTCTAGGGCCGATCGGGGTCTCGTGCGCGCGTAGACCTATTCGCGACAGCTCTGGGTGTGGCTGGTTTAGCAGAAGGTAGCGCGCAAATCGTTTAACGTTCTACTTGCCGCTTCAACTAACGTAACGACGCAGGGGCCTAGGCCCCTGCGTCTATTTCGCCAGTCAGCAATGGCGTTAGTAGCGTCCCCTCCAGAGTGCGTATCCCGGCGGCAGGAAGAAGGCTACCGCCGCAGCGATGCCGAACCCGATCGCTTCGATGTACAGCACCGTATTGCTGAATACCGTCAGCGGACCACTGACTTCAGCTGCGAGAACACCCCACATGATCGTGGTAAGATAGGCGATGATCCCCAAAACCAGCCAACCTGCGAACTTCACCTTCTGCAACATGTCCATAGCCGTACTCCTAACGGCTCTAGTGTTCCCGATCCCTTGCACGGAGTCACTACCCCCGACTCGACGTGCTTGGAAAAAAGTTGGGCGCCTGCCTGATTCAACGTGGTGTCGAGCTATGCGACCGGCTTGGGCATGGCGGACCAAATCAGCATCTGCAACATGGCACTGGCGGAGATTGTAGCGGAGCCGATCGAATCGCTTTCAGAGCGATCCTTGGGCGCCCGTGAATGCGGGCGTTACTACTCTCAGGCTCTCAATTCGCTGCTGGAAAGCCACCCTTGGGGGTTCGCGATTCAGCGCGCAGGGCTGGCCCCGACGATCAACACCCGGCCCGCCGAATGGCCGGCTGCTTTCGCTCTCCCGAACGATGTCGCGCGGCCGGTAAAGGTAGTGCCAGCCTCGTTGGTAAATGGGGTGTCGGCTTGGTGGTTTGATGACCGTGTTCCCAGCGTCAGCTACGCCATTGAAGGCGGCATTCTCTTCTGCGCGACCGGCGATGCTGTGCTTGCCTACGTCCGCACGTCGGTAACCGCTGACGCCTTCCCCTCGCGGTTCGTTGATGCCTTCGCTCTGGAACTTGCGACGCGGATCGTCATGCCGATCAAGAAGAGCCGCGAACAGAAGGGCGACCTTCTGCGATTGGCGGAAATCGCCAAACAGCGCGCCATGGCCGATGACATCAACCGTCAGCCTGCCCCTGAAGGCGTGGTTCAAGACACCTGGGTCGATCAGGTCCAGCGCGTCCGCAATGGCGGATGGAGCGATCACCGGGATTACTACCGCCGATGACATTCCGCGTCCCCCTGCCGAATTTCTCCAAGGGTGAAATCGGCCCCGAGCTGGTCGCGCGAACGGATGTCGCCGCTTACGGATCGGCCGTCCGCCGCGCTCGCAACGTCTTCATCCGCAAATATGGCGGACTGTCGAAGCGAATGGGCACCCGATTCGTTGCGGAGGTGCACGACGCGAGCAAGCCGGTTCGCCTGATTCCATTCCAGTTTTCGACGGTGCAGGCCTACGCGCTGGAATTTGGGCAGGGGTACATGCGGCCGGCCGCGAACGGCGGCATGGTGCTGGAACAGGCGCTGACGATTGAGGCTATCACTCGCGGGGCGACGACGACGATACAGGCGGCGTTCCATGGACTGGCTGTCGGTGATGAGGCGTACTTTCAGGGCATCAGCGGAACCGTCGAGTTGAACGGGCGAATGGCCAAGGTGATCGCAGTGCCGAGCGCGAACACGTTTGTCGTGGATGTGAACTCCACCGGCTTTGGCGCCTTCACTGCGGACAGCGGCGGCATCACGCGCACTGCCGATCCGACGCCACCCCCTCCCCCGCCGCCTGTTCCAGACCCCACGCCTACTCCGACGCCTCCGCCCACCGGCGGTGGTGGCGGTGGAGGTGGCGGGCGCTTCAACCCCAATGAGGTCATCCCGTGAGCGTGTCCCGCGTCTATCGCGTCGGCTCCCCGTACAATGGCGTTGAGTTAGACGAGCTGGATCACGAACAATCGGCCGATGTCGTGTACCTGGCGCACCTCGACCATGCGCCGTCGAAGCTGCTGCGGTTCGGCCACACGGATTGGCGGTTTGCCAGCATCACGTTCGGGCCGACGATCGCCACGCCTACCGGGATGACGGCAACCGCAACCACGGCCGTGACTGATCCGGCGAAGGGCTATTTTCCCCAGCCGGCAACCTACGCGGTCACCGCGATCAACGAGGCGACTGGACAAGAAAGCCGGGTATCGGCAGGCGCGACGGCATCGAATGACCTGACTTTGAAGGGCGGCAATTACAACAGCCTGACATGGGCGGCGGTGTCGGGGGCGTCGGCTTATCAGGTGTACCGGGCCGATAACCAACTGAACTACGGCTACATCGGCACGACCACCCAAACGGCATTCCGGGACGATAACATCGGGCCGGATCTGACCCGTGGGCCGCCTTCGGGCGAGAACCCGTTTGACGTGGCCGGCAACTGGCCGTCCACCGTCGCATTCTTCCAACAGCGCCTGTTCTGGGGGCGGACACGCAATGCGCCGAACGCCGTGTTCGGCTCGCGATCGGGACAGTCCAGCTACGAGAACATGGACACGTCCAGTCCGCTGCGGGACAGCGATGCGCTATCCTTCGCGATCGTCGGGCAGAAGGTCAACGCGGTGAACCAGCTTGTTGGGCTGGGAAGCCTTCTGACGTTGACCAGCGATGGCGTGTTCAGCGTCGTGGGTGGATCCAGCAACGTGCTTACCCCGACGAACCCGGTACCTAAGCGCCAGATCGGGCGCGGCTCATCGCGCCTCAATCCGATCGTGGTCGATAACGTCGTGTTCTTCCGTCCGAACAACGGCAACGCCGTGCGGGCGCTGAGCTACACGTTCGAAAGCGACGGCTACAAATCAGATGACGTGTCGATCTACTCGCCGCACTTCTTCGACGGGTACAGCATCAAGGCATGGGCCTATGCGCAGGAGCCGAACAGCCTGCTTTGGGCGGTGCGCAGCGACGGCAAGCTACTGTGCTTCACCTGGGAGCAGGAGCAGCAGGTGTGGGGCTGGACACTGTGCGAGACGGATGGCGAGGTGGAAAGCATCTGCACCATCACGGAAGCAGGTGAGGATCGGCTGTACCTGACGGTCTGGCGCTTGGTGAACGGCGTGCGCCGGCTGTACATTGAGCGCATGGCAGCGGCGCGCTGGGCTACGGTGGAGGAAAGCTGTTTCCTCGATTGCGCCACGACGTACAGTTTCACCGAACCGACAGCAACGTTGCTGAATCTCAGCTATCTGGAAGGCCGCGAGCTGTCGGCGCTGGTGGATGGTTCCGTATTCGAAGGGCTGAAGGTGACCGGCGGACGGGTCACGTTGCCAGTGCCCGGGAAGCTGGTCACGATCGGCATTCCCTATGTCGGCCTGATCGAGACGCTGCCACTCAGCTTCGCTGCGCAGGGCAGTAACATCGGCAAAAATCAGGCGGTGGGGGAGGCCATCGTTCGCGTGGTGAACACCCGCGGCATCTTTGCCGGCCCGAACGACAAGAACCTGTTCGAAATCAAGCCGCGATCAAACGAGAAGTACGGGGAGCCGAACGATCTGATCACCGGCGATTATCGAATCGATATGGCGCCGGTGGCCGCCTTCGAAACAAGCGCGATTGTCGAAATGCCCTATCCCCTGCCCGCGACGATCACCGCCATTCTGCTAGATCCCATTGTCACGGGCTGAGCTGGTCCCAGCGCGCCTCACGCACATCGGCCCGATCGCGAGCCGGATGCGTGAGGCGGACCGGCGGGAGTGCGTTGCGCTAGGCTACACCCCCCGGACGGCTTTGCGAAGGTCCTTGGCCGGGTCATCGTCTGCCATAACGGCTTTGATCGATGGTCGGCCGGAAGCGATGATGGGCGTGGAGGTGCTGTCAGCGGTCGAAGGGCTCGCGTCGCCCTGGATGCTGGCGACCGACGCCGCCTATCAGCATGGCCGCGCGCTCATCCAGTTGGGGCCGTCGATCATCACCATCATGGCTGATTCAATGCACCGGCTGCGCAACGTAGTGGCACAGGATAACGCCCGCGCCATTCGCATGCTTCGGCGCTGGGGCTTCGATGTGGGCGATGAGGTGCAGATGATCGGCGGTGTTCCCTTCCTGACCTTTGAGAAGCGCCTGTAATGTGCGGTCCCCCTGCCCTCGCCCTGGTTGCGGCCGGCGTTGCTGCTACCGGCCAGATCGCGTCTGGCATGTCGCAGGCAAGCCAGTTGCGGTATCAGGCGAAGATTGCTGATCGCAACGCGCAGCTTGAAAGCCAGCGGGCGCTAGACGCGATCGAGCGCGGCAAGATCGAGCGCGTGCAGCTTGATCGACGGTACAGCGCGCTTCAGGGTGAGCAGCAAGCGGCGATGGCCGCCAACGGCATTGATGCGTCGTTCGGATCGGCGGCACAGGTGCGGTCCGATACCGCGATGCTGCGGAATGAAGATGCCGCCGCGCTCTACAACAATCAGGCAGACGAGCTACGCGGGCACGACATCAGCGCGGCCAACTACGCGGCGGATGCGCGAGGCAAGCGATCGGCTGCAACTGGAGCGATCGTCTCGGCGGCATTCGGCGCCGCCAGCACGGCCTTGGGTGGGGCGACGCAGCACAAACAGCTTAAACCACGCATTGGGTTGCGATCGTAAATAGCTGAATCGTGTTGAGCAGGATAGAACGGCGCGCCCTACCAGCCGAAGCTGATGAAGCGCGCCGATCTATCGTTTGGGTTAGTTGCTGTCTGAGTTGTTATCGTCATCCTCGTTGTCGATGATGAGATAAGTCACGCCGGCCACGATCGCCGCACCGATCACCAAGGGAATGGTGCTGACACCAGCAACCTTGTTCGTCTTCGACGTAGGCGATCCGGCGCGGGCCGCCTTGGAAAGCGAGAGGCTGGATGCAGCGTTGGTGGGTGCTGCGCTCGCCGCGACAGGTGCCGAAATAAGGGCCAGACCGGCCGAGGCCATCGCCAGAGACTTCATGTTCATATCAGACTTCCTTTGCGTGCAACGTAGGCGTCACGGTCGGTGAACGGATTTCGCAGCCGGTTGTTCAAAGCCTTCGGTTGCCCCACGGCCTTCTCCATCCGCTTCCGCCCCTGATTCAACACCCCCTGCCGCAATCGTAGCACGCTGGAATGGCGCGAGTTCCAGTCCCTGCAGGCAACCTTGTCGATCGCCGTCCTATGTCGGATGCGCGGCTAATAGCGGGCAACAACGGTGGCGGCGCCCTTGCTGGTATCGGCGAAGGGTTGCAGCGGGTCGGCCAAGTCGGCTCCCATTTCGCCAATGTGCAGGACCGGATCGACGCGGAGTTTGACGAAGCCGGCGCGAAGGAATTGGACAACAAATTCGTCAGCGGCATTCAGCCGCTGCGATCGACGTTCATGTCACAAAAGGGGTTCGCGGCCGGCACGTCCAAGCCTGACACGCTGAAGGCCTTGGACGACTTGTATAAGAACACGCTCAAGGAAGCGAAGACGCCTCGGATGCGAGCGATGCTGGATCAGGCGCTATCGTCGCGTCGCACCAGTATGCTCGGCGAAATCGACACCCATACGATACAGCAGATTGGCGCAGCGAATGAAGCCGCCAGCCTCGCCCGTATCTCGCTGTCGGGTGAAGAGGCAGTGGCCACGACTGACCCGCTTGCCCGCACGAAAGCCATCAACACCGGCCTGGGCGAGATTGCGGCTCGCGCCCGGCAAATGGGCATGCCCGACGAATGGGTGCAGACGGAAAGCTTCAAATTCGAAAGCGGCGTGCATCGGTCGATCGCCGGCCAGATGGTTGGGGGCGATCGGATTGACGATGCTTTGGCCTATGTCGAAGCCAATGCCCCGAAGATGAACGACGCAGACGAACAGGCGGTTCGTTCCATGTTGCGCGATCCGCTGCGGCGCCGTGAAACGAACGGCTATGTGGATAGCCTGATGGGCGCGGGCACTGCTGGCGATACCCCGGCCAGCTTCAGCTACAGCGATCCGCTGCACGGCGCCGGCCGCACGCCTGTGCCTGGCGGTAAGTTCAACGCGAAGCGGGACTATGGCGGGCACCAAGGCATCGACATGCCGGCCGCGCAGGGCACGCCTATTTTCGCTTCGGCGCCGGGCACAGTGAAGGTTTCCCGCAGCGCGCTCGGCGGCAATACCGTGACGATTGATCACGGAGGCGGGCGGGTCACCCGCTACATGCACCTCGGTGACGTGTCGGTGAAGGACGGCGATCGGGTGACGCCCGACACCAAGCTTGGTGGCGTCGGCATGACAGGCCGAACCAGTGGCCCGCACCTCCACTACGAAGTGCGCGAGAACGGGAAGCCGGTGGATCCCGATCATGCCATTTCGTCTGTCCAGCAGAGCCCACAGCGTCATGACCTGAACGCGCTGTTGGGCCGTATCGACCAGGACGAGTCGCTGACACCTGAGCAGCGTGACCGCTACAAGACGGAGGTGGAGCGTCGCGTGGGCCGTGACGAACAGTTGCTCGGCCGCGTGGAAGATGACGCGCAGCGCCTGGCGCTGGACGCGATTGTGAAGCTCGGCGGCGACAAGGGTTTTACCGACATCAACCAGATACCGGCAAACATCCGGGGGCGGCTTTCCAGCGCGGACCGGCTGCGGTTCATGGAAATGGCGCAGAGCAACGCCAAGGCGCTGGTGACAGGCCAAGGCGTAAAGGCCAATGGCGGCGAAGCCTTCAACCTGAACATGATGGCGATCTATCAGCCGGAGGCTTTCAAGGCGCTGAATCTCGGCATGTTTCAAGGCAAGGTGACCAATTCCGAGTTGGAAGGGTTCGCGACGATGCAGGGCAAAATGCGCACCGCCGCGCCGATCGCGACCGAACATGGCAAGATATGGGGAGCGATCAACCGTATCGCTCCGGACCTTGGCATGGATCTCGGGTCCAGCAAGGGCAGGGCGAGGAAGCCCGAAGATCGAGCCCGTGCGATGCAGCTGTTCAACGCGGTGCAGGCAGACTTGAGCTATAAGACCGGCGGCACCCGCCAGCCGAATGACGACGAGGTGCAATCCTCCATAGATCGGGCAATCCGTGAGGTCGTGAGGGACGGCGATCGGGACAACCCGGTTCGCGCGTTTGAGGTCGGCGGCCCCGCTGCTGGCGTGCCCGCCTCGGTCCGGGATCGCATCGTCAGCAACTGGCGGGCACGTTACCGATCGCAGCCGAATGAGGGGCAGATCGCCAACGAATACCGTCGCTATCGCGGCCAAGCCGGGTTCTGGAAATGACTGATCGCCGTTTTGAGTGGGGCACGCCGTCGCGTGACCCCTATGCCGACGCGCTTGCCGGTCGTGACCGCGACAAGGCTTCTGCGACGTTTCTGACGCAATCCGCCAGCCCGGACGATGCCGGCCGGGCGAACCGTGTTGCCCGCGCAACGGGTCTGCCGGCTGAGGTTGTGGAGCGCAACCTTGCCAGCGTGGAGCGAGAACAGCGCGCGCGCGACTGGCGGACTGCCATGCAGGGTAGTACGGCACTGACTGCCTGGGCGAGCGACCCGCGGAATGCGGCGGTGGCATCTGACGATCTTCACGGCGCCGCGCGCAACGATGAATATTGGCGGCGGGCCGCCACGGGCGCAATTCGCTCCATCGCCCCTCCCCGCGCCTCTCTGCTGAACGTGCTGCAAGGCGTCGGGGCGAACCTCTCGGCTACGGTGGAAGGCGTTCAACAGGCGGGCAGCGATCTGTTGTCCTGGATGGGCATTGGCACGCCTGAGCCGCGTAGCCCTGCCGTACCCCGGCTGAGCGACAACGCGGCGCGGGAGACGCGCTTGCGCCAGACGCAGCGTTCGCAGGCCCGTGCTGATACCGCCCGACCAGCCTTTAACAGCCGGATTGCGGCTGGCGCCTATGGCGGCGTGACCAGCCTTGTTCAGCAGGCACCCGGCCTTGTAGCTTCGGTTGTGACGGGCAACCCCGTTCCCGCTCTCGCCTATGCCGGCATCACCAGTGGTGGGCAGGCGTATGGCAAGTACCGTGCCCGTGGCGCGACAGCAGGCGAAGCGGCTGTGGGCGGCATCGGCGAAGGCGCCGTGGAAGTTGCAACCGAACTCCTGCCCATGGGCTACCTCATCTCCGCATTCGGCAAGAACGGCGCCAAGGGCGTGTTGACGCAGGTGGGCAAGAGCGTGTTGGCCGATGTGCCGGGCGAACAGATTGCGACGCTGGCACAGGACGCGATCGATACCGCCATCGCGAACCCTGACAAGACCTGGGGGGATTACGCCCGCGAGCGTCCGGGTGCGGCGCTTGAAACGCTGGTGGCGTCGATCACGCAGGGTGCGTTGACCGGCGGCATTGCGGTCGGCGCGAGAGCGGCGATGAACCGGACGCAGGAAGCGGCGGCATCGGGTCAGGAAGCCGATGCGCTGAACACGGCGATGGACGCTGCCGCACAAAGCAAAATCCGCCAGCGCGATCCCGAAGCCTTCCGCGATCTGGTGGATATGCACACGGACGGGAGTTCGTTGGAAAACGTCTATGTGCCGGCGGCGGCGGTGGATCAGTATTTCCAATCTCACGACATCCCGCCGGAAGAGGCTGATTTTTGGGACCGGTATCGGGACCAGATTGAGGAAGCCCGCGCCACCGGCGGCGACGTGGTTATCTCCACGGCCGACGCGGCGGCGTATCTAGCTGGCACGCCTGCATGGGACGTGTTGCGCGATGATGTCCGCACCTCGGCCGGCGGCGTGTCAGCGCGCGAGGCATCCGAGCTGGACGCCGATGGCGGGCAGTCGGTCGAATCGGTGGGTGCCCAGATCGATGCGGAGCGGCGGGCCGATGAGCCCCGTCGTCTCCTATTCGACTCGGTGGCGCGCAAGCTGATGGATGCGGGTTACACCCCTGATGTAGCGCGCACCCAAGCCGAGATTGTCTCGGCACGGGCAGCGACCCGTGCGGCTCGCCTGGGCGTTGATCTAACCGGCGCAGAGTACGATTCGACAGAAGTCGTGCAGGTTCTGCCGGATGCCCTCGCGCCAGTGGTTGCGGCCGATCAGCTTGACGTGACGATCGCCGCCATGCGCCGGGCGCGGGGTGGTGTCGCCATCACGCCATCGCTGCTGGAATGGATCAGCAAGGCCGGCGGCATTGAGGATCGCGGCGGCGATATTGCGTCTATGGGCGGCAATCAGTGGCATCAGGAAAAGCGGTTCCGGCGCCGGCTGATCCGCCCGACGCCTGACGCGGCGCAGGGCTCCATGCTGGGTAGCACGGAACAGCAGAACGCGAACACGCCGGACGAACTGGCAGTGCGGGCGCAGGAGGCTGGATACTTTCCGGCCGGTGAGCGGCCTACGGTCAATGACCTGTTAGAAGCGATCGGCGCCGAACTGCGCGGCCAGCCTCGTTATGCGGACCAGGGCGAGCAGCAGCAGGACCGAACGCGTGCCGCAGCGGACGAGCTGGCGGAAATCTTGGATCAGGCGGGGTTTGATCCGGTCACCGCATCGAATGCGCAAATCCGGGAAGTGATCGACCGCTATCGCCAAGAGGCGATGGACGGACGTGGCTATCAGCAGGACGACGCGGCTACGCTGGACCAGTCCGGAAGCCGGCCGCGAGGTCGTGTCTCGTTCGAACAGAACCGGACCTTGATCGAGCTGTTCGAGCGGCGCGACCTGTCCACCTTCTTGCATGAGACGGGGCACACATGGCTAGAGGATCTGCGGGCTGATGCTGCATCTGAGCAGTCGTCCGATCAAATCCGCGCCGATTGGGAAGCCGTCAAGGCGTGGGTTGCCGCGAACGGTCACCCTGTCGGGGAGGATGGCTCCATCCCGGTTGACGCTCATGAGCTATGGGCGCGTGGTGTCGAGCGTTATGTTATGGAAGGCAAGAGCCCATCGCGTGCGCTGAACAAGGCATTTGAGGCTTTTCGCTCCTGGCTGCTGACGATCTACCGCGTGGTAGAAAATCTGCGATCGCCGATCACTCCGGAAATCCGCGACGTGATGAACCGGCTGGTGGCGACAGACGAAGAGATTGCAGCCGCTGCCGATGAACAGCGCATCAAGGGGCTGTTTGATGACGCGGCGGCGGCCGGCATGACGGCCGCCGAGTTTCAGGCCTATCGCGATAGCCTCGAAACTGCCCGGTCGGAGGCTTTTGACGCTCTGCTGTTCCGCACCATGGCAACCGTTCGCGCCGCGCGCACGGCCGAATATCGCGAACAGCGCGACAGGCTGCGGGCTGAAGCGGCGGAGGAAATCGACGCCCGGCCGGAATGGCGGGCCATGGCCATTCTGCGCGACAAGGAAAACGGCATCCGCTTGGACCGTCAATGGATCATCGACACTTACGGCGCAGATGCTCTGGACCTGATGCCGAAGGCTGTGCCTCCCATTTATGCGGAGAACGGCACCGACGCCGACACCATCGCCGAACTGTCTGGTTTCGAGACAGCGGACGCGATGGCTCGGATGCTGATGGGCGTTGAGGCTCGGCGGCGCGAAATGCGGGCGTCCGGTGACAAGCGTTCGGTGCGGGTGTCGCTGATTGAAGACGAGGCCGATGCGATCTTGCGGGATCGCTATGGCGATCCGCTGGGCGACGGCACTATCGAGCGCGAGGCGCGCGAGCTGATCCATAACGATCAGCAAGGCGAGGTCATCGCGTCCGAACTGCGAGCCCTGGGCCGGCAACGGCGTCGCCAGAGCGATCCCAATCAGGCGCTGACACCCTATGCAATGGCCAAGCAGTGGGCGGCTGAGAAGGTGCGCGCCGGCATCGTGCGCGATTACACTTCGCGCGGCGCGATTGATCGGTTTCGACGCAGTGCCCGGCAGGCTGCGCAGGCGGCTGAAACGGCCATGCTCGCCGGCAACGTGGACGAGGCTTTCCGCCAGAAGCAACGCCAGATGCTGAACAATGCGCTTGTGGTGGAGGCGACGAACGCGGCTGACGCGATCGATGCCGCAGTGTCGCGGATGAGCAAGGTGGCCAAACGCCGCACGATGGCGACGGTGGATCAGGACTACCTTGAGCAGGCGCAGGCGCTGCTTGAGGCTGTTGACCTTCGCGACCGGTCGCAGTCGTCCATTGATCGGCAAATGTCGTTCGAGCAGTGGGCGCAGGCGCAAGAGGCGGAGGGGCGCGATATTGTTGTGCCTGTGTCGTTTGCAGAGACGCTGGGATCTACCAACTGGTCACGGCTGACGGTGGACAAGCTGCTTGGACTGGACGCGGCAGTGTCCCAGATCATGCACCTCGGCCGGCTGAAGCAGACGCTTATCGACGCGAAGGACGAGCGCGACTTTAACGCCGTGGTTGGCGAGGCCGTCGCGGCAGCAGAGAACCTGCCCCAGCGTCCGCCGTCGAACCTCTTGGAGCCGTCGTGGGGCGAGCGCTTCAAGTCTGGTGTGGCGAATGCTGATGCAGCTCTGCTGAAGATGGAAACGGTTTTCGACTGGTTGGACGGCGGCAACAGCAACGGGATTTTTAACCGCGTCGTGTTCCGTCCGATCGCGGACGCGCAGGACCGTGAGAATGCCATGACCGCGGATTATTTCGAGCGGATCAAGGATGCGTTCTCCAATATCCCCGAAAAGGTAGTGAAGCGCTGGGCAGAGCGCATTGAGGTGCCCGGCCTCATCAATCGCGATACCGGCATGCCGTTCGTGATGACCCGTAAGAACGTCATCGCTATCGCGCTGAACACTGGCAACGCGGGCAACCTTCAGCGTCTGACGGACGGCTATGGATGGCCGGAACAGTCGGTGCGGTTCGCGCTTGATAGCACGCTGAGCCGCGAAGAGTGGCAGTTCGTCCAAGACGTGTGGGACATCATCGACACGCTTTGGCCCGAGATTGCCGCCATGGAACGGCGCATCAACGGCGTCGAACCTGAAAAGGTGGAGGCGACGCCAATCGCCACGCCGTTCGGCATGATCCGTGGCGGCTATTATCCGGCGATCTATGACACGACGCGCAGCTACCGGGCAGAGCAGCACGGCGGCAAAGCCAGCGACCTGCTGGAAGGCACGTACACCAAGGCCACCACGCGCGCGCGATCGACGCGCGAACGGTCCGAAAAGGTGGAACGCCCGATCCTGTTGGATACCGGCGTCATCAACCGGCATCTGGGTGAGGTCATCCACGACATCACGCACCGGGAAGCCGTCATGAATGCTGACCGGTTCCTGTCGAGCGAACGCGTGATGAGGGCGGTGGACCAGACGCTTGGTCGGGAAATCCGCCAGCAGTTTCGGCCGTGGCTGAAGTTCGTGGCGAACGCCTGGGCGATCGAGCGCGCCGGCAACGAGGGCTTGGCCAAGTGGATCGGCAAGGCGCGATCCAACACGACGATCGTCGGCATGGGCTTCCGCCTGTCCACGATCATGACGCAGGCGGCCGGTTACTCGAACAGCATCGAATATGTGGGCTCCCGCTGGGTACTGCCGGCGATTGCACAGGTGGCCAAGAACCCGGTCCAGTCGTTCCGTTTTGTCATGGAGCGATCGGGCGAGGTAGCAAACCGGATGGACACGCTTGATCGGGACATCCGCACGTCGCTCAATCGGATGCAGGGTAAGACGGGTTCGATCTGGGACGCCAAGCGCTTCATGTTCCACGGCATCGGCTACATGGACCGTGTGGTGGTCATGCCGACCTGGATCGCCGCCTATAACAAGGCTCTTGCGGCTGGATCGCTGGAGGCTGATGCGATCTATGCGGCCGATAAGGCGGTGCGCGTGTCGCAGGGTGCTGGCGCTCCGAAGGATCTCGCCAGCATCCAGCGCGGCACCGGCAAGTGGGGCGAGGCGCTGAAACTGCTGACGATGTTTTATTCGTATCTCAGCGCCTTCTATCAGCGCGAACGCACCCTCGGGCGTGACGTGCAAACGGCGGTGCGGGAACGTGACGTGAGCATGACGCCCCAGCTCGCCGCCCGCGCGTGGTGGCTCATCATCGTCCCGCCGCTACTGGCTGAAATGCTCGCCGGCCGCGGTCCCGACGATGAAGAGGATTGGGGCTGGTGGGCCTTTCGCAAAATCCTGTTCCAGATGCTTGGCCCAATTCCTCTCGTCCGCGATCTGGGTGAGCCGGCATGGGCCAAGGCAGTGGGCAAGCCATCGTTTGGCTATAGCATCTCGCCGATGCAGCGCGCCGGCGAGACGTTCGTGAACGTCGCTGGTGATGCCGGCGCGATTGCCCGTGGTGAGGAAACCAAACGAGCGACCCGCAACGTGCTGGAGGCAACGGGCTATGCAACTGGCCTAGTGCCTGGTCAGTTTGCTTCCGCCATTCAGTTCCTCGTTGACGTGGGTGAAGGCGATCAGGATCCGGAGGGCATCGCGCAGTGGTGGGAGGGGCTGACCACGGGCAAGATCAAGGACGACTGAAGCGGCTACCCGCCGACGTTTGGGCTCTCTACCTGCACAGCAACCTCATATCCCTTCTGAGTGGTCGCAGTCATGACCTTGTGAAGGATGCTCACCCCACGATCTTCCAGCGCGATTAGATCATCGAGCGATATTTCTTTCATCTCCGCCTTCATTTCTGCCAAAAGCGCTGCCGTATTAACTTTCTTAAGGTACGGAGTTTTTACGAAGAGATTCGATATAGTAGATATGGGAATACGGTAGATCACATCGTTGCGATTTGGATGTGACCCCCAAATGTTATGAGCAATCTTATTGCGCTCCTTAGCGTATTCCAGAACCTCCTTCATGAGATCATCAAATTCTTGCTTTTTTGAAGGATCTAAAATGGCTTTGCCAACTTTACGCACCGCCTCCACTCTGCTGCTATTCGCTTTAAATGTTTCCAAAATTGCTACGGCTGCGCGTGGCTCTGCGTGCATCATCAAGCCTAGCAGGCCTGCGACTGCCCCCTCGATCAGGGACCAGCTTGTGAAAATCCGCCCTAGTATGGCCGCATGCTCAGGGCGTGATTTTAGCGCCGTTTCATCGAAAGCAATCTCTTCAATTTTGAGCCCAGCTGGCATCTGGCACCTCTCACGCAAATTTTAATCGTGCTGAACGAGACCAATGTCGTGCGGATCGTTCGGTTCCCCGTCCGCTTCCGCCCCTGATTCAACGCCCTTGTTCTCGCTGATAGCCCGGCCTCAACTGCAAGAGGCCGGGCCGGATGACTGTTGAAACCACCACCACGATTGCAGGTCCTTACCCGACGAACGGCGTAGCCACTGCCTTCCCCTTCTCTTTCCGGGCGCTGTCGGCTGACGAAGTGCAGGTGGTTCGCGAAGTCGGCAGCGTCGAGGCGACGGTCTCGCCGTCGCTCTACAAGGTCCAGCTATCGGCGCAGAGCGGAACTGTCGTGTTTGACGCTCCGCCGGCTGCGGGGGCGAACATCTACGTTCTGTCCGATCCCGACTTCAAACAGAACATCTCGTTCAGCAACCAAAGCGCCTTTCTGCCGAGCAGCCATAATGAGGCGAACGATCGCAGCGCGATCCGGGCGCAAGTGCTGGCTGAGCAGGTGAAGCGTGCCCCGGTACTGCCGCTTGATCCGTCGAAGGCGGCGGGACTGTTCCCGAAGGTTATGGCTGACGGTTCGTGGGGGTATGAGGCCGCTGGCCCCGGAGCGACCGGCCCCTCCAACAACACGCGCCTAAGCCGGGCCGCAATCGAGAAAGCGGCGAAAACCGACAAAACCAGCCTGTACGACAACGATTTGTGGGTTTTTCAGGATGGCGACCTTTCTGCTCTCGTAACGCTCGATACCTATGGCGGGGTATACATCGCAGGCTCGGCGGACCTGACCGGCAAGACCGGCGCGTGGGTGCGTTCGTACAAGGGGCCGGCAAAGCCCGAGTGGTTCGGGGCCGCCCGCAATGCGGGCTGGGATAAAGATGCACGCGTCGTCACCGGTGCGGATGACACGGCTGCAATTCAGCGAGCCTTGCGAGTTTGTCAGTGGGTCGAACTCGACGAGGGCGGTTACGTTGTTGATGCAAAGGTGGGGATCAAGGTCCGCTCCGGGATGCGCATCACTGGCAAGGGGCGCAACAAGTCTTTCCTGATCGCGAAGGCAGGCGGCGGCACGATCGCTCAACTCGAGGCGCTGCTGCAGGGCAGCGTCATCAAGCGGGACGATTTCAACCGGGCAGCCGTGGTTCCCGGCTCCAACCCGTATGTCACGGGCTGCTACTTCGGCGACTTCGGGATCGTCCTGACTCATCCGTACGACGCGATCACGCTGACCGATATGCAGATCGGTCTGGATCTGCGCCATATCCGGGACAGCACGGCCGAGCGCATTTTCATCGGCAACTGCACACTGCCGCCGTTCCCGATCCAAAAGGACTATCCGGCCGATCGCCGATATTTCATCCAGGGCTACGGCTTCGTCTGCGGCAACGTGTCCGCCAGCGACCCCGCCTATTCGGGCGGCGAAGCGAATACTATCCGGCTTTGTCACCCCTGGGAACTCTACAAGAATATCGTCATCGACGATGTGCAGTTGAGCCCGGCCAGCGCGGCCTATCACACCGTCGTCGAGAACTGCGACATTCAGGGCGGCCACGCTCTGTTGGCGCAGTACGGCCAATACGGCGCGCTCAATACCTTCTATTCCAACGTGCTACAGAACGCCTATCGTCGCCCCGACCTGGATCTTACCCAAGAGGAAATCGACAGCGGAATTATCCCTCGGCAGAAAGCGACGGCGCTGTACCTGATCGAGGGTTACGAAAGCCGCGTCATCCCCGGTTATATCGAGACGGGTTCAGCAGTCGATTATATCCTTTATCTGGCCGACACGTCGAAGCGCAACGTGATCGACCTTGGCGGCTATACCGCGAAGGCGGGTGGGCGGATCACCGATCTGGGTCTTGATAACCGGGTCGACTATCATCTGAACGGCGGCGATTATCCGGGCGGCAACGCCAGCACTGGCGCGCCGCAGCGGCTGATTAATCGTATCGCTGATCCTGGCCCGCAACTGCCGGTCAATGTCGGGCAGGGCGAACAAATCGCGACGGACGCGCGCGTTGTTCCGCTGACCGGCAACGGCGCCGTGAGAACCGAAGTGACGTTGCAGAACGGGCGGTATCTCGGACAGCGCCTTATCTTGACCGGCAATAGTTGGGGCGTGCGCTTCGCGTCGGGTGCGGCGATCTGGTCGAACGACGGGCCGCCGGAAGTGGGTGGCGGCGATCAGCAGGTCGCCGCGATCCAACTTGTCTGGACGACGAGTGGCTGGACGGAGCTCGGCCGCAACTACCGGCCAAGCACTAGGGTGCCGCTGCGTCTCGGATCGGGCGAGATCGGCGGGTACGACGCCAACGGCATCACGCTCGCGGCTGGCAAAGAATATCGGGTTAACGGCCAGCGCGTCGTGTCCGGGCGTCAAGCAGCAATTGCCGATGTGGCCGCTGGCGGCACCGTCGATACGAACGCTCGCGTGACCATTAACGCAATCCTTTCGGCCATGCGGGCCCACGGGCTGATTTCTCAGTGATGCGCCGGCTGACGCTAATCAGCCAGGGAGTGAGTAATGGGCCCTACCGTCGTGCACGGCGGAGGGGATGGCCGGCGCCACGGGAGACGGCGCCGGCCGGGGAGTGTCGCTGTAGCAAGCGACCGACGCCTTCTTACCCCGGCACCCGTGACGGTCGCGTGACCACACCATGACAAATCGGCAATCCTACAGATCGGAGAACGTCGCATGACTGCGATCGCCACGAGCGCTTGCATCTGGGAGGCAGCGCGTGGCTGACCTTGCCCATATGATCAGTGTCGCGGCCATCTGGACGATGATGCTCACCGGCCTGCGCTTCGCTGTCGCGGCCATTCAATGGCTGCAGCCAGCACGTCGCGCGTACTGGCGCCTTCTGCGCTGCTCGGAGCCCGGACAGGTAAAATGCCGTGCCGACTTCCGGGCTGCGATTGATCAGCTTCACGTCGATCTGCGCCACGCGATGACCGCGCCGTGGTCCGCGTCACTGCTGTTCGTTGGATCGGCTTTAATTGGGCTCGCCTTCATGGCGGGATCAGCGGGCGATATCGCTGTAGCAATTTCGTCCGAGCCGGATCGCTGGCGCACGTTCGACGTGGTGGGCGACTGCATCGCTGCACTGCTGGCGGTCGTTGGCATGGCGTTCGTCCAAGCCGTGACCGCCTCTCACCGCACCGTCAGCCTGCTCATGTCGGCTGGTCTCGTACTTACCGGATTGGGGATCGGAGGGGTGACCCTGTGAAGGACTGGCAGCATTACCTCATCGGCGCATTCGCCGTGGCAGCGGGCCAGTGGCTGCGCATTGGCCAAAAGATCGAGGCCAAGCAACCAGTGACGTGGCGAGACATCGCCGTGCTGGTGTCTCTGCTCCCTGCCTTCGGCGCGCTGGGGGGTGCGGCCGCGCAGCATTTTCACTGGCCCCTATGGGCCTATCTCGCGGTGACCGTATCCAGTGGCTGGCTGGGGTTCGGCGCCATGAAGTTTGTGCTGAGCGCGGCCCGCACGATCGTCGGCACCGTCGCTGGCATGGCATCGGCAAAAGAGCCGGGTGCGGAATGACTGGGCGGGGCGGCATCGACGCGGGGGAAATGATGCCGCCCCTGGCGCCTGCGCCCCATGGGAGTGACGCGCAAACGATGCGGCGCTTTCTGTTCAGACCGCCTGCCGGTCACCCACCTAAGTGAGTATCTCGACGGTGCGGGGTTGTAACGGGGTAGGATCCTGGGCGGGGCAGCCCTCCGGAGGAAGCGTTGCCCCTGACGCCTGCTCCATCGGAAGGGACATAGCGGCGCTGCCTGTGGCGTACGCCGTCTCCCGATCGCAACCCCTCACACACGTTACCGGAGACGATGGGGCGGCTCCGCGCTCCATACGAGAAGCCGCCCCCACCGCTCACGTCCCAAGCCAAGGGAAGACCGTGCGCGGTGTCCGCAGGGGATACCTGCTGCATCACCAAACGGAAAGGAAGAACGATGGCGAAATCGGTCACGCAGCTGGTCGATGAGGTGATCGCGCGCGAAGGCAATTACGTGAACCACGCGGCCGATCGCGGCGGTCCCACCCGTTGGGGCATTACGCAGGCGGTCGCTCGAGCGAACGGTTATGCAGGCGAAATGCGCGCCCTGCCCCGCGCCACGGCCGCGGAAATATACCGGCGCATCTATTGGCTTGCCCCGCGCCTGGACGCCGTGGCGAGCCTGTATCCGCGCGTCGCAGCCGAGATGTTCGACACCGGCATCAACATGGGCACGAAGGTCGCAGGCGCCTTCCTGCAGCGTGCGCTCAATGCGCTGCTCGGCACGGCACTGGTACAGGATGGTGCGGTTGGCCCGGTGACGATCGCTGCGCTGGAGGACTTCAAGCGGGCACGAGGGGCCGGGGGCGAACACGCACTGGTGTCTGTGCTCGATGCGCTTCAGGGGGAGCGGTACGTCTCGATCGTGGAGGCCCGCGCCACGCAGCGCGTGTTCCTGTTTGGCTGGCTGGCACACCGCTTGGGGCAGGCATGACCGCGGCTGGCGCGCTCACGCTCCTTCGCCGCTACTGGTGGGCCATCCCAATCATCGGCCTAGCTGCGGCCCTGCTGATCACTCGCGAGACGCTGGCTGACCGCACCGCCACGCTGAAGGCCGAGCGCGCCGCATGGACGGCCGAGATCGAACGTGCCGAACGCCAGCGCGCTGAAATCGAACGCCAGCATGCCGACCGCATCACCCAAGCGACAGCAGCCTACGCCGATCGCCTCGCCAGCCGGCAGCCTATCATCATCCGATCCACCGACACCGTGAGGAACTATGCGCAGACTGATGCTGGCCGGGCTCACTGCTTTGGCCCTGACCGCGTGCGCGGGATCACCGAAGATCGCGCTGCCCTCCATCCCGAAGATACCGGAGCCTCCGCGGGCGGCGCTGACGCCGTGCCGTCCAGTTCCGCTCACAATCCGAGCTGACGGCAGCATGACCAGCGCTGATGCCGAGCGCGCGATCCGGCTGGGGGATATTGCGCTCGCCGACTGCGAGGCTCGGCGCCGGCTACTCGCCGAAGCATGGCCGCTTTATTAAGCGGCCAGCCTCAGGGCTTCCCGGAGGCCAATTGCATCGGCCTGTTGCTGCTGCATGGTGGCCATTCGGGCGTTCCACCTTGCCTCATGCTCGAACCGTCTCTGCGCCCGATAGGCTAGCGACGGTCGCGTTGAGGGGCGGCGACTGAGTCCAAAACCCCGGTGTCCCAAAGACAACAATTCGAGGTTCGATGCATTTCGAAAGCTTCAATTCATTCTTGCCACTTAGCGGGACGATCAGCTAGCTCCCGACTAGAAACGGGGGCATTCAGAGTTGAAGAAGCTCACACCGAGATTTCGGAAGTGGCTGCTGCATCGTCAGCATCGATCCAAACTCGCGAAGGCCGCGTTAGAGGCGACGCGCGGCACGGCTGCGTGGGCTCGTCGGAGGGCGGATTTCGAATCCAAGCGGCGGCTGCTGCCATCAATTTCCTACGACTTCACGACATATCCAGGGCAGGGAGCTTTTGCTCCACCTGCGGACTTCAGCTTTGTCCGGAATTATGACGCGACTCTGGCGTTCATACTTGATTTTCGCCGACTGTTTTTTGAACGACGGGCGCACTTGTTTAACGACGGCATACGCCGTCGTGTCTACGCAGACTTCGCAAAAATCCAAACGATTGATGCGGGCGCAGGCCTTGTTTTGGCTGCGGAAATCGATCGCTATGTTAAAAGCCGCCCCATCAGACACGAGGTGCATGATCATCTCTGGCAAGAGGATGTGCGAGCCTTTTTCCATGAGGTCGGATTGTTCGATCTGCTTCAAATTGATCCGGTAACGATCAAGTCCGAATCGCCACACCGTTCGGACCGGCAGACTCTGCCATTGCGATCTGGCCTCATCAAAAGTGGGAAAATTGCTCGCGAGATTCGAGATCAGATCGAGTCTCTGTCGGGCAAGAAGGTTTCAGCGCGGCCTATGGCTTACACCGCCATCGCTGAGGCTTTAGCTAACGTCGGACACGCATACCCACATTGGTATCGCAGCTGGCCCTGGAAGCCGTCCCGAAAATGGTGGACGTTGGGTTTTTGGGATCCGTCTAGAAACACGGTTGGCTTGCAGCTATATGATCAGGGTGCAGGGATCCCAGCCACGCTGCCGCGACAGCAGCACTGGCCGGGAATTTTGCACCTGCTAGAACCGGAACGTAGGGACTCAGGGTTGATCAGGGCAGGCCTTGATTATGGCCGAACCTCAACAAACCAGCCCGGCAGGGGAAAAGGCTTGGCCGAGATGGCCGATTGGATCGAAACGACTGGTTCAGGGTTTCTCCGCATACTCAGCGGAGCGGGAGAGGTCACTTACCGCCCTGGTACCAATGTCGACAGGAGAGACTTCAATGCTCCTTTCTGTGGAACGCTCGTCGAATGGGAGGTCGCTCTCCATGGATGAAGCCGTCCGGATTAAAATTGCTGATGCTTTCAGTGAGACCCCCTTTGGACGGTACTATGAGGATGGTGATGATTCGGGCCAGCGGTTCCGAGAGGAGTTTTTGCTCCCTCGCCTAAGGAAAGGCCAGTCCATCGTTCTCGATATCGATGACGTAGCTGGCCTTCCGTCCTCTTTTTGGGAAGAGGCCTTGGGGGGGGCTGTGCGAGCGGGGATAAGCGCCCAAGAAATGCGGCGCCTTTTATCAATCGTTGCCACACAATCAGATTTGAAGACTTATATCCGCATCGGCTGGACGCATATCGATAACGCTGAGAAGGATGCTGGGCGCCGCCTAAATTAAGTGGCGGGAATTTTATCATCTTTCATAACGCCGGCTGTAGTAGCCGGCGTTATTTCTCTTTTGGTTACCAACCGTAACGAAAAGATCCGCGCGCGGAGGGACTTTATTACTAAGGCCTTCGATCCCGCTCGCGACACCATCAAAGCGGCTGTTGATGCAGCTCTCGAATATTATCCTCTTAAGAGTACTGCTCGAACCAAACTGCTTGAAGCAAAGGTATTAGCTTCGGAGAGAGAAGTGCGCAGGGCAATCTCTGCTCTATTATCTTTTCATGAAAACCTACATCTTACGAATTTCTCGACCGTTCAAGACGCCTTCGATAATTTCGTTGCAGAGATTACCGGAGGATCTTTCCAACGATCAGATGCCGGTGCTGATGTGGCAACCGCTACAAAAATTGCAGACGCTGGCGCGCATCTAAGAGCCGCTCTCCTCTCTTTACGTTCTGACGTGCTGGAACGTGAGATTGAAAACGACCCTCTCTCCTCTCTCCCCGCTTTTTGGCAGGGACTGCGCAGATCCTTTGGAAGGTGATACATACATCGGAATTCCAAATGATCCCCTGACGCGCAATCCAGACGATTACCTGCGACTGGATATAAATTGGGATTGTAGGCCCGCTGCCTACTCTTCTTTCAATGGCTTTCTGGGACCGTTCTGGGACCGCAAATTGCTTGATGTTCGCATAGCGTTCTGCCGGTCGCGCCCCTGCAAAGAGGGGCGTTCCCTTCTATCCGAGTCGATCCACTGCAATCGCACTGCAGAGGTCAGGGGTTCGATTCCCCTCGGCTCCACCACCCCGCCCTTTCCGACATCATCCGCACCGAACCGCCCCGGCACGGGAACCGCGCTCCCGATCCGCCACCTCGCGCGTTCCCCTGCCATGTCCCCTTCTGCGATGCCTGATGCCATCCCGGCCGCTACCCTGATCCTGATGCGCGACCGCCCTGATGCGGCGCCTGAAATCCTGATGGTCGAGCGCGCCGCGGCACTCGCCTTTGCCGGCGGCGCCCTGGTGTTCCCCGGCGGCCGCATCGATCCTGCCGACCACGCGCGCGCCGATGGTCACGGCCTCCCCGTCGACGACGCTGCCGCACGCATCGCCGCCATCCGGGAGACGATCGAGGAAGTCGGCATCGCTGTCGGCCTGGATGCAGCGCCGGGCGCCGTGTCCGACCGGGCCGCACTTGCCGGGTCGCTCAGAGCGGCGACACTCGATCTTGCCGCGTTGATCCCCTTTGCCCGCTGGCGTCCGGATCATGCAGTGGCGCGCATCTTCGACACGCGCTTCTATCTCGCCCGCCTGCCCGCCGATGCCCCGGCGCCGGAACCGGATGGCGGGGAAACCGTGCGGGCCTTCTGGACGACGGCACAGGCCGTGCTCGACGCCGCCGA
>JAAIGE0100614609.1_pt1 | contig 42772 bp, 37 predicted proteins | sample 6487951 | NCBI WGS metagenome assembly JAAIGE01 (sample SAMN13974128, study PRJNA590717) | phyllosphere metagenome | biome: tomato field; feature: multiple bacterial spot infested tomato fields; material: tomato leaves; isolation source: leaves from tomato fields | host: Solanum lycopersicum ...
CTGGCGGATTACGGGCACACCGAGCCCAAGCGAGGTGCCGAGTGGTGGGGCAAGAGCCCTTTGGTTACTTTGGGGCTCTTTTCCAAAGTGACCCGCCGTCAGGCGGAACCCTAAGTGGCCGTTACCGCAGAAATGGATATGTACACGGTCCAACTGTGTTGACTGTCGGGCCGTCTTCGCAGGCAAGCCAGCTCCCACATTGGATCGCGGCGCATCAGTTATATCTGTGTCGGCTGCCAGGCCGTCACGGGAGCAAGCTCCCTCGCCACAGATTTAGCGTCGTGCCGAAGTTGTGTAGATACCTATGCTGCGATTGCGGTGGTTCAGGTAGTTAATCTACAACTGACAGACCGCTGTCGCAGGCAAGCCAGCTCCCACAGTTGATTGGGTTTACAGGGTGAGGTTAGAAGTCGCCCCAGAGTTGTTGGGCGACGGATAGTGCGACGACGGGCGCGGTCTCGGTACGCAACACCCGCGGGCCGAGGCGGGCGGCGTGGTAGCCGGCGCCCTGGGCGGTCTCGACTTCATTGTCGGTCAGCCCACCTTCGGGGCCAATCAAGAATGCCAGGCTGGAAGGCTTGGCGTGGCTGATCATCGGTTCTGCCACCGGGTGCAGCACCAGCTTCAAGTCCGCCTCGGTTTGCTTGAGCCAGTCTGCCAGCAAGAGCGGTGGGTGAATCACCGGCACCGTTGAGCGCCCACATTGCTCGCACGCGCTGATTGCTACCTGGCGCCAGTGCAGCAAACGCTTGTCGGCGCGTTCATCCTTGAGGCGCACTTCGCAGCGGTCGCTGAAGATCGGTGTGATCGCGTTGACGCCCAGTTCAGTGGCCTTCTGGATCGCCCAATCCATACGCTCGCCCCGGGACAGGCCCTGGCCGAGGTGAATGTGCAGGGGAGATTCGGCCTGGCCGGCAAAGCTTTCCGTGAGTTGCACGGTGACGCGTTTTTTACCGACTTCCAGCAAGGTGCCACGAAATTCCTGGCCAGAGCCGTCGAACAATTGCACGGCATCGCCCTCAGTCATGCGCAACACACGGCTGATGTAATGCGCCTGGGCTTCGGGTAGTTCGTGATCACCGAGGCTCAGCGGGGTGTCGGTGAAAAAGCGGGACAGTCTCATGTCTGTTCTCTGCAGAGGTTGTTTATGTAGGAGCGAGGGGGACGTCTAGTTCTTGCTCGCGAAAAATGTACATCCGACGCAGCGGTGCGCCTGGAATGCCTTCGCGAGCAAGCTCGCTCCTACAAGGATTTGGGCAATCAGCCTGGGTCGCGGAAGCCTGGGTGAAAATCTTTCGGCACCGACACGCTGACCTTGCTGTTAGTGGCGATATCGATGCCTTCGCTGGCCACCTCGGCCAGAAAGTCGATCTGTTCGGGTGTAATCACATACGGCGGCAGGAAATACACCACGCTGCCCAATGGCCGCAACAGCGCACCGCGCTCCAGAGCATGCTCGAAGACCTTCAAACCACGGCGCTCCTGCCACGGGTAGGCGGCCTTGGTGGCTTTGTCCTGCACCATCTCGATGGCCAGCACCATGCCGGTCTGGCGCACTTCGGATACGTGAGGGTGATCCACCAAGTGCGCGGTGGCGGTGGCCATGCGCTGGGCCAGGGCCTTGTTGTTCTCGATGACGTTGTCTTCTTCAAAGATATCCAGCGTCGCCAACGCCGCCGCACAGGCCAGCGGGTTGCCGGTGTAGCTGTGGGAGTGCAGGAAGGCACGCAGTGTGGGGTAGTCGTCGTAGAAGGCGCTGTAGACCTCTTCGGTGGTGACCACGGCGGCCAGCGGCAGGTAACCGCCGGTAAGGGCCTTGGACAGGCACAGGAAATCCGGGCGGATGCCGGCTTGTTCACAGGCGAACATGCTGCCGGTACGGCCAAAGCCCACGGCGATCTCGTCGTGGATCAAGTGCACGCCATAGCGGTCGCAGGCTTCGCGCAGCAGCTTGAGGTACACCGGGTGGTACATGCGCATGCCACCGGCGCCCTGGATCAGCGGCTCGACGATCACGGCAGCGACGGTGTCGTGGTGCTCGGCCAGGGTCTGTTCCATGGCCAGAAACATGTTGCGCGAATGTTCTTCCCAGCTCATGCCTTCGGGGCGCAGGTAGCAGTCCGGGCTCGGCACCTTGATCGTGTCGAGCAGCAGCGCCTTGTAGGTCTCGGTAAACAGCGGCACGTCACCCACCGACATCGCGGCGATGGTTTCGCCGTGGTAACTGTTGGTGAGGGTGACGAAGCGCTTTTTATTCGGCTGGCCGCGGTTGAGCCAGTAGTGAAAGCTCATTTTCAGCGCCACTTCGATGCAGGACGAACCGTTATCGGCGTAGAAGCAGCGGGTCAGCCCTTCGGGCGTCATCGCGACCAGGCGCTCGGACAGCTCGATCACCGGCTGATGGCTGAAGCCGGCGAGGATCACGTGCTCCAGTTGATCGACCTGGTCCTTGATGCGCTGGTTGATACGCGGGTTGGCGTGGCCGAATACATTGACCCACCAGGAACTGACGGCATCGAGGTAGCGCTTGCCTTCGAAGTCTTCCAGCCATACGCCTTCACCGCGTTTGATGGGCACCAGCGGCAGTTGCTGGTGGTCTTTCATCTGGGTGCAGGGATGCCACAGCACCGCGAGGTCGCGTTGCATCCACTGGTTGTTCAAGCCCATCGGTGATCTCCTCGAAGCGGTCCTGCGGCCGGCGCAGGCGAAACAATCGCGCAAGCCTATGCAATGGTGGCTTGGCTCACAAGCCATTGTGGGGAAATTCGCGGTAAATGCAGGACGGTCTGTCACGTTTCTTGGGAATAGTCTTAATCCCTTGTTAATTTATTATGCATAGCCTCTTTATCGTATTTCTCGATATTTCAAAGCAAAATTTTCCGCTTTAATTCGATAGGTAAAGCGCTAGTCTTGGGCACAGTTCTTACGGGATTAAGTACATGCAGCTACGCAATTCGCCGGCCCGCTATGGTTGGGTCAGCATGGTTCTGCACTGGGGCGTCGCCCTGGTGGTGTTCGGTTTGTTTGCCTTGGGCTTGTGGATGGTCGGCCTCGACTACTACAGCGCTTGGCGCAAAGATGCGCCCGACTTGCACAAAAGCATTGGCATCACGCTGTTCGCCATCATGCTGGTGCGGATCGTCTGGCGCCTGGTCAGCCCGCCGCCACCACCGCTGACCAGCTATAGCCGCATGACGCGGATCGGTGCCGCATTTGGGCACGCATTCCTTTATGTTGGGCTGTTTGCCGTGATGATTGCCGGTTACCTGATTTCCACCGCAGACGGTGTCGGTATCCCGGTGTTTGGTCTGTTTGAAATTCCTGCCGTGGTTTCCGGTCTACCGGACCAGGCAGATACCGCCGGTTGGGTGCACCTGTACCTGGCCTGGGTGTTGGTGGTCTTCGCCGGCTTGCACGGCGTGGCGGCACTGAAACACCACTTTATCGATCGTGATGCGACCCTTACGCGAATGCTGGGACGCAAAGCCTGATGTTCAACCTCGACTCACAAGGAATAGAAAGCATGTTGAAAAAAACACTCGCTGCGCTGGCAATCGGTTCTGCCCTGCTGTCCGCAGGTTCGGCGATGGCCGCTGACTACAAGATCGATAAAGAAGGCCAGCACGCCTTCATCGATTGGAAAATCAGCCACCTGGGCTACAGCTACATCCACGGTACCTTCAAGGACTGGGATGGCACCTTCAGCTGGGACGCAGCCAAGCCTGAAGCCAGCAAAATCGCGGTCGACGTGAAAACCGCCAGCCTGTGGTCCAACCACGCAGAACGTGACAAGCACATCGCCAGCAAAGACTTCATCGATGTGGCCAAATTTGCCGATGCCAAGTTCGTGTCTACCGCCGTCAAATCCACTGGCGAAAAGACAGCTGATGTGACTGGCGACCTGACGTTCCACGGTGTGACCAAGCCTGTGACCTTCAAGGCCACCTTCAACGGTGAAGGCAAGGATCCATGGGGCGGCGAACGTGCCGGCTTCAACGCCAAGACCACGATTGACTTGAACGACTTCGGCGTGAAAGGCCCAGGCCCGACTTCGCAGACTGTCGACTTGGACATCTCGCTGGAAGGCGTGAAGCAGAAGTAATTTCTGCCTACACACAAAAAACCGGATTCTGAGATCCGGTTTTTTTGTGTCTGAAATGCAGTCAATGTGGGAGCTGGCTTGCCTGCGATGCAGGCACCTCGGTACATCAGGTGCACCGGGTTGATGCCATCGCAGGCAAGCCAGCTCCCACAGAAAATCAGCGGTTGCGAGTCAGCAGCGCTGGTTTCTCACCACGAGGACGGCCTGGCAGTTGGTCCAACTGCTCAGGTGTCGGGAAGCGATCCGCTTTCGACTCCTTGTGGATGATCTTCGGCGCCGGGCCACCGCGCGGGTTTTGTACCGCAGGCTCGGACGAACGAGGCTGATCGTCACGGGCCGGGCGGCGGTTGTTGCTGCGCGAGTCTTCGCGACGGGCCTGGCCGTCACGCGGTGCGCCATTACGCGGGCCGCTGCGCTTGGCAGGCGGGGTACCGGTGGTGCCGCCGCTGCTGTTGCGCGGGGCGTTCTGACGACCGCCCTGTGGCTGGCCGCTACGTGGAGCGCCTGCGCCCTGGGCCGGAGCCCCTGGACGACGGCCACGGCCTTGGGCTGGTTTGGCCTGGGGTACGTAGTCGACGCGGTTACCGAAGTTATCGATGTCGTCGTCAAGGAACTCGTCCGGGGCACGGTCGGCCGCGGCGCGTGGTGGCTGGCTCGGCTGGCGCTGTTCGCGGGCCGGGGTGCCTTCACGGGGCTTCTGCTCACGGGCCGGGCGTTCGCCACGGCTGCTGGTCGCGGATTTTTCCTTGCCCTTGTCCTTGCCTTTGTCGCGACGACCACCGCCACCACCGCCGCCGTTCGGGCCATCGCCTTTGGGGCCGCGTGGGTTGCGTGGGTTACGCACGTCTGGGCGTTCGCGCGCTTCTGGCTTCTCGGCCTCCACGGCGCTGGCATCGAAGCCCATCAGGTCGCCGTCGGCGATTTTCTGCTTGGTCATGCGTTCGATGCTTTTCAGCAGTTTTTCTTCGTCCGGCGCGACCAACGAAATGGCCTCGCCCGAACGACCGGCACGGCCCGTACGGCCGATACGGTGCACATAGTCTTCATCGACGTTTGGCAGCTCGAAGTTGACCACGTGTGGCAACTGGTCGATATCCAGGCCGCGCGCGGCGATATCGGTAGCGACCAGGATACGCACGGTCCCGGCCTTGAAGTCGGCCAGGGCTTTGGTGCGTGCGTTCTGGCTCTTGTTGCCGTGGATGGCAACGGCGGTGAGGCCGTGCTTGTCCAGGTACTCGGCCAGGCGGTTGGCGCCGTGCTTGGTGCGAGTGAACACCAGCACCTGTTCCCAGGCACCGTGGGTGATCAGGTGCGCCAGCAGCGAGCGCTTGTGGCTGGCGGCCAGGCGGAACACGCGTTGCTCGATACGCTCGACCGTGGTGTTCGGTGGCGTGACTTCGATGCGCTCGGGGTTGTGCAGCAGCTTGCCGGCCAGGGCAGTGATGTCCTGGGAGAACGTTGCCGAAAACAGCAGGTTCTGACGTTTGGCCGGCAGGCGGGCGAGGACCTTTTTCACGTCATGGACAAAGCCCATGTCGAGCATGCGGTCGGCTTCGTCCAGCACGAGGATTTCCACGTGGGACAAATCGACGCTGCCTTGGCCGCACAGGTCGAGCAAGCGACCCGGGCAGGCTACCAGCACATCGACGCCACGGGACATGGCCTGAACCTGTGGGTTCATGCCGACGCCGCCGAAGATGCAGGCGCTGACGAACTTCAAGTCGCGGGCATACAGCTTGAAGCTGTCGTGCACTTGGGCTGCGAGTTCGCGGGTTGGGGTCAGGACCAGTACACGCGGTTGACGCGGGCCGTGACGTTGGGATTTGTCCGGGTGACCGTTGGGAAACAACCGCTCCAGGATCGGGAGGGCGAAACCGCCGGTTTTACCAGTACCTGTCTGAGCCGCGACCATCAGGTCGCGACCTTGCAACACGGCGGGAATGGCCCGCTGTTGCACCGGAGTAGGCTCGGTATAGCCCGCTGCCTCGATGGCGCGGACTAAAGCCTCGGAGAGACCGAGGGAAGCAAAGGACATGAGTAATCCTGTTTTAGTTAGGGCTTGGCCCAAAGGGATAATCTTGCCGGGCGTGAATGGCGCTTAGGGGAGCGCAACCCCGTCCGGTCCTGCTGCGTCTGGCGGGCACTCCACCGGCTCGCGCGGGCCGCAAAGCTGCGCAGTAGCTGGGTTGGGTGCCGTTTTCAAGACCCGAGCGGCCGGGCGTAAGCCTGGCGGAAAGGCCGCAGTATAACAGAGCAATCACTGCGCGCTGCTTTCCTGCTGCTCAACGGCGTGTTCGGGGGCCGGTATGGGTGCCGTTTGCTCGTGCATCCGGCCATATTTAGCACTCAAGGTGGCATAGGCCGGCTCTTGCTTGAAGCGCTTGAGCTCGGCGGCAAAGCGTTGCACCAGCAGATCCATGCCTGCGCCACGGCGTACCGCAAGAAATTGCTGCTGGCGACTGACCACCACCGACGCCTGGCTGACCTTACCTTCCAGGCCCAGCGCCTTGATCACGTAGTGCCCCACGCGCCGGTCAGTCACCACCATATCGACGCGCCCCAGCATGAGTTTGCCAAAATTGGCTTCATGGCTGGGCGCAGGTTCACGCTGGAAGGTGTTGGACCCACTGAACGCGTCGCCATAGAGGTAGCCGGGGGAAACGCCAACCGTCAGGCCACGCAGGTCGTCGAGGGCGGCGGCGGGGTGGGGGCGGTCGTTGGCATAGAACAAGACAAATTCGACTTCCGACAACGGCTCGCTGGGATAGAGCAGCAAGGCGTCGCGCTCCTGGCTGTGAAAAATATCCAGCGCGCCGTCGGCGTGGCCCTGCTCGAGCATCGCCAGGCAGCGCTTCCAGGGCAGGAACTGCCATTGCACCTCCACCCCCAGGCGCTGGAACACGATCAGGGTGGTTTCATAATCCAGGCCGGCCATGGTGCCGTTGTCTTCGTAGACATAGGGCGCCCAGGGTTCGGTGACAATGCGCAGCTTCTCGCCATGAGCGGCCAGGCTCAGGCAAGAAAACAGCACAGCGGTGAACAGCTTGAAGAGGACGGGCATACCCTGAGGTTACGACGCTGCCCACAGAAAGAGAAGCTCTGGCACGCGCATTGGCGGGCGGTCTTACTTCGCGGGAGCGTTCAACAGGTGTTCCTGGATCGCGGCGCGGCGTTCACCCAGAATCAAACGCACCACGGGGTTGGCGAACCAGTGTTGCAACTGGTGGGCATCAAGCGGGCGCTTCTGGCGTTCTTCCTGATTTTGTCGGGCTTTGTCCCACCAGACCGGGCCGCAGGCCTGGTCGAACTCGTTTTCGTGTTCGTAGCAGCCGTAAAGAATCTCGCGGATGAACTGTTGCTGATGCTTGGGCAACAGCAGGGTGATCAGCTTGTACATCAAACGCTGCAAACGCGGCGGGCGCGGCAGGTGCGAGGAGACCTGGCGCGTATCGGCCAGGGCTTGTGCGCTGGTGGGCGCGCTGGCGTGCTTGGCGATCCACGCCTTGACCTTGGCCCGGAACAGCTGTTTACGGCTCCAGTAATGGTGGATCAGGTCCGGGCACTCGCGCACCTTCACGGTGCGGTAGGCGGCGATGGACAGGCAGAACTCTTCCAGGGTGTAGGCGCCTTGGGCATGGGGGAACAGTTCATCCATCAACTCGATGGAGCGGTCGAGGATGTGCGCATCCTGTTGGGTCAGGCCCATGACGCCGGAGTTGAGGGTCATCATGTCATCGTCGGCCACGCCCATATCCAGCAGGCGCTGGCGCAGGGCGGTGTACAGGATGCTTTCGTGGTTGTCGCCGTACTTGGTGTAGAAGGCGTTGCACAACAGGGTGCCGGGCTGGACGCGTTCGAACAGGGCCATGGGCGAATGATGGAAGAAAGTGTCGGTGTCGATCAGCAGCGCCACCGGGGACTCTTGCAGCACTTGGCGCAGCACTACGTGTTTGGTGCGAAAGTGATAGCCGTGAGGCTCGCTCCAGCGCTTGCGGGTGGCCTCGTCCAATGGGCGCACGCGCACCGGCAGCAGGCGATAGGGCTCGGGGTTGTCGCTAAATACCTGGATGTCGATGTTCGCGTCCGGGGTGTCCTGCAGGAACGCCAGTGCGCTGGCGATGCTGAATACGGCTTCCTGATGGTAGGTGTCGGCGCCGAAGACCAGGTAAACCAGTTGCGGGCGGGACGTCGGGGGCACTGTATTCATGGACTGCGGGGTTCCGTGGGTAACGTAAAACGACAAAGGCCCTCGTCAGAACGAGGGCCTTGGTACAACCGGTCAAGCGTTAACGTGGCAGCTTGAGGTTGTTCCAGATGGCAAGGCTGGGTTCAGCCTGGTTCAGGGTATAGAAATGCAACCCTGGTGCACCACCTTGCAACAATTGCTCACACATCTCGGTGATGACCTGCTCGCCGAACGCCTGGATGCTTTTGACGTCATCGCCATAGGCTTCCAGTTGCTTGCGCACCCAGCGTGGGATCTCGGCGCCGCAGGCGTCGGAGAAGCGCGCCAGCTTGCTGTAGTTGGTGATGGGCATGATGCCCGGCACGATGGGGATGTTCACGCCCATCGCCCGTACACGCTCGACGAAGTAGAAGTAGCTGTCGGCGTTGAAGAAGTACTGGGTGATTGCGCTGTCGGCGCCGGCATTGGCCTTGCGCACGAAATTCTGCAAATCGTCTTCGAAATTGCGCGCCTGGGGGTGCATCTCCGGATAAGCGGCCACTTCGATATGGAAGTGATCACCGCTTTCTTCGCGGATGAAACTCACCAGGTCGTTGGCGTAGCGCAGCTCTCCGCTGGCCATGCCCATACCCGATGGCAGGTCGCCACGCAGCGCAACGATGCGCTTGATGCCGGCGGCTTTGTATTGGGTCAGCAGGCTACGCAGGTCGGCCTTGCTGTCGCCCACGCACGACAAGTGCGGAGCGGCGGGAACTTTGACTTCACTTTCCAGCTGCAACACGGTGTTGATCGTGCGGTCACGGGTCGAACCGCCAGCGCCGTAGGTGCAGGAGAAGAAGTCAGGGCTGAAGCTGGCCAACTGCTTGGCAGTGGCCATCAGTTTTTCATGCCCAGCATCGGTCTTGGTCGGGAAGAACTCGAAGCTGTAGCGACGGTCTTGGGACATGGTAATAACCCTATGAAACTTGGATACCGGAAGTCATGCACCGATTTAATGTGGGAGCGGGCTTGCTCGCGAAAGGGGCGTGTCAGTCACCCTATACATCAACTGGCACACCGCATTCGCGAGCAAGCCCGCTCCCACACAAGCCCTCTGCGGCAAGGAGAGGGCCGGTTACTTAGTAGCGGTAAGCGTGCGGCTTGAACGGACCTTCAACCGTCACGCCGATGTAGTCGGCCTGGGTCTTGGTCAGTTGAGTCACCACGCCGCCGAAGCCGCGGACCATTTCCAGGGCCACTTCTTCGTCGAGTTTCTTGGGCAGTACTTCCACGGTCAGGCGCTCGGCTTTCTGGGCGGGCGACAGGTCGGCGTACTTCTGTTCGAACAGGAAGATCTGCGCCAGTACCTGGTTGGCGAACGAGCCATCCATGATGCGGCTTGGGTGGCCGGTGGCGTTGCCCAGGTTTACCAGGCGGCCTTCGGCCAGCAGGATCAGGTAGTCATCGTTCTGTGGGTCGAAATCGCCAGCGCCGGTACGGTGAACCTTGTGTACCTGCGGCTTCACTTCTTCCCATGCCCAGTTCTTGCGCATGAAAGCGGTGTCGATCTCGTTGTCGAAGTGACCGATGTTGCAGACAACGGCGCGCTTCTTCAGGGCCTTGAGCATGTTCGCATCGCACACATTCACGTTACCGGTGGTGGTAACGATCAGGTCGATCTTGCCCAGCAGGGCTGCGTCGATGCAGGCGGAGGTGCCGTCGTTCTGGCCGTTGATGAACGGCGAAACCACTTCGAAACCGTCCATGCAGGCTTGCATGGCGCAGATCGGGTCAACTTCGGAGACCTTGACGATCATGCCTTCCTGACGCAACGACTGGGACGAGCCCTTGCCCACGTCACCGTAGCCGATTACCAGGGCTTGCTTGCCCGACAGCAGGTGGTCGGTGCCGCGCTTGATCGCATCGTTCAGGCTGTGACGGCAGCCGTACTTGTTGTCGTTCTTGCTCTTGGTCACCGAGTCGTTGACGTTGATGGCCGGGATTTTCAGCTCGCCCTTGGCCAGCATGTCCAGCAGGCGGTGTACGCCGGTGGTGGTCTCTTCGGTCACGCCGTGGACGCGGTCGAGGATCTGCGGGTACTTCTTGTGCAGCAGCTCGGTGAGGTCGCCGCCGTCGTCAAGAATCATGTTGGCATCCCAAGGCGCGCCATCTTTGAGGATGGTTTGCTCCAGGCACCACTCGTACTCTTCTTCGGTCTCGCCTTTCCAGGCAAATACCGGGATACCGGCAGCAGCGATAGCGGCGGCGGCCTGGTCTTGAGTCGAGAAGATGTTGCAGGACGACCAACGCACTTCGGCACCCAATGCAACCAGGGTTTCGATCAGCACGGCAGTCTGGATGGTCATGTGGATGCAGCCGAGGATCTTGGCGCCCTTGAGCGGCTGCTCAGCGGCGTACTTGCGACGCAGGCCCATCAGGGCTGGCATTTCGGATTCGGCGATAAAGGTTTCGCGACGGCCCCAGGCAGCCAGGGACATATCGGCGACTTTGTAGTCATTGAAATCAGCAGGCGTCATTACAGCGCTCATAGAGAGCCTCCATTCGTAGGGTGCGAATGGGCGCCGTTGTGCGTTTAGTATCAGGCCAGGGCAACCAGGCCGGACAACGCCCCATCCGAGCCTGACAGGTTGAACCTGCTGCAGCGCCCCTCGGACAGGTGGCGGGAGAACGGTATCAATCGAAGATGACCGTTTTGAAGCGGAGGCGATTATAGCCGTGTAAGCGGCACTTCCCAAGCCTTTCTGTCGGCGGCATGAAGATCGCTCATGGGCCTGATAGCTAATGGCTCATAGAGCTTGGGCCCTGGCTCTGCCATGATGTTGCCCATCATTTGGCAAGACGCTTTGGAGTGATCATGAACTTCCACACCCGCAAATGGGTAAAACCCGAAGACCTCAACCCCAACGGCACCCTGTTCGGCGGCAGCCTGCTGCGCTGGATCGACGAAGAAGCGGCGATCTACGCCATTGTCCAACTCGGCAACCAGCGCGTGGTCACCAAGTACATCTCGGAAATCAACTTTGTCAGCGCCTCGCGCCAGGGCGACATCATCGAACTGGGCATCACCGCCACCGAGTTCGGCCGCACCTCCATCACCCTGACCTGTGAAGTGCGCAACAAGATCACGCGCAAAAGCATCCTGACCGTGGAAAAAATGGTCTTCGTCAACCTGGGCGAAGACGGTTTGCCGGCACCCCACGGCCGCACCGAGATCAAGTACGTGAAGGACCAGTTCAAGGACGACAGTCTTCCCGAGTAACACCTACGTGGCGTGATTTGCTTTACCAAATCATTCCACATGGATCTATCCGAGGCTCTCTCATCACTCAGGCCTACACCCTGTAGAGAGAGCCTCGTGTATGAAAGTCTCCAGTTCTGTTGTGCAGAATCAGCCCCCTCAGCCTCAGACCGCCGGCCAGGACGTAAAGACGCCTCTGGTCAAAGGTGTGGGCGAGCGCAACCTGAGTATTTATCGTCACAGTGACGGGCGGGTGGAGGTGGTGCTGTCACCGCCGCCGCCCGCTCACTTGGTACTCAGTGGCGGTGGCGCCAAGGGCATCGCCTTTCCAGGGATGGTGCAGGCGCTTGAAGAGGCCGACAAACTCAAAGGCGTCAAAGTGGTTTCCGGCTCTTCTGCTGGCGCCATTTCCGCCGCGCTGCTCGCCAGCGGCATGGATGCCAAGGCCTTTACGCAACTGTCGAATAACCTTGACCTGCCCAGCCTGCTCAATAGCAAAGACCCGGTCACGGCGTGGTTGCAGGAGGCCAGTTCCCAGATCGGCAAATTCGTCGGGAAAGTGCCAGGGCCGGCGGGTAATATCTCTCAACTGCTGCTGACGTTGCTGCCGCGCCTGCAAACCGAGGGGCAGCCGCTGGAAGACTTGATTCGTAATGAATCACGTAAGTCTGTTCTCGCCCATATCGCGGGTATGCCCGCAGCCAACCGCCCCCCGGAAGTCACCGCAATTGCCGAACGGCTCAGCACTGGCGGTGGCCCCACTTTTCGCGACCTGGAGATCTTGAGCCGGCATATTCCGGCGATCAAGCAACTGAACATCACCGGCACGGGCATGTTCGATGGTCGCCCGCAGTTGGTGGTGTTCAATGCCAGCCTGACCCCGGATATGGATATCGCCCGCGCCGCGCTTATTTCGGGGGCGCTGCCTGGGTTGTTCAAGAGCCCTACCGAACAGGGCCACGGGTTTCAGGCTGCGTCAGAGGTCACGGCGTTTCAGGACGGCGGGTTGCTGCTCAATACCCCGGCGCCAGGCATTATTGAACGTTCTTTCCCGCAAAGCCCCCTGGGCAAGGACGAAGCCCTGATCGTCAAGTTCGAGTCTGACAAACCATCAGCGCCCCCCCAAAGCGGTGGTTTTTTCAGCTATCTGACCGACACGTTCACCGGCACGCCACACACCGCCGCTGAAAGCTATCAGGATGACCGGCTCAAAGCGTATTCGGAGCAAACCGTAACGTTGCCGTTGAACTCCGATAAAGGCGACTATCGCGGCCTGCTCGGTGGCACCGTCAACTTCACCATGACCTGCGAGCAGAAACAGCATTTGCAGGCCCAGGCCCGCCAGGCGGTGTCAGGGCATCTGCAAAAACGTGAGCTGGAGCGCGAGCGCCATGCATTCCCCTCGCTGAACGATGCCGTGATGGCGATGGATGATCAAATGCTCGCCAGCGTGCAGGACAAACTGCAAAAGGACCCGGCCGGCGCCGAGGCGTTGCGTTTTCGCAAAGACGCACAACAGGCGTTAAAGGCGTTGGACAGTGCGATTGCCGAAGCGAATCAATCCGACACGTCGCTGGTGATGACGCCAAAAATAGCCTCGGCGCTGCGCAATCTGGACGCCCTCGCCCGTAGACCCGAGGATATCGACTGGCTGGGTAAGCGCCTGAATGCGCCAGGCCAGCGTAATTTTCAGCAACTGCTGCAGGTGGGCGCCAAACGCGGGACGGGCAATGGCTCTGGCCTGTCCAAGGTGTTAAGCAGCGCCGTCACTGAAATGCAAAAACGCGATATCGGGGTGAAGGCAGCGAATTTTATCCGCGAAGTCATTTATCCCTCGCTATACCGCCCTGGTCAGCCGGCTGCCAACGTCGAGTTATTGCAACGCGCGGTGCGTGATTTGGGGGAGGCGACGACGCCGCACGAGTTCAACCGTGTGCTTGATGGCATCGTCAAACACTACCGGGCGCGCAATAAACCGTGGGGTAAACCCTTGAGCTCTACCACCGTGGAGCAGGCCAAGGCCTGGCGTATTCCGGTTTAGTTGCGGTGCCACTGAACAGCCATCGTCGCGGCGTGTCGTAGCTACAGGCACCCCTTGGACTCTGGTACATCATGGCCACTCAAGCAGACGGCAAGACCCCCAACCTGTCGCAGGAAGAGCAGCAGGACGTTGATGACAACCAGCCGCCTCGCGCGGCTGTATTACACGAAATTATCCGCACCCAAGGCGATCAGGAGCTGGAGCGCAATGTGGCCGCGCTGTGGTGGTCGGCGCTGGCCGCCGGCTTGACCATGGGCCTGTCGCTGATGGGTATGGGCCTGCTCAATTCGCGCCTGCCGGATGGTGAGGAATTCAAGGTGATCGCCAGCTTTGGCTATTGCGCAGGCTTTCTCGCGGTGATTCTTGCCCGTCAGCAGTTGTTTACCGAAAACACCCTGACCGCCGTGCTGCCGGTGATGAGCAAACCGACCCTGGCCAATGCCGCGCGCTTGTTGCGGCTGTGGACAGTGGTGCTGGTGGGCAACCTGTGTGGCACCTTGCTGGTGGCCTACGTGATGCTGCACCTGCCGATCTTCGATACCAAGACCGACCTGGCCTTCCTCGAGATCGGGCGCAAGGTCATGGAGAACGACCCTGCGCAGATGTTTGCCAAGGGCATCGTCTCCGGTTGGATGATCGCCACCATGGTCTGGATGATCCCGTCGATGGAGAGTGCCAAGGTGTGGATCATCATTCTGATCACCTACTTCATGGCGCTGGGGGACTTCACCCATATCGTCGTCGGTTCGGCCGAAGTGTCCTATCTGGTGTTTGCCGGCGAGTTGCCGTGGAAGGATTTCTGGCTGGTCTTCGCCGGGCCGACCCTGGCCGGCAACATCATCGGTGGTAGTTTCATCTTTGCGTTGATCAGCCATGCCCAGGTTCGCAGCGAGGCGTCCGTGCCTGCTGTTACTCAATCTCATACGCGGGCCAAGCCCCGTCAGGATAAGGACAAAGCCTGACATCACCCTGGCTGCCGCGTCAGGCCTTGAATGGCACGCTGGGAGGCTCGGAGGCCGGCGTGCTGTCGGGTGCCTTGAGCTGGCCTTCCCAGCGTGCGATGACCAAGGGTGCCAATGCGTTGCCCAGTACGTTCAGTGCGGTGACGGGCATATCCATCAGCCGATAGATGCCTGCGATGATCGCCACGCCTTCCACCGGCAGCCCTGCGGCGGTCAAGGTCGCGGTCAGGATGATGAACATGAAGCCTGGCACGCCTGCCGCGCCCTTTGATGTCAGCACCATGATCAAGACCAGCATGCCTTGATCCGCCAGGCTCAAGTCGATGCCATACGCCTGGGCGATGAACAGCGTGCCCAGTGCGGCAAACAGCGATGCGCCATCCAGGTTGAACGAGTAACCCAGCGGGATCACCATGCTGGTAATGGGCCGAGGCGCGCCATAACGCTCCATCTTCTCGATCAGTTGAGGCATGACCGTCGCCGAGGCGGCGCTGCTGAAGGCCAGTAACAGTTCACTGCGTATTTCTCGCAGCAGGTGAAAAAAGCCGACGCCGGCCAGGCGTGCCACTGCCCCCAATACACACAGGGCAAACAAGAGCACCGCGACATAGGTGGTGCCGATCAGTTTGGCCAGTGGCAGCAACGCGCTGAGGCCAAAGCTGGCGACGGTGACCGCGATCAGCCCGAAAATACCTATCGGCGAGTAATGCATGACCAGGTGGGTAACCTTGAACATGGTGTCGGAAACGCCTTGCATCACGCTGATCAACGGCGCTTTGCGCTCCTCGGGCAGCAACGACAAGGCACAACCGAACAGGATCGCGAAAAACAGTACCGACAGTAGTTTGCCCTGCGACATGGCCAGGATGATGTTGTCCGGCACGATCGCCAGCAGTATCTGGCCCAGGTTCTGCGGGCTGCCACTGGAGGCCAGCCCCGTGGCCGGTGCCTGCAGCGTGCTGCCGAATTCGGCGCCCGAACCCGGCTGCACCACATTGCCAACCAGCAGGCCGAAGACGATGGCAATGCTGGTGATGGTGAAGAAGTACGCGAAGGTCTTCAGGCCGACGCGACCCAGGGCAGCCGGGTTGCCCATGCCGGCGATGCCGACGGTCATGCAGGCGAAGACGAGCGGCACGACGATCATCTTCATCAGCTTGATGAACAGGTCGCCCGCCGGTTGCAGCAGGTTGTCGATGAACCAGGCTTTTTGCTCGGGAAACTGGTTGAGCAGGATGCCGACGATTATCCCGGCAACCAGGCCGATCATGATGCGGGTGATGAGGCTGGTGGGTTTTCTGACGGTCATGGGGGTGGCCCTTATTGTTGTGGTGGTCAGGAATTTACTGGGCGAACAACCCTTCGAAGTGCTTGAACCCTTTCACTTCTATGGGATTACCGCTGGGGTCGAGGAAAAACATCGTGCGCTGCTCGCCCGGTTCGCCGGCAAAGCGCGTCACGGGTGGGATCTCGAAGCGTGTGCCCAGGCGGGTGAGGCGCTCGGCAAGCGTTAACCACTCATCAAGTGGCAACACCACGCCCAGGTGCGGCATCAGTACCCGGTGCTCACCGACCAGGCCGGTACGTGTAGTGGGGAAGGGCGTACCCAGGTGCAGTGAAAGTTGATTGCCGAAAAAGTCGAAGTCGATCCAGGTCGCGCTGCACCGGCCCTCGGTGCAACCCAAAACATCTCGATAAAAAATGCGCGCCTCGTCTAAGTCATAAACATGGTATGCAGCGTGGAAGGGTCTGTTCATGGCTGGCTCTCCAGATGGTGAGCTGTCAGGTTAAACAGGCGGTGCCGCCAGGGTAAAACGGGTTTGCCTTGGTCTGAGCGAAAGGAAAACTTATGGATGTTCGATTCCTGAGGAGCCTGGTCGCTGTCATTGAAACCGGGTCCATAGCCGCTGCTGCACGGCGTGAAAACCGCAGTGCGGCGGCGATCAGCCAGCGGGTCAAGGCGCTTGAGCGCACGCTGGGTTGTACGCTGCTCATGCGCACCGCACATGCCGCGTGGCCTTCGGACCAATGCTTGCTGCTTTTGCCCAGAATCCAGGCCGTCATTGAACAGGCGCGCCAGTTGCAGGAGCACCTGAGCCAGGACGAGTTATCGGGGGAGATTAAAATCGGGGCCATTTCCACGGCGCTGACCGGCATCTTGCCCGGACTGATCGAGCGGCTGACAGTGTCGGCACCCAAGCTGAGGCTGAAGATCACACCCGGCGATTCCAGAAGCCTCTATGAGAAGTTGCTCAACCAGGAATTGGATGCAGCGATACTGGTGCGACCGCCGTTTCAACCGCCCAAAGCCTTGTCGATGGCTTTGCTGCGTGCCGAACCCTTGATTCTGATTGCGCCCGCCGAGTGGGGGGCGCAGTCACTGGCAGCCTTGTTGGGCGAACGCCCGTTTATCCGCTATGACGCTCGCTCCTGGGGTGGGCAGATCGCCCAGCGTTTTCTCGATGAACAGTCCTTCGAGCCCGAGGTGTTATGTGAGCTGGATGCGCTGGAAACTATCCTGATGCTGGTCGCCCAGGGGATGGGAGTATCGCTGGTGCCGCAGTGGGCGGGCATGCCCTGCAACGGCATCCGTGTGTTACCGGCCGGCGACCGGCTGTGCTATGCACGCGAGATGGTGGTCATGTACAGCTCGACACCGCGCCGCCCGTTGGCGATGCGGCATCTGCTTGACGTGTTGCGCGGCGCGGTTACTGCGGCGCAGTGACACGGCTGACAACGCGACCAATCGTCAACCCCTGCAACAGGATCGAAGACAGCACCACGATGTAGGTGATGCTCAGCAACAAGTCGCGCTCCGGGCCCAAGGGCAGGGCCAAGGCCAGTGCCACCGAGACGCCGCCACGCAGGCCGCCCCAGGTGAGGATGCGGATTGTGCCGCGTGGCACCGAGCGCCAACGGCGCAGCAACAGGATCGCCGGGGCCACGGTCAGCAGGCGCGAGAGCAGGATCGCCACCGCCAGCAGGCTGGCCGCGAACACGTGGAGCCAGTTGAATGGCAATAGCAGCAGCTCCATGCCGATCAGCGCAAACAGCAGCGCGTTGAGCATGTCATCGAGCAGTTCCCAGAAACCATCCAGATAGCGACGCGTCATGTCGTTCATCGCCAGCTTGCGCCCCAGGTTGCCGATGATCAGCCCCGCGACCACCATCGCAATCGGTGCGGACACATGCAGTTCCGAAGCCATGGCCGAGCCGCCGATCACCAGGGCGAGGGTCAGCATGACTTCGATCTGGTGCTGTTCGATGCTCTTGATCATCAGGTACACGAGGTAGCCGATCAGCCCGCCAAACAGCACGCCGCCAATGGCTTCGTGGGCAAACAGCATGGCCGTGGCGCCGACGGTGGGCGTTTCACCCAACTGCGCGATGCCCAGCAGCACGGTAAACACCACCACGGCGGTGCCGTCATTGAACAGCGACTCGCCGACGATGGTGGTTTTCAGCGGTTTGGAGGCATTGGCGGTCCGCAGCACGCCGAGCACCGCAATGGGGTCGGTGGGGGAGATCAGCGCGCCGAATAGCAGGCAGTAAAGGAAACTCACGTGCCAGCCAAACAGGGCGAAGATGTAGTACGCCAGGCTGCCGATCACCACGGTGGCGATCAACACGCCAAAGGTTGCCAGCAGGCCGATGGGCCAGCGGTAGCTGCGCAGGTCGTTCAAGTTGACGTGCAAGGCGCCGGCGAACAGCAGGAACGACAGCATCCAGTTCATCAGCAAATCGCCAAAGTCGATCTGGCCGATCAGCTGTTGGACGCGTTCCTCTAAACCTGGGTAGCCGAGCACGCTCAGGCCTTGCAGGATCAGCGAGAACAGCAGTGCAGTGACCATCACGCCGATGGTGGGCGGCAGGCCGATAAAGCGGAAGTTCACATAAGTGAGCAGGGTGGTGAGGCAGATGAAGGCGGCGACAAGTTCAAGCATCCGGGGTCCTTGGAGCAGGGAAATATAGGCGCACGGGGTGCGTCGAATCGGTGGTTAGTATAAACAGGTGCTGTTACATGACGTATCAATTAAGGAGGTTCGGGTGGTAGCGACAGCTCTGGTGCTGGTAGCGGCGCTGTTGCATGCGACGTGGAACACCTTGATCAAGTTCAGTGGCGAGCGCCTTTTGGTCATCGCCTGCATGGACAGCGTGGCGCTGCTGTTCGTGGTAGTGGCGGTGGGGTTCGTGTCCTTGCCGCCGCTGGACATTTGGCCGTGGATCGCGGCCTCGGCGCTGTTTGAATTGCTCTATCGCTATTTGTTGATCCAGGCCTATCGGGTGGGGGACCTGGGCCTGGTGTATCCGTTGATGCGCGGTTTGTCGCCGCTGGTGGTGCTGGTGCTGACGCTGGTGTTTGCTGGCGAAGTGTTGAGCACCCAGCAGATTCTGGGGATCCTGCTGATCCCGTTCGGCATGGTATGCCTGTTGTGGCAGGGCGGCGGCGGTGACCGGTTGCCCTGGTCGATGCTGCCGGTGGTGTTGCTGATCGGCCTGTGCATCGGCTCCTACACCTTTCTGGATGGGCAGGCGCTACGGCGCTGGTCGCATCCGCTGGATTACCTGGTGTGGCTGACGCTGGTCAGTGCGTGGCCGTTTCCGTTGCTGGCGCTGGTGCGCAAGCGTACAGCCTTCAGCCTGTTCTGGCGCACCCAGTGGCGGTTGGGCTTGAGCGTGGGGCTGTGCGTATTGTTGAGCTACGCTTTGGTACTTTGGGCCATGCAGTTGGGCTCGATTGCCGAAGCCGCCGCGCTGCGCGAAGTCAGTGTGATCCTGGTGGTGCTGTTCGGCATGCGTTACTTGAAAGAACCTTTTGGCCGTCCACGGCTCATAGCCTGTGGGTTGGTGTTGATTGGCATGTTGGTGATGAAACTCTAACCGTCGGATAAAACTAAAAGGAATCGGTGATGACAGTCGCTTTATGGTGTGTGTTGATCGCAATTTTTCTGCCGTACATTTGCACCGGTGTGGCCAAGTTCAGTACAGGCAAGTTCGGGCCACGGGATAACCACGACCCGCGCGCCTTCCTCGATAGCCTGGAAGGCGTCGCCAAGCGTGCGCATAGCGCGCAACTCAACAGTTTCGAAGTGACACCGGCGTTTGCCGCCGCAGTGATCGTTGCGCACCTGGCCGGCAACGCCGACCTGGTGACGATCAACGTGCTGGCAGTGCTGTTTATCACCAGCCGCCTGCTGTACATCATCTGCTACCTGGCAGACTGGGCGATCTTGCGTTCGCTGGTGTGGGCAGTGGGTATGGCGCTGATTGCGAGTTTCTTCTTCGTTTCGATGTAAGTGGGGGGCGGCAAACCCGACTGTAGGAGCGAGCTTGCTCGCGAAGAACGTCAACGATTACGCGTGCTTGCTGAGTAAGCGCGGCGCCTGTGCGTTTTTCGCGAGCAAGCTCGCTCCTACATGGAATTAGGGCAAGTCCCTCCCACATTGATTACTAGCGGTTGTCAGGTTCCGGCAGGCGCATCCGGCACCTGGGGCAATGCCGCACCTTTGGGCCACAGCATCCAGATCTGCCCTTGCTGTTTCATATTTCCCGCCAACTCGCCTGCGGCATTGCCTGTGCCCCAGAACAAATCTGCGCGCACTTCGCCGGTGATTGCGCCGCCGGTATCCTGGGCTGCGACGGGGCGTGCCAGTGGCGTGCCGTCTGGCTTGGTGGTCGACAACCACAACAGGCTGCCCAGCGGAATCACCTTGCGATCCACCGCCACACTGTAGCCGGCGGTCAATGGCACGTTCAGCGAGCCGCGCGGGCCTTCGTTGCTGTCGGGGCGGGCACTGAAGAATACGTAGCTGGGGTTGCTCGCCAGCAGGTCTGGAATGCGCTGCGGGTGGGCCTTGGCCCAGGCGCTGATGGCGCCCATGGTCACGTCTTCTTTTTTCAGCTCGCCTTGCTCCACCAGCCAACGGCCGATAGGGCGGTACGGGTAGCCGTTCTGGTCGCCGTAACCCACACGCAGTTGACGCCCGCCGGCCAGTTGGATACGCCCCGAGCCCTGGATCTGCAGGAATTGCAGGTCCATCGGGTCGGTCAGCCAGGCGATCGGCTTGGCAGTGGAACCTTGGCTGTTGAGGGTGCTGGCATCGTCATACGGCTTGAGCACGCGACCTTCCAGGCGCCCGCGCAGGCGCTTGCCCTTGAGTTCCGGGTAGATGCTCTCGAGGTTGACGATGATCAGGTCATCCGGCACGCCGTATACCGGCACATGGGCGGTGGCGGTCTTGGTCAGGCTGCCGGGGTAGACCGGCTCGTAATAACCCGTGATCAAGCCGTTTGGCGTGTTGTCGGCCGAGCGCAGGCCGAAGACATCCAGGTGTTCCTTGAGAAAGCCGCGAACCGCCACGGCATCGCCCGGTACGCTGGCCGCGGCTGCACAGGTCGCGCCCCAGATCGGGTCGGCCTTGAGGCGCTGGCAGGCGCTGCGCCAGGATTCAAACCCGGCGAGCAAGTCGCTGTCGGAAACGCTCGGCAGGGCTTCCCACGGTGCGCTCACATAGGTGGCAACGGCGTGAGGCTTGGTTGGCTCCTGGGCAACTTCTTTGCCGGTGTCTTTACCGCCATCGCAGCCGGCCAGTAGCGCGAACATCGGCAGAGCCCACGCCAGGCGCCGGCCCCAGGGTTTGAAGATGACATTCATGTAGGTAGTTCCTGAAACGATTGCCCGTGCTTCACTGCATCCGGGCAACCCTTATTATTAATAGGGCTATTGGTCTTTGTAGGCGGTGCGAGGATACTGGCCGCCGTTTCCCGTGACCTTGAAGCCATGATGATGTTAAAAAAATTGACTGTTGTATTGCTGGCCTGCCTGGCGGTGTCTGCCTGTGGCGGTGTTGACCCCAATTCTCCCTTGGGCCAGCGCAAGGCGATCTTCAAGCAGATGCTCAAGACCGGTGAAGACCTGGGCGGCATGCTGCGCGGGCGTATCCCATTCGATGGCGCCAAGTTCGCCGAGGGTGCGGTCAAGCTGGATGCGTTGTCCCATGAGCCGTGGAAACATTTCCCGAGCGTGCGCGAAGAAGACCACACCAGTGCCAAAGATGATGTGTGGCAAAAACAGGCGCAGTTCCAGCAACTGGCCCGCGACCTTGAGGCGGCCACCGGTGAATTGGTGATCGCCAGCCAGGTGCAGCCTTATAAAGCCAGCAACCTTCAGCCTGCGGTGCAAAAAGTTGAAGATGCCTGCAGCGCTTGCCATAAACAGTTCCGCGATCATTGATCGGTTTTACTGGTCGAGTTCTTCCACCGCGTCTTGCAGCTCTTTGCGCGCTTCGGCCAGCTTCTCCTTGCGCTTGTTGATCTTGTCCGGGTCACCTTTTTTCATGGCCTTGTCGAGGTCGGCCTGACGGCGGCTGACATCATGCTTGGCGTCGAGCACCTTGTTTTCACGTTCTTTCTTCAAGCCGGCATCGGTGCAGTTGGCGGTGACTTCGGCCAGGGCTTTTTCCAGGCCGGCCTGTTGGTAGCTGTTGCCGTGGGCCTTGGCCTGTTCGATCTGGCTGCTGATGGCCTGGCGTTTGGCGGCGCAGCCTGTGAGGGGTTGCGCGTCTTCGGCGGCCAACAGTGGCGTGCTCATGAAGCCTGCGAGGGTCAGCAAGGCAAAGGGGGCGAGAAATTTCATATAAAGCTCCAGGTTCGCAATCAGGTGGCCGGGTGGTGTTCAAAACCCATCTACCCCGGCTGCGCGTAATGTTTCAGCCATGGCTTGTACCTGCGGGTCGCGAAAAAAAGCGCTGAGTTGCGCCGCGCGTCCCGGGCCGATGCCATCTGAGGCCAGCCAGGCTTGGGTGTCTTTGGCGACCAGCGTCTGCCAGTTGCCTTCCAGGTTGTTGCGCGCCGCTGGCGGTATGCCCAAGGCGCAGAGCCATTGTAAAAAAGGGCGTTGCCGGGCGCTTTGAATACTGTCGAGCATCCGTGCACGGGTACGCTCGCCTAAGCCCTCAATGGTAGCAAGCTCGGCCGCATCCAGGGTTAACCAATCGAGAAAGCCTGCGATTAGACCCGCCTGGATCAATACGTTCCAGGTTTCACGGCCCATATGGGGCAAGGCCAGGCCGTGTTTGCCGCTCAACCAGGTGAGGCGGGCGAGCAGTTGATCTTCGCAGCCGGGGTCCAGTTGCCAGCAGCTCAAGGCGTGGAAGTCTTGAGGGTCGGGGACCTGCACGTCCACGCGTGTCTTGTTGCGCAGGATGACTTCGTCCAGTCGCGGTATCACCTGGCCCGCCAGGCTGATCGACACATGATCGCCGGGGCGGATATCCAGGGCTTGCCAGCGCTTGAGCGAGCTGACGCTAACCCGGCTGATCTGCCGATCATCCAGCCGTACGGGCTCCAGTTCGAGGATTGGGGTAATCCGCCCGGTGCGCCCCACCCTGAACTGCACCTTGCGCACCAGTGCCAGTGCCTTGATGGCCGGGTACTTCCAAGCAACCGACCAGTAAGGCGCACTGGCTTGCCAGCGCTCGGCGGGCGCTCGCGCAGCCTGGTGCAGCACCACGCCATCGCTGGCGAAGGGCAACGGCGCGTTGTACCAATGGGTACGCCAATGCGCGGCTTCGCTGATGGTGCCGACGGGCTGGCTGTACTGTTGACTGTCGGTGAAACCCCAGCGCGCCAGGGTGGCCAGGCGTTCGGTGAAGTCCGTCGGGCCGTGGGGCCATGCCCAGACGAACAGGCCGATCCCGGCAGCCTCGGCATCGTTCAACTGGCGACGGTTCATCAGGCCGGCCACTTTGCTGCGGGCATTGAGCCCGCCCTTGAGCGATTGCACATGGTGGTCGAGGCGCCAATAGAGTTCGCCTTGCAGCACCACATCAACGGCGTCGGGCAGTTGCTGGACAATGCCGGGGATCTTGGCGGCGGAGGCCGACCAGTCGTGACCCAGCAGGCCGTCGCCCCGACTGATGAGCTGGTGCAAGCGGCCCTGGCGATACACCAGGGTCACCGCAACGCCATCCACCTTGGGTTGCACCCAGACATCCTGTCGAGTGCTGAGCCAGTCACTGACGGCCGGCTCGCTCGGCATCTTTTGCAAACCCGTGTGCGCGATCGGATGACGTAAGGTGCCGCGCGCCCTGGCCAGTGGGTTATCAGCCTTGGGTGTCTGCTGGCGGGCGCATTCCTGCCAATGCGCCAGGCGTGTGCGGGCCTGGTCGTAGAGCTCGTCGCTGATCAGCGATTGGCCCTGTCGATGGTAGCTGTCGTCCCACTGCTGGATTTGCCTGGACAAGGTTTCCAACTGTGAGTGAACGTCATCGGGGCAGGCTTCGGCCCAGGCCCAGGCCGGCAGGGCGCTTAGGAGAACAGCCAGTAATACGCGCATCATGAGCATCCTTGCTCGAAAAGGGTGCCCAGCCTAAGTGATCCACGCGCCCACAAAAAAGCCCCGACCGAGCGGGGCTTTTTACCGGGTATTTCTGTTTACTTGAACAGGCCGCCCAAGGCCTTCACCGCGTCGTTGTTTTCAGCCTTGGCCTGCTGCTTTTGCTGCTTGGCGTCGACTTTTGCCTGGCTGTCGGCGAGTTTGTTGCAAGCTTTGTTGACCTGCTCCAGCGCAGCCTCATACGCCCGCACTTTTAACAGATCGTTCTTGGCATTGGCCGCGTCGATCTTGGCTTGCAGGTCTTTGGGTTGCTGCTGGCAATCGCCGGCATTGCCGCCACCGAGCTGGGCACTCAGGGCGCCGCTCAGTGCGTTCAGGTCAGCGGCCTGGGCTGGCAGGGTGAACAGGCTGAGCAGAAGGGCGGCAGGGGCGAGTGTGGAAATGCGCATGAAAACCTCAATGTTCGATTGCCTGCGCGCTTATCCATCCCGGGCGGGCGCAGTGCAATATCCAGTAAGGTGAACGGCCCGAGAGGGCGCGGATTCTAGTGGGCCATCATTTGGCCTGCAAGCCTTGGATCCAAAAAAGCCCGAAGTGGCCCTGCAGACAACAAAAAGCCCCGCCAGGCAGGCCTGGCGGGGCTTTATTTACCGCGAACGATTACAGGCCGGCGGCGGTACGCAGGTCGTTGGCGCGGTCGGTTTTTTCCCAAGTGAAGGTGCTGAAGGTGTCATCGCCCACAGTCTTCTGCGCAGGGGTGCGGCCGAAGTGGCCGTAGGCTGCGGTTTCCTGATACATCGGGTGCAGCAGGTCGAGCATGGTGGTGATCGCGTAAGGGCGCAGGTCGAAGATCTCACGCACCAGCTTGACGATCTTGTCATCGCTGATCTTGCCGGTGCCGAAGGTATTCAGCGAGATCGACGTAGGCTGTGCCACGCCAATGGCGTAGGACACCTGGATTTCGCAGCGCTCGGCCAAGCCGGCAGCGACGATGTTCTTGGCCACATAACGACCGGCGTAAGCGGCAGAGCGGTCAACCTTGGACGGGTCCTTGCCGGAGAACGCACCACCGCCGTGACGGGCCATGCCGCCGTAGCTGTCGACGATGATCTTGCGGCCGGTCAGGCCGCAGTCGCCCACCGGGCCACCGATGATGAACTGGCCAGTCGGGTTGATGTGGAACTGGGTGTCCTTGGTCAGCAGTTCGGCAGGCAGCACGTGCTTGACGATCAGCTCCATCACGCCTTCACGCAGGTCGGCGTAGGACACGTCCGGGTTGTGCTGGGTCGACAGCACAACGGCGTCGATGCCCACCACTTTGCCGCCTTCGTAGCGGCAGGTCACCTGGGACTTGGCGTCCGGGCGCAGCCATGGCAGTACGCCGGATTTGCGCGCCTCGGCCTGGCGTTGTACCAGCTGGTGCGAGAAGGTGATCGGCGCGGGCATCAGCACGTCGGTTTCGTTGCTGGCGTAGCCGAACATCAGGCCCTGATCGCCCGCGCCCTGGTCTTCTGGCTTGGCGCGGTCAACGCCCTGGTTGATGTCCGGGGATTGCTTGCCGATGATGTTCATCACGCCGCAGGTCGCGCCGTCAAAGCCAACGTCGGAGCTGTTGTAGCCAATGTCGGTGATCACGTCACGTACGATCTGCTCCAGGTCAACCCAGGCAGTGGTGGTGACTTCGCCGGCGATGATCGCCACGCCCGTTTTCACCAGCGTCTCGCACGCCACACGGGCGAACTTGTCTTCAGCGATGATAGCGTCCAGCACCGCGTCAGAAATCTGGTCGGCGATTTTGTCCGGATGCCCTTCAGACACGGACTCGGAGGTGAAAAGGGAGTATTCGCTCATCTCGATGTTTTCCTGATATTTACCGATGGTGAGTGTCGCCAGCCGGTCGCTGAAAATGGCGGACCTGAATCTGGAAACCATTACGTAAACCTACATAGAGGCTTTCCCCGGGAACGAGTCCCGCAGCGGTGGCCCAACGGGCCAGATCGTCCTGTTCAAAACCCAGCCAGAGATCACCGCAGGCCTCCTTGGCCCAATTCTGGTTGTGGCTGCATAAATCCGTAACCAGCAGGCTACCGCCGGGGTGCAGCAACCCGGCCATTTGCTTGAGGGCTTCTGCCGGTGCGGCGAAATGGTGCAAGACCATGTTCAGCACCACGCAATCGGCCCGCAGGCCGGTGTCACTCAGGGCGTCGGCCAACTGCAGGCGCACATTGCCCAGGGCTTCGCGCTCACAGAGTTGGCGTGCCAGTTCAAGCATTGCCGGGCTGTTATCCAGCGCCGTGACCTGCTCGAAGCGGCGCGCCAGTTCGGGCAGGAAACCGCCGTCGCCAGGGCCGACTTCCAAGGCCGTGGCTTCTTCACTGAAGCTCAGCTTGTCCAACAGCGCCAGTACGCTTTCGCGGTACTGGGCCAAGCCGGCGATCAGGTCCTGTTGGGCGCGAAACTTGTCGGCCACCCGTGAGAAAAAATCCTGGCTGGCGGCGGCGCGTTGCCCATGCACCTGGCCGATGCGCGACTGCACATCACCGGGCAGGCACAAGTTGTCCACTTCGTCGAGCAGGGCAGCGTGCAATTTGCCGCCAAGCAGTTCGGTATGGGGCAGGGCGCGTCGGTAGAAAATCGCATTGCCTTCACGACGGGTGGCCACCAGGTCGGCCTGGGCCAGCACCTTCAAATGGTGGCTCATGCCGGACTGGCCGATGGCGAAGATCTGCGCCAGCTCCAGTACCCCGAAAGAATCGTTGGCCAGTGCGCGCAATACGTTCAAGCGCAACGGATCGCCAGCGGCCTTGCACAAGGCAGCCAGTTCATCGCCGTCGTCAGGACGCAGGGAGGGCACGGGTAGGTTCATAAGGCCAGCAGTCTAGTGACGGGTGTAGATCCCCGCAAGGCCAATATCAAAAAGTTTTGATATTGATCGATAAGTGGCGGTTATAAGCCATCGCTATAACCTTTAAACGAACCGGTTAAAGGTTTCTGCAAGGGATTGGTGCCCAAAGCACAGGAAAAACGCCCTCAAGTGACTATCTGTCATTGCCCGCAGGCGGTGGCTGAGGGAAAATGCCGGTCCTTTTTTCCGTTTCTTTATAAGCAAACTCCAGGAGATCAGCGATGCCCAGCCGTCGTGAGCGTGCCAACGCCATTCGTGCCCTCAGCATGGATGCCGTGCAAAAAGCCAACAGCGGCCATCCCGGTGCCCCGATGGGCATGGCGGATATCGCCGAGGTACTTTGGCGTGACTACCTGAAACACAACCCGAGCAACCCGTCGTTCGCCGACCGTGACCGCTTCGTGCTGTCCAACGGCCACGGCTCGATGCTGATTTATTCGCTGCTGCACCTGACCGGCTACGACGTCACCATCGACGACCTCAAGAGCTTCCGTCAGCTGCACAGCCGCACCCCGGGCCACCCGGAATTCGGCTACACCCCAGGCGTCGAGACCACCACCGGTCCCCTGGGCCAAGGCCTGGCCAATGCGGTTGGTTTCGCCCTGGCGGAAAAAGTCCTGGGCGCGCAGTTCAACCGCCCTGGCCACGACATCGTTGACCACCACACCTACGTATTCCTGGGTGATGGCTGCATGATGGAAGGCATTTCCCACGAAGTCGCGTCCCTGGCCGGCACTCTGGGCCTGGGCAAGCTGATTGCCTTCTACGATGACAACGGCATCTCCATCGACGGCGAAGTCGAAGGCTGGTTCACCGACGACACGCCTAAGCGTTTCGAAGCCTACAACTGGCAGGTGATCCGCAACGTCGACGGCCACGATCCGGAAGAGATCAAGACCGCCATCGACACCGCTCGCAAGAGCGCGCAGCCAACCCTGATCTGCTGCAAGACCACCATCGGTTTCGGCTCGCCGAACAAGCAAGGTAAAGAAGACTGCCACGGCGCCCCACTGGGTGACGCGGAAATCGCCCTGACCCGCGAAGCGCTGAAGTGGAACCACGGCCCGTTCGAAATCCCGGCCGACATCTACGCCGAATGGGATGCCAAGGAAAAAGGCCTGGCCGCCGAAGCCGAGTGGGACCAGCGTTTCTCGGCCTACTCTGCCGAATTCCCGGAATTGGCCAACGAACTGGTACGCCGCCTGGCCGGTGACCTGCCTGCCGACTTCTCGGAAAAAGCCTCGGCCTACATCGCTGAAGTCGCGGCCAAGGGCGAGACCATCGCCAGCCGTAAAGCCAGCCAGAACACCCTGAACGCCTTTGGCCCGTTGCTGCCTGAGTTCCTCGGCGGTTCGGCTGACCTGGCCGGTTCCAACCTGACCCTGTGGAAAGGTTGCAAAGGTGTCTCGGCCGAAGACGCCAGCGGCAACTACATGTACTACGGCGTGCGCGAGTTCGGCATGAGCGCCATCATGAACGGCGTGTCCCTGCACGGCGGTTTGGTGCCTTACGGCGCGACCTTCCTGATGTTCATGGAATACGCTCGTAACGCCGTACGTATGGCCGCGCTGATGAAGAAGCGCGTGATCCACGTCTACACCCACGACTCCATCGGCCTGGGCGAAGACGGCCCGACGCACCAGCCGGTCGAGCAATTGACCAGCCTGCGCACCACGCCGAACCTGGATTGCTGGCGCCCAGCCGACGCGGTGGAATCCGCCGTGGCCTGGAAGCACGCCATCGAGCGCAAGGACGGCCCTTCGGCGCTGATCTTCTCGCGTCAGAACCTGCAACACCAGGTGCGTACCGACGCGCAGATCGCCGACATCAGCCGTGGCGGTTACGTGCTCAAGGACTGCATCGGCGAGCCGGAGCTGATCCTGATCTCCACCGGTTCCGAAGTGGGCCTGACCGTTCAGGCGTACGACAAGCTGACCGCCCAAGGCCGCAACGTACGTGTTGTGTCCATGCCCTGCACCAGCGTGTTCGAAGCCCAGGACGCCGGCTACAAGCAATCGGTATTGCCGTTGCAGGTCAGCGCGCGTATCGCCATCGAAGCGGCCCACGCCGACTACTGGTACAAGTACGTGGGCCTGGAAGGCCGCGTGATCGGCATGACCACCTACGGTGAGTCGGCGCCGGCGCCAGCCTTGTTCGAAGAGTTCGGTTTCACCCTGGAAAACATCCTGGGTCAGGCTGAAGAGTTGCTGGAAGACTAAGGCGCTAACGCGGTGGCCAACTGGTCACCGCATCTACTGTAGGAGCGAGCTTGCTCGCGAAGATCGTTAACGATAACGCAGCGTTTCTGGTTTAACGCGGCGCTCTCAGGTTCTTCGCGAGCAAGCTCGCTCCTACAGTGGTTTGTGTCGCCCACAATGCGAGAACCCCATGCCCCAACTGCGTCCCTACAAAGTTGCACTCAACGGCTACGGCCGCATTGGTCGTTGCGTCTTGCGTGCTCTGTTCGAGCGAGGGGCGGCGGCCGGGTTTGAAATTGTCGCGATCAATGATTTGGCCGACATGGCCAGCATCGAATACCTGACACGCTTTGACTCCACCCACGGCCGCTTCCCGGGCGAAGTGCGGGTTGAAGGCGATTGTCTGCATATCAATGGCAACTGCGTGCAAGTGTTGCGCAGTGCCACCCCCGAAGGCATCGACTGGAAAGCACTGGGCGTCGACCTGGTGCTGGAATGCTCCGGTGTCTATCACACCCGTGCCGATGGCCAGCGTTTTCTCGACGCCGGCGCACCGCGTGTGCTGTTTTCCCAGCCGATGGCCAGCGAGGCGGATGTCGACGCCACCATCGTCTACGGCATCAACCAGGATTGCCTGACCGGCGATGAGCTGCTGGTGTCCAACGCGTCGTGTACCACCAACTGCAGCGTGCCGTTGTTGCGCCTGCTGGACCAGGCGATCGGCCTGGACTACGTGTCGATCACCACGATTCACTCGGCGATGAACGACCAGCCGGTGATCGACGCCTACCACCACGAAGACCTGCGCCGCACGCGTTCGGCATTCCAGTCAGTGATTCCGGTGTCCACCGGCCTGGCGCGTGGCATCGAGCGACTGCTGCCGGAACTTGCCGGGCGAATCCAGGCCAAAGCCGTACGGGTGCCGACGGTGAACGTGTCTTGCCTGGATATCACCATGCAAACCGTGAGCGACACTGACGCGGCCGAGGTCAACCGGATCCTGCGCGACGCCGCCACCAGCGGCCCGCTCAAAGGCTTGTTGGCCTACACCGAGTTGCCCCACGCCAGTTGCGATTTCAACCATGACCCGCATTCGGCGATTGTCGATGCCAGCCAGACCCGCGTTTCCGGCCCCAGGCTGGTGAACATCCTGGCCTGGTTCGACAACGAATGGGGCTTTGCCAACCGCATGCTGGATGTTGCCGAACACTATCTGCACATCGCTTCTAAACAACCTCAACAGTAATTCAGGAACTGCGACCCATGACCGTGTTGAAGATGACCGACCTCGATCTGCAAGGTAAGCGCGTACTGATTCGCGAAGACCTCAACGTCCCCGTCAAGGACGGTGTTGTCACCAGCGATGCGCGAATCCTGGCCTCGCTGCCGACCATCAAGCTGGCCCTGGAAAAAGGCGCGGCCGTGATGGTCTGCTCCCACCTGGGTCGCCCGACCGAAGGTGAGTTCTCTGCCGAAAACAGCCTCAAGCCGGTCGCCGAGTACCTGAGCAAGGCCCTGGGCCGTGACGTGCCATTGGTCGCAGACTACCTGGGCGGCGTGGACGTGAAAGCGGGCGATATCGTGCTGTTCGAAAACGTGCGCTTCAACAAGGGCGAGAAAAAGAACAGCGACGAACTGGCCCAGCAATACGCCGCCCTGTGCGATGTGTTTGTGATGGACGCGTTCGGCACCGCCCACCGCGCCGAAGGTTCGACCCACGGCGTGGCCAAGTTCGCCAAGGTCGCCGCGGCTGGCCCGTTGTTGGCTGCCGAGCTGGATGCGCTGGGCAAGGCCCTGGGCGCTCCGGCCCAGCCAATGGCCGCTATCGTTGCCGGCTCCAAGGTCTCCACCAAGCTGGACGTGCTCAACAGCCTGAGCCAGATCTGCAACCAACTGATCGTCGGCGGCGGCATTGCCAACACCTTCCTGGCCGCTGCTGGCCACCCGGTGGGCAAGTCCCTGTACGAGCCAGACCTGCTCGACACCGCCCGCGCCATCGCCGCCAAGGTCAGCGTGCCGTTGCCGGTAGACGTGGTGGTTGCCAAGGAATTCGCGGAAAGCGCCGCCGCTACCGTCAAGCTCATCGCTGACGTGGCCGACGACGACATGATCCTGGACATCGGCCCGCAAACCGCAGCCAACTTCGCCGAGCTGCTCAAGGCATCCCAGACTATCCTGTGGAATGGCCCGGTGGGCGTGTTTGAGTTCGACCAATTCGGCAACGGCACCAAAGTGCTGGCTAAAGCGATCGCTGAAAGCTCGGCGTTCTCCATTGCTGGCGGCGGCGATACCTTGGCGGCTATCGATAAATATGGTGTGGCTGATCAGATCTCCTACATTTCTACCGGTGGTGGCGCTTTCCTCGAATTCGTCGAGGGCAAGGTGTTGCCAGCCGTGGAAGTGCTGGAAACCCGAGCTAAAGGTTAAGGCTCGCGTGATCAGGAAAAGGAGCGTTCCCATGATCAAGTCGTTGGCACTGGTGATTGCAGCGGGCCTGTTGGCCGGCTGCGGCAGCACACCCAGCGCGGCGCCCGAGGCGGATAATGCCAAGGCACCGTTGAGAAAAAGCTGTTACCAGGCTGACTGGCAAGCCGAGACCATGCCGGTGATCAACAAGCGCATCGGCAACGAACGGCTGGAGAAATACGACTCCGCGCCCAACGGTCAGGAACAGGGTTGCCCATGACGGGTCTGATCCACTAACCGACAGCAACGGCGGCCCATAGGCCTCCCTGCGAGGATTGGCAATGAAAGGCGTTTTCGCCCTGGCAGCCCTGGCCCTGTTGGCCGGCTGCAGCAGCATGAACCTGTTCGACAAGGCCACGCCTGCCGACAAATGGACCACCTGGACCTGCGACAGCAAGGCCGAGGTGAACTGGCGCTTTGCCAACCCGGCCCGTTCCGAAGTGGATGTACGCCTCGGCGGTTCGGACCAGGTTTACCGGCTCAAGCAAGAAGTAGCCGCCTCCGGCGTGCTGTACAGCGACGGCCAGTTGGCGTTTCACACCAAGGGTGAGGAAGGCCTGGTTTACTGGGTGGCGACGGATGATTTGATTGGGCGGGGCTGTAAGGCCCAATAGGATTTTGGATTTGATGAGAAGCAAATGTGGGAGCGGGCTTGCTCGCGAATGCGGTGGGTAAGCTGACGAATCCGGTGACTGATACACCGCTTTCGCGAGCAAGCCCGCTCCCACATTGATCCGGTTCCAATCTCATAGAGGTTGTGCGCCGAGCACTGCAATAACTTGAATAGCAGCCGCCGCTACGGCAGGCTTGCACGATTAACGACCCTCGACCGGGAGAGACAACACAATGGCACTTATCAGCATGCGTCAAATGCTGGACCACGCAGCCGAGTTCGGCTACGGCGTCCCAGCCTTTAACGTCAACAACCTTGAGCAGATGCGCGCCATCATGGAAGCCGCTGACAAGACCGACTCCCCAGTGATCGTCCAGGCTTCGGCCGGTGCGCGCAAATACGCCGGCGCCCCGTTCCTGCGTCACCTGATCCTCGCCGCGATCGAAGAATTCCCACACATCCCGGTGTGCATGCACCAGGACCACGGCACCAGCCCTGACGTGTGCCAGCGCTCGATCCAACTGGGCTTCAGCTCGGTAATGATGGACGGCTCCCTCGGCGAAGACGGCAAGACCCCAACCGACTACGAGTACAACGTACGCGTGACCCAACAAACCGTGGCCATGGCCCACGCCTGCGGCGTATCGGTTGAAGGCGAACTGGGCTGCCTGGGGTCGCTGGAAACCGGCATGGCCGGCGAAGAAGACGGCATCGGCGCCGAAGGCGTGCTGGACCACAGCCAGATGCTGACCGACCCGGAAGAAGCCGCCGACTTCGTCAAGAAAACCCAGGTCGACGCCCTGGCCATCGCCATCGGCACCAGCCACGGCGCCTACAAGTTCACCAAGCCGCCAACCGGCGATGTGCTGTCCATCGAGCGCATCAAGGAAATCCACAAGCGCATCCCCAACACTCACCTGGTGATGCACGGCTCCAGCTCGGTGCCGCAGGATTGGCTGGCGATCATCAACGAGTACGGTGGCGACATCAAGGAAACCTACGGCGTGCCGGTCGAGGAAATCGTCGAAGGCATCAAGTACGGCGTGCGCAAGGTCAATATCGACACCGACCTGCGTCTGGCCTCCACCGGTGCGATCCGTCGCTTCATGGCGCAGAACCCGGCCGAGTTCGACCCACGTAAATACTTCGCCAAGACCGTGGAAGCCATGCGTGACGTCTGCATCGCTCGCTACGAAGCCTTCGGCACCGCCGGCAATGCGTCCAAGATCAAGCCGATCTCCCTGGAAGGCATGTTCCAGCGTTACGCCAAGGGTGAGCTGACCGCCAAGGTCAACTGATCGCCGCCTCTGGCGATTGCCTCGAAAGCCGCCTGCCCGTGATGGGCAGGCGGCTTTCGTGCATCTGGCCGGGGCGATTGTGCAGCGGTGTTTTTGCCATGAATGCGCTGTCGTGGATGATCATCACCTCACGAAAAACCATGTAAAACTCCTGATCCGACACCCCGCAGGCGCTGCGCCATACTGGCGCCTCGTGTTTCAGGATGTTGGCTCCCATGCCTCAAAAATCTCGCCCGTGGCTGCCCTTCGGCTTGGCCGTGCTGGTTGCCACCGTGCTCGGTAGCATCGTTCAAACCCAGTTCAATCTTGCCGCGCTGCAACAGCTCGGCGCCGACATTCCTCCAGGCATTCGCCTGAAAGCCACGGCCCATGATCTGCTGGGGTTCAGCCCCACGCTCGCGGCCCTTGTAGTCGCTGCCTTTCTCGTTGCCTTGCCGCTGACTTCCTGGCTCGCGCCCGCTCAGGGCGCGTTGCGCTGGCTGGCCTTTCTGCTCGCCGGTGCCCTGGCGATGTTGCTGGCGCTGATATTCACCAATGCCGTGGCGCCGATGCCGACCTTTATCGGCGCCAATCGCTCTCTGGCCGGAACGCTGTCGCTGATGTTCTGCAGCGGCCTGGGTAGCCTGGTGTTCGCACGTTTCAGCGGCGCCGCCCGCTGATGGTCTCTTCTGCAATCAAGGGTGTGATGGTGAAAGCTCTTTTGCTGATCGTGGGCATCTGCGCGGGTGCGTTGGCCCATGCCGATTACCGCATCGAAACCGTCACCGGCGGGCTGGCCCATCCGTGGTCCATGGCGTTTCTGCCGGATGGGCGCATGCTGGTGACCGAGCGTACCGGGCAGCTACGCCTGATCGATGCCCAGGGCAAACTTCAGGCGACACCGATCAGCGGTCTGCCGACACCCTTCGTCGCCACCCAGGCGGGGTTGATGGAGGTGGCGCTGGATCCGCAATTCGCCAAAGATCCGTGGATCTACCTCAGCTATGCCCATGGCGAACTCGCCGCCAATAACACGCGCTTGGCCCGCGCTCGCCTGGTCGACGGCGAGCTGCGCGATTTCCAGGTGCTGTTCACCGCCCAGCCGGCCAAGGCGGGCGCCTCGCACTATGGCGGTCGAATCGTCTTCCTTCCGGACGACACCCTGCTACTGACCCTGGGAGATGGTTTCGACCAGCGTGAGCAGGCGCAGAACCCGGCCAACCATCTGGGCAAGACGGTGCGTTTGAACCGCGACGGCAGCGTTCCGCAAGACAACCCGCTGCGTGGCCAGCCGGGCGCTGCCGAGGAAATCTACAGCCTGGGGCACCGCAACATCCAGGGCGCCGTCTACGATCGCCAGCACGAGCGCCTGTACATCCACGAGCACGGCCCCAAGGGCGGTGACGAGCTGAACCTGCTGCAGCCCGGTGGCAACTACGGCTGGCCGTTGACCTCCTTCGGCATCGATTACACCGGAGCGATGGTCACGCCGTTCACCGAGCTGCCGGGTTATCTGCCACCGGAGCTGCACTGGACGCCGTCGGTCGCGCCCTCCGGATTGGCGCTCTATACCGGTGACCGCTTCCCGCACTGGAAGGGCGACCTGTTCGTTTCCACGCTGGCCGAAAAGAGCGTGCGCCGGGTGCGGCTCGACGGCGGGCGTTTGGCGGGCGAGGACATCCTCTTCGAGGAGCTTGAGGAGCGCATACGTGGCGTCTACGACGGTCCGGACGGTGCCCTCTACCTGCTGACCGACAGCGCCGATGGTCGCCTGCTGCGCGTGGTACCGCTGTAATCGGGTGGGGCATAATGGGCTGCCCCAGCCACCTCTGCCATGCCACCATGACGCCGCTCAAATACCTCCAGGGTTACCCCGCCTCGCTACAGGAGCAGGTTCGCCAGATGATCGCTGGCGAGCGCCTGGGCGATTACCTGGCGCAGCGTTATCAGGGCCGCCACGCGATCCAGAGTGACAAGGCTCTGTATGCCTATGTGACGGCGCTCAAGCAGGAGCACCTGAAGAATGCGCCGGCCATCGACAAGGTGCTGTTCGACAATCGCCTCGACCTGACCCACCGTGCTCTCGGCCTGCATACCACCATCTCCCGGGTGCAGGGCGGCAAGCTCAAGGCCAAGAAGGAGATTCGCGTCGCTTCGCTGTTTCGCGAAGCGGCGCCGCAGTTCCTGGAGATGATCGTGGTGCACGAGCTGGCGCACCTGAAGGAAAGCGATCACAACAAGGCGTTCTACAAACTCTGCGAATACATGCTGCCGGACTATCAGCAACTGGAGTTCGACCTGCGCCTGTATCTGACCTGGCGTGACCTGCAGGGCGGTTCGCCAGCCTGAGATCAATAGGCTTCGATGATCTCGTGGTGCTGCGAGCGTCCGGCAACGGTCAGCTCGACCTCGTCACCGACACGCCGCCCGAGCAGGCGCTGGCCCAGCGGTGCATCGGGGCTCAGCACGAGAATCGTGCGCTGCTCGACCTGCACCTTGATCGCCGCCCCCTCCGGGCCGAGAAACAGCCATTGCTGCTGGTCGTTGTCGTCGGCCAGCAGCACCAGGTTGGTCAGCCGAATCCCTTGGGCATCGTCATAGGCGCGCACCTGCAACTGGCGCCAGACGCGCAGGCGCAGGCCGATCTCTTCCACGCGGCGAGCCTGCCCGGCTGCCAGGTAGGCAGCCTCCAGCCCGAGGGTGTCGTATTTGTTCTCGGCGATGTTTTCTTCGTGGGTGGCCGTTTCATGGGCGACCCGCGCCGCCTGTTCGGCGGCATGCAGCTCGAGGCCGAGGCGCTCGATGACCTGCTGCACGATGGCGTGCTTGTCCATGGCGATCAGACTCCGCTTGCCGGCTTTTCGCGGTTCTTGAGCAGGTGCGCCGCCAGGGTGCGCAGTGGGCCGAGCTGTCGGGCGATCAGCGAGAGCTGGGTTTGCACCAGGCGCTGGGCGTCGTCCAGGTCATCGGGCATCTGCTCCAGGCAACTGGCGAGGTGCTCTTCATGGTCGCTCTGGATCGCGACGGGTGTCTGTTCGCTCAGGCCGCGGGCAATCTCGTCGAGGCTGTCGGCCAGGCGCAAGGCACTGGCCGGCAGCTCGTTCTGCTCGTCGGCCAGCAGGGCTTCGCCACGATGGGCGCCCAGGCCCGACAGGTAGCTGAGCAGGGTGTGGGAGAGCACCAGGAAGCGAAAGCCGATATCCGCCTCCTTACGAAAGTGCCCTGGCTCCATCAACATGTTGCCCAGGGTGGTCGACAGCGCCGCGTCGGCGTTGTGGGCGTTGCGCCTGGCCAGGCGATAGGCGAGGTCGTCGCGCTTGCCTTCGGCGTACTGACGCATGATCTGCCGCAGGTAGGTGCTGTTGCAGCTCAGGGTGTTGGCCACCACGCGATTGAGCCTGCGGCCCTGCCAGTCCGGCAGGATCAGGAACACCGCCAGGCCGGCGATCAGGCTGCCGAGCAGGGTATCGAACAGGCGCGGCAGGATCAGCCCGTAGCCGTCGCCCACCTGGTTGAAGCAGAACAGCACCAGCAGGGTGATCGCTGCCGTGGCCACGGTGTAGCGGCTGGAGCGGGTGGCAAAGAACACCACGCCGGCCGCGACGGCGAAGAAGGCCTGGATCAGCTGCGCCGGGAACAGGTCGATCAGCGCCCAGCCCAGCAGCAGGCCCAGCACGGTGCCGACGATGCGCTGCACCAGCTTCATGCGCGTGGCGCCATAGTTGGGTTGGCAGACGAACAGGGTGGTCAGCAGGATCCAGTAGCCCTGGGTCGGGTGAATCCAGTGCAGCACGCCGTAACCGGCAGCCAGGGCGATGGACAGGCGCAGGGCATGGCGGAACAGCAGCGACGTCGGGGTGAGCTGCAGGCGGATGCGCTCCCATACATCGCGCAGCGATTGCGGCTCGCGGTCGAGCAGCGAGCTGTCCTGCTCCTCGGCCAGGGCATCGGGGTTGCTGGCACTGCTGAGCAGGCGGTCGAGCGTGCCGAGATTGCCGGCCAGGGCGCCGAGCGAACGCAGCAGATGTTTCCACGCCGGGTTGCTCTGAATGCGCAGGTGTTCCAGCGAGGCCTGCAGGTCGGCCTGGGCCTGGCTGTACTGCTCGCCGTACTCGAATGGCTGACGCAGCTCGATGGCCTGGGCCAGGGCATGGCAGGCCTTGCCGTGCAGACGCAACAGACGCTGGCAGCGGAACATCACGTCGCTGTGGAAGAAGGCTTCGGCCAAGGCGTTGTAGGGATAGTGCGAGGAGCTGGCGCGCTCGTGGATATCCTGGGCGAGAAAGTACAGTTTCAGATAGCGGCTGACCTTGGGGCCGGGGCGGCCATTGCCGACCCGGTGCAGAATGATTTCCTTGGTGGCATTGAGCGCTGCCACCACCCGGCCATTCTGTTTGGCCAGGTCCAGCCGCCGCGCTTCCACATCCAGCTGGCGCAGCGGTTCGAATAGCGCCGCCTTGAGCTTGAGATACAGCCCCAGCTCACGGAACAACCTGGCCAGGCTCTGTTGCACCGGCTGGTGGGCGAACAGCGCATGCCAGAGCACCGACAGCACGCCATACCAGGCGGCGCCTGCCACCAGCAGCAAGGGCTCCAGCCACAGGCCGGCAATGCCGCCGCGCTGTTCCACGCCAATCATGCTGTACACCGCCAGGATCAACGTGGCCGAGCCGAGCGTGGCGAAACGCTCGCCCAGGGCACCGAGCATGGTCAGGGAAAAGGCCGACAGTGCCAGGGCGCTGACGAACAGCCAGGGGTAGGGGAACAGGAATTCGACCGTATAGGCTGCGGCGCTGAAGCAGCCCAGGGTGACCAGCAACGCGGTGAGTCGGCCCTGCCAGCTGTCATCGGTCTCCGCCAGGGCGCTGGCGATCACGCCGAGGAATAGCGGAATCAGGCTGTGCATCCAGCCCTGATGCCAGCACAGCGCCAGGCTGCCGCCCAGGGCAATGAATACCCGCAGGCTGTAGCTGAACTTGTCCAATGCCCAGAGGCGACGCAGCGAGTGGCGCAAAGAGGGGGACGGCATCCGGATCGCGACCTTTAGGGAAAATGACTGACACGCTGCTCAACGCGGCGTTTCGATTGTGCCTTGCCTGCATCGTTCAGTGCGAGAGGCGCGATTGCGCATTCGAGGCGCATGCTGGACGCCGCCCCGTCCGGCGGGTCACCGCGGCTGAACTCTACGCGCGGGGCCTTGCTCCAAGATTCATGCATCGCCCGCCGGCGCCGGCAGGCCCCGCCATCACTCGACAGGAGCGCCCCATGATCGATCTCCATTACTGGACGACCCCCAACGGCCACAAGATCAGCATCTTTCTCGAGGAAAGTGGGCTGGATTACGACGTGCACCCGGTCAATATCGGCGAGGGCCAGCAATTCGAGCCGGCTTTTCTGAAAATATCGCCGAACAACCGGATCCCGGCCATCGTCGACAACAATCCCAGTGACGGCGGCGAGCCGATCTCGGTGTTCGAGTCCGGCGCGATTCTCGAGTACCTGGCCGACAAGATCGGGCGTTTCATGCCCCTGCAGCCGCGGTTGCGCGTGCAGGTCCAGCAATGGCTGCACTGGCAGATGGGCGGGCTGGGACCGATGGCCGGGCAGAACCACCACTTCGTGCGCTTCGCGCCGGAGCAGATTCCCTACGCCATCGATCGCTACGTGAAGGAGACGGCGCGCCTGTATGGCGTACTGGATCGTCAGCTCGAGGGGCGTGACTACGTGGCCGGCGACTATTCGATCGCCGACATGGCCATTTACCCCTGGGCCAAGGGCTGGGAGTTGCAGCGCCAGCGTCTGGAAGACTTCCCCAACATGGCCGCCTGGCTGGCACGCATGGGCAAGAGGTCAGCGGTGCAGCGTGCCTATCAGGTGGCCGAAGCCGTCGGTCAGCGCCCCGAGGAAGTCCTGACCAGCGAGGCGCGCAAGGCGCTGTTCTAAGGCGTGTAACTGGCGTGGCACTGGTCACGCCAGTTGCAGATACTGCGCGGCAACCGGGCGGCCGATGAAGTAGCCCTGCACGTAGTCGCAGCCCAGCTGGCGCAAGTGCTCCAGTTGCTCGGCACGCTCCACGCCCTCGGCCAGCACCTTCATTTCCATGCTGTGCGCCAGGGCGATGACCGCGCGGGTGATCGCCAGGTCGTCCTTGTCATGGGGCAGGCCGGCCACGAAGCTCTGATCGAGTTTGAGCTTGTGCACTGGCAGGCGCTTCAAGCGTGCCAGCGAGCTGTAGCCGGTTCCGAAGTCGTCGATCGCCAGGCGCACGCCGAGGCCGCGCAGGCGTTCGAGCAGGGCCTGGGCCTGATCCGGGTCGTCCATCACCGCGCTTTCCGTCACTTCCAGTTCCAGGCAGCCCGCCGGCAGGCCGGTGCTGGCCAGCACCTGGGCAACGCGCTGATCCAGCTCACCACGACTGAACAGACGGCTGGAAATATTCACGGCGACGAACTGCAGATGGCGCCCATCGCTGCGCCAGGCGACCATCTGCCGGCATGCCTGTTCGAGCACCCAGGCGTCGATGGCGCTGATCATGCCGCTGTCTTCGGCGATCGGGATGAATTCACCGGGCGGCACCAAGCCGCGCTGCGGGTGTTGCCAGCGCACCAGTGCTTCGACCCCTATCAGTCGGTTGTCGGTCAGGCTATGCAGAGGTTGGTAATGCACGCGAAGTTCGTCGTTCTCGATGGCGTGGCGCATGCCGGCGATCAGCTCCACGCGCTGGCGGGCGTACTCGGTCTGTTCCTGATCGTAGAACGCGAAGCCCTCGCGGCCGCTGCTCTTGGCCTTGAACAGCGCCGAGTCGGCATTGCGCAGCACCTCATCGACGGTTTTCGCGTCGTCGGGGTACAGGCAGATGCCGACGCTGGCCGAAATGAACAGCTCCTGGCCATCGAGCAGGAACGGTGCGTTCAGGCAGTCGATCAGCGACTGCGCCAGATGCGCAGCCTGTTCGGCCTGGGTGCAGTCCTCACTGAGCACGGCGAATTCGTCACCGCCGAGGCGGGCCAGGGTACTGCCGCTGCCGAGCCTGCCGGCCAGCCGCTCACCGGTGGCCTTGAGCAACAGGTCGCCAACGTTGTGGCCAAGGCTTTCGTTGATGTGCTTGAAGTGATCCAGGTCCACGACCAGCACGGCGCCGCGATCATCGTCGCGCTGGGCGCGCTGCAGGGCATGTTCGACACGCTCGCTGAACAGCAGGCGGTTGGGCAGGTTGCTCAGTGCATCGTGGTGGGCAAGGTGGTCGAGCTCCTGCTGCGAATGCTTGAGCACGCTGATGTCGGAGAACACCGCCACGTAGTGGCTGAGCAGGCCGTGGTCGCCGCGGATGGCGCGGATGCACTGCCACTGCGGATAGATTTCACCGTCCTTGCGGCGGTTCCACACCTCGCCGCTCCAGATACCCTGGGTCTGCAGCGTGTGCCAGAGATGCTGGTAGAACGCGGCGTCGTGGCGGCCCGATTTGAGCAGGGTCGGATGCTTGCCAAGGATTTCCGCTTCGCTGTAGCCGGTGATTCGGCTGAACGCCGGGTTGATGTGCACGATGGTCTGCTGCGCATCGGTAACCAGCACGCCTTCCTGGGTCGACTCGAACACTGCCGCTGCCTGGCGCAGGCTGTCGGCATCGGCGCGGCGCTGGGTGATGTCCTTGACGGTGCCGATGAAACGTTCCGGCCGACCCAGGGCATCGAGTTGCAGGCGCCCGCGGGACAACACCCAGCGGTAGCTGCCGTCGCGGTGGCGCAGGCGATAGCTGTTTTCGTAGGCGGTGTCTTCGCTCGCCTGCATCAGTTCGTCGAGGGTTCGCTGATAAACGGGGCTATCTTCGGGATGCAGCAATTGCAGCCACTGGTCGCGATCGTTGCTCAGCTCGCCATCCTTCATGCCCAGTAGCGCGTGGTAACCCGGCGAGTAATACACGCTCTGGCGGCGCAGGTCCCAGTCCCAGAGGCCGTCTTCGGTGGCCGACAAGGCCAGGCTGAGGCGTTCTTCGCTGGCGCGCAGTGCCGTGCCGATTCGCGCCTGGCAGCCCAGGTGGCGGCTTATCGTCAGGTACAGCAGGGCGCCTGTCAGCAACACGAATACCAGGCCTTTCCAGACCTGAACCTGCTCCGTCTGTCGGGCCGTGAGTTCGAGCGATGCCAGCAGCATGTCGCTGAACACGATCCACAGGCCGGCGGCTATCAGATAGTTCAAAGTCAGGCGTAATGCGCCTTGCCGAGTGCTCATGGGCAGATAAGGGCTTCCCTTTCGCTGGAAAAGTTCATCGCTGGGGCCAACCTTGTAACATCCTTAGTCAAAAGACCAAGTGGTTTTCCAGCAGACGATGTTGATAATGGAGGCGCGGCACTTTGTCCGCATCGCTTTTTCTCTGCAAGAGGTACCCCTGCCCATGTGGTACAACGGTTTTCTCGACTTGCCGGTCTGGCAGCTCATCGTCGTCACCCTGCTGCTGACCCACGTCACCATCGTCGCCGTGACGGTCTACCTGCACCGTTATTCGGCCCACCGCTCCCTGGAGCTGAACCCTGCTCTCAAGCACTTCTTCCGTTTCTGGCTGTGGATGACCACAGGCATGAACACCCGCGAGTGGACGGCCATCCACCGCAAGCACCACGCCAAGTGCGAAACCGCCGATGACCCCCACAGCCCAGTGGTAAAGGGGCTCGGCACGGTGATGCGCAAAGGCGCCGAATTGTATGCCGAAGAGGCGAAGAACGAAGACACCCTGCGCATCTACGGCAAGAACTGCCCGGATGACTGGATCGAACGTAACGTCTACTCGCGCTTCCCGATTGGCGGTGTGTCGCTGATGCTGATCATCGACGTACTGCTCTTCGGCGCGCTCGGCCTGACCGTGTGGGCCGTGCAGATGATCTGGATCCCCTTCTGGGCGGCCGGCGTCATCAATGGCCTGGGTCATGCCGTTGGTTACCGCAATTTCGAGTGCCGCGACGCAGCCACCAATCTGGTGCCCTGGGGCATCATCGTTGGCGGCGAGGAGCTGCATAACAACCATCACACCTATCCCAACTCCGCCAAACTGTCGGTCAAACGCTGGGAGTTCGACATGGGCTGGGCGTGGATCAAGCTGTTCAGCTTCCTGGGGCTCGCCAAGGTTCAGCGCGTTGCGCCGATCGCCCACCGGGTGCCGGGCAAGGGGATTCTGGACATGGACACCGCCATGGCCATTCTCAACAACCGCTTCCAGATCATGGCCCAGTACCGCAAGCTGGTGATCGGCCCGCTGGTCAAGCAGGAGCTGGCCAAGGCCGACGAATCCGTCCGTCATCAATTCCGCCGTGCCAAGCGCCTGCTCTCTCGTGAGCCGAGCCTGCTGCATGACAAGCAGCAGGTGCATATCGATGCCATGTTGGCGCACAGCCAGGCGCTCAAGGTGATTTACGAGAAGCGCCTGGCTCTTCAGCAGATCTGGGCGCGCACCAG
>JAAIGE0100741979.1_pt1 | contig 42763 bp, 21 predicted proteins | sample 6487951 | NCBI WGS metagenome assembly JAAIGE01 (sample SAMN13974128, study PRJNA590717) | phyllosphere metagenome | biome: tomato field; feature: multiple bacterial spot infested tomato fields; material: tomato leaves; isolation source: leaves from tomato fields | host: Solanum lycopersicum ...
CATGCGCTGCTGGATGCGCCAGAGCAGGGGGGACGTCTTGTAGCCGCTGAAGTCGAACGCCGCCTGGCGGCGGATCAGTTCCAGGATCTGCTCCAGGGTCGTTGCCAGGGGGGTCGGCTGGGTCGTGGGCTCCGGCCAGCGTGGTTTAACGGGGCGCCTGAGATCAAGATCACAAGCAGATCAAGATCAAGAGCGGCTCGCTTCGCATCGTGGTTAGTGTCGGCTGCTGAAAACTTGCGAAGTTGTTTAGAGACCTAAGGCTATCGCAGGCAAGCCAGCTCCCACACTTGATCTATTTTGTTAGATGTATCTTATAACTGACTGAATTTTAATCATAAAAAACGGCGCTCACGGGGCGCCGTTTTTTTATGTTCGCAGTGAACACCTTACTCAGTAGTAGGCGTTTTCTTTCTGCGTGTGGTCGGTCACGTCACGTACGCCCTTGAGCTCAGGAATGCGCTCGAGCAGTGTGCGTTCGATACCTTCCTTCAACGTAACGTCCGCCTGGCCACAGCCCTGGCAACCGCCGCCGAACTTCAACACGGCGATACCGTCCTCCACCACGTCGATCAGGCTCACCTGGCCGCCGTGGCTGGCCAGCCCAGGGTTGATCTCGGTTTGCAGGTAGTAGTTGATGCGCTCATTGACCGGGCTGTCGGCATTGACGTTCGGCACCTTGGCGTTGGGCGCCTTGATGGTCAACTGGCCGCCCATACGGTCGGTGGCGTAGTCGACCACGGCGTCGTCAAGGAAGGCTTCGCTGAACGCGTCGATGTAGGCGGTGAAGCTCTTGAGCCCCAGGGCGGTGTCTTCAGGCTTCTCTTCGCCGGGCTTGCAGTAGGCAATGCAAGTCTCGGCGTACTGGGTGCCAGGCTGGGTGATAAAGACGCGGATGCCGATACCTGGGGTGTTCTGCTTGGACAGCAGGTCAGCCAGGTAATCGTGGGCGGCGTCGGTAATGGTTATGGCAGTCATGGAAACTCCTCACAGGCTTGCCCGCAGTTTACGCCAAATTATTACCCAGGTACAAAGTCCGAGTGTTTTTGTCGGGAAAGACCTGATCCTGCTGACCGAACCCGCTGGCGCTCCTACCGGTTTCTGCGAAAACCTATGCCTACCTATGTAGGCCACCTGCAAAACCGCGCTGAATATAGTGAATCCTCTTCGACCAAGGATTGTGAGGTTTGCATGAACAACGCGTTGCAGAGTTTCTATTTCAACGGCTTGCCTGAACAGCAAGCGCACCTGGACCATCTGATTGAGTTCGTGACGGCGCACATTTCACGTTCAGTAACCGCCGCCGAGGTGTACTACTACCCTCCCCCGCAGTCCGAGCTGAATCGCGAGTGCAAGGAAGCCTTTCGGGTCCTGGCAAAACTGGAGGCCGATGAAGACTTTCAGCAGTTCCTGCGGGACAAGCCTGAACCGGATAATTCTCTGCTAGGCCGGGACTTTCTTTACGATCTGCTCTCCACCCTACTCAGCAGCGCCCGCTCGCCGGTACCCGACCCTCCCGAAACGTTCAGCATCGCCGACCGTTCGGTGATTCTGCGCCATGTGCCCACCTATTGGTACATCGACGTCGATGTGTTGCTGGATATCAACCGGCGTGTGGGTAATGGTCTTAAAAGTGACGGTTCGGTACGGTTCGACCTGGTGCTCAAGTATTACGCCATCCTCCCGTCCCATCCAAAAACCGGCGAACAGTGGAAATCGGTTCTTTATGGCTTGCAGGAACACTGCGCCCTGAAAAAACTCGGCCACGAAGGCAGCATCAGCGATCTGCAGCATTTACTGGATGCGCCTGCTGACAAAAAGATCAAGTCTGTTATCCAAGAGATCCAGACACACACCCGTAAATCACTGTTCCAATGCGTGCTGCCGCCGACCTTTTCCTCATCACAGCAGGCCATGCTCAGCACCACGCCGACGGTCTTGCTTGAGCAGATTCTCAACAGTCCGAGCAACCTGGCGCTGGCCGAGCGTATCGCCAAGGCGCTGGACTGGTACGGCAGCCAAAAGGCGCAAACCTGCCCACAACCGGTGCTGGTGAAGTTGCTGTGGCGCGCACTTTGGCTGACGATCATCCCCAACCCACGCTCGACGTTGGATAACGAATTGAAGTTATTCATCACGCCTGGGGCGTCTTACAAGTCGGTCCGCCAAGACCTGATCAGCCAGTATCACCACACCTTGTCGATCAGCACTGACGCGGCGCAACTGGCCATGTGCGTGGTCAAGGCCAATGTCGCCAGCGAAGTATGGGTGGCCGATATTCCCGATGACCTGCCCTACGCCGCCACCAGTACCTGGGTCAACTTCAGAAGCGGTTTTCTGCTGGCCGAAACACTTGCGCCCGGCTCATCGCGCCACATGAGCTTCGAGCAACTGCTCAACCTGACGGCGGAGCATTTTCGTGCCAGCGGCGATGACGTCAAACAACAGGCTCTGGTCGCGGCGGCCAAGCTGGGCCCTACCGTGCAATGGGCGCAGGCCAACGGCCTGATTGCCAGCCGAAAGTCGGGCCACTCCCGCGAGGAGCTCGCTCAGGCCGTCACCGCGCTGGAACAGCATGAGTATGAGGTGTTCAACGCGGTCCAGAACCTTGCGCTCCATCTGCCCAGCCGTTGGCGCTCGGCGTCGGACGCGGAGTACGACAAAGCCTTCCGTGAAGCCCTTGAGCGCCCGAGAAACGCCTATAAGGTACTGATCCAGTCCCTGCTTGCCCATCTGGGTAGCTGGACCCTGGATGTGGACCGGGACGAAATCACGGTGTACTCATTGAGAGAGGCCCTGAACAAGGTGCCCATCGAATATGAAACCAAACGCAAGGCCGATGCCGTTCGCTACCGCACGGGTTTTATTCTGCGCATCGTCAAGGCTCGCGATCCTTTCAGCGCCCTCTACGTCGAGGTGTTCCCCCTCGCCGGCGTGATTCGCCGACGTGGCGATATCGATACCCTGCCGCTCAATGGCAAAGTGGTCGAACTGCGTGACGCCATGAGTTGGTGCAAATACAGATTGGCCACCGAAGTGCCCTTTGATCGCGAGGCCTACCGCGAGAACAAAGCGCCCAGGCGCGGCAAAAAGGCCGAGATGATCGTTGAACAAGTCGGCGAAACATTGCCTGGCATCGATTCGCACACATCGCGCCCCTCATCGTTCGCGCCCAACACGCTGTATGCGCCACGCAGTGAAGCGCTGGCGAGCATGATCGCCCGCGAGCTGTTTTTTTGCGACGAAGAAGCCCTGCTGGAAAAAACCCGCAAAGACACACGCGAAGTGGACATCGGCGCAGAGGTACTCGAAGATTTGGCGTTCTGGGGCAAGATATTTGTCCCGTTCTGGGCCGGTATCGAAGACATCGCCTCCGGCGATCCCCAGCGTATCAAATCCGGCGTCGCCAGCTTGTTCATCGACATCGTGGCTTTCGCATTGCCGGTGGGTCGGTATGTGGCCGGCTCTACCCGCCTGCTCATCCAGGCGGGCAAAACCGGGCTGCGCCTGGCGATGCCGAAACTGGCGAAACTGACGGGAAAACTGGTGATTGCCACCCTACAGGAATTCAACCCCCTGGCCGCCCTGCCCAGCCTGCTCAGGCTGGCGCGCATGGGCATGCTCAAGTTGGGTCACAAACTGATGCGCCAGACGAAACGGGGCATCGCCCAACTGCGCGATGGGACAATCGCCGCCAGGCACATGCGCTCGGTCGATCCTGACAGTTGGAAGCCGCTGCTGGCTGGCGATCGACTGTTTACTGTCGACGGTTTTGCCAATATCCCGATGCGTAACGTCGGCAGCCTCGACGCGCCCGATTATCGCCTGATCGACGCCGCCTCAAATACCGCCTTCGGGCCGCGTTATCGAGAGCCGATCACAGTCATCAGCAACAGCAGCCCGTTGATCCGTCGATACGCGGTCGACCCCGAATTGATCAGGGGCCTGACGCCCGACGCTCGCGGCCTCTTCTCCCGAGCGGACTACAATCAAAAGTTCATCTGCAATATCGATGATAAGGGCAAGATCGCGGTGTACCAGGTACGCGACAATTCCTACGGGTTTATTCAGGAGACCGCCGCAGGCGCCGACAACAGCTTTTCGATCGTACTGGTCAATCCAAAGACCAACCGCGACTTATCGATCACGCTGTCCTCGGTCGAGCCCGGTCACTGGTACTCAAGCCAGATCAAACTGGCAGGCGGCGCGCCGGATGCACCCAACGTGGTAACGCCATCGATACTGTTGAAATGGACCGAGGCCAGCGAAGAGGCCCTGAAAAAAACCATGGACACCTTCGTCAGCACTTACAACCTGAACCCCACTGCATTTCGCCAGTTCGTCAACAGCCGCAACACCCTGACGCGCAGAGGCCAACAGATGCTCGACCGTGTGGGAACCGCCCGTTCCAGCGTGACCTACGACCACCTGGAGCGCTGGAGCAAGGTATCCCAACGTGAGCGCAACAGCCTCACCCTTGAAGGCTTCGCCGCCGACCACAACCTTGACCCGGTAGACTTTGCCGAGCATGTAAACCTGGACGGCAGCTACCGGGCGGCAGGCAAGGTGCTGGCCAAGTATGCCAGCGGCGGCGACTTCGATGTGCTGACGCCCGAGCACTTGAAAGCCTGGAACAAACACTACAACGCTGCCAATTCACGGGTCTCGATGCTCTCGTTTGTCGAAGCCAAAAACCTCAACCCGGTGATATGGCGCAGTTACGTCAATGACAATGGCAGCATGACCCGCGCCGGTCGGGAGATGTGGCTGTTCGGACAAAGAAGCCCGCTGGACCAGCCGGTCGCCAGGAAACGGCCTGCACCGCCCCCTACTGCAGGCAGTTCAAAACGCCCGCGCCTGGAAGACAACACCCCACCCACGCGGCGCCGATCAACCTCGATCACAGGCTCTTTTGATCATAAAATCAACAACAACGCGGCAATTTTGCAAGATCCGACCGACGTCAGGCGCAGCTTGACCCTCGAGCTTGAAGGCCCGCTGCACACCATCGAGATTACCGACGCCAACCGTTTTTTTGACGAGTTCACTGGCCTGCAACACGTCGAAGTCAAAGAAGCTGCGACCAAAAGTATCCGAGAATGGATCTCCAAGGAGGGCAGCCATCACCGCCGCCTTGATCGGCTGTTGGAGGTCAAGAAACTGGCAAATGGCCCGGAGCGAGGCCTGTCGGTGGTGGCCAAGACCGATATAAAGCGTTTCGATGTCCTTGGGCCGTACACCGGCAAGCTGCATCGGGATCAAGCCTCGATCAATGCCGAGATTCTCGAAAAAGGCGAGGCGGCCGTCGGTACGTATTTATTCCAGACCAACACCCAAGGCGCGACCATCAGCGGACACGGCAACAGCAGTACGCTGAGCCTGATCAATGCGGTCAAGGTGCCGAACCTGCCCGATGTCGGCATTGAAAATGTCGGCGCCCTGTATGTAGGCAAGTACATGGTGTTTTTAATCGCTTGGCGAGATATCCCTGCCGGGACCGAGTTGCTGATGGATTACGGGAAAGCCTACTGGAAGTACATGAGGCCCTGAGGCCGCAGCCCTAATGAGCTTGCCGAGAGGGTATCGCGTCATCAATGCCAAACCAGCGTTTGAGCCTGCGGTGCGTGCCCCTCTCCAACACGTGGTAGCTGGCGAATGCGCCCAGCGCAATGATGACGATACACACAGGCACCATGGTGTAGGGGTCTACCCCACGTTGCTCGATGGCCCAGCGCCCCGCGCACAGCACCAGGACATGAAGCAGGTACACCGAGTAGGAACAATCCCCCAGCATTTTTATAACGCGCGAGCCGTGGAAATACGGCTCCAGCGCCACACAACTGATCACCAGCACAGCGCTGGGCAGGCCCCATTCCAACGCACGGGGGACATCCGCGCCGTGATAGATCGCCGCCAGTGCCGCCATGATCCCCAGCAACGCCAACCACGGCCTGGCCCGGCACAGGCCGCGGCGATACAGCATGCCGATCGCCACGCCCATGAGAAACTCCAGGACAATGTCATTACGGTAAAACCCATCGGCCAAATCGAAGGCGGGGCCAATGACGTAACACAGCAGATACAGCAACACCGCCACCACCCATAGCCGATAGGCTTGCCCCACTAACAAGGCAGCCGCAAACAGACAGTAGAACAGCATCTCGAAATTCAGCGTCCAGCCCACGTCCAGCAAGGGATAGACGCCATAGCCCGCGGGGTTTTGCGCTGGGATAAAGAGCATTGAAAGGAGTATATGGCCGAGTTCGAGCTCAACGTCTGCAAACATCGAAGGCATGGCCGCCGCCAGCACGGCCAACAGCACGGTATAGAACCAATAGGCCGGCGCAATCCTGGCTACGCGCATCAGCATGAAACGCCAAGGTGTCAGCGCTTTATCGGCAGTTGCGAGGAAAATCACCAAGCCGCTGATGACGAAGAACACATCCACGCCAGCGCCGCCCTTTTCGACTAACAGGTCCTCCAACGCGTTGTGGACCTCGAAGTTGAAAAACAGCTGCATAACGTGGTGCCCCACCACCAGCCATGCCGCCAACGCGCGTAGCAACTGCACTGAAATCAACATCGGCATCCCCTTTCCAATCCGTAGGTAGATATCCGACTGCTTCAGCCCCCGCATGGAGAAATGACCGGATCAATAGCGGTAGTTATAGGTTCTCGTAGCGGTTCATGTCCAATACGCCCTCTTCCACCGGCGTAGTTTCGTGGATATACCGCGACAAGTCATGGAAGTACTGCCAGAACAGCGGGTGACTGCGGCGTACACCCCAGCGATCGACGATTTTCTCGAAGCTCTTGGCGTCCTTGGCTTGCTCCATTTGCGCGACAAACTCAGGCACTTGCCGGGCCGGGATATTGAACATGAAGTTCGGGTAACTGCTGAGCACGCCTGGGTAGATCGTCACTGTGTCCAGGCCCGGCTGATAGCGATACGCCTCACCCAGCAGGAACGCCACGTTACTGTGGGCACGGTTGCGCAGCAGGCTGTAGACCTCGCGCTTGCCGCTGGCGGTTTCGATGCGCAGCATGGTGGCTTCGGGCAATTGCTCGATCACCTTGAGCCCCGCCGCCGGGCGCGAGGTCAGGCGGCTCAGGGCTTGTTCGGCATCCTGCAAGGCCGGGTCGATGCCGTCGCGGGAGCAGAACGCGCCGCTGCAGCGGTTGATCGGGTCGGGGCTGGCGTTCAAATGGCCGTAGCGGGTCAGCAACTGGTTGGCGAAGTCACGCTTGGGGTCCTTCTCGCTCAGGTGCAAACCACTGGCCTTGTCATCGTCAATCGCCTCGTAGTCCAGCCACAACTTGAGCTTGCCGCTGTTCTGGTACCAGTCGTCCAGGAAGTCTTCGTGGGTATCCGCCGGCATCAAGCGCAGGAAGTTCTGCTCGGCGCCGTTACGGATCAGGTCGAAATACAGGCGGGTCTGGGCCTGGTGCGAGACGTTGCCGAACACATCAAAATTCACCGCCAACTGGTAATAGGTGCGTTCCAGCAGCGGATAGTCGAACAGCCACATCGTCTGCGGGACTTCGCCAATCAGGCCCTTGGTCACCGAGGCGCTGTCGAAATGGCGGAAAATACTCAGCAAGGCGTTGTCATTGCCCGCCCACAATGTCGACCAGCTCGGCGCCGGCAGGTCTGCGTAGTTGTCACGGCGCAAGGCTTCGTACTGGTTGCGCTTGTCGCGATACGCCAGCCACAGGCTCAGTACACTGCCGACGTCGTCATTTTGCCCAGGCATGGCCAGCAACGGCGTGGCCTGGCCGCGATAACGCGCATCGGTGATGTACAGGTCGTGGTCGGGGTCCTGGAACAGCGTCCAGAAGTTATCGCGGATCACGTCCGTGGCGATCTGCCCACGGCACACCGGCCCGCGAATGAAGGTACGCACGAAGTACTCGGCGTTATCGAGCATGAATTGGTAACGCGCTTTGGCCGGGATCGCTTCGAATGTCGCGAACGGGTTGGCACGGCTGCCAGGGCCGTAGCCTGGCAAGGCTGTGACCTGCCAGTCGCCGCCGTAGAACAGCGCCTTGATCCGCGCCATCTTCTGGGCACTGAACGGATAAGTGATGTGGGTTTTATGCACGATCACACCCTGCACCGGCCACAGGCGGTAATACACCTGGGTGCCTGGGTCGTCGTTGGGGCGACGGGTGGCGATCAGGTCAATCGGCTGGCCACTGGGCGTACGTGATCGCACCCACTGGAAGTAATGCCCCGGCTCGCCGTTCTCGAAGTAGATATGCGCCAGGAACAAATGCTCGAACAGCCAGCGCGCCACCAGGCTTTCACGGGCGCCCGGCTGGTTGAACAGGTTTTCCCACTGCTGCACTTGCAACGCTTCCCTGGCGCTCGGTGCCAGGCCTTGCTCGTCAATCGGCGCGCCGGAGGCCAGCCAGCGTTGCAGGGTCTGGTATTGCTGGTCGGTCAGGCCGGTGACGGCCAGCGGCATGCCTTCCTTGGGGTGAGCACCGGCATAGGCAGTGAACTCGCCGGGCGTCGCGCACATGTTTTCGCGGTTGAGCCCCAGCACAATGTTGTCGGGCAGCTTGGCATTGGGCGCCAACGGTGCGTTGTGCCCCAGCTCCAGCATGCGCGCCATCAACGCAGCCTGGCTGCCCTGGGCGTCCAGTACCGAATAGAAGCCCTTCTGCTGCCACGCCTGTTTGCCGAAAGCGTCATAAAACAAACGGGTGGTGGGCGTGGCTTGGCTGCGCTCGCCGTCGTACACCGGCATTTTGCTTGCGCCCCGCGCTGCGCCTTCGGCACTGCCCAGGTTGAGCTGGCAGGCGGAGTCATAGCAGGCATGGCAGGCCACGCACTTTTCAGTAAAGATCGGTTGGATGTCGCGGGTGTAGGAAATCGCCGAAGCGGGACCTTCCGCCTGAGCGCTGCTGGCTATCAAGGCCAGGACGGCGCTGACGATTAAACGAAGTGACATGTATCCGGTCCCGATTCAAGGCGTGCGGTGTTTGAAGTGGCGTGATTCTACCGGGCCATGCACCCCAGCAACATGAGCGATATTCATGCAAAACCTCTACATGCTCCAAAAGCCCGCAGGTTTGTTATGATTCACGCCCTCCGAAATGCCTGACCAGAGTAGTCCCATGTCCGACCGAAGCGTTCGTCTGCAAGCCCTTCACCACGCCCTCAAGGAACGTATCCTGATCCTGGACGGTGGCATGGGCACGATGATCCAGAGCTATAAGCTCGAGGAACAGGACTACCGTGGCAAACGCTTCGCCGATTGGCCGAGCGACGTCAAGGGCAATAACGACCTGCTGGTGCTCACCCGCCCCGACGTGATTGGCGGCATTGAAAAAGCCTACCTGGACGCCGGCGCCGACATTCTGGAAACCAACACCTTCAACGCCACGCGCATCTCCATGGCCGACTACGGCATGGAAGAACTGGCCTATGAACTGAACGTGGAAGGCGCACGCCTGGCGCGCAAAGTGGCCGACGCCAAGACCCACGAAAACCCGGCCAAGCCGCGCTTCGTGGCCGGCGTGCTGGGCCCGACCAGCCGCACCTGCTCGCTGTCGCCAGACGTGAACAACCCCGGCTACCGCAACGTGACCTTCGATGAACTGGTGGAAAACTACACCGAAGCGACCCAGGGCCTGATCGAAGGCGGCGCCGACCTGATCCTGATCGAAACCATCTTCGACACCCTCAACGCCAAGGCCGCGATCTTCGCCGTGCAAGGCGTGTTCGAAACACTGGGTATCGAGCTGCCGATCATGATTTCCGGCACCATCACCGACGCCTCCGGCCGTACCCTGTCGGGCCAGACCACCGAAGCGTTCTGGAACTCCGTGGCCCACGCCAAGCCGATCTCGGTGGGATTGAACTGCGCCCTGGGCGCCAGCGAACTGCGCCCCTACCTGGAAGAGTTGTCGAACAAGGCCAACACCCATGTGTCGGCGCACCCGAACGCTGGCCTGCCCAACGAATTCGGCGAGTACGATGAACTGCCGTCAGAAACCGCCAAGGTCATCGAAGAGTTCGCCCAAAGCGGCTTTCTGAACATCGTCGGCGGTTGCTGCGGCACCACGCCTGGGCATATCGAAGCCATCGCCAAGGCCGTGGCCGGGTATGCACCGCGCCCGATCCCGGACATTCCCAAGGCCTGCCGCCTGTCGGGCTTGGAGCCGTTTACCATCGACCGCAGTTCGTTGTTCGTCAACGTCGGCGAGCGCACCAACATTACCGGCTCGGCCAAGTTCGCAAGGCTGATCCGTGAAGACAACTACACCGAAGCCCTGGAAGTTGCCCTGCAGCAGGTGGAAGCCGGCGCCCAGGTGATCGACATCAACATGGACGAAGGCATGTTGGATTCGAAGAAGGCCATGGTGACCTTCCTTAATCTGATCGCCGGCGAGCCAGACATCTCCCGCGTGCCGATCATGATCGACTCCTCCAAGTGGGAAGTGATCGAAGCCGGCCTCAAGTGCATCCAGGGCAAGGGCATCGTCAACTCCATCAGCATGAAGGAAGGCGTGGAGCAGTTCATCCACCACGCCAAGCTGTGCAAGCGCTACGGCGCGGCGGTGGTGGTGATGGCCTTCGACGAAGCCGGCCAGGCCGACACCGAGGCGCGCAAGAAAGAAATCTGCAAACGCTCCTACGACATTCTGGTCAATGAAGTCGGCTTCCCACCGGAAGACATCATCTTCGACCCGAACATCTTCGCGGTCGCCACCGGTATCGAAGAGCACAACAACTACGCCGTCGACTTCATCAACGCCTGTGCCTATATCCGTGACGAGCTGCCGTATGCGCTGACCTCCGGTGGCGTGTCCAACGTATCGTTCTCGTTCCGTGGCAACAACCCGGTGCGCGAGGCAATCCACTCGGTGTTCCTGCTGCATGCGATCCGCGCGGGCCTGACCATGGGCATCGTCAACGCCGGCCAACTGGAGATCTACGACCAGATCCCGGCCGAGCTGCGTGACGCCGTCGAAGACGTGGTGCTCAACCGCACGCCGGACGGCACCGACGCCCTGCTGGCGATTGCCGACAAATACAAGGGCGACGGCAGCGTCAAGGAAGCCGAGACCGAGGAATGGCGTGGCTGGGAGGTCAACAAGCGCCTGGAACATGCGCTGGTCAAGGGCATCACCACGCACATTGTCGAAGACACCGAGGAATCGCGCCTGTCGTTTGCGCGCCCGATCGAAGTGATCGAAGGCCCGCTGATGTCGGGCATGAACATCGTCGGCGACCTGTTTGGCGCCGGTAAAATGTTCCTGCCCCAGGTGGTGAAATCCGCCCGCGTGATGAAGCAGGCGGTGGCGCACTTGATCCCGTTCATCGAGCTGGAAAAAGGCGACAAGCCAGAAGCCAAGGGCAAGATCCTCATGGCCACGGTCAAGGGCGACGTGCATGACATCGGCAAGAACATCGTTGGCGTGGTGCTCGGTTGCAACGGCTATGACATCGTCGACCTGGGCGTGATGGTGCCGGCGGAGAAGATCCTGCAGGTGGCCAAGGAGCAGAAATGCGACATCATTGGCCTGTCCGGCCTGATCACGCCGTCCTTGGACGAAATGGTGCACGTGGCCCGCGAGATGCAGCGCCAGGACTTCCACCTGCCGCTGATGATCGGTGGCGCCACCACCTCCAAGGCGCACACGGCGGTGAAGATCGAGCCCAAGTACAGCAATGACGCGGTGATCTACGTCACCGACGCCTCCCGCGCTGTGGGTGTGGCCACGCAGTTGCTGTCCAAGGAGCTGAAGGCCAGTTTCGTCGAGAAAACCCGCCTGGAATACATCGACGTGCGTGAGCGCACCTCCAACCGCAGCGCGCGTACCGAGCGCTTGAGCTACGCCGCCGCCATTGCCAAGAAGCCACAGTTCGACTGGAGCGGCTACACGCCGGTGGTGCCGACCTTTACCGGCGCCAAGGTGCTGGACAATATCGACCTCAACGTGCTGGCCGAGTACATCGACTGGACACCGTTCTTTATCTCCTGGGACCTGGCCGGCAAATTCCCGCGCATCCTCACCGACGAAGTGGTGGGTGAAGCCGCCACCGCGCTGTACGAAGACGCCCGGGCCATGCTCAAGAAGCTGATCGACGAAAAACTCATCAGCGCTCGCGCCGTGTTCGGTTTCTGGCCGACCAACCAGGTGCAGGACGATGACCTGGAAGTCTACGGCGACGATGGCCAGCCGATTGCCCGGTTGCATCACCTGCGCCAGCAGATCATCAAGACCGACGGCAAGCCGAACTTCTCCCTGGCTGACTTCGTCGCGCCTAAAGACAGCGGCGTGACCGACTACATCGGTGGCTTTATCACCACCGCCGGCATCGGCGCCGAAGAAGTCGCCAAGGCCTACCAGGACGCGGGCGACGACTACAACTCGATCATGGTCAAGGCCCTGGCCGACCGCCTGGCCGAAGCCTGCGCCGAATGGCTGCACCAGCAGGTGCGTAAAGAGCATTGGGGTTACGCCAAGGACGAGCAACTGGACAACGAGGCGCTGATCAAAGAGCAATACAGCGGCATCCGCCCTGCCCCCGGCTACCCGGCGTGCCCGGACCACACCGAGAAGGCCCAGCTGTTCCAGTTGCTCGACCCCGAGGCCCGCGAAATGCAGGCCGGGCGCAGCGGAGTGTTCCTTACCGAGCACTACGCGATGTTCCCGGCGGCGGCGGTCAGTGGCTGGTACTTCGCCCACCCCCAGGCGCAATACTTCGCCGTGGGCAAGGTCGACAAGGACCAGGTCACCAGCTACACCGCACGCAAAGGCCAGGACCTGGCCGTGACCGAGCGCTGGCTGGCGCCGAACCTGGGTTACGACAACTGACAGAGCGAGGCCGAACTCGGTCAAAATGTGTGCGGGCTTGCTCGCGAAAGCAGAGTGTCAGTCACTGATAAGTTGACTGAAGCACCGCATTCGCGAGCAAGCCCGCTCCCACATTAGTCCTCAGCGAATGCTGGCCAGGCGTTGTATCTCCATGCGCGACAACTGCATCAACTTCAGGTTACGCGCGGTCGCCCGCTCCACCTCCAGCTGATTCAGCGCTTCTTCGTAGCGGCGCAGGCTCTGGGCATCGGCGCGCTCAGCGTGCTCGTCCTCCAGTGCTTCGTACTTCTGCGCAAGCTCCTTGTTCAGCGCATCGAACTGTTCGGGGTAGCGCTCTTGCAGGTACCGAGCCCAATGATCCTGAGCAACCAGGTACTCGATGAACTCATCGGAGCCTTCCTGGGCGAGGATGCTGGCCTGGATCTGCGCGCGCCGCGTGCCCTCGATCGGACGGCCATAGGCCATGTACTCCGGTTGCCCCGGCAGTTCCAAACCGTCGGGCCAGCCACGGGTCAAGCCGATGCGATACCTCAAGCGCTCCTCGGCCCGGTCCAGGCCTGTGGCCGACGCTTCGGCCAGTTGATCGACCCGGTCGAGCCGGAACAACTGCCGCGATAAATCCAGCAGCGCTCGCCCTCGAAGATCAGGCCTTTGCAGCGGGATGCCGTGCAGGGCTCGGTACTCGAATACCCGCACCTCCATCTGACTGAAGGTGAGGATACGCCCGTCAATACAGGTGCCATGGGTTTCAGCCTCGACGAACAACAGGCTGCGCAACTCGGCGTTTGTGGTGGCGGCCTCGATCACATCCCACACGCGCTGCGTCAGGCTGGCGCGGTTGAAGTTGAACTCCGAAGTCAGGCGCAGGCTCGATATCAACCAGAAAAACCGGTCATGGTCAGGGGCTTGCGCCAGCAGCACCCACAGCGCCGTGCGCTGTGTTATCTGCCCAGGGTTGGAACCTTCCAGCCAGGGCTCCAGCGACGCGTTGGCCACCGTGCGCTGCAGCTCGGGCACCGCCTCCACTGGCTCGACGGCAGCGCCCGGATCGCCACCGGATTCGCCGTCCGAGTCATCGGAATCGGGGTCGGAACCGGAGTCCGAATCGCTGTCGGAACCGGCGTCGAAGTGTTGATGCCAGGCATCAAGCTCTACGCGGTGAAACCCCATCAAATTGGTCAGTTGGTGCATTTTGGCGTACTGGTACAGTTCCTCCCGGGTAGCAAGCGTCAAGGTGTGGTTGCCCGACAAGTCGGTACCCGCCACCAACGCATCATGGGCGCCACTGAGCAGGCCGGGCGGTAAGCTGGTTAACACATTGCCGCTCAGGTCCAAGCGGGTCAGGTGCGGGGCGGCCAACACCCCTTCAGGCCATGTCGACAGGCTGTTGTAGCTCAGGTCCAGCGTCTCAAGGCCACTGAACGCGCTGGCATCGAACGCCTCCAGGTCGTTGTGGCTCATGTCCAGCCAGCGCAAGCGCTCGGCGCCCGCCTGGGTGGGCAGAACGGGTGCCTCTGTGAACAGGTTGGTGGCCAGTTCCAGCCGTTCAAGTTGCGTCATGCCTGCAACCGCATCAGGCAGTGCTGACAGTTGGTTACCGCTGAGTATCAGGCGGTTTGCCCGCGTGAAGGCGCCCAGAAATTCGTTACTGCCTTGGGCCGTCAGCCTTACGCCGGTTAAATCGAGCGTGCGGATATGGTCAAAGGCCAGGTTCAGCGCGGGCAGATCGCCGGTCCTCAGCGCCCTCAGGCTCAATGTGTCCCCCACCTCCCCGGTGCGTCCCGCCGTCACGCCTTGCTGCCAGGAAAAGCGGATAGACTCTGCCGCTCGCGTACGGGTGAACGCGACGGTGTCGCCATCGGCAATCCGTATTTCCCGACTGAATACCCAGCCATTCAAGGTTCGCGTGAGTGCCTCAAAGGTCCGCTGCCATTGACTGAGCAGCGTATCGAGTTGCGCGTCACTCATGCCGGATTGGCGCAACTGCTCGATCCTTGCTGCTCCTTGCTCATCGTTCAACATGGCATTCACTCGGCGCAAGCGCACGACGAAGCTGAGGGGGTACCCAGGGTCTTCAGGTAGCTCCCGCCAAGGCAATAAATACCGGGACAACGACGCAGCCGTCTCCGGGGGCGGAAATGGCCAGGGCTCTTGAGCCAGGGCAAAACGGCTCAATGCGCCTTCTGGCAGCCCCCTCTGCCGCTCGATGCGGTTACGCGCCGCCGTCAATGCTGCCTCACCTTGCGTGCTCAGCGGGTTACCCGCCAGTTCAGTACGCAACAGCATATCCGCGTGGCTCAGGGCTCCTGGGGCCACACTCGTCAACGCGTTGTCACGTATGTCCAGGCAGGCTAACTGCGTAAGGTTTTCGGCACCGGTCGGCCATGCCTGCAACAGCGTTTCGCGCAGATTCAAGGCGGTCAGATTCGTCATCGCGCTGACATTCAAACGCCCCAGCCGGTTGTACTGCAGGTTCAACACCTGCAGATTCTTCATCCCATCAAATTGAGCCTGCACCGCTGGGGTCACCACGATATGGTTATCGGACAGGTTCAGGTGGGTAAGGGAAGGCAGCACGTCGGCGGCGACAGGCACGTCGCTGAGGTGGCTGTAGCGCAATTCCAGTTGCTCTACCCCGCCAAACGCGTGGACAAAGCCTTTGAGCTGGTCGGCGGGCACATCCTCGAGCCAGCTCAGCTTGAGCGTTTTCACATGGGAAAACGTACCGGCTGGCAACACCGGCAACTCGTTAATTTTATCGCTGCTCAACTCGGCAGCGGTAGGCAGGTCAAAGGCCGGCAGTTCGAACACCGAACCGTCAAACGTATCCACCTGCCCGCTGAGCTCATCGTCGAGCTTGACCCCGTAGCGCTTACGCACGGCCCAGCTCCAGCTTTTCTCAAGCGCCGTCAGGATGCGCGCGTTATACCCCGCCTCCCAGTGCGCTACGCGAAACTTGTGCCTGATGCCCAGCAACGTGGACGGCTGATAAAACTGTTTGAAGATACCCAGGTGTTCTTCGCGCAGCGCCTGGAGCGCATTCATGCGTGTTTGCGGGGTCTTCCAGGTGCTCATGAGCGCGTTGGTCACTCGCTCGGCGACCGTCTTTTCGCCCATCAGCAACGTCAGTTCTCCCTGGGCGAAACCTCTGACCATTTCATCCAGATTCACCAGGTGCGGACCCGAGGTGCCGGCGTAATTCTTGACGTGTTCGTAGGCCGGCTTGAATGCTTCATAGCTCAATTGCGACCAGTCCAGCGACAGCCCGCGCCACAGCCGCTCATACCCGGTGTAAAGGCTGTCCGGGAGTTTGAGCACTTTGGTTTGCGCCAGGTCCAGGCGCTCCAGCAGTGCCAGTTGCTGGACATAGGCCGGCCAGTGCAACGTCACATTGGGCGCAACGACTTTCAACGTTTTGAGCTGGTTCAGCGGTGTAAGGTCCAGGCTGTCGAGGCGTGCGCTCTGATAGCCAAAGTAGCCGATCTCCAAGCGCTCAAGGCCGGTCAATGTTGCCAGCCTGGCGGGAAACTGCTCCGCCAGCTCCGACGCCCTGAAGGTCAGCTTCAAGTGCTTGAGGCCTTCCAGGCGCACCAGCGAGAACGGCACGTTGGTCAACAACGGACGTGGCACGCGCTCAGCGCGCAAGCCTTGGGTGGCTTCGATGGACAGGCTTTCAAGCTTGGGAAAATAGCGCAAGAACTCGTCGATATTGCCGTCATGCAAGGCGGCACCACTGACGTTCAACTCGCGCACATGGGAAAAGTTCGCGGTCAGGGGCGGTAGCGGCGTATCCAGGTTCAGCGACAAGACCTCGGCACCGGCCACTTTGCCGGCCAGCACGGCCTGGCGCCAACTGCGCTTGAGGGCCTGGGCGGCCAACAGGTGGTAATGGCGCTCGGCGGGCGCTGCGCGACTGATCCAGTCATCCAGTGTTGCCTGCATCTGGCGGTTTTCTTCAAACAACGCCCTGAGTCGGTCCGCAATCGCCCGGACGTCGTTGCCCGCCTGCCGCAGCTCAAGAATAAAGTCATCGACTTGGGCGTCGGTCAAATCCGGGTAGATCCTGCGTACTTCGCGGATAACCGCTTGACGATGGTCCGGCGCGCGCCCACTGGCGTAATAGCCCTTAAGTACGCCGTTGATGCGCACAGGGGGTTTGAACCAGCGGGTCTTGGGTTCCAGCCACTCTACGGCTTGCATGCGATAGGCATCGGCCTGTTCGATGATTTTTGCCTGCAGCGCAGCGTGCTGGCTCACCTGCGGCACGCCCAGACTCTGGCGCGCATCATCAGGCAAGGCATGCATCAGCGAGGCGAAAAAATTATCGCCATGGCTGGGCAGGCTATTGAGGGCTTCACCGCGCTCATCGAAGGCTTGGTAGGCAGGCCCCTGTTTGACCAGGTACTTTTTCTCGCTCGCAGTCTCAGGCCCGATGCTGTCTAGCAACGCACCGTCGACACGGCCATCACGCACTTGCAGGCGTAGCGTCGACGGCCAGCCCGGCAATGTCTGCAGGGTATGCAGCGCCAGCCGGCGCGTGTCCGCCGTGGCAATGGCTTCGCGGCGCAAGCCGGCATAGGCACGTACCAGGCGACCTTGACGGGCGTACCAGCGCGCCTCCTCCAACATGTTCAAGGGCACACGCGTTGCGCTGTCGAACGCTGCCAGCTCATCTGCCTGGGCGTGTTCGAGCACGGCGTGCGCCGCCGATTCACTGAGCCCGGGGCAATTACGCTGCAGCCGGCGCACACGTGGGTCTACTGCTTCGGTGCCGGTGTAGATACTGTCAAAAATCGCCGGTTTGCGCTGGCGAGCATAGTCGGCCAGTTGCTTGCTGAATTCCAGCGTGCGCGCCTCGCTCACCCGCGCCGCCTCGGCGCCGAGCAGCTTCACGCGCTCGGACTCATCCAGAGCCTGCAGGATACGCTCGGGCAGTTCGCCGCCCAGGATATGCTCACGGCTGACCTTGATGGTCGCGCCAATGCGCGAACGCCCGGCGCCATATTTGACCGATTTGGCCGTCAACGCCGGGCCGTCGATGACTTCCAGCGCGCGACCCTGGGGCCACCTGGGCATTTCCACAATCAAGGGCAGTGCATACAGGTACAGCTCATCAATGGGTTTGCTGCCCTCCAGTTGCTCGATCACGTCAGCGGCGGCGGTATCCGCCTTGAACAAGCGCATCGCTTCCAACAGCTCGGGCGGCGCGACCGTGCGCTCAACGTGCACTTTGCGCAGGGTGTTGTCGCTGACACCGCTGATATCCGCCAGCTTGAGCAATGCCTCGTCAGTGAAGCCTTCGGTGGCATGCCCGATACGCCGTAACAGCGTGAGGCGGTCCCATTCCAGCGGGCGCTCCAACGTGTGTTGCCAGGCCCCGTGGCCGTTATGCTCAAGGATCGGCTGGTAAGCCTGGGGATCGCTGGGGTGCTTGATCCGCCATTTGCGCAGCGACGTGTCGTACGTCTGCTCGTAAGCCTGGGCGCCGAGGCGGACATAGGTCTTGCCGTCTTTCACATACTGGCCCAGGGCATTGGAACTCAGCGTGTTCTCCAGCACCACCGGGCTGGCATAACGGTCCAGGCTGGCTCGCCACAGCCGGGTGCGACCATCGGGCAGCGTCACCTCATTAAGCGTTTCGATCACAGGCTCCGCCTTGGCTGCCCGCCAACTGACCGCAGCGCCCACGCCGGCCATGATCGCAATCTGCGCGAGGTTTTCGGCGACGTCCACCAAGTGCGCTTTGGCCGCTTGCAAGTCCCCTTCGCCCCACTCTACCGCGCCTTCCAGCGTCTCATAGAGCAACTGCCCAGCCATCACCCCCATCATCACCTCGCCGAGTACCGGCACGAACATCGAGGCGATGTTCAGCCCAAGCATGCCGATCTCAAGCAGGTGTGCGAGCTTGGCGTCACGCGCCTTGGCATCCACCTCAGCGGTGGGTACCGCGTGGGCGCGGGCGTCGGCGATCAACTGTTCACGGTGTTGCTCGTAGAAATACTTCCAGGGGTCGATGTTCGCCGCCCAGATGCCCTTGCCGGCTCGGGTGCGGGTAGACGGCGCCAGATAGGGGTCGTTGTTGGGTTCCAGTTTGGCAGGCGCTTGGGGTGGCAACTCCTTGATGCCCGTGATGAACTGCGGCGTGGTGAAGTCCAGGAGTTTCTTCCATGGCGAGCGCCAGATGTCCGTCGGGGAGTCGGCGGCCTTCTGGGTGAACTGGCTGAAGTAGTAAGCCCGCTTTGCATAGGGCACGAACCGGCTGAAAAATGCCTGGTACGGCGTCGGCGCAGGGTCGGCGCGCTTGTCGGCATCGCGCTCGGTAAACAGGCGCTTGAACTCTTTTTCCATTTGCGCCCAGGTATAGCGCTTGAGCGGATGCACCGGGTCCTGGGGGATGTAGATGATCAGCTCATTGGGGTAGGTGTATTTCTTGCAGATCAAGAACACCATGCAGCCGGTCATCCTGAGCTTCATCAGGCCCAGGGTCCTGAACCACACTTGCTTGTCGCCCATCCACGGGTGAATTTCACCCTCGATCACCGAGAGAATCATGCGCTGGTCGGCGGGCTGGATGTCTCCAGTCAACACGGCCTGCTCGGCGGCGGCCTTCAATGCAGCCTTCTGGCTGGCAATGAAGTGCTCGCGCAGGGTGACGTGTGCAGCGCCCTCCTCAGGGTAAAAAAACGACTGCAGATACGCTTGGTATTTGGCGCCGATGTCCAGGCTGCGGCACAGGCTGAGGAACTGGCTGACCTTGAGGTTGAGCGTCACCGAATGGTAGGTGCCGGGGGTGCTGGTCGCCTCCATGAACCCCGAGGTCTTGTGGTACGCCCCTTCCTTGCACTCATAAGCTTCGAAGTTATGCAGGGCCGCCTCCAGCATCGACAGCTTCAGGAACTGGAAGTCCGACACCTCGACTTCGAGAATTCCCACCGCCAGCGGCCGGCGCAGGCACAACAAGGTTTTATCGACGTCCACCTCCACCTGGTATTGGTCTTTCAACGCCTTGAGCAACAAGGGCCTGGCGAAGGCGTCGATGTCCTGGAAGCTGGCCATGGTTTTGTCCAGCTGGGTCTGTGCGGTAAAGCTCGCCAGGAAGCTGGCCGCCAATGCCTTGCGTTGCTCGGGCGAGGCTTTTTCGAGCCAGGCAGGCTGCGGCGTGGCGGCGTCCTTGAGCGCTTGCTTGCGCGCAGGTATGGCCTCGATCAGCCAGGAGGGGCTGGCGCGTTCGAGGAAGTCGCCGTGCAAGCTCTGCGTCGCGGCAGGCGAGGAAGGTTGGGTTACATCAGCCATCGGGTCACTCCTTTGATATGGAGTGCCAGAACACCATGCTGGGTGCCGCGCCAAGCGGTGCATATATGGCGCCCGGCGGCTCAAGCGCCGTCGGCGGTATCCCTATACCGTCTGTGCGGTGACGAAATTGGATTTGCTATGGCTGGCCCGCAGAACGGTGCCAACCACCCTCGAATTCAAACAGACAATGGATTTCGTCATGCCCAACCCCGCCCCGCCCCCTCCAATTGTTTTTGAGCAACTGCCTGCCCAGGCGGTCCACACCCGTTTCGCATCGCGTCCAGCCTTGTACTCGGTGGTATTCAACGCCCTGCGCAGGGGGATTCTGGAGCACTATCCAACGCTGCAACTGGACCTGCGCTCGGTCAAGCTCGCCACCCCCCATGCCGAGGGGCACTACACCTACCCCTCGTTGATGGAGTTTGCGATCGCGCATGTGCTGAAACCACAGTTGATGGACCTGCATCCGCAGCGCGAGCTGCCGTACTACCTGACCCAGCAGCCCCCCAAGATACTCAAGCCACGGGCGCCGGCCCTCATCGACATGCAGGTCATCGCGCGCCTCCTCGATGAGCTGCCCGAGTCGCTGTACCTGCACTGGCAGCACGACCTGGCGGACTACTGGAGCAGCGTCGACAGCCATGGCCGCAGTCGCTGGCAATGGCTGAGCGACTTTCTCCACGGTCAGATGACCGCCACCGCCGCACGCTCATCACATCTGGACGAAACCCAGCGCGACATGCTGGCGGTCGTCGCTGCCTGGCCGGTGTTGGCAGAGCGCCTGCCGCGCTCCACGCCCGCCACCTATGTGTACTTCATCGAAAACACCTTCAACCGCGCCGGCCAAGAAGCGCTTCTGCTGACACCCGACCTGCTGTTGGTGCGTGATAAGCAGGTGCTGCTGTACAGCCTGGCCGGGCACATCGAGACCTTCGATTGCATCGATGCGTTCAGCCAATCCTGGGCGACGCGGATGCAAGCGCGCTTTACGTTCGACAGCATGACCTGGCGACGCAACGAACCGAACGGCAATGTATTCGACCAACAAGCGGGCCTGATCCTCAACCAGCAGCTGCAAGACCTCGCAACGCTGACGTTCCAGGGGCAAGACGAAATAACCCTGGGCCGGCGCCTGGAAACCCTCACCGACCCGGCGATTTTCTTTACCCCCGTGCCCGTCCCCCCCGCTCCATTTCTTCACCAGCTGAGCGCCCAATTGCCGGGTTGGCTCAGCCAGGCCGACAACGCTGACCGTTTTGCCTACCATCGCCACCTGCAGGACATGGCACTGGTGCTGCAACAGAGCGAGGGGCAATCCTTCAACCAGGGCATCGAAGACTTGCACAGCTTCAGCCGCGCCGCCTTGCGCAAACAGATGCAAGCTGATCATGGCGACTACGACCCCGACGACGTGATGCTGGACTTCACGATCGGTGCCGGCTACCCAGGCGGCGCCGGTATTGTCGAGCATGTGCGCCTGTCACTGACCGAGCTGGCGGTAAAGAACCTGGCCGGCAAGCCCAGCGGCACGCTGGAACTACTGGCCAAGGGCGCCCAGGCCTTGCCGTCCTGGCTGACAGAGGACTATGTGCTGGGGGCCTCGGGATTGATCCAGCGCGTGGATATCGGCACGGCCTATCCGCAGAACATCAAGGACACGCTGTTGTCCGACACCGCCGATGCGCGCCGGCGAGAAGCGCTGTTTACCCGCGCGCTGAAGGTCAGGTTGCCGATGCAGGCGCTCGAACTCAAGATCCGTCGACAGCACGGCGTCAGCATCGCGGGTTATCGCTACGTAAAGGCGTTGATGGGTGAAAGCCCGTTGGAACGTTTCGTTGACGGCCAGGAGATCGTCCTGCGCCCTCTGGCTCTGTGCCGCAAGCCCGGGGCCTCACCCGATGAAGTCAGCAATGCGTTTATCATCGAACCGCGCGATGCCAACATTGGCCCGCACCTGCTGTACCAACCGCTGTACGCCGATGCGCTGCATGAGTACCCGACCCGCCAGGCGCTGCTGGATGCCCTCGCCAGCCCCGGCGCCTTGCAAGACAGCGTATTGACCTGGCTGAGCGACAAGGCGCGTCCGATCTACGATCACGGCGGTATCCGCGAACCCCACCTGATTCGCTTCCTGCCTGGCGACGAGCTCAGCGTGCTTGAAAAACCCGAGCCCGCTACCCTGGCGGTCGATGAGGGCGCGGGTGAATGGCTGCAATCGCAGGTCAACGGGCAACTGCTCAACCACCTGTTCGGCAGCACGGCGCGAGCGCTGGTGGACTTGGCGGACCGCGAGTCAGTGTCCAACAGTGAAAGCCGCTGGGCCCTTGTGATGGAAGGCGCCTGGTTGCTGTTCAATAGCCTGCTACTGCCGCTGGTGCGAGGGCCGGCGATGCTGGCGGGTTGGTTGATGGTACTGGTCGGTAGCCTGGCGCAGGACCTGGCGGGCCTGGACAGCGATGACCCAACCACCCGTGAGGTGGCATTGATCGATCTACTGCTCAACACCGCGATGGTGCTGTTGCACGCTGCCTCGCCCTCGGCGCGGCCATTGGCAGAACCTGGCGCACAAGACCACGCCCTGCATCTGCAAGCCTGGCGCCGCCCGGTCGGCCTGCCACGCGTTCAGAGCACCGCGGTGGTGCGTCATGGCCCGGTCGCGCTCCCCGGCGAGCCACCGGCCAGCGGCCATACCGCCCTGGACTTCAGTCGTTCGCTCGCCAGCCCCATGGCCAGCGCAACGTTACTCAAGGCGCTGGTCGAGGTGCATGTGCCCTGGCCCGCCATCTTACCCGCTGCGCAGCCAAGCGGTGCGTTGAAAGGGCTTTACCGCATCGACGGAGCCTGGCACGCCAGCGTCGGCGGGATGTTGTTTCAGGTGAGTGTGGTACCGGGGTTTGGCGAGGTTTACCTGGTCCATCCGCAGCACCCACAGCGTCCGGGCTTCAGGTTGGTCAGCGATGGCCAGGGGCATTGGCGGCTGGACCGACGAGCCAGGTTGAAGGGAGGGATGCCCAGAGAAAGTCTCAATAAATGGCTGTCTGCACGTGAGCAACGAATACAGTCGTTAACGCAAGAATTCGCCGCGCTCCTCGTGGAAATGAACGCGTCAGTGACCGTTACCACCGGGTTTGAATCGGCCTTGAATACCGCCCGCGCCAATCTGGTCGACCAGGCAAAGCGCCTGAGGGATGACTGGCTACTGCTCGGCACCTCAACCGGCATCCCGCAACTGCACCTCAGGGTGACCCAACGGCATGCGGCCAGGCGCGTCAGTACGGCGCACGCCAGGGCCCAATGGGAAACGGCACTCGATAACTACCAGCAAAACGGCCGGGCATTGATCCCCTTGATGCAGCGAATCGAAGCCAAGGCCGATGAACTGATGCAAACCGATCGCACCAACCCCGCACACAAACCCGCACGAGATAAAGCCACAAGAATCATCTATAGCTACTGGAGTTCGGTCTTTGAATGCCTGGCGCAAAAAATGGCCGACACCCTGGCAAGCGACACCGGCGAAAACGCCAGCGAACTCGGTGAGCGCGCCAATCGTGAACTTGCTGAAAACATCACCCATGCCTACGACGAGTACATTGACACTAAAAAGCAGCAAGTAGAGGCGCTCAATCAAATGATTGAACCGGCTGAACACATCGAAACCCTTCTCAAGCAGGCTGATCCTGGGCAGCGCCGGCTGTTGCTGGAGCATAATCCTTCCGATCAACACATCTCTTCAGTGGCCATCAAGCAACATGTCATGCTGGTGTTCACCGATCTGGTGTTCAATCGCACCCATCGCCCTGTGAGGGTGATGGAGTTTCCTTTCATCCGTGTACTGACTGACGCCCAAATCGCCAGCCTCGTGCTTGCACATACCGAGATGCGCACTACCGCGGGCTATTCGACGGCGGAACAAATCGCTGTGCTCAAAGGCGTCCTTGAGCACTATGAGCAGCTGGAGAACGCGGTCACCTCGTTGCACGACATGCGCTCCGGCTTTGTAAGGGAGGCTTACCGTGTTTCGTACCTGGCACATCTGGACGAGGCACGTTCGAGCCTGGAGGCGCAACTGGCCAACTTGATCCTGGCGCAAGAAAAAATTGCCCCGCAGCCTGCGCTCGATAAAGCCAAACGCCAAAAAGCCGCAACCCGACGGGTTATCAAAACCGCAGACAAGAAAAGCCTGGTGGGTGACGTGCGTGCGCACCAGCCCGATGAACCGGGCAATTATGTCGATATCACGGACCCGCTCACCAACACAATCATTGCCTCTTATCACGAACATGCCAGCGAAGGCGTGTGGAAAATCGTCGAGCCCGCCAGCGTGCCGACTAAAACGCCCGCGCCTGTGGTTCGATCCTTGAAGAGAATTAGAGCAGACGCACAAGCCATCAAAGACGAGCGGCAAGGTATTGATGAACGTATTCGCTACCAGCAACGAAAACTGCGCGACCCTGAGCAGCGGGAGGTCGTGAACCCCTATGATTGGGACGTGATGCTGAGTCAGCATGCGGCAAAATTCAAAGCGCTTGCCGAGGAGCTCAAAAACGCGACTGACGAAAGCGCCATTGCCCTGCGCAAAAGTTACGATGACCAGGCAATAGCGGCCACTGAACAGGCTCGTCAACGCTGCGCAGAAGGCTACCTGTTACAGCGCCCCAAAGCCGCCAAAATCGACTATCTGTGGACCCACGGTTTTGTCGACATCAACCTGGTCAAAAAACGTGTGCCATTGAAGGCCGGTGACTACCTGACCGAATATGCCATACGTGACAAACGTAAAATCAAGGCCGGAATGAGGCAGGAAGACGCGGACCTGTGGTACGCGCATTTTCACTACTCCTCCGTCGAACAGCCCGCTTCAAAGCCTGATTTCGGGCACTTGAAGACCCCAGTGGAACGTCTATTCACGCGCAAGGAACTGATAGAGCAAGCCAGAGCCAATAACCGCTCTGTGATCAATCTGGAGAAAGCGTTGGTAGAGGCGCCGCTGGATCAGAAACTGTTCCTTGGCCTGGAAGTGTGAACGGTGCGAGGCACGTTCCGATAGGGTTGAACTATTCTCTGTAGGATGACCCGGCTCGCGAGGCAAGCATGGACGACCCAATCGACAATAAACCGCCGACCTTCTGGCAAATGCTGCACAGCGTCATGGCCGCAGCCTTTGGCGTGCAGAGCGGCAAGAACCGTGCGCGTGACTTCACCCACGGCAAGCCCAGCCACTTTGTGCTGCTGGGCATCCTGTTCACGGCGGTGTTTGCCTTGACCCTGTTTGGCATCGTCAAGCTGGTGCTGCACTTGGCCGGGGTTTAACGCAACAGCAGTTGCAGGCTGAACGGGTAACGATAGGACGCAGGCTTGCCCACCGCTGATAATGCGCGGAAATTCACTGATGGCAGGGGGCCCGATAGCCGGCGTGCCTGGGCGGCGTCGATCAACTGAAACAACGCTTGCTGGCGGTTGCGACCGCCACGGGCGCCGATATCGACCCCCTTGGCCTCATCATGAATCAACACCATGGCCCAACCGCCCAGGGTGAAATGCCCCGCCACCAGGGTACTCAGGCGCCCATCAAGGCGTGCTGCGAGGATCTGCGGTGAGCTGTTGGCGGCACTGAACAACACGTCTTTGCCAGGTACGCGGCCACTGTCTTGCAGGGCCTGCATGGCACCCAGCGCCATTTCATCATTGGCCGACCACACCAGTGCGGTTTGCGGGTAGCGCTTGAACAGTTGGCTGGCCTGCTCGAATGCGCGTTGGCGGCTCCACTCACCGTAGACCAACTGGCGCAGGCGCACTTCGGGGTGCTCGGCCAGGGCACGCTGCATGCCCTGTACGCGCAACTGCGCGACCGGCGTGGTCTTGGCGCCGGAAAACGCCAGCAGGTCAAGTGTGGTGCCCGCAGCGACCGGGCCGTGCTGGCGCAACAAGTCGGTGAGCATCAGGTAGCCCGCCTGCTCGTCGTCGGCAACCATCGTGCCGATCAAGCCGGTGTTGTTGTAGGCGTCCAGTAGCTGCACCTGGTTGGGCGTCAGCGCGTTGCTGACGATCAGTAACTTCACTCCGCTGCCCTGGGCCATGCGCATGATCTGCGGGGCGACGTACTGCTCATTGACCAGCACCAGGTAATCGGGCCGTTCAGTGCCCAGCAGTGCCTCCCGCGCATGGGCCAGGGTGGTTTGGTTGTCGCGCTCGGAATAGCGCACGCGCAAATCCAGGCCGAGGTCCTTGGCACCGGCCTGCATGAATTGCGCGTAACTGACCCAAAAGGTTTCCGAAGACAGGCCAGGGTTGAGAAACACCACCGACGCAGCCTGGGCGATTGCCCCGTACGCCGACCCCAGCAACCACACACACGCCATCAGAACCTTCAACATGGTTGCCTGAACCTTGAATATTGATCGCCATGATAGTGGCAATTAGATATTCAATCGAGGCTCAATCCACGTGCTGCTTTTACTGGTGGCTGACCCAGAACACCGCGGTTCCAACCACCAGGATAATCAGGAACAAGATTGCCCAGGCGTCCACGGTACTGTCGGGTTTGCGGGCTTTGGTGGAATTACTCATCGCATCGCCTCTTGTCGGTTTTATAGGTGACTGCACTCAGACTCGATCACAGTAAAGACCACACTTGTCCCTATGACAAATGTGGGTATGACGATAACGGTTCTCATTAGTCAGTTTGGTTATTTACATATACCCAAACATCACTTTTGCGCATATACGCAAACTGTTATCGTGCGCCGGCTCCGTTGGGAGTGCGCGGCCGTGCGCGCAGATTTGCCGAGAACAGGACCTATATGTACGTATACGACGAATACGATCAGCGCATCATCGAGGACCGCGTCAAGCAGTTCCGTGATCAGACCCGACGCTACTTAGCAGGTGAACTGAGCGAAGAAGAGTTCCGCCCTCTGCGCCTGCAAAATGGCCTTTATGTGCAGCGCTTTGCGCCGATGCTGCGGGTGGCCGTGCCCTATGGCCAACTGACGTCGCGCCAGACGCGCATGATGGCCAAGATTGCCCGCGACTTCGACAAAGGCTATGCCCACATCAGCACCCGCCAGAACGTGCAGTTCAACTGGCCGGCTCTTGAAGATGTGCCGGATATCCTGGCTGAACTGGCCACTGTGCAGATGCACGCCATTCAGACCAGCGGTAACTGCCTGCGCAACGTGACCACCGACCAATTTGCCGGCGTCGCCGCCGATGAGCTGATCGACCCACGGCCATGGTGCGAGATCGTGCGCCAGTGGACCACCTTCCACCCCGAATTCGCCTACCTGCCGCGCAAGTTCAAGATCGCCATCAATGGCTCGACCTCGGACCGTGCGGCCATCGAAGTGCACGACATCGGCCTGGAGCCGGTGTACAACGCCGCCGGTGAGCTGGGCTTTCGCGTATTGGTCGGCGGTGGCCTGGGCCGTACCCCGGTGGTCGGCGCGTTCATCAACGAGTTCCTGCCGTGGCAGGACCTGTTGAGCTACCTCGACGCCATCCTGAGGGTCTACAACCGTTACGGCCGTCGCGACAACAAGTACAAGGCCCGGATCAAGATCCTGGTCAAGGCGCTGACCCCTGAGGTGTTTGCCCAGAAAGTCGATGCCGAAATGGAACACCTGCGCGGCGGCCAGACCACCCTGACCGAAGCCGAAGTACACCGCGTCGCCAAGCACTTCGTCGACCCTGAGTACAAGGCCCTGAGCAATCAGGACGCCGAGCTGGCCGCACTCGACCAGCAACACCCAGGCTTCGCCCGCTGGCGAACCCGCAACACCCTGGCGCACAAGAAGCCGGGCTATGTGGCAGTGACCCTGTCGCTCAAGCCCACCGGCGTAGCGCCAGGCGACATCACCGACAAGCAACTGGACGCGGTCGCCGACCTGGCCGAGCGCTACAGCTTCGGCCAACTGCGCACCTCCCACGAGCAGAACATCATCCTCGCGGACGTTGAGCAGAGCCAACTGTTCACCCTGTGGGGCGAGCTGCGCGAAGGCGGGTTTGCCACGCCGAACATCGGCCTTTTGACCGACATCATCTGCTGCCCGGGCGGCGATTTCTGCTCCCTGGCCAACGCCAAGTCAATCCCGATTGCCGAGTCGATCCAGCGCCGTTTCGACGACCTGGACTACCTGTTCGACATCGGCGAGCTGGACCTGAACATCTCGGGTTGCATGAACGCCTGTGGTCACCACCACGTCGGCCACATCGGCATCCTGGGCGTGGACAAGAAAGGCGAAGAATTCTACCAAGTGTCCCTGGGTGGCAGCGCCAGCCGCGATGCGAGCCTGGGCAAGATCCTCGGCCCATCCTTCGCCCAGGAAGCCATGCCGGAGGTGATTGGCAAGCTGATCGACGTATACATCGAACAGCGTACCGAAGATGAGCGTTTCATCGACACCTACCAGCGCATCGGCATCGACCTGTTCAAGGAGCGCGTCTATGCAGCGAATCATTAAGAACAACGCAGTCGTCGACGAAACCTGGCACTTGCTGCCCAAGGACGCGAGCTTCGACGGCATCTCCAACTGCGACGACCTGATCGTGCCGCTGGCCCTGTGGCGCGAGCACGGCCACGCCCTCAAGGCCCGCGATGGCGGTTTGGGTGTATGGCTGGACGCCGATGAAGAAGCCGAAGAAATCGGTGATGACGTGCAGCACTTCCAGGTCATCGCCCTGAACTTCCCGGCCTTCACCGACGGGCGCAACTACTCCAACGCCCGCCTGCTGCGTGACCGTTATGGTTACAAGGGTGAGCTGCGTGCCATTGGCGATGTGCTGCGTGACCAGCTGTTCTACCTGCACCGCTGCGGGTTCGATGCCTTCGCCTTGCGCGCGGACAAAGACCCGTATGAAGCACTGGAAAGTCTCAAGGATTTCTCGGTGACCTATCAAGCGGCCACCGATGAACCCCTGCCACTGTTCCGCCGCCGCTGACACCCTGTCCCTGTAGGAGCGAGCTTGCTCGCGAAAAACCTGAACGATAACGCAGGTCGCCTGGCTGTAGTGGCGCCCTCGCGTTCTTCGCGAGCAAGCTCGCTCCTACAGGTTTGTCGCCCGTCAATTCTGTTTGTCGACTTCCGCTTGACATTAAAGTTAACTTTAAGCTTAGCCTGAGACCTCCCCTGCTCAGGAGTTAACCCATGTCACCCTTCACACCCCTGCAACTGCCTAACGGCCAAGTCATCGCCAACCGCATCGCCAAGGCCGCGATGGAAGAGAACATGGCGGACCTGCATCAGGCGCCGTCCCAAGCATTGAAGCAGTTGTACAAGACCTGGGCCGACGGCGAGCCCGGCTTGCTGCTCACCGGTAACGTGATGATCGACCGCCGCGCCATGACCGGCCCTGGCGGTGTCGCGCTGGAAAACGATCAACACCTGGCCAGTTTTCGTGAATGGGCCGACGTAGCCCGGGCCAAGGGTGTGCACTTCTGGGTACAGCTCAGCCATCCGGGCCGCCAGACCATGGCCAACCTGGGCCAGCAAGCGTTGGCACCGTCCGCCATCGCGCTGGATATGGGCGGTTTTTCCAAGATGTTCGCCAAACCCAAGGCCATGACCGAAGACGACATCCAGGACGTCATCAAACGCTTCGCCACCAGCGCCCGCCTGGCCGAGCAAGCCGGGTTCACCGGGGTGCAGATCCACGGCGCCCATGGGTATTTGTTGAGCCAGTTCCTCTCACCCTTGAGCAACCATCGCACCGACCGTTGGGGCGGCTCCTTGGAAAACCGTGCCCGCCTGCTGCTGGAGGTCATCCGCGCCATACGGGCCAGCGTCAGCCCTTCATTTTGTGTGTCGGTAAAGCTCAACTCGGCAGACTTCCAGCGTGGCGGCTTCGATGAGACCGATGCGCGCGCTGTAGTGGAGATGCTCAATACCCTGCCGGTCGATTTGCTGGAATTGTCCGGCGGCAGCTATGAAGCGCCGGCCATGCAAGGCGAAGCCCGGGACGGGCGCACCCTGTCCCGTGAAGCGTACTTTCTGGATTTCGCCAGGGAAATGGCAACTGTCGCCAACATGCCACTGATGGTGACCGGAGGTATTCGCCGGTTGCCGGTGGTCCAGCAAGTATTGGACAGCGGCATCGCCATGGCCGGCATCGCTACCGCCCTGACCCTGGAGCCGCAGTTGCTCAAGCAGTGGCGTGAAGGTCGCGACCTCAACCCACAACTGCGGCCCATGGAATGGAAGCGCAAACCCCTGGCCGCCCTCGCCACCCTCGCCGTGGTGCGCAACCAAATGCGCCGCCTGAGCCGCGGCCGCCTGCCCAACCCCAACATCGCGCCCTGGCTGGCACTGGTGTGTGACCAGTGGTTTATCGCGCGGCGTACGCGGCAGTATCGCGCGAGCATGACGCAATCTTCACATTAAAGGCGGAGCATTCGCCGTGATTGAACTGTCCCCTACTGATCAGCAGTTTTTCAACCTCACTGACGATTGGAGTTCCTCATGGCGAAAATCAACTTGGCGCAGCAGTTGGCGACCACCCTGGAACAGGCAGGCATCAAGCGTATCTGGGGGCTGACCGGCGATAGCCTCAATGGCCTGACCGACGCCTTGCGCAGCATGGACAGCATCGAGTGGATGCATGTGCGCCACGAAGAGGTTGCCGCCTTCGCTGCCGGTGCCGAAGCGGCGGCCACGGGCGAGTTGACGGTGTGCGCTGGCAGTTGCGGGCCGGGTAACCTGCATTTGATCAATGGGTTGTTCGACTGCCATCGCAACCATGTACCGGTGCTGGCGATTGCCGCGCAAATTCCGTCCTCGGAGGTTGGCCTGAATTACTTTCAGGAAACCCATCCCCAGGAACTGTTCAAGGAGTGCAGCCACTTTATCGAACTGGTGAGCAACCCCGAGCAGATGCCTCAGGTGCTGCACCGTGCCATGCGTTCGGCGATCCTCAACCGAGGTGTGGCGGTGGTGGTGATTCCGGGGGATGTGTCGCTGTTGGAGGTGGAAGATAAGCTCAAGCCGTGGCCGGCCTTGCACGCACCGCGCACCGTGCCGGTTGAGCAGGACTTGCAGCGCCTCACCGACATGCTCCAGAGCAGCGAGAAAGTTACCCTGCTGTGTGGCAGCGGCTGTGCCGGTGCCCATGATCAGGTAGTGGCGCTGGCCGACGCCCTCGGCGCGCCGGTGGTGCATGCACTGCGGGGCAAGGAGCACGTGGAGTGGGATAACCCGTTCGACGTCGGCATGACCGGCCTGATCGGTTTCAGCTCCGGTTACCACGCCATGCTCGATTGCGACACCTTGATCATGCTCGGCACTGACTTCCCCTATCGCCAGTTCTACCCCACCGACGCCAAGATCATCCAGGTGGACCGCAACCCACAAGCCCTGGGGCGCCGTGCGACCTTGGACCTGGGCATCGCCGCCGACGTCAGTGAAACCATCGCCGCGCTGCTGCCACGTTTGACCCGCAAGACCGATCGCAGCTTCCTTGAAACCTCCTTGAAGCACTACGAAAAAGCCCGCCAAGGCCTGGATGATCTGGCGCAACCGTCCAAGGCTGGTCGGCCGATCCATCCCCAGTACGTGGCGCGCTTGCTCAGCGAGCTGGCCGATGATGATGCGATCTTCACCGCCGATGTCGGCTCACCCACCGTGTGGGCGGCGCGTTATCTGAAGATGAACGGCAAGCGCCGGCTGATCGGCTCGTTCAACCATGGCTCGATGGCCAACGCCATGCCACAGGCTATCGGTGCGCAGGCGGCATTCCCTGGACGGCAGGTGATTTCGATGTCTGGGGACGGTGGTTTCACTATGTTGATGGGGGATTTCATTTCCCTGGCGCAGCTGCAATTGCCGGTCAAACTGGTGGTGTTCAACAATTCGTCCCTGGGCTTTGTTGCCATGGAGATGAAGGCGGCGGGTTACCTGGACACTGGCACCGAGCTGAAAAACCCGGACTTCGCGGCCATGTCCAATGCCATGGGGATCTTGGGCATTCGGGTGGAGCAATCCGAAGACCTTGAGCCGGCCCTGCGTCGCGCCCTGGCCCACGATGGCCCGGTACTGGTGGATGTGGTGACCGCCACTCAGGAACTGGTAATGCCGCCGAGCATCAAGCTGGAACAGGCCAAGGGGTTCAGCCTGTATATGCTCAAGGCGGTGATGAGCGGGCGCGGGGATGAGGTTATCGAACTGGCACGCACCAACTGGCTGCGATAACCCCCGACTGTAGGAGCGAGCTTGCTCGCGAAGATCGTAACGACAACGCTGGCATCCTGAATGAGCGCGTTGTCATGGAGTTTTTCGCGAGCAAGCTCGCTCCTACAGGGGCCGGGCTAATTTCAAGCCTTCTGTTTTTCCACCCACTTGCCGTAGGCATCGATGAATGCCTGCAGGAACGGTTTGGTCTTGTCCGACATCTTCCCCGCCTCATCGAACACACTGCCCGCCCCGCCCAGGTAGGCTTCTGGCTGCTGCATGCACCACACATCCAGGAACACCAGGGACTGGCGCAGGTGGTGGTTGGCGCCAAAGCCGCCAATGGCACCCGGCGACACGCTAATGATCGCCCCGGGCTTGCCGCTCCAGGCGCTTTGCCCGTATGGGCGCGAGCCCACGTCGATGGCGTTTTTCAAGGCAGCTGGCACAGAGCGGTTGTATTCGGGGGTGACGAACAGCACCGCGTCGGATGAACTCACTTGTTTGCGGAAAGTGCTGTAGGCTGCTGGCGGTGTTGCACCGTCGATGTCCTCGTTGTAGAGCGGCAAGTCGCCGATTTCAACAATGTTCAACTTGAGATTGGCAGGGGCCAGTTCGGCCAGGGCCAGCGCGACCTTGCGGTTGATCGACTCTTTTCTCAAGCTGCCCACCAGGACGGCAATCGTGTAGACCTTGCTCATTGAGGTTTCCCGACTTCTGAATAAAGGAGCTTGTAGTTATAGAGGCTTCGCGGCGCGTTCACCAGAGGGTTATGCGGATTCCCTCGACGTTTTCCTTGCAAGCGCTTGCGTAGGAAGCGTCTGAAAATATCAGCGAATAGTATTTTTTTCTTATAGGTAAACTACCCCGCTCCCTGACGGTCTACAGAACCGCAAATCGAGTGTTTATCTCCAGAGGTTCTAAACAGATGGCTGCAGTACTTGTTGGACAGTTTCATGCCAGAGACGCGGAAGGCCGCGTGTATTCGGTGCATGAGTTCCAGGAATCCAACCCGGCGCAAGGCGACCTGGCGGGATCGACGCCCACCGTGACCTACAAGCTGGCCATTGGCGACCGTGTAGAAAAACTGGAAGGTGACGAATTCAAACTGATCCAGTCGGGCACCATTCTCGTGCGCGAGTCCGAAACCACGCTGGCATCGTAAGCGCTTGCCTTGTTCACCTGCTCAGTCCTGGCGACTGGGCTGGGAACGCTCATGGGCGGCGGATCTGCGTTACCTCTATGCCCTGCTCGTCTTGCTTGAGCGTCACCAGCAACTGGCCGCGCTCCCCTTGCACCGTATACATCGAGCGCTTGTAACCCGGCGCGTTGTACGCGGGGTAAGCCTCGACCTCCCTCACCAGGGTAATCCCCACTACTGCGCCCACCTGCTCGTCCACCTGTTGCTGGGTGCGGATAAAGGCTTGCAGTGCGAGATCGTCCGGCGTCGGTTCATCCTGATAATTGAAGAAGTAAGCCGCCAGGCCTCCCACGGTCACCAGGACCAGGAGTTGCTTGGCCGTTACCCCGAAGAACGTCGAGGGCAGAGGCATATGAGACCAGACCTGTTTTTTATTTTAAGTACCGGCAAACCGGCAGGGGTCGTTGCTGATCAGACTCGTCATTCTAGTGGGGTCGTGGCTGAACGCCATAGCCTGGGACGACCCCGGCAGTCTTTTTTACGCACGAAGGCCTGCGCCATTGAATCCCCTGCGCACTGCACATAGACTCCGGCCATGCGTTTACGTCATATCGAAGTGATTCAGGCCATCTTGCAAACCGGCCACCTCGGCACCGCCGCCGAGTGGTTGCAACTCCCCGTGGGCGAAGTAGACGCCACCCTCAAGGACGCGGAGCAGCAACTGGGCTTTATGCTGTTCGCCAGCGTGCGCGGGCGCTTGCAAGCCACCCGGGAAACCTTGGAGTTGCAGGCGCAAATCACTGCTCTGTACGAAGCCCTGGAGCCGCTGCAACGCCTTGCCAGCCGTTTGAAACACCACCACGCGCCGCCCTTGCGCGCCCTCTGCACGCCGCCGCTGGCCAACCAACTGCTGCCCCAGAGCATTGCCGCGCTGCGTCGACGCTTCCAGGACATGCCGTGCAACCTGTCGAGCCAACCCACTGGCGAGATCATCAACAGCCTGCTGTTGCATGAAGCCGATGTGGGCCTGAGCCTGCATGACCCCGAGCATCCACAGATCCAAAGCACGGTGCTGGCCCAAGGCAAATTGCAGTTGCTGGCCCCCCATGGCTGGCTCAAGCCCAAACAAAAATACATTGCGTTGCAGGACTTGGCCGGCCAGTCGCTGATCGGCCTGGAAGGCCATGACCCGCTCAGCCGCTTGCTGGATGCCAAGCTGCAAGCCCTGCGACCACTGCCCGTGGTGCAGACGCGGGTGCAAACCTACCCGATGATGCGCGGCCTGGTGGAAGCCGGAGAAGGCTTGGCGATTGTCGACCCGTTCACTGCCTTCGGTGCGCAGGAGTCCGGGCTGGATACCTGTCCGTTATCGCCGCCCATTCCGGTCAGCCTGTACGCACTGACGTTGAAGAATGCCGCGTCCACACCCGCGCTGAATGCGCTGCTGGAAATCGTCGCGCAAAAAGCCCAGGCCCTGCTGGCGGGCTCGCCAGCACCGTAACGGGCTCCGCGCCCTTGCCTTCCTGGCACCGACACACGGCCTTAAAGAAAAGACAGGAACCCCATCCTGTGCGCAGGGCACTCATCCAGCACAAAGCACAAGCTTTCTAACGGATGAACAGCGCAACCAAGGATTGATACCCATGCTCCCACTTCCCAATGCACTGGCGCACTTGCCGCTGCTGCACCCTGCTGCCCTGACTCAAGCACCGCCCCTGCAGCCTGCGCCCACGACGCAGTCCTTGCCGGTGGCGGGCTCCACCAACGATGTGGCCCCTGACGAGCTCGACAACCCGGCAGCCCTTAAACAAGCCTTCAGTGAGCGCTGTAACTGGCAGCTACTGGCAGACAACCTGGGCGAACTCCTCAAGGAACTCAACGACGCCTTCCCCGGCGAGGTGTCGGACCGCCAACGAGGCGCGCTCGAAGCCCGGCTCGCCACGCATCTGGCAACCTCCACGCTACCGGTGTGCGAGGGCTCACGGTACTGGCGGCAACACAACCTGGCGCCCAACAGCCGGGTCAAGCTAGGTACATTCCTCAGCGGCAGCGGCGTGCCCGCACCCAAGACCCTTGAGGCGTTGCTGGCGCTTTATCAAGTGGCGACCAAGCAGGTGCAGACGTTTCCCCTGGGCAATTACGGTGGCGCCCTGTCGTGGCCGATCCCGCTGTCGGCGCACGACCAACAAGCCCTCATTGACCTGTTGAACACACCAGACCCCGCGTTGCCGGAACTGCCACTGACCGATAAACAGGGTGTGCTGGGCTACCTGTGCTCTGTCACTCACCTGTCGAGCAACGACTTCAAATTCCCGGCCAGCGCCATGGAAATGCTGCTGGGATCGGCCAAGGCGCAAGCACTGGGCCAGTTCCTTCAAGCGCGACTGGGCGGCATCGCAACCAACACCAGCGTCAATGACTACTTGCTGGCAGCCATTGCACTGGGGCTGGACCCGCAATCCCTGGGAACACCGGCCCGCAACAGCGTGAGTGGCTTTGATCTCGGCCAACGGGCGCTCTGGAACCAGCCGCCCAACGTGGCGATCGAGGGCTTGAGCCGCCATCTGGTCAAGGAAGGTCGAGCGTCCAAGGCATCGGCCGACCTGGCAGCGCGCCTGTTGCTGGCACGTACCGCACCGCAGTATCTGGTCAAGGACATACCGCCCAACGTGACCTACGCCAGCGTGGCCTGGACTCAATTGGAGATCGCCGTGGCCAAGCTGGAGGTCGGATCGCCGGGACGTGCATTCACCATGACCTACAGCGAGGTACTGGCAGCCGCCGAGACCACCGATGTCGGCGCAGCGCTGACGCAGACGATCCATCGCGAAGCCTTGCACAACTGGGGAATCGTCAACGGTTACGTGAAAGCGGACACCTCCCCCAGCGATACGCAGATGCGCGCCACACAAACCGCCTTCAGCACTCAGCAACAATCGTTGCAGGCCACCGCCCAGGCACTGGCAACCCCCATTCCGATGCGTGAGGAGATGGGCATGCAATTGCTGCGGGAAAAATTTCCCGGTGTGCCGGACGACGTCTTCAAGGCAAAGCACCTGACCAAGGCCCGACTGGTTCCAGGGCGGCCGGGGCGCTTCCCCGGTACCCACTCGATGCTGGATGTGGTCATGCAGGGTGCCAAGGTCGACAACAGTGACAGCGAGCATTGGATCACCCAGGACAAGCGCATCCCCATCATGGCGTTCTGCGCGCTTTCCGATAGCGGCGTACTGTCGGTCGCAGACGCCTTTGACCAGCACTACAAACCTGCAATGGAGGCACTGGAAAAAGGTCATGCGGGAATGACCCAGCACCTGATATCGACGCTACCACCGCAAGATCGGGAAAATTTCGAATATGGCCAGCTCGAATTTTTCCATACCAACGACTACTTCATAGAAGCCGATTTTTCGAGCAAAACCCTGATCAAGAAAGGCCATACGCTGGATGTGAAAATCACCCGCAACGGGCAGGTCAATATTTATCGGATCGACACCCGCGCCGGGAACATTACAAAACACAATTACCTCGCGCATATTTATTCGCCGCCCTATTCCCGGCTCGATATGCGCGACGCAAACACCTTGCACAGGACCGTGCGCTTCAACCCGTTCGCAGACGAGCACGCCCAACGGTCCAAGGAAACACCGGCACGCGTTGAAACACCGCAGGTGTTCGACTCCGAGCGCGCCCGCTACATCGCCAAAGTGCTCACCCAACGTCTGGACCTGCACGGCGATGACCTGCTCCAGCACGCCCGCGGAACCACTTCATACGATAAAACCAGCGCCGCCAACCAGGCCATCGGCGAGTTTTTTCTCAACATGATTCCTTTCAGGTCGGCGATTGTTAATTTCATGCAGGGCAATATCGGCGACGGCTTGATGGACCTCGGCCTGGATGTGATCGGCCTGGTGACACTGGGCGCCGGCAAAGCCGCCCAGGCCGGCAAAGTGCTGAGCAAGGGCGTGTTTGGGGTCAAAGGCGTCGCCAGAACTGCACGGTTCGTCGGCACCGTCGCGCTCGAGGCGCTTAACCCACTGGGAGGCGCAGGCGATTTGCTCAAGGGCATCAGCCGCTGGGCCTGGTCCAAGGGCACGAAAGCCTTCAATACGCTCAGAGGCGCCACCGGCAGCTACGACCTGCTCAAAGCCGCCAGTACCCAGCATGGCCTGGTTTCCACAGGTACCGCCAGGGTTGCCGGGCATGACCTTGAAATGGGGGCGGTGTTCCAAGGTGGCAACTGGCACGCCTTTGATGCAGCAAAGGGCTTGCCCTATGGGCCGCCACTCCAGCATTTCCAACCCTCGGTGGTGGCTGCCAACGGCGAGCTCAAGGTGCTCAATACACCGTCGCTGCAGGGTTACGAGGCCACGGTCTCTGCAGACCTGCTGCAGGTCAAAGGCTTGCAAGGCAACGTCTACATAGGCCCGAACAATAAAGAATATGTAAAGGTTGACGGCACGCTGTATGAGTCCAACCTGAAAGAGGGCCAGCGCTTTATAAGACATCCGTCTGGAACCGGCGTCGACCTTCCAATCAAGGATGTGGGCGTTGCAGGTTGGGAACCGATTTCACGCGGTCACCGTTTGCCCGGAGGCGCCCCCACTACAACCCATTGGCGATTATCCGAAGACACGTTCGTCGTCCCCCTTGATGATGTAAAGATAACGCGTACAGGGGCTTCCCCCTACGCCGTCCACTACAAAGGCCGCGATCATACGGTGACGTTTGATACGCAGGTCGGTGCATGGAAAAGCGAGATGTCGAGTACTCTCGTTCCCGGCAGCCAAGCGAACACAGGCGCCTTGTATTTTTGGCGGGCCAGCAAGGGGAAATGGAGGCTGGGTAGTGTCGATGAGTTCAATCACGCCAAAAAAATCAAAACCCACAAACATATCTTTGTTAACGCGCCGTCTATTTCTCTGACGGTCCCCCCTAACGCCAAGCCAATTCCCAAAGAGATTCACTACTTCTGGGCCGGCGGCCATATGAATCCTCACTTGCAGGACAACATAAGGATCAATGCGGTCAGCGCGCCTGGCTATAAATCTATCGTTCATGTTGATGCGAACGACCAGAGGACGTTTGTCAAACTCAAAAATCAACTGGAGGCCAACAAGTCAGGCATTGAGGTCAGAAACCTTCATAAAGACGACGTTTTCCAACAGTTAAAGTCATCCGACATGTATGCCTATTTCCGCCAAGGCCAGGGAACCAACCTTGCTGCAGCCTCGGATGTGGCGCGCTATCCGATCATGAAGAAATACGGCGGCATTTACCTTGACACTGACGACAGCATTGTCACCACCGTCAAAGACACCGAATTGCGCGCGGCGCCCAACGACATTCTGTTAAACAGCCCCGTCGCCATTGAATTCACTGACTACAGAAATTTCTACAACACCAGCAACTTCGCCACACAACCTGACAACCCTGTCATCGACACCATTATCAGTGAGATGCGCACCCGCTTCGCTAATAACAAAGACTACTTCACCGCACACCGTCCCACCGTTCAACAAGGCGAGACACCCAATGCTGAGTTCTACGAGTACGAGCGTAAAATTTTTGAGACGGTTGGCCCCGATATGTTTAACGACATACTGAAGTCGCGCAGGCCTGACATGTATGACCTTGGTTTTGATAGATTAAAAGAAGTCACACTGGTTGATAATAAACCGGTGCGCAACGGGCCGGCTATCAACATAGAAGCGGTCATACACGAGCAGTATAAAGCGCAAGGCATCGTCCCACCGAGCGATACGCGAGACAAAATGAACGCGGTAAAAACCCATTACTTTCCGTTCGCCTTGGATTTTAAAATCAAAACCGGCAACGAACACTCTTGGATGTACACCTGAGCATTGAGGTAGCGGGACGGGCCGGCATAAATGCCGCCTGGTCCCCGCCAGGGTCAACATCGTCAGCCGTTCATACCGCCTCGCGCTCCGATTTGAACAACCGATACCAGAAAATCGCGACCTCGCGGGTGTGCGGGTCGATCCCGCGATAACGCAACTGATCGATACCGCCCATCACATAGCCACAGCGCTCATACAGGCGACAGGCGCCGAGGTTGTTGTTCTGGGTCTCGAGCATCATGCCCGGCAGGTTTTTCTTGCGGGCCCAGAATTGCGCCACGTCCAGCAGTGACTTGGCCACGCCATGTCGGCGCGCCGGCAACGCCACGGCCAGCTCGTCAACGTGGGCAAAGCCGTTCCAGTTGGTGCTGACCACGATATGCCCCACGGCACAGTCGTCCAGGTACGCCATGAAGATCGAGCTGTCGGCGGCGTCACGGAAACTGGCGAACTCCTCCGGGTCGATGCCATAGCACTTGCGGTACGGCAGCACGCGCTCCACTGGCCATTGGTCAACGCGCTGGCCCATTTGCGGCACCCCATAGGCGCTGACTTCAAAGCTGAAATCATTGCCCCACACATAGGCGTCAAAACCTTCGTCGGCGACTCGCACACTGAGTCCTGGATACTTCGGGTTCATTACAGCTTGCATAACCTTCCTTAACCCTTGATGCAGTCGACGGTATAACGACGGCCACTGCCGTCATCTTCGTGTTGCAGCCCATGCACATCCGCGACAAAACCGGGGAAACTGCTATCGAACGTGCGGGCAAATGCCAGGTAATCGATGATCGAACGCGTTGACTCGGTGAAGCGTTCGCCAGGCATGATCAGTGGAATGCCCGGCGGGTAAGGCACCAGCATCACGGCGGCGATGCGTCCGGCCAAGGCATCGATAGAGACCGCCTCCACCTCACCCCTGACCAACTGATCGTAGGCGTCGGCAGGTTTCATCGCGATTTGCGGCAATACCGTATACATACGCTTGAGGTGCCTGGCCGTGGCATTGCTACGGTAACAGCTGTGCAACTGGTCGCAAAGGTCGCGCAGCCCCAGGCCTTGATAACGCGCCGGGCCTTGGGCATACACCGACGGCAAGCAACTGGCCAGGCTGACATTGGCATCGTAGCTACGCTTGAACTCCAGCAGCTCAGTGAGCAAGGTGCTCCATTTGCCTTTGGTAATGCCCATGGAAAACAGCACGAGGAACGAATACAGCCCCGTCTTCTCCACTACCAGCCCGCGCTCCCAGAGGAACTTGCTGACCACTGCGGCGGGAATCCCGCACTCGCTCAAGGCCCCGCCGGCGTTGAGGCCAGGCATCACCAGCGTGACTTTGATCGGGTCCAGCAGCACGTAGTCTTCGACCACATCGCCAAAGCCATGCCATTCATCCCCAGGGTGCAACAGCCAATCCGCCGTGGCGACCCGGTCGATGCCTGCGACCGAGGGTGGTTGCCAGATGGAAAACCACCAGTCCTCGGCCGCGATATGTTGGCGCAAGTTGGCCAGGGCGCGACGAAAACTCAAGGCCTCGTCGAACATTTCCTGGAGCAGCGAGCGCCCGGCGGGGCCTTCCATCATCGCCGAGGCCACATCCAGCGACGCGATGATGCTGTATTGCGGCGAGGTGGAGATGTGCATCATGAAGGCTTCATTGAAGCGGTCACGGTCCAGTTGCCGCGCGCCACCGTCCTGCACGTGGATCATCGACGCCTGGCTGAAGGCGGCCAGCAATTTATGCGTACTGTGGGTGGTGAACACCAAGGGGCTGTCCGGCGTGCGCGAGGTGCCCATGCCATAGCGCCCGGCGAAGAACTCGTGAAAGGCGGCGTAGGCGTACCAGGCCTCATCGAAGTGCAGCACCTCGACACTGCTGCCCAACTGCTGCTTGATCAGCTCGGCGTTGTAGCACAGGCCGTCGTAGGTGGAGTTGGTTACCACCGCCAATTTCACTTTCGGTGGTCGCCCACGGGTCAAGGGGCTGGCGTCGATCTTGGCGCGGATCGACTCTGGGCTGAATTCGCTCAGGGGGATCGGGCCGATGATCCCCAGCTCGTTGCGCTCCGGGCACAGGTAGAGAGGGATCGCGCCGGTCATGATGATCGAATGCAGCACCGACTTGTGGCAATTGCGGTCCACCAGCACCAGGTCATCGCGCCCCACCATGGAATGCCAGACGATCTTGTTGGCGGTGGACGTGCCGTTGATCACGAAAAACGTATGGTCGGCGCCAAAGTTACGCGCAGCGCGGGCCTCGGCTTCGGCCAAGGGCCCGGTGTGATCGAGCAGCGAGCCCAGTTCGGGCACCGACACCGACAAGTCCGAGCGCAGGGTGTTCTCCCCAAAGAACTGATGAAACGCCTGCCCCACCGGGCTTTTTCGATAGGCCACGCCACCGCCATGGCCGGGGGTGTGCCAGGAATAATTGGAGTCGGCAGTGTGTTGCACCAAAGCCTTGAAGAACGGCGGTAACAGGCCATCCAGGTAAGTGCGTGCGGCGCGGGCGACTTGGCGCGCCAGAAACGGCACGGTGTCTTCGAACAGATAAAGGATGCCGCGCAGTTGGTTGAGCTCGCTCATGGCATCGGCAGGGGCGTTTTCCAGGGTGACTTGCTCGCCCAACGCAAAGATCGGCAGGTTGGGTGCGCGCAGCCGCGCCAGGCGAATCAGCTCTACCATGTTTTGCAACAGATGGGTGTTTTCCCCGGCGCCTTCGGCGGCGATCAACATGCACGCCAGACCATGATGGGTAGCGGCCACCAGCCGCCCCTCGGCGTAGTCCACCGCAGAAAAAATACTGAAGCCCTCCTGTTCCAACTCCCTGGCGATGCCTCGAACCCGGTCACCGGCAACGGTGTCGGCCTTGATATCACGGTGCACGATCAGAACGGGGAACTTCAGGTCTTTGTACATGAGCACTCTTACTCCGGAGGCTTTGCACAAGGGTAGAAGCTGGAAGCAAAAGTGGCGAATGAAGATTTCACAGGCGGTCGAGAGGTATCTCTAACTTCGGAACGGGGCTGAACCTGTGGCGAGGGAGTTTGCTCCCGTGACGGCCTGCCTGCCGGCCATACCGCAATCAAACTGTGGGAGCTGGCTTGCCTGCGATGACGGCCTCCCAGCCGACACCTATCTACCTGATATCCCACAATCCAAATGTGGGAGCGGGCTTGCTCGCGAAGGCGGCCTGACAGTCAATACAGTTGGATTGTGTACATATCCATTCCTGCGGTAACGGCCGCTTAGGGTTCCGCCCTGACGGCGTCTTACTTTTGAAAAGCGCAAAAGTAAGCAAAACGCTCTTGCCCCACCACTCGGCACCTCGCTTAGGCTCGGTGTGCCCGTAATTCGCCAGTGATTTGGGGGGCCGCCGCCACGCGCCATCCATGGCGCGGGGCGGCTAAACCGGCATCCCTGCCGGTTTACCCCCCAAATCCCTGTCGAATTCCGGCCAGCGTGGTTTGACGGGG
>JAAIGE0101215837.1_pt1 | contig 42506 bp, 34 predicted proteins | sample 6487951 | NCBI WGS metagenome assembly JAAIGE01 (sample SAMN13974128, study PRJNA590717) | phyllosphere metagenome | biome: tomato field; feature: multiple bacterial spot infested tomato fields; material: tomato leaves; isolation source: leaves from tomato fields | host: Solanum lycopersicum ...
AAGGAACCCGAGGCAGCCAAGTACATGGCCGGATATGCCGAGAGCGCTATCCATGCCGCACCAAATGTCAGTACTCGCTTGCGGCCAAACCGATCGCTCAATAAACCTCCTAACGGAAGTAGGGCTGAAAGTACGATGACGGCGATGGCGTTTGAGATCAAAGCCGAGGTGGAATCCAGCTTCCCGACCTCAATTAGAAAGGTGTACATAAAGCCGAGCAATAGGTAAGCCCCTACCGAAAAAACCGGTTGGACCATGAACACGTGCAACATACCCCTCAATCCACCGCAGCGAATGGCCGCGATCAGCGGATTTTTCTTGATTTTGCTGGCTTTACTGGCCTGGCGGGCTTGCTTGTACTCTTCAGGCTCATCGATGTTGCGGCGCAACCAGAACCCGACAACTCCGATAATGCCTCCAAGAAGGAAAGGGATGCGCCACGCCCAGTCTGAATACGCTTGATCCCCCGCTCCAAGCTGGAGTGCGACGACCAAACCGGCCACGACGGCGTTGGGCAGGTGAGAGAAAATCAGCGTGAAGCCAAGCCAGTATCCTCTGCGGTTTTCCGGTGCCGACTCGACGATGTAGCTGGTCGAGCCGGTCGTTTCGCCACCCAGTGCCAAGCCTTGTGCGATTCGACAGAGCAACAGCAGTAACGGTGCGGCGATCCCGATGGTTGCATAGGTCGGAAGCAGCCCGATGATCGCGGTGCCTAGTGCCATGAGCCAAACGGTCATCGCCATGACCCTGATACGGCCAAGGCGGTCCGCCAGATAGCCAAACATCAAGCCACCCAGGGGGCGGGCTACGAAGGCCACTGCATAGACTGCGAACGTGCTCAGAAGCGCGGCAGTTCGATCTGAGCCGGGAAAAAAATGAACGGATAAAATGGGTATTGAGAACCCGAATACAGCGAAATCGTAGATCTCACCGAAGTTCCCGATAGCGCCAGCGGCTAGCGATCGCCGAGAGCTGGTCGTTTTCGTCTTCGTCATGCGTCTTCTCCTGTGACAGGATGGTTTTTATTAGTTGATGCAAAGCTGATGCATCAAGACTGCAGGATGAAACAGTGTTGCTTCGCCATCAGGCCTTAGAGATGTTCGAGGCGTGGATCAATATTGCATTTTCGCCAGATGAATCTTGGTGGTCAGCGAGCGTAATGTTTGTGAAAAGCGTTTCTGCGATGACGCAATCCGCTAACGAAGGTTATGTTAGAAAGACGCGTGTTGCTGGGGTTTAAAAGCAATACGCGTTCACTATTTGTTAATAGGTTGGCGAGGTTTGCCGGACCAGGCAGGTAGCCGAGCGTGGGCTTGTTTCCTGCAGAAGGTGCCGCTGGCTTACCGCCGCATCGGGACAGACTTTGGTTTTCATATAGACCTCGATCGATTCCACGCTCACTATTCGTGAGCCGCCAATCAATTGCAGTTGGAGGAGGGCTTGAACTGAACCGCGGAAATAGAGCTGTAGAACGTGCTCAAGTCTTTTATCGGGACTGGATCGCTGATCTGATGATCCGCTTGCTCGAAGAGGCTTCGTGCAGCATTGGCGATCAACATGGGAGCTCCAAGATCATTGCCGCGCAAACAGGCCGCTTTGAGGATGGTTTTTTCGCTCGAGAGTGCCGTGTTGTCCAGGGCGTGACTGGATAACAATTGGGTATAAATAGAGCGAGAGGATTCACTCCATCCCGATGTCTTTTCCAGGACCTGTGCCATGTCTTCCAATGCCAACCCATATCGCAGGCCTGCCGCCGTGCATTCATAAGTAATCGCGCTGCATAGCGATGCGATCGCACCTGTGACCAACTCGATGGCGTCACCTTCAGGGCACGCTTGAGGGGCGCCATCCGTGGTCAGCTTCACGGCGTCGCCGTCGTACAGTTTTGTCGCCGCCATGCTTTCGATGAGCCCGACCATGTCTTCGAGCTGCGCAATTGGCCCCAGTGTGTTGGTTCCGATTTGCAACAATGCCCTGACCAGAGCGGTTAGCGGCATTGGGACATCCCTGGACATTCCCAGCGCGACGGCTTGATCGACGTCTTTGAGCATCAATGCGAGGGCGAAATTGGTGGAGGGTTTTCCCTGGGCAAGCGCGGGTAGCATTCTATCCGTGGTTTGATTTCGCGCTTTGTTGCGGTTCAACACGTCCGCCATCAGGGGCAGTGACAGGCCGGCTTTTTTGCCCATGGCCACGACTTCAAGGGTCCCGAGTCGGCAGCCAGCATTCATGGCGTTGTTGACCATTTTCATGGCTTGACCGTCGCCGACCCTTTCGCCACAACGATAAATCGTTTGGGTGATAACTTGTAAAACGGGGAGGGCGCGCTCGTAAACCGTATCCGGGCCCGCAACCATCAGGGTGGCTTTGCCTTCGGCAACGACCAGGGGGCTGGCAGACACCGCAGCATCCATCATGTCGATACCGCGTTCGGCCAGTTCTTCGGCCATACGTCTGGTCTCGCCCGGGATACCACTTGTTTGATCAATGATCAGCGTCCCCGGCACCAATCCGGCCGCGAGGCCGTTTGGACCGAACAGCGCAGACCTGACGTCCGAACTGCGTGGCAGGCACAGGAAGATGACGTCACACCGGCGAGCCAGGTCGGCCGCCGTAGGCGCGACATCGGCGCCCAGTTTCTTGAACGTGTTGACGGCAGCCGTGTTGATATCCCACACGCATAACGAGTGAGACAGGAATCGACGAGCGAGTTGACTGCCGAGGGCGCCGAGCCCGATGTATCCGATTTTCATTGCCTGTCGCCTCTCTTGTGACCATTCAACCGACGCATGCGACGTATAGGGGGAATGGTGCAGATAATTTTATTGTTCTTGGGGGGGGGATGAGAGCATATTGCCTGAATGCTAAAGCAATGAACCGATCATGCCGCCATCAACGCTGATGCTCGATCCAGTGATGAAACCCGCCTGTGTGGATGCGAGAAACGCGACCACGCCACAGACCTCGTCTTGCTCCCCCATGCGGCCGAGCGGCGTAAGTTTGCGGCGCGCCTCTGCCTGCTCCGGGGTGTACGCGGCGGTGCCGGTGCGGTGCGATGTGTCGATCAACGCCGGTGCTACGCAATTGACAGTGATGCCGCAAGAGCCCACTTCGTTCGCGAGATGTTTCATGTACGCGGTAACGCCGGCGCGAAAAACGGTTGAAAGGCTATGGTGCGGCATGGGTTGCTTTACTGATGCCGAGGTAATGGCGATGACGCGACCCCATTGCTTCTTGAGCATCTGAGGAACCATTTCCTTGGCTACCTGGATGGTTCCCCAGAGTTGATTTTGATAGGCCTCTTGCCACCGTTCCTCTTCAGTTTCGTCGAGCGTCGCCCGCAGCGGATTGGGGGCTCGTCCCGTGTTCAGGACGAGGATGTCGGTGCCGTTGAATGTAGCGTTCACCGTGTCGGCGAGGCGCTTTACGTCAGCGGCGACGCGCATGTCGCCGGCAATGGCGACTGCACGCACGCCGTGCTTTGCCGTTATTTCCTGGGCGAGGGCGGCCAGTTTGTCCGCCGAGCGTGCAAACAGCACCACGTGAACGCCCTCGGCCGCCAGTGCGTGAGCAATGTTCTTGCCTAAACCTGCGCTGGCGGCGGTTATGACTGCCACTTTTCCGTTGATCTTCAGGTCCATGATTTACTCCGATACGATGATTTCATTGCCTTCAACGCTAAATCGATGTGGCATGTCTTCGGAGGCCCATTCCAGGTAGGAAAGCACTTCATGGAATCGAGGATCGTCGTGATTCAGCACTTCAGGCCGATACCGTGCGTCCATGACCATCGGAAGGAACGAAACTTTTTGTATACCGTTTTTGGTCGCCACTGCTTTGGCGAGCAAGCTCAAGGTACAGGCCTTGCCGTAGGGCATGAAAGGGTATTCGGGGTCGAGGTCCGCGTGATTGCGAACCGCACCGTGGGACCAGGCGGGTTCGTTCCATGAAGGCGCGGGAAACGACTTGGTCATTGCGAACACGCCGAGACTGTAGAAGATGGCTTTGCCCTTATACATCTCGATCGCTTTGGGAATATGCGGTGCGTGACACACCACCATATCTGCACCGGCATCAATGGCAGCATGGGCTACGGTCACCTGGTAATCGGAGATCACGCGTGGCAGCCGGATGACGCCGGAATGAAAAGCCAGGATAACGACGTCTACCTCACCTTTCAGCTTCTTGATGTCCTCGATCAGGTTCGCCAGGTCGCTGGAATCGGGTTCCGTGCGAATGCGAACGGGCTGGTGGGGACCACGTGTTTCATAGGTGGTATCGACCTTGATACTGGACACGCCAGGTTTTTGCGGTCCTGCCTCACTGCCGGCAGGACCGAGCGAGGTATAGCCCATATAACCGACCTTGATCCCGTCGTGTTCAATGATTGCTGGACATCGTGCTTCTTCCAGATCCCGACCTGCGCCTGTCACCTGGATGCCGCGCGAGACAAAGAAGTCCCGGGTATCCACGAGGGCATCCGGGCCGCTGTCGTAGCTGTGATTGTTTGCCAGGGTCACCGCATCGAACCTGCCATTGGTGAAAATAGCAGCCATTTCAACGGGCTGACCGACTTGTGGGGCATGATCTGCGCGCACGGTGCGGTCCGAGTAGGTGCGCATGCAGTTGATGAAGCGCATATCGGCCGAGGCAAGGGTCGGCAGGACGAGCTCTGTGTATCCCTCCACCGGGAAGCCGTCTTTCGGTCCATGCGTGGGTCCGCAGTCCCCGCCGATCAATATGGTGGCGTTCGATGTCATTTTCCCTCCTATTATTTTTGTGGGGAATTTATGGTTCCGATGAATGAAACATATGCTGCTAGTTAGAACTGATAATAGCACTGCGAAAACGGCATGACCACGATTTGTACAGGCATCATGTCGTTGGATAAAGAGTCAGTTTTGATTTTCTTGGTTCTGATGATCGGAACAGGTATCGATAATAAGAACATGTGATAGTATCAATTTCGACTTCCTTCCGGGCGCGGGCGTTACCTGCCTGAGCGTCTCTGTGGCAGGTCGAGGGTCGACGCCTGTTCAGGAAAACGGCGTTGGTGCCAGTCTACTATTTGAAATTATCAGTTATTTCAATCGCTTACATGAAAATAAGAGAGGGCGGAAATGGCAGGCTCACTGGATCAAACGCAGGGGTACACACCGGCAGGGCGGCTTGCCGGGAAAGTTGCTGTTGTTATTGGTGCTGGACAAAGCCCGGGCGAAGGCATGGGTAACGGTCGAGCGGCGGCCATTCGATTTGCACGTGAAGGGGCGCACGTTCTGGCCGTTGATCGGCAAATCGAGTCCGCTGAGGAAACTGCGGCGATGATCATTCAGGAGGGCGGTTCCGCTGCAGCATTTTCTGCGGATGTGACCCGGGAACATGAGTTGGCCCTTGCCATGCAGATGGCAAAAAAACGTTGGGGGGCCCTGGATGTCCTGCACAACAATGTGGGGGTCAGCCTCGCCGGTGGTGACGCCGACTTGATGGACATCACCGAAGATCAGTTCGATAACATTTGCCGTATCAATCTTCGCGGTACCGTCTTTGCCTGTAAGCACGCAGTAGCACTCATGCGGGAACAAGGGGGCGGGGTTATCGTCAATGTGTCATCCGCGGCGGCATTGGGTAAGTATCCCTACGTTACCTACAAGGCTACAAAAGCGGGTGTCATTGCTTTCACCGAGCAGTTGGCGCTTCAAAATGCTCCTTATGGGATCAGGGCAAACTGCATCCTGCCAGGCTTGATCTCGACGCCGATGGCGGTTGAGGCGCGTATTCAAGCGTGGAACCAGACGCGTGAGCAGGTCAGCGCGGAGCGCAACGCCAAAGTGCCGCTCGGCCGCCAGGGAACCGCTTGGGATGTTGCGAATGCGGCCCTGTTTCTTGCGTCCGATGAAGCCAATTTCATCACTGGTATCTCATTGGCGGTGGACGGCGGCCGGCTGCTCAATCGTATTTAATTGTAGTCCCCCACTGCTGGCAGTGGGGGACCATCGGCGCATTGCCGCTCAATCAACGTAGCCCGACAATACCCATCCAGTACTGAAGTTGATTTCCTGGCGTCTCGACATCGACGCTTCGAGCGTACTTGAGATGCCCGTCATCACCTATCCGGAATATCGACAGTGTCGCGGGCGTTACAGCCAGCCCTTTTTCATCATCGTATGTGGCCAAGGCCTTGATACTCGCCGTGACGAGCAAACGGCCACTGGGATCACAGGCAAATGTTCGGACGTGAAAGGAACGAGTGTCCACATGCTGAACGAGTGTGGGCTCGCCTGTTTCAGGGTTGATAGCGTAGACGGCTATGTTGTTTTCACCTCCGGAGAACACTTGGTGCCCCTGGTCGGAGTGCGTCGCATCTGCGCGATTTACCAGGTAAACAAACTTCCCGTTTGGATGAACATGGATTGCACCGGCGAGTTGTCGCGAGCGCACGTGCTCAGGGGTTCGCAGCGTTCCCCGCGTGAAGGCTGGCTCGGCCTCGATCCGGTCACCGTCATGTCGGAACATGTAGAGACGGTTGGTTCGCTCGTCGGCTGCGTAAAGCCACGGATGCGTCGGATGAAAGTCGACATGCCGCGGGCCGAAGTCATAGCCATGATTCGGCGCAACCACATCGCTCATTTGGAGATGCTCTTCAGTTAGCCGAAATGAACGGAGTGCCCCGGGATCTTCCAGCTTGTCTGTCGTTGCGTTATTGCCGCGGTCAACTACCAGGACTTGTTTGGCGGATGGATAAAACATGACTTGGTGCGGATAGACCCCAAAGTCGGTGTCCGGATCCTGAGCCTGGCAACTGCCAATTGTACGGTCTGCGTTGATGCGGTGCACAGTCAATGAGCCGCGCTTGAAATTGTGGGCATTGACGATAAATCGTCCCAGGGGGTCGATACACAAATGTACCGCTCGGTAGGGAAGTCGCGCAGGTAAGCCGTGAGTGTTGAGTTGCCCGTCAGGTCCCAACGAGTAAGCGCTGACGTGATTGTGATGGGACTCCACCCTCGGGCCACCGTCGCTTGTTGAGACATACAGGAAGCCGCCGGATGGATGAGGCCATGCGTATTGCACCTTTGAGGCCACAGTGACGCTTTCCATCCTGTGGAGCGTTGCGCTGTCTACGTCAATCATATAGCGCGTGATGACATCATCTACGGCGCTGTAGAGTACGGCGCGGCTGCTCATTCAAGCCTCCGAATGGTCAATTGTGAACATGGGAACGGACATGCCGCTTTCTGATTCTTTAAACGCGACCCTGACCCGCTGCCCGATGCGAACACTGTCCAGATCAACATCGACAATATTCGTAAGCATCATCAGTCCCTCGTCAAGGCGCACATAGGCAATGCAGTACGGTGCTGATGCGCCGCGTCTTGTGATGCTGAAGGTGTAGATTGTCCCGGTCCCGCTTGCGGTGATCCATTCGACATTGGTGCTCCAGCAAAACGGGCACAACGCACGAGGATAATGATGCGGTTGATGGCAGGCATTGCAGCTCTTCAAGAGCAGGCGCCCCTCGGCCGCAGCATCGAAATAGGGTTCATCACCGGGGTTCAGGATGGGGTCGCTGATGGGGCGTTCTGTGTAGGGGGTCGACATGTTTTTACTCCCTTTCCATGATGACGGTGGCTGCACCGTGCCGATGACCTATCGCGCCGCCGATGCCGGTGGCGAGGGCTAGCGAACAGTTGGGAACTTGCACCTTTGGATGAGCCTCGCCTCGAAGCTGTCGTACGGCTTCGATTATTTTTGTGATCCCGCCGCGATTGGCGGGATGGTTATTGCACAGGCCGCCGCCATCGGTGTTGAACGGCAACTTGCCGATGCCCGAAATAAGGTTGCCGTCCGACACGAATTTTCCGCCTTCGCCTTTTTTGCAGAATCCCAGGTCTTCAAGTTGTAGGATGACGGTGATGGTGAAGCTGTCATAGATGGAGGCGTACTGGATGTCGGCCGGTGTCACACCCGCCTCTTCGAAGGCTCGAGGGCCGGTCCACGCGGCTCCGGTATAGCTCAAGTCGAGGCGTCCACCCATCTGGTGTTTAGTGGATTCACCGCAGCCAAGTATCCGTACCCGTGGTCTGTTGAGGGCCTTCGCAATCTCCGGGCGGGCAACGATAACTGCGCCGCCGCCGTCGCTCACGACGCAGGAATCGAGACGCCGCAGCGGGTCAGAAATCATCGGCGATGCCAATACATCTTCGACCGAGACCACTTTGCGCAACATCGCCAGAGGGTTGTGTTGCGCATGGTGAGAGGCGGCGACCTTGACCCACGCCAGTTGCTCGCTGGTTGTGCCGTACTCATGCATGTGGCGCATCGCACACATGGCATAGAGGTTCAACGTGACTGGGTTATAGGGCATCTCGAATGGCGCGTCCGGTAGATTGACTCCTCGTACGCGCGCCTGTATCCCAGAGATACCTTCAGAGTTGGGGCGACCAGCCAGTGTAATCAGAGCCACGTTGCATCTGCCCGCTGCTATTGATTCTGCAGCGTGGGCGATATGGGCGAGATAAGAGCATCCTCCCATATCGGTCGAATCGACATGCCTCAGCTTGTCCAGATTCAGGTAGTTGGCCATCGACCATACATTCCCGCCGGGTGCATCGCCCGCGCAGAAATATCCGTCGATGTCATCTTTGCTTAATCCCGCGTCTTCAATTGCCCCTTTCGCCGCCTCCGCATGTAGTTGTGCCACCGAATGGTGGGGGGCCTTGCGTAGGGGGTGCTCATACGCTCCGACGATGTATGCCCTGCCTTTTATTGTCATCTCTAGGGTTTCCTCAGTGCATGAAGATGAAGCTCGAATGTGCTTTCCGGTACCTTCGTTCAGGGGGATCGGTCCAGCGTCAAAGACTAAAGTAGCACAGCAAAAAGTTCCGATCAGTGAAATCCGTGCTGATTATCAAAACTCATGCTACCATCGATTCAACGTTGTTTGGAGCGCAGGATGGCGCTGCACTCAAATTTCCGGGCCAAACCTGGATGCTCATTGGGTGCGAGCGGTCGCGGGGTAGGGGCAGGCCATATTTTTTTTTTGAGACAGGAAGATGAGATGAGCGAAAGCCTGATGGTCAGTTACGAAGTCGAAGGTGTTGTGGCCGTAATCACAGTCAACAATCCGCCCGTCAACGCCCTGACTCCCGAGATGAGAGGGAGCATCATTGACGCCGTTACCCATGCGAACGCCGACCCGGCTGTCGCGGCGATCGTGTTGATGGGGGGTGGCCAGAATTTCATCGCGGGTGCTGATATTCGACAGTTCGGCAAGGCGAGAACAATCACTACCAGCATGAGTGCTGCGGCACTCGACGCCAGCGCCAAGCCGACTGTCGCTGCTATTCATGGATATGCGCTGGGAGGCGGTCTCGAGCACGCCCTCGCTTGCCATTACCGGATTGCATTGCCCACAGCCAAGCTCGGATTGCCCGAGGTCGCTCTCGGGCTGATACCAGGAGGCGGCGGTACGCAGCGTTTACCAAGGCTGGTCGGGGCGGCCGTAGCCACCGATTTGCTCGTCTCCAGCCGCCATATCCATGCCCCCGAAGCATTGCAGATCGGGCTTATTTCCCAGATTGTTCCAGGAACACAAAACCAAGAGCTTCGTGACGCTGCCGTAAGGTATGCAAAAGCAGTGGCGCACGCTCAACCGCAGCGCGTACGCGATTTGGCGCTCGAACCGATGGATGCGACAACCATGGATTTGCTGCAAGCGGCACGCCGCGAAGCAGCCAAAAAGTCTCCTCACAACAAGGCGCCTCAGTACGCGATCGATTGTATCGAATCAGCTTTCAACCTGCCGTTTGATGAGGCTCTAGAGGTTGAGAGCCGCTTGTTTTCTGAGCTGGAGGGTTCTGATGTTGCCAAGGCACTTCGCTACGCATTTTTTGCCGAGCGCGAGGCTGCCAAGGTTCCGGATGCGCCCCCGGGTTTCAAGCCTGCTGGTGTGACGTCCGCTGCTGTGATCGGCGCGGGAACGATGGGCGCCGGTATTGCCATTTGCTTCGCTGATGCAGGCATTGTGGTGAAACTCCTGGAAGCGAGTGCCGAAGCACTGGACAGGGGCCTGCAGCGCATACGTGACATCTACGCCGTAAAGGTCAAGCGCGGACGCATGACTGTGCAAGAAATGGATGCATGCCTTCAGTTTGTCCAGCCTGTCTCTCATTACGAAGAGATCGGCGACTGTGATGTCGTGGTTGAAGCGGTGTTTGAACGGATAGATCTGAAGAAGGATGTGTTCACCAAACTTGATGCGGTGATGAAGCCTGGCGCGCTGTTGCTAACGAACTCTTCCGCGATTGATATCAACGTCATGGCCAACATGACAGGCAGGCCTCAGAGCGTCGCCGGCGCTCATTTCTTCGCTCCCGCGAACGCGATGAAACTGTGCGAAATCGTGAAGGGTGATCAAACCTCGATCGAGACAGTTGTGCGGGCAATGAAGATGGGTCGCGATCTTAAAAAAGTCTGCGCGGTCTCCGGAACGTGCGATGGCTTCGCGGCAAATCGCAGTCGCGCGCCGCTGGTCACGGAAATGATGCTACTGCTTGAGGAGGGAGCACGCCCTGAGCAGATCGACAGGGTCATGGTTGAATTTGGCTATCCAATGGGACCGTTCGCAGTGAGCGATCTGTCCGGTCTCGATGTCAGCTATGACACGCGCAAGCGTCGCGCGGCAGCTGACCCTCAATACAGGAAGCTCCATGTCCCGGATCGGATGGTCGAGCTGGGCCGCAAGGGCCAGAAAAATGGGGCCGGGTGGTATCGCTATGAAGAAGGTGACCGCACACCTCGTCACGATGAAGAAGTGATGCGGATCATCGCGACCGTCGCCCATGAGCTTGGCACGCCTCAGCGTACCTTTACCGACAGTGAAATCCTCAAACGTCTGTTATTTGCCTCGATCAACGAGGCTTGCAAGATCCTGGATGAAGGCAAGGCATATCGAGCCAGTGACATTGATGTCATGTGGTTGTACGGCTTTGGATTTCCTCGCCATCGAGGAGGGCTGCTGTACTGGGCTGACACGATCGGGGCCACGGAAATCCATCTGCAAGTGCAGCAATGGCATGAGCAATACGGCAGGCGTTGGGCACCTAGTCCGCTGCTGTCGAAAGCGGCCAATGAAGGGCTGTCCCTGAGAGAGCTGAAATCAGTCATATGAAAGCACGGCAATGGCAACCATGGCCGCGTGCGGCCGGTAACAGCTGTTCTGGCAGATATGGCTTTTAAGTGAAAGCAACGCCCTGGTTGCTGTCCCCCAAGGGTTACGGAACGCTTCCCATGGTCGGCAAAGGGGCCAACAAGCAGAAATGAAACGGAAGAAAAATCATGAGCAATGACACGTCCACACAAGCCTTGTCCGAGGGCGAATTCAAAATTTGGCAATGCATTTTATGCGGTTTCATGTATGACGAAGCCGAAGGTATTCCGGAAGAGGGCATACCTGCTGGAACTCGGTGGGAAGATGTTCCCCAGGATTGGATTTGCCCTGAGTGTTCGGCGACGAAGCTGGACTTCGAGATGGTCGAGATTTGATTAATTGCCTTTCCGGCACAGTGTTTTTTCGGTGATTGAGGGCGATATCAACCGAGCCCCTTGGCGCCAAATGTAGAGGGAATTCAGATGTCCATTGAAACCAATAATAATGTCATCGCCGACGCTGATCATCCGCGCGTAGGCCTCTTCATCGACGGTGAATGGATTTTCGACCGCCCCTCTTGCTTTGAAGTGTTGGACCCCAGCACCGAAGCATCGCTCACCAGCGTTCCCGGGGCCACGACCGCTGACCTGAAACGCGTGTTGGCCGCCGCTGAGCGGGGGTTCAAAATCTGGCGGGACACACCACCGGCTGAGCGTAATATCATCATCAGTCGTGCCATCGCAGGCGTGCGTTCACGTTCCGAAGAAATCGCGCAGATCATCACCCGAGAGAACGGCAAATTAATTGCAGATGCGCGTGCGGAGGTGGAGCGTTCGGCGAGCTTCTTCGATTGGGACATGGCACAGGCCCTGCGAGCCTACGGGACCATCGTTCCGGGCGAAGCTCAAATGCAGAAATCGATTCTTCGTCAGCCAATTGGTCCAGTCGCAGCGTTCACGCCTTGGAATGTGCCGCTAAGCGCACCGTCGCGAAAAATCAGCGGTGCACTGTGCGCCGGGTGCTCCATCATTTTGAAAGCCCCAGAAGAAACCCCTGGCGCGGCAGTAGCAATGGTTCAGTGCTTCGAGCGAGCCGGTTTGCCCAAGGGCGTATTGAATCTGGTGTTTGGCAACCCGGCGCTAGTGTCTTCGACCCTGATCGAGTCGCCAGTGACCCGCATGGTGACCTTGACGGGGTCGGTGGCAGTCGGCAAGCACTTGAGCCAACTGGCGGGTGCGGCCATGAAGCCGGTGCTGATGGAGCTCGGCGGCCATGCCCCGGTCATCGTTTGCGAAGGGGTCAATGCCGCGGAAATCGGCAAGATGGCACTCAAGAGCAAAATTCGGATCAACGCTCAGTGGTGCGCTGCGCCAGGTCGCTTCCTGGTACACGAGAGTATCTACGACGAATTCGTAGCGGCGTTTGTGGCAACCGCCGATCAGGTACGTGTGGCCGACGGCATGGATACGAAGGCAGACATCGGACCGGTCACCAGTGTCCGGCGCCTCGCCGCGATGCAGCATTTTGTCGATGACGCATTGGCGCGTGGCGGCAAGGTTGCCGTGGGTGGGCATCGTGTAGGTGAGCGTGGTTATTATTTTGCGCCGACTCTGCTGGTCGACACTCCACTAGATTGCGCCATCATGACCGATGAGCCTTTTGGGCCGGTCGCTGTCGCGGTTCGTTTCTCGACCCTTGATGAGGCCATCGAGATTTCCAACAGTCTATCCGTGGGTTTGGCTGCTTTTGCGTTCACCAATTCACTGGAACAGGCTGAACGATTGAGTCGTGAGCTGGATGTTGGAGTCCTGTCGATTAACCATTTCGGTGCGCCGGATCCTGACACTCCGTTTGGCGGTGTGAAGGACAGTGGTATTGGTAGAGAGGGGGGGCCGTGGAGTCTGGACTCGTACATGGTCAGCAAGACCGTGCTACAGAAAACTGCTCGCGTCTGACTCAGTGCCCCCAGTTTCCGTGACGGGCGTTGGGGGCTTTGGCTTTATCCGATGATCAAGGCCAATCCAGTGACCACTTGAATTCATAGGAGCATTCACTGAGGCAGGCATTTCCTGAAGCTGCTTCCTGCTAATGTCGGACTTTTTTTGATGCGCAAGGCATCAATGCGCTTCGCACGAACGCATCCGATTAAGGAGTTTGCCCATGAGCGCCAATAATGGTCGCCTGCCTATGATCGGGCTACTTGCTCTGTCCACTACAGCGTTTCTCACCATTCTGACCGAGACGATGCCGGCAGCGGTTCTGCCTGCGATGTCGGAGAGCCTTGAGCAGCCCCCCGCTGGTATCGGTTTATTGGTTTCCATCTATGCATTGGCCTCCGCTGCAGCCGCAATCCCCATTGTGGCGCTCACTCGAAGTCTGCCTCGCAAATCGTTGTACATCATGCTCGTGCTGAGCTTTGCAATGGCTAACGGTATTACCGCCATCTCGACGTCTTATGCGCTGACGGTCGCGTCACGGGTGGTGGCTGGCCTGGCCGCAGGAGTTGTCTGGCCGGTCATCTGTGGTTATGCCATCCGCTTGGTCGATCGCAAAGACATGGGACGGGCTGTCGCGATTACCCTGGCGGGGAGTACCGTGGCCATGGTCGGCGGTTTGCCCTTGGGTAGCATGCTGGGTTCATTGCTTGGATGGCGTTTCAGCTATGGATTGCTTTCGCTGCTCGCGCTGCTTGTCATCGTTTGGGTTTTGCTGGTCGTGCCGCCCATGCCGGGAGAGGGGCGCAAGGAAGGCACTTCGATTCATGACGTCATTCGCACCCCGGGGTTGAGAGTGATCTTGCTGTCGGCTTTTTGCGCGATCCTGGCTCATTACACGCTGTACACCTACATGGCGCCGCTTGCGGAAAAAAACAGGCTGTCAGGCGGGACCGCTCAGGGCCTATTTCTGTTCGGTACGGGTGCCATCCTGGGCGTACTGATCGCCGGACGTTTCGTCGATACAAGGCTGCGGCTCATAGCGACCACCGCGTTGACGTGCACGGCTGTGACGATGGTTGTGCTGATAGCAGCTCCGTATCAAATGATCGCTTCGGCTGCGATATTTGTGTGGGGGGCTTCGTTCGGCGGCATGCCTACTGTTTTTCAATCAGCGACGGGGCGGGTGGCAGAAGATAATGCGGAGGTGGCAACGGCGATATTGACGACCATCTACAACTTGGGGATTTTTGGCGGAGGTGCCGTAGGTGGTTTGCTCCTAAGCTACTTCGGGATAGTAAGTCTCTCGGGGTTTGCGCTGCTCATCGTTAGCGCTTCCCTTGTGGTGGTCATGGGAGGGAGGTGTCACGCCTTTCCACGGCAGTAAATTATTGCGGGATATATCTCCCTGGAAGAGCGCGCGGCGTAGATGCAATCCTCACGACCGCGTTTCATGGCTGCCAAAAGCTCAGTCGGCATTCACCGGATCGCGCCCCGACGATGTTCAAGTGCTGCCATTCTGTTTATCGCGATAGCTCTTAACTCGTTGTTTTCATAGGTGCCTTCTTGATTCGGCGATATCTGTCTTTGCAGGACGTGCCGCTCATGGCTTAGCCACCGTTGTTCAACGGGACTCGTGGTGGCGCAGTTCAAGCACGAGCACTGTTGAGAAAAGCTCATTAGCGTATCAATCAGGTGCCGTATAGCCATGGCGCTATTGCCGGGGCTAGTTTTGTCTCGCTGGTGCAGCAGAAATGCTTTCGTTGGATGCGGGACTTGATTGCGCGCAACACAGGCATTGCACGCAGTTGTCATTTAATTTTATTACCCAAGCAAAGCAGGGCCGGATATGAATATCGCCGCAGTTAATACCTTGGAGATTCGGGTGATCGAAGAGGTTGACCAACACTTTGAACAGCGTTTGAAGGCGTACGCGGAGACCTTTGAAAAAGTACACGGATGCCTGGGGTATAGCGTGATTCGCAGCTCCCGCGATCCTGGTTTGTGGGTCTTCAGTGGCTACTGGAGCGCGGCATCGATGATGACTGAGCACTTTGAAAGTGAGTCGATGACGGCGTTGGTCAATCATTTGGTAACGTCATGTTCCAACCTGACGTTTGCCAGTTTCACGCCCCAAATCGGAAGGGGGCCGCACGATGAAGCTTGATGAAGCGCTATTTACGGCGATCGATCTCAATGCCTTGTTCATTCTCTTGGTGGTCTATCGCGAGCGAGGCGTGACGCGGGCAGCCGAACGACTGAACGTAAAGCAGCCAGCGGTGAGTAATACGCTGGCGAAGCTGCGCGTTCACTTTAAAGACCCCTTGTTCATTCGACGTTCGAGGGAGCTGGTGCCCACGGCCAAGGCCAACGAAATCGTACGGGGGTTGGCGCCGGCATTGATGAGGATCCAGGACGTTATACGCCCCTTGTGAGGATGATCGGCCGTGCCGTCCCTTCCTGTTCAGATAACCCATTCCAAGCAGGATTTTATCGATGAGAATAACGTTTGCCATGTCAATGCTTAGCGTAACCTTGATGGTTTCAAGTTCGTTGCACGCTGCAGAGGAGCCTGACAGCGCGATGCAAATTGTCAGGAACGGGGAGCAACCTTCTGTCCTGGGCTCGTCCAGGAATTTCGTCGGCACCGTCAGGGTTGATCCTTTATTTGCAGCGCGCCCGCCATCAAGGGTTACGGCAGGTGCTGTGACCTTTCAACCAGGGGCCCGATCAGCTTGGCACACTCATCCGGCGGGCCAAAATCTTATCGTCACGGCCGGTGTTGGATGGATTCAGCAAGAAGGGGGGGAGAAAATCGTCATCAAGCCTGGTGATGTGATTTGGACCCCGCCGGGTGTAAAACATTGGCACGGGGCCACGGATACCACTGGCTTGACGCACTTGGCAATTCAAGAGGTACAGGGCGGGAAAAATGTCGAGTGGCTGGAGCCGGTTACTGATGAGCAGTACGGGCATTCGCGATGAAGCCGCCAAGGCATCTGCGGATCAACGCGATATAGTCTGAAACCGGTATGGAAGAATCGACGATTAGGTCTGCATTATTCTGTTACATTGATGCTTGGCGCAGTGGGGCGATGGAGTTTTTTCGTCAATGATTAAAGGTGGGATTTAATGAATCTCCCGTTCTCCTTGGGCACTCCCTGAACTGCAGCTAATAAAATCGTCAGCGCACCAGTCCAGGATTGCAGGCAGTCCGGTATCTATTAATCAATTTTATGCATGACTCCATTCAATTGGATGTGGTGTTTCCAGACAGCGCTTCGAATACATTGACGTCGACGAATTGATCCTTTGTGGGCTTAGACCTAATGCCATGAAGGGTAGTGCCCGGCGTCAAAGCCCAATGCTCCGTTCAGCGCAGTTGACCAGCTAGATTTGATTCCACTGGCGTTCATCGAGCCTGGGCCAGGCCGCAGTCGTTCTGGATGTCCACACATCGGTTCTTAATTAGGAACAACACCATGAAGAAATTATTTTTTACGCTGGCCCTGCTGGCTAGTTCGTTTACCGCGGTGGCAGCCGATATGTCCAACGGCGCGAACAACTTTTTCAAGAGTGATAAGGTGACTGAGCAGAAGGTATCCTTCAATAATCAGTACCGAATGAAAGTCGTCGGGAACCTGTATGTCCCGAAAAATTTGAATAAGGCCAACAAAAGCCCTGCGATTGTCATTGGCCACCCGATGGGGGCGGTCAAAGAGCAAAGCTCAAATCTTTACGCTCAGAAACTCGCTGAACAAGGCTTTGTGACCCTTGCGATCGATCAATCGTTTTGGGGCGAAAGCGAGGGGCAACCGCGTAACGCCGTGGCGCCGGATATTTACTCCGAAGCGTTCAGCGCAGCGGTCGATTACCTTGGAACCCAGTCGTATATCGATCGCAACCGCATCGGCGTTCTCGGCATCTGTGGTAGCGGCAGTTTTGTCATCAGTGCGGCAAAAATCGACCCTCGGATGAAGGCGATTGCCACCGTCAGTATGTATGACATGGGCGCAGCCAACCGCGACGCGCTCAAGCACTCGCAAACACTTGAACAGCGCAAGCAGATCATCGCAGAGGCGGCTGAGCAGCGTTATGTAGAATTCACGGGTGGGGAAACCAAGTACACCGGCGGTACCGTGCATAAACTGGACGCGAACACCCATCCCATCCAGCGCGAATTCTTCGATTTCTATCGCACGCCTCGTGGTGAGTTCACCCCGGCCGGGTCTTCGCCTGAAGTGACGACGCATCCAACGCTGACCAGCAACGTGAAGTTCATGAACTTCTATCCGTTCAACGATATTGCGTCGATTTCGCCTCGTCCTATGCTGTTCATCGCAGGCTCTGAAGCACACTCGCTGGAGTTCAGCCAAGAAGCCTTCAAGCTGGCGGGTGAGCCTAAGGAGTTGTTCATCGTGCCAGGCGCGGGCCACGTGGACTTGTATGATCGGGTGAACCTGATTCCGTTCGACAAGCTGACTTCTTTCTTCCGAACCAACCTGAAGTAACCCATCTTTGAAGCCGCAACTGCCCGGTTTGCATAGGATGTTGTGGCTTCAAGTCTGAACGTAGGTCGTAGTGCGCATCGCTCGACTTGCCCTTGGTGGAACGTTCATCCCTTGAGTCTTCATGGCTCTTTCGGGCCCTGCACGCTGTGCAGGGCCTTTTTTTTCTGTCATGACTCGTGGCGCAACGCGGCGATTAATAAAGCCATAGCCCCGGAGGGTTGCCGACGGCTTGGGTAATAGAGATGAAGTCCTGTCCACAGCGGGCACCAGTCTTTCAGTACCGGAATCAGGTGGCCAGCCTTGACATAGGGCTCAGCGATGTCTTCAGGTACATAGGCGATACCCAAGCCTGCAATGGCTGCATCAAGGCAATCATAAATACTGTTGTAAATCAGCTGACCATCAACCCGCATGTTCAACTGCCGGCCATCTTCTCCGAACTCCCAAGGCCACAATCCACCATGGGTAGGAAGACGCAGGTTTATGCAATTGTGCTGCATCAAGTCTTCGGGCGTCTCTGGTTCAGGGCTGCTGGCGAAGTAGCGCCTGGTCGCTACTGCGGTGAATCGCATGTCAGGACCGATGCGTACGGCGATCATGTCCTGGGCTATCGCCTCACCCAATCGGACGCCCGCATCGAAACGATCTGCTGCGATGTCGATAAGCCCATTGTCCGCGAACAGCTCGACTTTTATTCCAGGGTACTTCGGCAGGAATTTCTTCAACTTTGGGGAGATGATCGATCGGATGGCATGATCCGATGCGGTGATGCGTACGGTCCCGGTTGGGCTTTCGCCCAGCTCTGACAACGCCAGTAATTCAGCGTCGATCTCTTCGAAGCGGGGACCGACAGTTGCCAGTAACCGTTCACCGGCTTCCGTTGGCGAGACTGAGCGGGAGTTGCGAGCAAGCAAGCGCGTGCCCAGATTTCGCTCCAGTGAGCTGACGGCATGGCTGACCGCGGATTGAGACAGGCCTAGATGCGCTGCTGCTCGAGTAAAACTCTTTTCCCGGGCGACGGCAATAAAGGCCATCAACCCACCAAAGGATTGCTTAAGGATGTCATCTTGCATGGCTTGAATGATCTTCGTGAGTGCGCATGAACAATAACATTCCGGTGCGTGGTGCGTAGAGTTTACGGAGGAGTTTGCTAGCGATGGTGAGCGACAGGGAAGTGTTGCCGAGTAGGAGAAGCCAGCCCTCGGGCATGCGGACATTTGCGGTGTGGCTTAAGTCTATTACGTTATCTGGCGGTGCTCAGACAAGCGAATGATCAGCCGTGCCACAAAAGCCCCTGTCAGGATGACCGCAAACAATCGCAGGGTCTGCATTGCCAGCACCAGTCCCACGTCGGAATGCGTGTCCACCGCGATGATCGCCATCGTGTCGAGCCCGCCCGGGCTGGTGGCCAGGTAAATCGAGAGGAAATCCCTGTCCGATATTGTTGCCAATAGCCAGGCAGATAATGCGCACAGCGCGATCAAAAGCGTGGCCCCCATTATCATCGCCGGCAGGCGCCGCCAGACGTACCCAATTGTTGGGCGGTCAAAGCGCAAGCCGACGTAGCAACCCAGTGCGCCATAAGCAGTAGCGAGGAGCCAGTCGGGCAGCGCGATGTGCAACAGGCCGCTGATTTGCAAGGCGCCACCCAGCAGCAACGGCATCAGCAGCGCCCCGGCGGGCACTCGATTGCCCAGTGCAACACCAGCAAGCAGCGTGGCGATGGTCAGGCCTAGATTAAGTAGTCCGAAGCTCTGCGGCTCGACGTTTGTCACGTGCGTTTCGCCGCCTGTCGGTGCCCCGACCCAGTGGCTCACCAGTGCGCCGATCATCACCACGCACACGACTCGTACGTATTGCATGGTGGCGACTACTCGCGAATCGGCACCGTACTCATCCGCCATCGAGACCATCGCCGAGGCAGCGCCTGGAGCCGTTCCCCATGCGGCGGTGCTGGCCGGAATGCCTGCCCATACCAAGGCTAGTCCGACCAGAGCACTGAGGCAAACCGTTGCGGCGGTTGCCAGCAGCATCATCGGCCAGGACTGGGCTATCGAGAGAAGCACTGCCAGCGTCATGGAATGGGCCGCCAGAATGCCAACACAACCTTGGCCCAGCTTGAAGGCGTAGGGATGGAGCTGTATACCCGCACCGAACGTTCCAAACACGATGGCGACCATCATCGGCCCCAGGAACTGGCCGGCTGGCACCCCTAGAAACTTCAGCAACTGACCGGCTGCTCCAGCCACTAGCGCAAGCGCCAACCATTTGAATGGCGCGGGGTAGGCATGTAGAGAAAATCTGGCAGAAGAAGACAAGAGTCGTGCTCCAATCGCTGGTCGCCTTGAGGGCGTGGCATCGCTATCGATGTGCTGATAATTATTGATAGCGTGTTTGATAAAGTCTATTTTCTAATATCGATTGATTGATAACTTTGGTTGATGGATATGGACCTGCGTGACCTTGCCTATTTTGAAGTCATCGCCGAGCTGGGCCATCTGGGCAGGGCCGCACAAAAGCTCAACCGCAGTCAGCCGGCGCTGACTAAAAGCATCCAACGACTTGAGGAGTCTCTAGGTGCCCGGCTGTTCGAACGCGACGGGCGTCGGATCAAGCTGACGGCAGTGGGGGAGTTGCTGAAGGTGCGTGGCAAACAGCTGCAGCAGAGCGTTGCCGAAACCCAGCGAGAGATACGTGATGTTGCCAACGGGGTGATGGGCAATATTCGCCTGGGCTGCGCTGCTTCCATGGCTGATCACCTACTCCCGCACCTGACCGCGACTCTGCTTTCACGTGCGCCGCAGATCACCTTGAACCTGGTGATTGGGCAGGACGATTTACTGCGCGAATCACTTTTTTCCGGGCGGCTGGACATGGTGATCTGCCCGCAGTACGAAGCAGATCCTTTGTTGGAATTTCATGCGTTGTTTGACGATGAGGCGGTAGTGGTCGCCAGCCGCAACCACCCGCTGTTTAGCGCAGGTTATGAGTTGCGCGATTTGTGCCAGTACCGTTGGGTGCTGCCGGCCACCGCCGTGCCGGCCCGACGCTGGATAGACAATGCGTTTCAGTCCAGAGACCTGCCTTTGCCTCAAGTACAGATCGAAACGACTTCGATCTCCTTGCTGCCGCGCCTGATTGGTGAAACCAACCTGCTCAGTTTTCTGGCCCGGGAGACTCTCGAAGACGTAAAGGGTGTGACGCACCTTCGGGAGATCAAGCTCAAGGAAACAACAATGAAACGCACGATTGTCGTTTTCGTGCGAACCGGCGCCTATTTGTCGCCGGCGGCGCAAGTACTGCTGAATGTGCTTAAAGACGATGCACCGCTGTTATTGAGGTAGCGGATGCATAGCGACGGCTTGGGCACAAGAGGCTATCAGGCGGGCGTGGACTGGGTAAGCCGCCCGCCATTCCCAACGACTAGCGCTGCCAGGATGAGCAATACGCTGCCGCCAATCAGCGGGGCTGTTACCGATACATGATCCAGCAAGCTGCCACCGAAAGCGCCTCCGACCATGATCGCCATCTGAATAGCTGCAACCATCAGTCCACCGCCAGTTTCGGGCTCATCGCTTACCTCTTTGGCGAGCCAGGTCGACCAGCATACTGGGATGGCCGAGTACAACATCCCCCAGGCAAACATCATGATGGCGGCGGCTGCGAAACTGTAGCCCAGCTCGGCCAGAGCCACCGTCATGACAGCCAACGCCACCGGAAGCCAGCGCAACAATTGGAAGAGGAATTGTTTTTCCAGCAGTCGGCTGACGATGTACGTACCACCGAAACCGGCTATGCCCAGGCTCAACAATAAAACCGACAGTTGAGTGGAGTCGACGCCAGTAACCTGTTCGAGAAATGGCCGCAAATAAGTGAAAGCGGTGAATGTACCACCAAACGTCAGCATGGCGGCCAGCAGACCGAACATGACGTTCCGACGTTTCAGCACCCCGAACAGCCTGGAAAGGGGAATGGTTTTTTCTGGCTGCATTGCGGGCAAGCTTTTGTATTGCCAGATCACGTTAATGATGACAATCGGTACAAGCGCCGCGAACACAAAGCGCCACCCCAGATGACCTCCCACATAGGCCCCAATGGGTGCGGCAAACGCAGCGGCCACTGAGTGGCCCATATAGATCATGCCCAAGGCTTTGGGCACAGCCTCCTCCGGGACTATCCGAAGCACAGTGGCGGTGGACAATGCCCAGAAACCACCGATTGCGACGCCTAGAAAAGCTCTGGCGATCATCAACCAAGTGAAGCCCGGCGCCAAAGCGATGACCACCAGCGAAATGAGCATCAGCAGGGTCATCGAGACCAGGACATGACGTCGATCGAAGCGTCCGGCGATAGAGGCAATGCAAAGACTTGCCACCACCGCAAAGAAGCCGGAAATGGAAATGGCCTGGCCAGCCATGCCTTGTGAGGTGTGAAGGTCGTTGGCGATGGGCGTCAGGAGACTCACTGGCATGAATTCTGCGGCGATCAGCAGAGCGACGCAGAGTGTCAAAGACCCCACGGCGCTCCAGATCCGGCTGTCAATCTGGGCCGTATTCAAAGTTGAGGTAGTCATCGGTGTTCCTGTGAAATAGCCAATACATGACGCCCTCGACAACTAGGGCGCTGGGCGAATGGACGAATAATGAAAGGAAAAATAACCAGGGATCGACCCCAGCGGGCGATGGGACACTGTCTCATCGCGACTTGCTTGAGGCGAAATGATAGGGGGCTAAGGATGATCTGTAATGATCTGAAATCCGAAAGCGCCTATGAATGATGGCGAATAATTCAGATGCGAAAAAGGAAGGGCTCAGAGCACCGTTGACTATTCGGGGTGCCGTAACTCATCGATTAGAACCTGCATCGCCCGAGACTTCTCGCGCTCGCTGGAGTAATAAAGGTGCAGCCCCGGGAATGTTCTCCACCAGGCTTGCATGACAGGAACCAGAGTGCCGTTAACCAGATGGGGGTGAGCGATGTCCTCGGGAACATAAGCCAGCCCGAAACCCGATACAGCGGCATCCAAAATCTGATTGATGCCGTTGAATACAAGTCTGCCTTTGACTCTCGTATTGATTTCCTGGCCGTCCTTTTCCAGCTCCCACGCGTACAGGCCGCCACGTGTTGGCAGGCGCATATTTATACATTCATGTTCCATGAGGTCTTGAGGTCTGGTCGGTATGGCACGAGACTCCATGTAGGACGGCGCGCCCACTATCACAAAACGCATGTCGGGAGCTATACGAACTGCTTCGATCCCGTTTGCCAACCCGTCCCCGAGCCGGATGCCAAAGTCGAAATGGTCGGCCACGATGTCCGTCAAGCCATAGTCGATAACGACTTCTACACTTATTTGTGGGTATTTCGGCAGGGCTTGCGCCAATTTCGGCCAAAGCACAGTTTCGATGACATGATCGGTTGCCGTGATGCGAATGTTGCCGGCGGGGGTGTCGCCAAATTCAGCCACGGCGATCAGTTCGGTCTCGATTTCCCTCAACCGTGGTTCAACGGTATTGAGCAGACGTTCACCGGCCTCGGTGACCGATACGCTACGGGTCGTCCGAGTGAGAAGACGTACGCCGACCCGAGCCTCCAATCTCTGGATGCTATGACTGAGCATCGATTGAGAGATTCCCAGCTGGGAGGCCGCCCGCGTGAAACTTTGCTCTCGTGCAACTGCAATGAGCGCGAGCAGGTCGCTGTAGTGTTCCTTTGCCATTCATCATTCTCTGCGTGGGGGCGAATACTGTATCAGCTCAAGCGCCCTCTCCAAGGATCTATGTTCATGAGCCGGCCATGACAATCGTGGAGGGGATTAATCAATTTTGATCATACCTCTATTCGCCGTCGAGCCTTTCACCCGAACGCCATCCGTGTTTTTAATCCAAAAAATAACAAGAGGCCTTTCATGAAAATCGGAATTCTTGGCTCCGGCCGAATGGGCAGTCATCTGGGCACCATGTTTGCCAGGGTTGGCCATGAGGTTTCCTTCAGTTACTCGCGTAATCAGCAGAAACTTGCCGATCTGGCTGCATCGGCAGGCAAGAATGCACAGGCCAGCACGCCGGCAGAGGCGGCATTCAACGCTGACTTGGTCCTCTTGGCCGTGCATTGGCTTCAAGTGCCTGACGTCCTCAGCCAGGTGGATGACTTGAGCGGAAAAATCGTCGTGACCTGCTGCAATCCTTTAAACGCAGAAGACACCGAGCTTGTCATCGGCCATACGATTTCCGGTGCGGAAACGCTGGCACAGATGATTCCTGAGGCGCATGTCGTTGCGGCCTTCCAGTCGACACCCAGCGAAGTCTTGTTCGATGTATTCGCGGCCAGGGGAGAGGTGCTACGTCCCAGTTTGATCATCTGTGGCGAGGACGAAGCCAGTAAAGCCACAGTTTCGGATCTTATCAGTCAGGTGGGCTTTGATCCGGTGGACGCTGGGGCTCTGAAGGTCGCCCGTTATATAGAGCCTTTCGCGATGCTCTCCGCAGTGTTGGCTTACGAAACGGACCAGGGGCCCGAATGGGCTTATCGCTTCGAGCGTTTTGACCGGTTGTTCAAAGGCACTTCCCGCGTCGGGAAATAGCGGGAGGAGCGGGTACATGCAGATTTATGATTACATCGTTGTCGGTGCCGGTTCTTCGGGCTGCCCGGTTGCGCGCGGTTTGTCTGACGATCCCCGGAACAACGTCCTGCTTATTGAGGCGGGACCTGCTTCAGATCGTTTCTGGGTCAATACGCCCGCGGGAATGGGCAAGCTCTATTTCAATAAGTCATTGAACTGGAATTTCCGCACCTCGCCAATGGAGAAGCTTCAAGGGCGTCGGATGTACTGGCCTAGGGGCAAATTGCTCGGTGGATCCAGCTCCATCAACGGCATGGTATTCATCCGAGGTCACCAAAAGGATTTTGACGGCTGGCGTGCCTTGGGCAACCCAGGCTGGGGGTATGAAGATGTCTTGCCGTATTTCAAAAAGATGGAGCACTTTGAGCGGGGCGGCGATGAATATCGCGGAGCGAATGGTCCACTATGGATCAGTGATCCGGTCGTCAAAGAAAAGAGTAGCTACGATTTTATAGAGGCCGCTAACCGTATCGGTATCCCGGTGACCGAGGACATGAATGGCGCCTTGCACGATGGCGTAGGTTTCATGCAACACAACATCCAAGACGGGCAACGGATGTCGACTTACCGGGCATTTATCGAGCCTGTCATTGAACGGCCGAACCTGACGGTTCGAACCGGATGCGAGCTGCAGCGCGTTTTATTCGAGGGGCGTACCGCTGTCGGTATAGAGGTTTTGAAGAGTGGCCGTTTGGAGCGTATCTATGCGGCGCGCGAAGTGATTCTGTCAGCAGGCTCGCTGAAGACCCCACAGATGCTGATGTTGTCTGGCATCGGCCCAAGGGCTGAACTGGAAAAACACGCAATTCCCGAAGTTCTGAATTCCCCAGGAGTAGGGCAAAACCTGCAGGATCATTTTTATATTCACACAGCCTTCCGTTGCACCCCAGACAGTTCGTACAACGCCAACCTTGTAGGCCTGCGCAAGTACTGGGAAGGCTTCCGTTACCTGATGACCCGCAAAGGGTATCTTGCCCTTGGCTCTTCCCAGGTCGCGGCGTTTGTTAAAAGTAGCCCGGACGAGGACTACGCTGATCTCCAAATCAGCTTTCGGCCCATGACCTTTCAATACTTTCCCGATGGCACGGTTGACGTTGAAAGGCATCCCGGGCTCGGTGTGTCGGTCTATCAGTTGCGTCCCAGCACCACGGGAACAGTGACGCTGCGCTCAACCAACCCGTCTGACCCGGCCGATTACACGCCAAATTTCCTGAGCAGCGATTACGACGTCAATGCGGTGATCAGTGGTGTGCGCTGGATACGCAAAATCATGAACAGCGAACCCATCAAGTCTCGCGTGGTTTCGGAAGAATTGCCGGGGCTCCACATTCGTACCGATGAAGATATCTACAACTATCTGGTCGAAACCGGCAACTCGGCCCACCACCAGGGCGGCACCTGCAAGATGGGTAACGACGCCATGGCGGTGGTGGACGAACGACTGCGTGTCCGTGGTATCGAGCGTCTGCGGGTGGTGGATGCCTCGATCATGCCATTCATCACGTCGGGCAACACCAATGCGCCGTCCATCATGATTGGTGTGAAAGCCGCCGACCTGATTCGTGAAGATGCAATGGCTCGCCGGGTAAGCAGTTCGCCGGTCGAAACTGTTGGTTGAATCGGCGGGTACCGTGTTGCCACCTGTCACGAAAATGCTCACCGAATAACAACAACTGGAGGCACCAGCAAGATGCACGATTACGCGAAGTTTTATATCGACGGTGAATGGGTAGAGGCCGCGGCCTCCCAGCGCCAGGAATTGATTGATCCGACTACCGAAGAAGCTTTTGCCACGGTCGCCATGGCGACCGTTGAAGAGGTGGACACTGCCGTGGCCGCAGCTCGGCGTGCATTCAAAAGCTATTCGCAGTCTTCCCTCGATGAGCGTTACGACCTGATCAACCGTATCATCGAAGCCTACGAATTGCGCGCCGATGATTTTGTACAGGCCATTGCGCAAGAGGTGGGTATTCCCTGCAGTGCCCGTGCTCAGGTCATGGGCCCAATCGAACATATGAAGGTCGCTCGCGACCTGTTGAAGACGTACGAGTTCGAGGCGCGAATTGGCAATACGATCGTTCGCCGTGAACCCCTGGGTGTCTGCGCACTGATCTCGCCTTGGAATTGGCCGATCCAGACAACCGTCATCAAGCTGATCTATGCGCTGGCCGCCGGTTGTACAGTCGTATCCAAGTCCAGTATCAACTCGCCGGTCAGCGCTATTCTGCTGACAGAGGTGCTGGATGCCGCAGGCGTACCCAAGGGCGTTTTCAACATGCTCAACGGCTCGGGGCGAGTGATTGGCGAGGCGATGTCGAAGCATCCCGATGTCGACATGGTTTCCTTCACGGGCTCGACCGGTGCCGGTGCGCAGGTAGGCGAGGCAGCGGCACGCACCATCAAACGCGTGTGCCTGGAGTTGGGCGGGAAGTCGGCGAATATCGTGCTGCGAGACGCCGATCTGGAAAAGGCCGCGCGCTGGAATATTCAGCGCGGCTTCTTCAATACCGGACAATCCTGCCACGCGCCGAGTCGCATGTTGGTGCATGAAAGTCAGGTGGAGCAGATCATTCCGTTTCTGGTTGACGAAGCAAACCGATTCCGTCTCGGAGACCCGCGAGATCCCGCCACGACCATGGGGCCGATTGTCAGCCGGGCACAATTCAACAGCATACAGCGTCACATACAGTCGGGCCTCGATGAGGGTGCACGGCTGATTGTCGGCGGACTGGGGCGCCCCGAAGGCTTCGAACGTGGCTTTTTCACCCGTCCGACCGTGTTCGTCGATGTGACCCCCGAGATGACTATTTGCCGGGAAGAGATTTTCGGGCCGGTCTTGGTGGTGGTGCCTTATTCCACCGAGGCGCAGGCATTGGAAATCGCCAATGACTCGCCTTATGGGTTGGGTGGCTATGTATTCGGTGGGGACCGGCTCAAGGCGTATGAGTTCGCCAGCGGCCTGCGTGCCGGGCGTGTTTGTTTTAACGGCGCGCCGACTAACTCGCTGACGCCTATGGGTGGCTACAAGGAATCCGGCATTGGCCGCTCAATGGGCGTTTTCGGGTTGCAAGAGTATCTGGAAATCAAATCGGTCTATGGCTTTGACGAGGAAGCCGCAGCACTGCCGTCGTTGAAGGCCTGATGCGACTATCCAAGACCAAGCGGTGCCGCGCCGATTATTGGCGCGGCACGCCTGCTGTTTGAAGAGAATATTTATTCATCTGATTAATAGCACCTTGCGAGGTGACTCACGTGGTTCGCTTGCTGTGCCACGGACGAGCCCAGTAGGGTAAGGCTTGTCTAAAAAGACGACGTTGCAGTTGTTGTTATTGCGAATGGTCAGTTGCCAAAGATTATCCGCAGGTCGTGCTCGGCCAGGTTTTTCACACTGTTTTCAATCGAGGCATTCTTACAATGGAACTCAACGTAAATGGCACTGTGTATGAGGTTGAGGCGGATGCGGATACACCATTGTTATGGGTGATTCGCGACGATATCGGCCTGACCGGAACCAAGTACGGGTGCGGTTTGGCGCAATGCGGCGCCTGTTCGGTCATGGTGGACGGCGTGCTGCTTCGCTCATGCGTTACACCGGTTGAAGGGGTAAAGGGCAAACAGATTCGCACAATCGAAGCCATTGAAGACGACGAGCTGGGCAAGCGCGTGGTGGCGGCCTGGGTCAAGCATCAAGTCGCCCAGTGTGGCTATTGCCAGTCTGGCCAGGTAATGGCCGCCACTGCGCTGTTGCAGCGCATTCCCAAACCTTCCCAAGCCGATATTGCTGCCGCCATGACGAATCTCTGCCGTTGCGGCACTTATAACGCGATCAAGACTGCTGTCGATGAGCTTGCAGGTGCTTGAACACGCGCAATTCGACTGAGCTGCGATGTGCCTGGTGACAATGCCGACGGCTAATCCTGACCACCTTTAATGGAGCAGGGATTGGTCTGCTGCCAGGCCGAGCATTGAATGCAAACACAGGGGAACACTATGTCAAAACTGGATGATTCTATCGCCGAGCGCGGCGTACTCTCCGACGCGCAACCTGTGAACGTCTCTCGCCGCCGTTTTTTGCAGGCATCGGCTGGCGTCACGGCGGGTGCGCTTGTTATCAGCTTCGGAATTCCCCTTGGCCCGTTGCGTGCTGCCGAGCGTGCCCAGGCATTGCCGCCTGGCGCCCGTGTACCGGCGTTTCTGGAGATTCGTCCGGATAATACCGTTCGCCTGCAGAGCCCCTTTATTGAGGGTGGGCAGGGCATTTTCACGGGCATGGCACAGGTCGTGGGTGAGGAGCTCGATATAGATCCAGCCAGCTTTCTGGTGGAGAACGCGGCGCCCGGGAATGACTTCAAAGTCATGGAAGGTGGCATGCGCTTCACGGGTGGTAGCCGGTCGATGCGCGCGAGTTACATGACCATGCGCCGACTGGGCGCATCGGCGCGCCTGATGCTATTGCAGGCCGCGTCATCCCACTGGAAGGTGCCTCTGGCGCAGCTGACTACTGAGCCAGGGCGGGTCATTCATGCCGCTTCCAATCGATCGATCACCTACGGTGAACTCGCGCCGTTAACGCTCGATTTGCCCATTCCCGATCCGCAAACCGTTACTCTGCGCGACCCTGCCACATTCCGCTGGATCGGTAAGCCGGTCCAGCGAATAGACGTCTACGACAAATCCACTGGTAAGGCGCAATACACCATCGATACTCGTGTCGAAGGCATGCTCCACGCCGCGGTACAGCATGCGCCGCGCTTGGGTCTGCAAGTGGGGCTGGTGCGCAACGAGGATCAGATCAGAAACCTCAAAGGCGTGCATTCGGTGCACCGTCTTGAGGGGGCAGTGGCGGTGGTTGCGCAACGCTGGTGGGTGGCCAAGCGTGCCGTCGAGGCTCTGCAAGTGGAGTGGACGGAGCCGGGTGGCGATTCAACCGTGCGCTACATGCCGGCTAATTTCGACACCCAGGCCTATGCGGAGCAATTGAGTAAAACCACCGACGCCGGGGATGAGGCCGAACGTGAGGGTGACCTGCAGCAAGGGTTGGCCGGCGCCAAGAAAGTCGTCAGTGCGACTTACCATACCCAATACCTCAACCACGCCCAGTTGGAGCCGCCCTCGGCCCTGGCGCGCTTCGACGCTGAAGGCAATCTCGATCTGTGGCTGCCGAACCAGGCCCCGGATTTGTTTTTGGCCGACGTCGCCAAGCGTACCGGTCTGGACCCTTCCAAAATCACTCTCCACTCTCCGCTGCTGGGTGGTTTTTTCGGCCGGCATTTTTTATACCCGAATGCATCACCTTACCCTCAGGCTATCCAGCTGGCTCAATCCACAGGTCGACCGATCAAGGTGATCTGGAGTCGCGAGGAAGAATTTTTGCGTGACGTGCTTCGTCCTTCCGCCGTAGTGCGCTTTCGCGCTGGCCTGGATGAACAGGGCATGCCGGTGGCCTTTGAAGCAATTAGTGCCACGGAAGGGCCAACCGAGGGTATCGCTAACAAACAAGGAGACAAAATCGACCCGACCGCCGTCGAAGGCCTGGCCGGTAAAAAATACGCCATTGCCCATCGTCGGATCGCTCAACTGTACTCGCAGACCCCGGTGATGCTGGGCTACTGGCGTTCAGTCGGGAACTCCATCAATGACTTCATGTATGAAGCTTTTCTGGATGAAGTGGCGGATGCCGGCGGTCAGGATCCCTATGAGCTACGGGCCAAGCTGCTACAGGGCAACGAGCGGCTAAGCCACTTGCTCAAAGTAGTGGCCGACCTGTCCGGGGGGTGGAAACGAGGGCCGTTCACGGCGCAAGACGGCACCAAGCGAGCAAGAGGCGTTGCAATGGCATCGCCATTTGGTACCGAAACGGCGGTGATCGCAGAGGTTTCCATCAGCAACGGAGCCGTGAAGGTTCACGACATCTGGCAGGCAATCGATCCGGGTAGCATCGTCAATCCCGCCATCATCGAGGCTCAGGTCAACTCAGCCGTGGCCCTTGGCTTGTCTCAAACCCTGGTCGAACAAGCCATCTACAAAGGTGGTACGCCGGTGGCGCGCAATTACGACCTCTACCGCATCCTCACACCGGAAATGATGGCCAGGGTCCATGTCCGTGTGGTGGAGAGTGGTGCGCCAATGGGCGGAATCGGTGAGCCGCCTCTGCCTGCGGTGGCACCGGCGGTTGCTAACGCCGTCTCGCGACTGACCGGTCAACGAATTCGCAGCATGCCTCTATCGCAGTACCGCTTCGACACCTGATGAGGAATGGTTCGTGAATAAAACTATAAAGTATCTGCTGCCAGCAGGCATCGTCGTGGCAGCTGGCTTGGGCTGGTTTGTCAATCGCACGCCATTTTCGCCTTTTGCTAATGAGGCATCTGCACCCTCGGCAGATGCACAACTCGTCCAGCGTGGTGAATATGTCGCCAGGCTTAGCGATTGCGTGGCCTGCCACAGCACGCCCAAAGGTGCGCCGTTTGCCGGCGGCCTGGAGATGGCGACCCCGATGGGATCAATCTATGCCACCAACATTACCCCGGACAAACAAACGGGCATCGGTAATTACAGCCTAGCCGACTTTGATCGCGCAGTACGCAGCGGAGTCGCGGCTGACGGGCACAGGCTGTATCCGGCTATGCCGTACCCATCCTATGCCAAGCTCAGCGACGATGATGTGCGGGCGCTTTATGCGTTCTTCATGGCCGGCGTTAAGCCGGCGCAGCAGCAGAACCAGCAAAGCCATATCCCCTGGCCGCTCAACATGCGCTGGCCGCTGGCTTTGTGGAATACCGCGTTTGTCGATGACGGTGCCTATCAGGCCAAGCCCTCAGAGGATGCGCTGTGGAACCGCGGCGCCTACATCGTCCAGGGCGCGGGGCATTGTGGCAGTTGCCATACCCCACGCAGCTTGACGATGAACGAGAAGTCGCTGGATGAAAGCAGCGCTACTTTCCTCAGCGGTTCGCTGCTCGATGGGTGGTACGCGCCGAGCCTGCGCCAGGATCCGAACACTGGATTGGGGCGCTGGAGCGAGCAGGAGATCGTCGACTATCTGAAAACCGGACGTAACGCTCACAGCGTGGTCGTGGGCACCATGGCGGAAGTCTTCAACAACTCGACGCAATACATGTCCGACCCGGACTTAAAAGCCATTGCGCATTACCTGGTGTCGTTGCCGGGCGACCCAAAGCGTGACGGGCCGCCATGGAAGCCAGCGGCCAAACTGGCAGAACAACCTCTGTCGACACCTGGGGCAGCCAACTATATGGCCAAGTGCAGCAGTTGCCACGGCAGTGACGGCAGCGGGCAGGCGCCATGGATACCTCCTTTGGCAGGCGCATCTTCATCAATGGTGAAGGAAGGTGCTACGAGCATCAATGCCACCTTGAACGGTTCCGAACGTGTCGTTGCTAATGGCATTCCGGATTCATATCGCATGCCCCCGTACCGCAACCAACTCTCTGATCAGGAAGTCGCCGATGTACTGACTTTCGTCCGCACGTCTTGGGGTAATCAGGGAGGGGCAGTGAAGGCTGACGAGGTGAAGGAGCTGCGTGAGCGAACCAATCCGGCCAGCAGCAACCCGATCATCCTGCAGATGCGTTGAGAGAGTATGGTGAGGGCTTGGCCAAGGCCCTCACCATACACAAGGAGTCCCCGTCGGGGAGAAGTGGTTCGTGAAGAGGTGGTCCTTGTTTTCGATCATTACGCTTCGGCGTGCATGATCCAAGCAGAGCTCTGGTGTTAACGCCGTTGTGGGGCTAGTAATCAGAGGGACAGGCGCCACTTTCGACGTCCGGGTGCGTTCAGGGAACGTTGTGACCTGCCGCTCGGATAAGCCCGTACCATTCGGGGCGGGTGAGCGGAATATTCGAGCCCGCGGCTGCCTCGACTAGGCGCTCGGGTCTCGTGGTACCCAGTACGACTTGGATGCCGGCGGGATGACGGGTGATCCAGGCTGTAGCGATCGCGGTCGGAGTGACGTCGTACTGTGCAGCGAGTCGTTTGAGTTCAGCGTTAAGTTCCGGATAGTCGGGAGAGTCGAAGAACACCCCATCCTGAAAGGCTTTCTGAAATGGAGACCACGCCTGCAGCGTGATTTTGTTGATCCTCGCGTAGTCGACAATGCCGCCACCGTCACGAGTAATTGAGTCGTCGAATCCGGTCATGTTCGACGACAGGCCCTGGGCGACGATCGTCGAATGCGTCACCGAAAGCTGGACCTGGTTGGCCAGGATCGGTTGGGTCACGGCGGTTTTGAGCAGATCGATTTGACGGGGCGTATGGTTGGAAACTCCGAATGCGCGGACCTTTCCGGTGGACTCCAGATGGTCGAAGGCGCGGGCGACTTCTTCCGGTTCCACGAGTGCGTCGGGCCGGTGCAGCAGTAGCACATCCAGATAGTCGCTACCGAGCGCTTTCAGCGACCTCTCGGCCGACGCCACGATGTGCTCATAGGACTGATCGTAGTGCCACGGGTCGGCGACAATACTGGTTTTGGACTGGAGGAAGATCTGCTCGCGCTCGGCGCTGCTGAGTCGCAGCGCCTCGCCGAACCGGCGTTCGCACAAGTGCGGGCCACCGTCGGGATGGTTGAATCCGTAGAGGTCGGCGTGATCGAAAAAATTGATGCCCGATTCGCGCGCCGCGGTGTAGAGCGCGCGGATCTGGTCATCGGTGCTGCCGGCGATGCGCATCATGCCCGCGACGACGTTGGGAACCCGAGTGTCGGTTGATCCTAGTGGTACGGTCTTCATGAAAGCTCCTTGTCAGGACAGTGGTGGGCTGTCGGACGCCTTGCGTGAATGCAATGCACTCACCAAGGCTGGTTCGCAGGGCCAACTGTGAACTCGTTGATTGTCGTGTCATCGGGCTGGTCGATCGCGAAGGCGACGATGTTGGCGATTCGGTCTGGAGAAATGCCGTACTTGTCATAGATGTCCTGCATCTGGTCAAGCGCCAGCTTATCGCTGATCGTCGCCAGCAGTTCCGTCTTGACGGCGGCCGGGTAGATCGTCGCGGTGCGGATGTTATTGCCTTCCATGGCGGATTCCATGCGCAGCACCTCCATGAAGTCGCGAACGAACCACTTCGTCCCGCCATAGACGGCGCCGCCCGGATAGGCCTTTAGTCCCGCCACCGACGAGGTAGTGATGACGTGCCCAGCCTTCTGTGCCAGGAACTCGGGTAGCACCGCTGCCACACCATTCAAAACGCCCTTGACGTTGACATCTATCATTTGGTGCCAGTCTTCGGTCTTCAGTGCGGACAGGGGGGAGTTTGGCATCAGCCCTGCATTCAGGAAAATCACGTCCACGCGACCGAACCTTTCTTTGGCCAGGCGGACGATGCTGTTGTTGTCCTCTTGCTTGGTCACGTCCAGCGCTTGATAGACCACTTGGCCTCCGTTCAGGAGAATCTCGTCCGCGATCTGCTTGAGCTTGTCTTCTCGACGGGCGCCGAGCACGATTTTTGCGCCCTTGCTCGCGAGCAGCTTGGCGGTTGCCTCGCCGATTCCGGACGATGCGCCGGTAATGATGACTACTTTGTCTTTGATCATGATCTCTCTCTCTGGATTCGGGCTGCGAAGGAGATGCAGCAGACGATGACGCGGTATTTCAGGTCGGTGTTGAGCGCGTGGGGACTACTTTGTCAGCGCACGCTGCTATTGGGAAAACATCACCCGAACATCGCCACTGCCGAGCGCTTGGGCCAGGCCAGTCGGATCGTCCACGCGGCCCAGACGGGTGTATGAGTAAGCTGAGTCGAAGGTCTTGTAAAAGATGACCACGGTGCGCGATCCCCAAAGCATAAGGTCTCCGTTGCGGATCGTGCCGGGCCGGCTCTCACTGGTGGGCAGCGCTTCAGGCAGTTCTTTTTTCTTCTCGTTTCCGTGGAGGTCCTCCATGTCCAGTGTCAGCGGCAGCGTGGCAGCGAATGCGCGAGTGGCCTCGTTGTTGGCAAGGGTGATGGCGAAGCGACGTTCCCCGACGGTCATCCACAGGCGTGATTCATCCGATTTATTGGGTGCTTGAGTGACATCCTGCTCCGCGGCCACGGGCAGCGCAGTGCTGGCGGCGTGGGCGGGATGGCCGCTGCACAGTGCAAGGAGAACCAGCGGCATTCCAAGCTGTCGCATGGCCCGCCGGTGCCAGGAATGCCTACGGCTTGCAGCGCCAAGAGAGGAGAGAGTGCCGCCTGCACCGACGTCAACGTGTTTGCTCTGCATGTTGTTCTCCTTGCAATGCGGAAAATGGGCCAGACGCGTTGCCGCGCCTGCACGTGAACTCGTAGGTTTCGAGCGCGAATTCGCGCAGCAATATGGCGCTAATGCCCCTCAGCGAGTGGTCTATTGCCAGTTCTGGTTGCGATCCCCACTGGAAAGTCAGAAGTGTTGAGTGGCATGAGTCCATACCGTAGGGCGCGCCAGCCAGTTCAGCCGCATCGTGGCATTTCGCTCGCCAGGATGCGGCCGCTTCAATGCGTCAAGCGGCGCCTGCCGCCGTGGCCAGGTGCTGCGTGAAGAAGGTCGTCAGCTTGTCGAAAGGAATCACGTCCACACGATCGTACAGATCGGTGTGGCTGGCCTCTGGAATGATCATCAGCTCTTTTGGCTGCGCCGCGGCCGCGTAGGCGGTTTCGCTGAAGTAGCGCGAGTGGGCGTTTTCACCATGGATGAACAGGACCGGGCGTGGAGAAATTTCCGCGATGTAGGTCAGGATCGGCATGTTCATGAACGACAGCGGTGTAGTGACCGTCCAGGAGTTGCCCGAGTTGACCGCGCGCGGATGGTGTCCGCGGGTCGTGCTGTAGTAATCGTGATAATCGACCATGAACTGCGCTTCACCACCCCTCAGTTCGTTGTAGGGGGGCTGGTAAGCAGGGGCACCATTTTCCGCGTCGACCCAACGTTGTGCGCTCAGTTGTTCGAGCCCTTGCGTGCGCTGTTCGAGGGTTACGCTATCGTTGTAGCCCTTGGACATGACGCGGGTCATGTCGTACATGGTGCTGGCGACAACCGCCTTGACGCGCTTATCCAAGGCCACGGCATTCAGCGCCATGCCACCCCAACCGCAGATGCCGATGACGCCAATCCGTTCGCGATCAACGGAGGGTTGCAGGCTGAGAGCATCAACTGCCGCGCTTACGTCCTCGGTGTTGATGTCTGGTGAGGCGACGTTGCGCGGCTCACCGCTGCTTTCCCCGGTGTAGGATGCATCGAAGGCCAGCGTGACAAAGCCGCGCTCGGCCATGGTTTGCGCATAGAGCCCGGAGGACTGCTCCTTTACCGCGCCGAACGGGCCACAGACGACAATAGCTGCCAGCTTTGCGCTGGCGCTCTTCGGTTGGTACAGGTCGCCCGCCAGGGTGATGCCATAGCGGTTCGTGAAGGTGATCTTCTTATGGTCCACCTTGTCGCTCTTGGCGAAAGTCTTGTCCCATTCCTGTGTCAGTTGCATGTGCTTGCCTTACATGTAGTTGAGATTGTTCCTGCCAGCCTGAATACCCGTCGAGCAGCAGGGCTTGTCGTCGGCGTAGGCGTCATAGACTTTTCATGAGGAATATTCGTTTCGCAAATGGCGTCGCGCGTCGGGATTGGCTTTGCCAACTAATGTATGCCAGTCCCTGCCCCAAAACATCCCATGAAATTGCAAGCATCTATGCACGCTATTGGATAATCGCGCCCCCAAGTCCCAGGCGGTTCGAAATGGAAACCTATCCCGATGAATTCATGCTTGTTCGAATGACATATCACCACGCTGCGATGACCATTGATCATCGAGTCCCGTACATGGAAGTATTCGGTCCGCCTGCATCAGCTCAGCCTTGCTATATGACCGGCGGAAAACCCGCCGCAGGCTGCGTTGGTCGCCGATTCGAGTGACTCGGTCTGGGACAGGCGATGGAGGAGACCTTGTAGAGGACATCCGCCAGGCTTAACGGACGTGAAAGCTTGTTTGGTCAAGGCTTGTTGGGCTGCGTCGAAAGAGAGATCACAACCTCTGTTTCCGTTCCGGCGCTTCCTGCGGAAGCTGCTTCTAAACCCGTTCTTCAGGTCTGTAGGGGCAAGAGACCATTTGAAAAATTAGCCGCTGGCCGAACAGTAATACTTCATCCAGATTGTGGGCTGGCAGGTTTTTCCAAAAGAAAAAATGCAAGCCCTGAATCGGTAACGGTAATCGTCTCAAGCATGTTGCTTAGTTGTGAGTCGTGCTCGCTCGTAGTTGAGCGGGCACTAAATCACTGTGTTGATGTGCCATCGAAGCGCGGTGATTTCTTGCATTGCGTGCTTTTATTCATAGGGCCTAGCACGTGGCTGCATGATTGAGCCCACTAAGCTCGTGATATTTTCAAACCATGTATAGGTAGCCATTACGCGATGCGCCGTTAATAGTGCTTTTTAGAGCCAAGATGGCTAGAGAGTTATGGAGCTTTAGATTAACGATAAGAGAGTGATTGCTGCCCCGCAATCGTTGGGCAATGCGCTGACCCCCAGACCGGGATGAGTGGGGAAGGGCATGCGCAGGCACTTTTCGGCGCTTCGACAGGCAAGCCCTGATCTACGAGCATAAACGTCGCCAGCGCTTGGAAGGCATGACTGACACCCGGCATATGCCGCAGTATATCTTGCCCATTAAGCGCCAAGCTTATCTCCGGCCAGCGTACTTCCAGGTCGGCACGGTAGAAATCAAAGAAGCCGGCACCCGTTGAGGGGGCAGACAAAACGCGTCGCAGAGCATCACTCTGGAGCCCGGATGCAGATTCACCATCACCTCGCTGTGCAGTTTTGCTTGGGGGAATAGGATCGTCGCCACTTGTACTGCTTCTTCGCCGCGCGGCCGGCGGCAACGTAACGTTGCTGGTCGGTGCGTATAGAAGTCTTCAGCGCCGTAGCGACTTCGCACAAGGTTTTGAGTAAAGCGTTAAATTCGTTACAGAACTCTCCACCCCGCACTCCGGAAGAAATTTCGATGAACGAGCGACATCCTCACTCCAATAAGTCTTTTCTAGGGCCGCTCGTACTGATCGCGGCGGTGGTTGTCGCCGTCGGCGCCGCGTTCGCATACACAGCCGGTTGGTTGACACCCGCGCGCCTCACGCCGACCAAGATCGTCGAGGTGCTGGCGCCGCCCGCCGGACCGGCTCTCGGTTTCCGCCGCGCCCATGCCAAGGGTATCTGCTTCACCGGTACCTTCGAGGCCAACGGCGCGGGCAGCGATTTGTCCAAGGCACAGATGTTCGCCGCCGGCACCTATCCCGTGACCGGCCGCTTCAATCTCGCCTCGCCCGACCTCAAAGCGCCCGATGGCACGGCGCGCGTGCGCTCCCTGAGCCTGCGCATCCGAACGCCCGACGGCCAGGAGTGGCGCTCCGCGATGATCAATGCGCCGTTCTTCCCGGTCGCGACGCCGCAGGCTTTCTACGATTTGCAGGTGGCTTCCGCCGACAAGAGCCATCCGGATGCGTTGAAGAACTTCGCCACTGCGCACCCCGAGATCGGCGCGTTTAGCCAGTGGGCTGGCAGCGCGCCGTTCACCAGCTCGTACGCCGAAGACCGCTACAACGGCATCAACAGCTTCGTCTTCACTAACGCGCAGGGCCAAGACCAAGCCGTGCGCTGGTCCTTTAAGCCGGCCGCCATACCTGTGCCGGTCTCGAGCGACGAACTCAAGAAGCGCGAGCCCGATTTCCTGCTGGCCGACATCACCGAGCGCGTCGCGAAGGCTACGCAGCGCTGGGCTATGACGGTCATGGTCGCCGGCCCGGGCGACCCGACCTCCGACCCGAGCAAGGCTTGGCCGGAAGATCGCCGCAGCGTCGGCGTCGGCACCCTGTCGGTGACGAAGATTGAGCCCGAGGCCGATGGCTCATGCCGCGACATCAACTTCGATCCCACCGTGCTGCCGGCTGGCATGCGCACATCCGACGACCCTTTCCCCGCCGCACGTTCGGCCGCTTATTCGGTCTCGTACAACCGCCGGACCGCCGAAGAAAAAGACTATCCGCGCACCCCGTCCATCACCACCACCGCCGGAGCCAAGCCATGAGCCAAGTCAACCAGCAATTCGCGCCGTTGCAGCGGGCGCTTCATTGGGGCATGGCGATCTGCATCCTCGCGATGCTGTTCATCGGCGTCGGCATGGTCTCGACGATCACGCCCGCGTACTTGATGCTGGTCTCGATCCACAAGCCGTTGGGTATTGCGATCCTCGTGCTCGCGGTGCTGCGTCTGATCGTCCGCTGGCGCCTTGGTGCGCCGCCGTTGCCGCGTGACATGCCCGAGCCGATGAAGCTCGCCGCCAAACTCTCGCATGTCGCGTTCTATGTGCTGATGCTCGCGATGCCCTTGCTTGGTTGGGCCATGTTGTCGGCGGCGGACTACCCGGTGCTCGTCGCCGGGCTGCATCTGCCCGCCATCGTGTCGCCCGACGCCGGCCTGCACAGCCGGCTGTGGAACGCTCATAAGTTCCTCTCGTTCTGCTTCTTCGCGCTGATCCTGCTGCACCTCGGGGCCGCTCTGTTCCACGCGCTGGTGCGACGCGACGGCGTGTTCGAGGCCATGGCGCCATTCCCGGTACATCCGTCGGTCGACGGCAGGGTCGTGACCAAGTGCGCTGACTGACGCAGGCTCCGTTACCACGGGCGCGGTGGCGCACGCGTTCTCGGTGGGGTGAGATGAAATACCTCAGTGGGCGTGTAGTGTGGGACCACGACCTGCAGTGACCGTCGAGCTGGGAGGCTGGCACGAAGTGACGCTGACCCTCGCCGGATCACCGAGCTTCATAGAGACGTTCGTCGCCAAGTTCAGCGAGCCGCCGACTTGAGGCGCCGTGCCTAAACACCTGGCGTCGAAGCCTCCCGCCATTGGCGTTCGGACGCAGGGGGGCGTCTTCACGATGCAGAAACTTCGGCGCATTAACGGGATCGCAAAAGCAGAGAAATATCTGGATGCACATGCGTAGCGCACAGATTTACTAATTTATATCTTTCTTCGTAGGGTGTGCTAGCGGCTGTCAAATCAACCATTGGAACAGACATGAATCTGAAACTTGAGTGGGTTCTGGTCCCCGCATTTCTTGCCATGGGTTTTGCTGCCAGCGCGCTGGCCGCCGAGGTGCGGGCTGAGCGGGTGGCAACCGGATTAGAGAATCCCTGGGCAGTGGCCTTTCTGCCGGCACATCGCTACTTGGTGACAGAACGGCCGGGACGGCTTCGGGTGGTTGGTGCCGATGGGAGCATCGGCCCGCCGGTTGAGGGGCTGCCGGCGATCGCGGCAGGCGGGCAGGGCGGGCTGCTGGATGTGGTGACCGACAGTGCTTTCGACGTGAATCGCATGGTCTACTTCTGCTTTTCCGAACCGGCTGCTGGTGGCGCGGGCAATAGCACGGCAGTGGCACGCGCGACGCTGTCGAGCAACATGGTGCGTCTCGACAACCTGCAGGTGATTTTCAGTCAGCGACCGAAAGTGAGCAGCTCCGCGCATTTCGGCTGCCGCATCGTCGAGGCGAAGGACGGGACGCTTTTCGTCACGTTGGGGGAGCGTTACAGCCGGAAGGAGGATGCGCAGGAGCTCGATAACCACTTGGGCAAAGTGGTGCGCATCCAGAAGGACGGCGTGGTGCCGACCGACAACCCTTTCGTCGGCCGCCCCGGTGCCTTGCCAGAGATCTGGAGCTATGGCCATCGCAATAGCCAGGGCGCTACGCTCGGTCCGGACGGCCGCCTCTGGATGAACGATCACGGTCCGCAGGGCGGCGACGAGATCAACGTTCCGCTGGCGGGTCGCAACTACGGTTGGCCGGTCATAACCTACGGCGAAAACTATGGCGGCGGGAAGATTGGCGACGGCCTGACCGCCAAGGACGGCATGGAGCAGCCGCTGCATTATTGGGTGCCCTCGATCGCGCCGTCCGGCATGGCCTTCCTGACTAGCGACCGTTATGGGCCGGCATGGAAGGGCAATCTCTTCGTCGGTTCGCTCAAGTTCGGTTACCTCGACCGTATCGAACTGAAAGACGGTAAGGTCGTGGCCGAGCACAAGTTGCTGGAGGACGGGCATGCCCGCGTTCGGGATGTCAGGCAGGGCCCTGACGGCCTGCTCTACGTGCTCACCGACGAACAGGATGGCAAACTGCTGCGTCTTCAGCCGCGCTGAGCCCCATCAGGGTAGGCATTGCGCAGCTGCAGCGTCGGCAAGCCGCGACGCCTGCCCGCAACCTCTTCGACGGCTTGCGCTCGTCGCCTCCCAAGGAGGAACTCGGCGATACCAAGCTGATCGTCGAGAACGATACCAGCCAGGTCGGTTCTGTGGGGAAATGTGTTTCAGGATCTCGACACCAGCGCTGGAAACAGAAGCGAGAAGCCCATTCAGGGTAACAAAGAGGCCGTCAACTCGACAGTTTCACAGAGAGAAAGTCGTACGTAATGGTCATGCGCCCTGCCAGTATTGCCAATCGGCACCCGAACTCTATTAAACAACGACGCGGCGACAATACGAGACACCTGACCAAAAACTGAATGCCCCCATAAAAGCCACCGTGTCCTTGACAATATCCGCGTGACTTGTAATCCAAGGGGTTGCTCGGGCCGGAAAACACGCATGTCAGTGCTTTTTCACCGATGCTGCTTTCTCCGGATTTACAAGCGCTACTGAAAAAAGACGAAGATTGGCTCAGAGCACTGACTTTTCATTCATGGTTGGCTCTTGATCCTCCCAAAGAACAAGTCCAGAATTAAGTCTTTTCCTGCTCGGGCAAGAAAAGAAACCCCTTAGATTTCAATGGGTCGGACGCCAGATACGAGTCTCGTTTCCCGCTCCAAATATTGTTCTGCAGGGTTCAATTAAACTCTGCAGAAATTGAAAAAAGAGGCTTAGGCCTCTTTTTTTTGTTCCAGAAAGTTCCACTTTCCTTATTGCTACGGCCTGACTCTTTTCGTGAGTTCCACGGTCGCCAAGTGTTGGCACTTCCGCTTTTCCAGGGTGGAAAAGCAACCTTCGTATTTCTCTCGATACCTATCCTGAAATCAGCTTATGAGATGTTCGTGCTCTGCGTGATGTGGCGAGGCACTGGGCGCTACGCGCCGTCCCATACCCCCAGCAACCGCCGCAACTCTGGCCCAAAGCTATTGCTGACCGCTCTAAGCTAAGCGTTAAATGTTATTGGTTTTATGTTTTTTATAGCCATAAATTATTTAACCTCTAGTTCCTTGGTAGCGCTCAGGCACCAGGAATAAACCGCAGCAGTGCCATTTGCGAGGAATCGACCCTGAAACGCACCATCAAAGCCCTGCTGCTAGCTGTCGCTGCAGCAACCGCCGCCCAGGCGCATTGTGCCGATATCGTCATCGGCTACCAGACCGGTGTGGACCCGTCCAAGGTCGCCCAGGCCGACGGTGCCTACGAAAAAGCCATTGGCCAGAAGCTCGACTGGCGTCGTTTCAATGCAGGTCCGGAAGTGGTGACCGCGCTGGCCTCCGGTGATGTGCAGATCGGCAATCTGGGTTCAAGCCCACTGGCAGCGGCCGCCTCGCGCAAACTGCCGCTGGTGACCTTTCTGGTGGCGGCGCAGATCAACTCCGCCGAGGCGCTGGTGGTGCGCAACAGCAGCGGCATCGAAAAGCCCGAGCAACTGATCGGCAAGACGATTGCCACGCCGTTCGTATCCACCTCCCATTACAGCCTGCTCGGTGCCCTGAAGCACTGGAATATCGATCCCACCAGATTGAAGATCGTCAACCTCAATCCGGCCGAAATCAATGCCGCCTGGAAGCGTGGCGATATCGACGGTGCTTTTGTCTGGTCGCCGGCCCTGGGTGAGATCAAGCGTGATGGCAAGGTGCTGACCGACGCTGCCGAAGTGGGCAAGTGGGGCGCTCCGACTTTTGAAGTCTGGGTCGCCCGCAAGGACTTCGCCGAAAAGCATCCTGAAGTGCTTGCCAGGTTCGCAGGTGTAACCCTGAGCGCTTTCGCCGACTATCAGGCCAATGCCGCGAAGTGGACAGCTGATTCGGAACAAGCCAGGAAGATTGCCCGGCTGGTCGGTGCCAATGCTGCCGACGTTCCCGAACTGCTGGCCGGTTCCCGATACCCCAACGCCCAGCAACAGCTCAGCGCCGACCTGCTCGGGGGTGGCACTGCCAAGAATATTGCCGGCACTGCGGAATTCCTCAAGGAGCAGAAACGCATTCCCGCCGTGTTGCCAGACTACTCGGAGTACGTGAGCACCGAGTACGTACGCCAGGCCCAGTAATATAGAGAAACACCTATGACCATCGTATTTGAACGTATCGGCCAGGCC
>JAAIGE0100011417.1_pt1 | contig 42170 bp, 36 predicted proteins | sample 6487951 | NCBI WGS metagenome assembly JAAIGE01 (sample SAMN13974128, study PRJNA590717) | phyllosphere metagenome | biome: tomato field; feature: multiple bacterial spot infested tomato fields; material: tomato leaves; isolation source: leaves from tomato fields | host: Solanum lycopersicum ...
CCTCGATCAGGCTGGAATCGATCTGGAGCACGATCCAGTGGCGACCCCAGAAATGCATCGCCTGGACGAATTCACGCAGGCCCGCCTTGCCCAGCCCAAGGCCCATGCTGTCGTGGACAGGCCGCGTGTTGACCCCCATCGATTGCAGATAGCGCCGCACGTTGCGCGCCGCCTGCCGCAGCCGCTGCTCGTTCTCGACCATCGCGATCCGCACGAAGCCCTCGCCATTCTCGCCATAACCCACCCCCGGCGCGACCCGGCGCAATATCAGTGGACCTACAAGCGCTACACCTTGCGTCCGCCGGGCAGCGGCGAGGCCAACCCGTATGCGACCGAGCGGCATCCGCACTAGCGACCGAGCTCAGTCGTCGTGCGGATCGGCAGGTGTGTCCAGGATGCGTTGGTAGAACGCCAGGTCCAGCCAGCGCCCGAACTTGAAACCGGCTTCGCGCACGGTGCCGGCGTGGGTGAAACCGAACTGTTCGTGCAACGCGATGCTGGCCTGGTTGCTGGCATCGATGCCGCCCACCAGCACGTGCACGCCGCGCACTTGCGCCGCTGCGATCAGGGCCTGCAGCAGCAGACGTCCCAGGCCCTTGCCGCGATGGTCGCGATGCACGTAGATCGAATGCTCGACGCTGTACTTGAAGGCGGGCCAGGCGCGAAAGGTGCCGTAGCTGGCAAAGCCCATCAGGGTGCCGTCGTCGTGCTCCACGCCGATCACCGGAAAGCCGCCCGCCTGCTTGGTGGCGAACCAGCCGACCATGCTCTCCGGTGGCCGGGGACGGTAGTCGTACAGCGCAGTGGAATTGGCGATGGCTTCGTTGAAGATGTCCAGGATGGCGCTGGCGTGGCGCGCGTGGCTGCAATCGACAATGTGCATGAGGCCCGACGAACATGGAGGTGGCCCGATTAGAAAGCATTGCCGCACCCTGAACAACGCGGGCCGCAGGGCAACCAAGCGGCGCAGGCCCGCCCACTCAATCGGCAGCGGCTGGATGCAGCGTTCTACCCGGTTGTGGCGACTGCCTGTTGCCAGGCGCGCGACAATGGGCAGATGCGATCAGGCAGTGACCGCGGCGGCGTCCGCCTTGAAGCGGCCGTGGCAATCCCCATTTGGAGTCGTGCATGAGCAGCCCCCTCCCCTCCCCCAGCGCACAGGCCTTCGGCGATCCGGCGGCCATTCGCTGTGAGCGCGCCGCCTCCGAACTGCGCGCCGGGCGCCCGGTCCTGCTGACGGCGGCGGATGGGCAGGCGCGTGCGGTGCTGGCGCTGGATAGCAGCACGGCGCAGTCGTATGCGGCTTTCGCCCGCGCCGCGCGGGGCCGCCACTATCTCTTCGTGACGCCCACCCGCGCTCAGGTGCTGGGGCTGAGTGCGCCGCAGGGCGCGCGCGTGGGCTTGCTCGATCACAGCTACGACCAGCTCGCCGCGCTGGCCTACCTGCGCGACACCCCGGTGCCCGCGCAGTGGACGGCCGGCGATGCGCTGGATGCCGGCGGCGTGGAGATCGCGCGGCTTGGCCTGCTGCTGCCGGCGCTGCTGGCGGTGGAGCTGCGCGATGTGCACGACCATGCCGCGTTCGCCGGCTGCCAGTCGCTGGCGCTGGACGATCTGAGCCGCGGCTGTGCCACCTCCTCGGCTGCCGGCTACGAGTTGGTGACCCGCACTCCGGTGCCGCTGCGCGGCCTGGGCATGAGCGAGTTCGTGGTGTTTCGCGGCGGAGTGGCGCAACGTGATCAGGTGGCGATCGTGGTCGGCCAGCCTGACCTGGGCACTGCCGTGCCCGTGCGCGTGCATTCGTCGTGCCTCACCGGCGACCTGTTCGGCTCGCTCAAATGCGATTGCGGCGACCAGCTGCGGCACGGCCTGGCCAAGCTGAAGGACCTCGGTGGCGGCGTACTGCTGTATCTGGACCAGGAAGGTCGCGGCACCGGCATCGCCGCCAAGATGCGCGCCTACGGCTATCAGCATGCAGGCCTGGACACCATCGATGCCGACGCGCAATTGGGCTTTGGTCCGGACGAGCGCCGCTATGGCAGTGCGGTGGCGATGCTGCGCGGGCTGGGCATCAGCCGGATCCGGCTGCTGACCAATAACCCGGCCAAGGCCGAGCGCCTGCGCGCGGCCGGCATCGTGGTCGAAGACCGCATCGCGATCACCGGCGACATCACCGCCGAAAACGAGCAGTACCTGCGCACCAAGGCCGCACGCGCCGGCCACGCGCTGGATGTGGATGCGTTGATCCTGGCCGCGCAATAACGCGCCCGGCGCCGGGTGCGCCTGCACTGGGCAGCCGGCTATGCTTGCGCACCGCTTCTGCAGGCCAGCCACGTGCACGACGCTCCACCGCCGCACCCCGACGTCATGGTCCAGCCCGCTCCGGCACAAACCCCAGCCGTGACGCACAGCCAGTGGCAGTCGCTGCCGCGGCGCGGTGCGTATGTGGCGGCGATCAATGGCGCACTCGGCGGCGGATGTGCGGGCCTGATCGCAGCCGGCGTCACGATTGTCTGGCTGCACGCCTGGCGTTACTGGCCGATGGCGCTGGGCGTGACCGCGGTCATCGCTCTGCTCGGCGCCTGGCTGGCGGTCAAACGGCATCGGCTGACACATTGGAAACTCGATCAGCACGGCCTGGCGCTACAGCGCGGCCATCTATGGCAAAGCGATACGCGCGTTCCGATTTCGCGCGTGCAGCATGTGGACCTGCGCCGCGGGCCGATCGAACGCGCGACCGGCCTGACCACGTTGGTGGTGCACACCGCCGGCAGCCGGCTCAACGCGGTGGCGTTGTCGGGGCTGGATCAACACGACGCCGAGCGCCTGCGCGACCGCCTGGCCCGGCAGCTCGATCACGACGACGACGCGCTATGAGTGCCGTTGCACATCCCGGCAACGACGAGCAGCGCCTGCATCCGTTGTCGTGGGTGTTCGTGTTGCTGCAGCAGATCCGTCAGTTCCTGATTCCGCTGGCTGCACTGATCCTGTTCGGCAGCCGCGACGGCAATCGCGATGTTGCCGACCAGATCGCCACCGGGGTGGTGATTGCGGTGCTGGTGGCGATCTCGGTGCTGCGCTACTTCACCTACCGCTACCGGATCGGCAGCGATAGCGTAGCCATTCGCAGTGGCCTGCTGGAACGCAGCCGGCGCGATATTCCGTTTGCGCGCATCCATAACGTGGTGGTGCATCAATCGCTGCTGCACCGTCTGGCCGGCGTGGCCGAGGTGCGGCTGGAATCGGCCGGGGGGCACAAGCCGGAAGCGGAAATGCGCGTGCTGCGGCTGGATCAGGCGCTTGCGCTGGAAGATCTGATACGGCGCCGTGCAACCGAGGCAGGCGTGCCGGCGCCGCAAATCGAGGAAGACAGCGGCAGCCTGCTGCGCCTGCCGATGGCCGAGGTCATCCGGCTGGGCCTGATCTCCAATCGCGGCATGGTGGTGGTGGCGGCCGGCTTTGGCGTGATCTACCAGATGATTCCGCGCCGCACGGTGTCCAACTTCGTCGAGCATAACGGCGAGCTGGCCTATCGCTACGTCAGCCAGATCCATCCCGGCGTTGCGGTCACGGCAACGCTGGCGATCCTCGCCACGCTCGCCCTGTTGCTGGCGATGCGCGCGCTGTCGGTCGCCCTGGCGGTGACCCAGTACCACGGCTTCCATCTGAGCGAATCCGAGCGCCGCCTCACCGTGGAGCGCGGGCTGCTGACGCGGATCCGCAGCAGCGTGGCGTTGCGGCGGATCCAGTCGTGGACGTTGTACGAGGGCCTGCTGCATCGCCTGTTCGGCCGTCGCCAGTTGCGGGTGGACACCGCAGTGGCCGGCACTGGCGACACCCACGGCAGCGCGTTGAAGGAACTCGCGCCCATTGCCGACCCGCAACAGTGCGACGCCTTGCTGCAACGCCTGCTGCCTGGTATCGCCTGGCCGCCGACGCAATGGCAGACAATCGCCACGCATTGCTGGTGGCGATTGAGTCTGCCCGCCGCGCTGATGCTGCTGCCGCTGACGGCGGGCCTGGCGTGGCAGCTCGGCAGCCAGGCCTTGTGGTTGCTGGTGTGGCTGCCGTGGAGCGCGTTCAAGGCGCAGCGCCAGGTGCAGCGCATGGCCTATGCGGTGGATGCGCGTTACGTTGCGGTGCGCGGCGGCTGGTGGAAGCGCTGGTGGCGGCTGGCCGAGCTGGACAAGCTGCAGGCGCTGCAACTGCAGCGCTCGCCGCTGGATCGCCTATCCGGCACCGCCACGCTATGGCTGGATACAGCCGGCGCCAGTGCCACCGGCCCGGCATTGCGGCTGCGCTTTGTGCCGCTTGCCCAGGCGCAGGCGCTGCAGGCGCAACTCGGTGCCGCGCTGGCACGGCGCAAGCTGCGCTGGTGATCAGCGTTAGCGCTCAGTAGTTGCACTGATCAACATCCGCGATCAGCCTTGGTGCTGCTCGTCAGTCGCAATCCGGGTCAGTGATCTGATCAATGACAAGGACGTAAGTTCGGCAAAACGTCGCCGATCATCACCACCCGCTCGTTGCCGCTGATCGCGCTCAGCGCTGCGCCGGCCCCCAGTAGCCCAACTCGCGACGGATCTGCAACCCGCGCCACACTGCACCCAGCGGTTTGCGACGCAGCCCGCCGAGCTTGCCGGCAATGAAGTCTTCAGTGGCGGCAATCACCCGCTCGGAAGAATGCCCGTCGCGATACGGGTGAATCGCATCGGCATAACTGGCAAGCGCGCTACGCAAAGCCGCATCCGGCGCCAGCGCGCGCGCCAGCTGCTGCGGCAAGTGCTCTGCCTGCCGGAAGTCGAGCATGTGCGGCTGCGGCACACGGTTGCGAAAGGTCACCACCGGTTTGTGCTGCACCACGAACTCGGACACGATCGACGAGGTATCGGAAACCAGCACATCGGCCGCACGTTGCGCGGCCATGACCTCTTCGGGTTCGATGAAGCGTGCGTTGGCGCCTGCCAGTGCGCGATAGCGATCGAACAATTCCTGCGCGCACTTCGGGTGCAAGGTCAGCAACCAGTAATGCGCGCCGCGCGCGATGTCGGCGGCGATCTCGTCGTAGAGTGCGGGCGCCGCGCTCAGGCGCTCGGTAAAGGTGGAACCGAACAGGATCACCGGGCGGCCGGCGGCCGGTGCACGCAAGGCCGCGCTGCGGCCGCCATCGTCGCGAAAGACCGGGTCGAGCTTGGGCCAGCCGGTTTCCACCACGGCAAAATGGCCCTCGCGCTGCGCCAGCGCGCGGAACGGCGCGGTGGTGGCGGGGCCTTGCGTGCAGTACAGATCGAACAGGCCACGCACCCGGAAATGGCCGCGGTTGTCCTCGCGCTTTTGCACATTGAAACCGTGAAACAGCTGCACTTTCGCGCCCGACACAAACGGCGGCACCCAGTTGGCGGCACTGAATACCGCACGCGGGCGCAGCGCCAGCGCCTCGCGCAGGCCAACCTCGCGCACGCCCGGCAGCGCCAGCCCGCGCGCGCCACCTTCGAACCAGGCCGACACCGCATGCCCGCAGCCCTGTAACGCCTGCGCCAATGGCGCCAGAATAGGCAACGCGTAACGCTCCGTTGCGAACAGCAGGTAATCGGCCATCACATGTCCTCTTCGACCGCACCCGACGAACGGCCGCGCATCAGCGCCTGCATTATCGCGTTCAACGAGGCCGATCGCCTACGCGACTGTCTGGCCTCGCTGGCGTTCTGCGACGAGATCGTGGTGGTGGACTCCGGCTCCACCGATGCCACCACCGCCATCGCCAGCGCACACGGCGCACGCGTGCTGCAACGCACCTTCGATGGCTACCGCAGCCAGAAGGCATTCTGCGTTGCGCAGGCGAGCCACGACTGGGTGTTGTGCCTGGACGCCGACGAACGCGTCAGCGATGCCCTGCGCGCGGCGATCATCGCTGCGCGCGACGCCGGTTTCGCCACGGCGGCCGGCTACCGCTTCGCACGCCTGTCCGACTACTTCGGTCGCTTCCTGCGCCACGGCAATGCGTATCCGGACCGGGTGCTGCGCTTGTTCGATCGCCGTCGCGGCGGCTGGCGCGGCAAGCGCGAGATCCACGAGGCGGCCAGCGTGGATGGCCCCGTGGAGACCTTGGCGGGCGATCTGATCCATTACCCGTACCGCTCGCTGATGCAGCAGCTGGCCAAGACCCAGCGCTACGCGCAGATGATGGCCGAGCACGAACATGCACGCGGCAAACGCGCCACCTGGAGCAAGCTGGTGCTGGCGCCGGCCTGGCGCTTCTGGCGCGGCTACCTGTTGCGCGGCGGCTTTCGCGATGGCTGGCATGGGCTGATCTACGCCTATGTGCGCGCCAACTACGTCCGCCAGAAGACCATCATGTTGTGGCTGCTGCAAAACAATCAGCCGGTGCAGGACCCGCCACGGGCGCCGGATCGGCGCAGCGAATAAGAACCGGTAAAAACTCCGAGCTGCAGCCACGCTGCTGCGAACGCGCCAACGGTGCGTGGAAGTCGGTCTGTGAAAGCCAACGCATGCCGACTCCGGCAACGACCGCCCCCCTTCTGTTTGTGCACGGGCGTGTGCCCAGGCACCGAAAGCGCGCTGCCGGGGCATGCGCCACATGCAGCCGGTGGATCATCCGCCGCTATCGAGCGCGTGCCACGTCCGACTGCACCTGTTGCGCCTGCCGCGCCGACAGACCCACCAGCACGCCGACCATGGCCGTGTAGAAGCTCGCCGCCACCTGGTGCGCGAACATCGATTGGGTCAGGCCGCACAAGGCATAACTGATCACGAGCATCACCCCGGCCGCCGCCGGGCCGCGGAACTGCTGCTGCCCGCTGCGCCGATGCAGTCGCACGAACATCCACAGCGGCACGCCGTAGACGGCAAGCAGCAGCAACAGCCCGGGCACGCCCTGGGTGGCACTCCATTCGGCCAGATCGTTGTGCGCATGCCCCAACTGGCAACGGAACAACGACGGGTCGGCGGCACAGGCCGGCAGGTCGTGCATCGCATCGTCGAAACGCCCAACGCCCACACCGGTCAGCGGATGCGCCGTCACCGTGTCCCAAGCCACATGCAGGCGTTCGATACGGGCACCGGCCGACGAATCGGTGTCGCCCACTTCGTAACGCTGCAGGTCGCGCTGCAATTCGCCCAGGCGCATCTGATCGGTCAGCGCCGGCACGCTGAGCGCGACGCCCACCGCCAGCACCGCGCCGCCGATGAAGGTCAGCAGGCGCACGCGCGTGCTGTGCCAGGGCGCACCCCAGATCAGCACGCCCAGCGTGGCCAGCATCGCCAGCCACACCCCGCGGCTGCCGCTGAGCACGATCACCACCACGGTGGCGACCCCAGCGCCCACCAGCCAGCGCACGCTGCCGAGCGGGCGGCAGAACACTGCCACCACCAGCAACATCAGCACGATGTCGGCAAACACAATGGCGTTGGTAAAGCCTTCGGCGCGGTCGGCACCGTTCATCACCTGCAGCAGCGCGATCAGCATGGCCGCAAACACGCCGACCAAGGCACCGCGCCACAACCACAGCTGGCGCGGCTGCAACGCATAGGCCCACAGCGCCGCCCAAGGCAGCACCAGGAAGCGCGAGCGATTGCCCACATCGCGCAGCCCGTGCTCGAACAACGCGATCGACAGCAGCGACATCGCAATCACCGCCACCGTCAGCCAGCCCACCACGCGCAACGACCACTCGCGCGCGGCAATGGCCTCGCGCAAGCTGCGCCAGCCCATCAACGAACCAAGCAGCAGGCACAGGCCGAACGGCAGCAACCCGCTCGGCATGCTCACCACCAGCGCAGTCAATGCGAACGCGCCCAGCTCGGCAATGCGCACGCCTGCCCGCGAGGTGGTCGGGGCAGAGGGCGACAGTGACGCGGGTTGGGGACGCAAGGAATTCATCTACAAATCGGTGGGAAAAGGGAGGCAACGCAGTGCGCGGGCTTCGGCAGCGCCGGCCAAGCTAACGATGCGACGCATGAATCCCTGCTAGACAGCGACCGGCCGCTGCATTGACGCCGTGCCAATGGCACCTGGCACGCGTGTGTGCCGGTGGAGTCGGCCGGCTCATTCGGTATCCAGGTTGCCCTGCTCCTTTGCTTCCACCGCACGCTCGCTGGAGCTGGCCACGCAGGGGCCACGCACGGCATCGGCCGGCACCAACCACCAGCGCCGGCGATTGGCCACGCCCACCAACTGGCTGCGGCTGCGATCCACGCAGGCCAGCAATGCGGTCTCCTGTGCCATCAGCCAGCGCTGGCCGGGTTGCTCTGCCTGCCAGGCCACGCCGCGCTGCAATTGGGCTTCCCATGGCACCTTGAAGCCGAAGGTCTGCGCAGGCCGGTCGGCCATCAGCAGGTTCTGCTCCTTCCACGCCACCAGCCCGAGTTGCGCATCCGGGCCGATGCGGCGCCCGGCCTCGCGCATCACCGCACCGGCCGAACTGGAATCGTTGAAGATCGGGTAACACACCAGCCCGAACGCCACCCACCACGCGCCAAGCAGCGAAACCACCGCGAACGCGGAGCGGCGCACGCGCATCAGCAGCAGGCTGGCGATGCCCCAGCTACCCACCGCCAGCAGCAGCCAGCCCAGCGGGTCGGTGGCTTCGCTGCCGACCCCGCGGCTGTCCATGATCTTCTGCTCGAAGCCCGGGTGGCCGATCAGCATCGCCACGCCGCCCGCGCTGAACGCCACTGCCAACAGCAGCCCGAACCCGAACAGCAGCCGCTGCACGCCAGCCCGGCGCAGCAGGCCCGGCACCAGCGGCGCCAGCGCCAGGCAGAACATCGGCAGCGCCGGCAGGATGTACACATCGCGCTTGCCGCTGGGAATGGTGAAGAACACCAGCACCAGCAGCCACCAGGCCAGCAGCAGCAGATAGCGCGGATCGCGTCGCTTCAGCCGGCGCCGCCACGCCGGAATCGCCCACGGCAGCAGCAGGATGGTCGGCAGCCACATCGTGGCCATGCTTTGCAGGTGGTACCAGACCGGCTGCGCATGATCCCAGGAGTTGGCGTAGCGCTTGGCGGTCTGGCGCAGCAGGATGTCGTTGAGATACACGCGGTACTCGGGCTGGCCGGCGGTCAGCGCGGTCACCATCATCGGCACGAACCACAGCGCGATCGCCCCGAAGAAGAACAGCGGCCCCAGCCAGAAGCGCCGGTCGCGCACGTGCACGCGCACGCCCGGCCAGCCACGCGCCGCTGCAATCCCGGCCGGGATCAGCAGCAGCAGCGCGATGATGCCAACGCCCTTGGTGATCACGCCCAACCCGGCGGCGAACCAGCCCAGCGTCCACCAGCGCCAGGCCGGACCCATCAGCAGATGCCGCAACAAGCCGTAATTGGCCAGGGTGATCCAGAACACCACCAGCGGGTCGATCTGCGCCTTCTTGGCCTGAAAGGTGAAGTGCAGCGTAAACAGCAGCATCCAGGCCGCATACACGCCCACGCGCCGGGTCCACAGCCGCCGGCCCAGATCGTAGACGCAGGCCAATGTGCCCAACGCGGCCAGCAACGACGGCAGCAGGAACGCCACCCGCCAATTGCCCAGCAGCGTGTAGAACAGCGCCTGCAGCCACATCAGCATCGGTGGCTTGTCCGAATACAGCTCGTTGCCGCGATGCGGGAACAACCAGTCGCCGCTCAACACCATCTGCTTGGCCACCAGCGCAAAGCGCGGCTCGTCCGCCGGCCACGGGTCACGCAAACCCAGGCCGGCTCCAATCACCAGCACGGCGGTCATGGCCAGCAACCAGACATCGGTGGAAGCGCGATTCTTGAACATGTCGGGCGGCAGTCGGACGCAGAGGGTGGAGCGCTGGACTTCGCGCGATCAGGAGGCTTTTAGCAAAAGCGCGTAGAAAAATCCGTCGCAGTGCGTCTCGCCTGGAAACCGCTGACGTCCGGCGCCGGCGGCATGCCCGAACTGCGCACCCAAGGGCTGCGCCTGTGCATCGGGAGTGCGCTGCAGGAATGCCTCGACCTGCGCCTGGTTCTCGCGCGCCAACAGCGAGCAGGTGGTGTACAGCAATTGTCCGCCCGGGCGCAGCGTGCGCCAGGTCGCATCCAGTAGCCGCGCCTGCAGCGCGCACAGCGCATCGATATCGTCGGCGCGCCGGTGCAGCAGCACATCCGGTTGACGACGCACCACGCCGGTGGCCGAACATGGCGCGTCCAGCAGCACCGCATCGAACGGCCGGCCGTCCCACCACGCGTCCGGATCGGCGGCGTCGGCCGCCTGCAATGCAACCTGCGCATCGGGGACTGTGCGCTGCAAGGTCTGCTGCACGCGCTCCAGGCGGCGCGCATCCACATCCAGCGCAGTGAGCTGCAAGCCGGGGTGGCGCTCCAGCAGATGCGCCGCCTTGCCGCCCGGCGCCGCGCAGGCATCGAGCACGCGTGCCGACGGCGCCAGGGTCAACGCATCGGCCACCTGCTGGGCAGAGCCGTCCTGCACCGAAACATCGCCTTCGGCAAAGCCCGGCAACTGGCTCACCGGCACGGCGTTGTGCAGGCGCACCGCATCCGGCAGTACCGCGTCGGTGTGCGCCACGATATCCAGTTCGGCCAGTCGCGCGACATACCTCGCAGGGTCGGTGCGCGAACGCTGCACGCGCAGCCACATCGGCGCCATCTGCGCACTGGCGGTAAAAATGGCTTCGGCACGATCGCCCCAGTCCGCGCGCAGCTGCTTGCGCAGCCACGACGGCCAACCGGCATCGTCGGCCACCGCCGGAAATCCTTCGCGCTGGGCGCGCCGCAAGATCGCGTTGACCATGCCGGCCTGACGGGGCCGGCCCAATGCGCGGCACGCATCCACCGTGGCCGATAACGCGGCGTGCGCGGGCAGCTGCAGCACGTCGAGTTGGGCGAAACCGACCATCAGCAGCGCCTTGAGTTCGGCATCGCGGGGCGGCAACGCACGTTCCAGCCATTGCCGCAACGCGATGTCATAGGCCGGGCGCCGGCGAATGACCGCAAAGCAGATCGCCTCCACCAGCGCACGATCGCGCGGATCGCCGATGCCGGGCAAGGTGGCGGCAAGTTCGGCCTTCAACGACCGGCCCTGATCGAACACCGCCGTCAGCACGCGTGCGGCGGCCAGGCGCGAGGCAACGCCGGCGGTTGCGGTATCGGCCGACATCAGCGCAGCGCCGGCAGGTCGCGTCGCGCGTTGAGGTAATCGGCGGCGGTGATCGCCTTGCCGCCCTCGCGCTGGAGCACGCGCACCCGCAGCGCACCCTCACCGCAGGCGATATCGATGCCCTGCTTGCTGGCCGCCAGCAGGGTGCCCGGGGGGTGTTGATGGGCCAGTTCAAGCGCCACCGCGCCATGCAGGCGCACGCGCTCGCCCGCCAGGATCGCCTCGGCCACCGGCCACGGGTTGAACGCCCGCACGCGCCGCGCCAGTTCCTGCGCCGGCTGCGCCCAATCCAGCCGCGCCTGCGCCTTGTCCAGCTTGTGCGCATAGGTCACCCCGTCGTCCGGCTGTGGTTGCGCCACCGGACGGATGCCGGCGCGCAACAGGCCCAGACCATCGGACAGCACTTGCGCGCCCAGCGCAGCCAGCCGGTCGTGCAGCTGCCCACCGGTTTCCTGCTCGCCAATTTCGATGCGCTGCGACAGCAGCACCGGGCCGGTGTCCAACCCGGCTTCCATCTGCATCAGGCACACCCCGGTCTCGGTGTCGCCGGCCTCGATCGCACGCTGGATCGGCGCGGCGCCACGCCAGCGCGGCAGCAACGAGGCATGCACATTCCAGCAGCCGTGCGTCGGCGCGGCCAGCACTGCCTTTGGCAGGATCAACCCGTAAGCCACCACCACCATCAGGTCCGCATCCAGCTTGCGCAACGTCGCCAATGCTTCGGGCGAACGCAGCGTCTGCGGCTGGAACACCGGAATGCCGCGCGCGATCGCCTCCAGCTTGACCGGCGAGGGCGTCAACCCGCGGCCACGCCCGGCGGGGCGATCCGGCTGCGTGTACACCGCCACCACCTCATGCCGCTGCGCGGCGGCACGTAGCGACGGAACGGCAAAATCCGGCGTACCGGCGAAGATGATTCTCATAAGGCTGGGAGTCGGGATTCGGGAGTAGGGATTCGCAACGGCAGGTGTGCTGGCCGGGGCGCGAATGGCGTGGAGCTGAGAGGTAGGAGCAGATTTGTGGGGATTTGGAAACCTGGCGCCAGAACCGGCGTTGCCCGTCACCATCGAGCGCGAGGCGGGAATCGCAGCCGGCAATTCGATGCCTGCTACGGCAGTGCCTTATCCAATCCCGAATCCCGATCTTTGAGACCATCCGTCTACAGACGGGCCGGTATCGCGATGCGCGGGCAAAGCCCACGAGCCAGATCGCAGCAGACTTCGCATTCGAGGATTCGACACCAGCAGATTCAAAACACTGCAAAAACCCGCTTTTGCCAATCCAGAATCCGCAATTCCCAATCCCGGCCCTCAAGCCACATGCTTGCGCTGTTTGGCCAGCTTCTTGCGCACCATTTCGCGCTTGAGCGGCGAGAGATAATCCACGAACAGCTTGCCGTCCAGGTGGTCCATCTCGTGCTGGATGCACACGGCCAGCAGCCCGTCGGCCTGCAGTTCCTGCGCCTGGCCCTGGCGGTCGAGATAACGCACGGTAATCGCGTCGGCGCGGCTGACATCGGCATAGATGCCGGGCACCGACAGGCAGCCTTCCTGATACAGCTGCTCGCCCTGTTTGCTCACGATCTCGGGGTTGACGAACACCTGCGGCAGGTTTTTCTCGTCGCTGATGTCGATCACCATGAATCGCTTGTGCACGTCCACCTGACTGGCGGCCAGGCCAATGCCGGGCGCCTCGTACATGGTCTGGAACATGTCGTCCAGCAGCGTCTGGAACGCCTGGCTGGTGACCTCGGCAGCATCGACCGGCACCGCCTTGGTGCGCAGCCGCGGGTCGGGAAACTCAAGAATTGGGAGCAAAGCCATGGGGTTACCCGTCTGGAAACACCGGCGCGGCGCCGGCAAGACGCTGTCATTCTAGCGCAATGCTTGCGTGACGCCCCGGTTTCTAGACTATAGTGCGCAGACCTGTTGGGGAATCAGGCAAGAAGGCACCTATGTTGAACCGACTTCGTACGGTCGTCGCTGCGGCGATGCTGACCGTCGCGACCTACGCTGCCGCGCAAGCGGTGGGCGAGCATCCAGACACCTATGTGGTCCGCAAGGGCGATACCTTGTGGGACATCGCTGGGCGTTTCCTGCAAAAACCATGGCTGTGGCCGGAAATCTGGCAAGCCAATCCGCAGATTCAGAATCCGCACCTGATCTATCCGGGTGACGTGATCAGCCTGGCCTATCTGGACCGGGTCGGCAAAGGCACGATCCAGCCCGGCCCGCGCCAGGAAGCGCCGATCAACGCCATTCCGCTGGCCGACGTCGAGCCGTTCCTGAAGAACCTGCGCGTGGTCGACGACTTCGACCAGTTGCCGTATGTGGTGGGTCTGGAAGGCGGTCGCACGCGTGCCACCACCGGCCAGGTCGCCTACGTGGTCGGCCTGGAAAACGCGCAGCCGGGCCAGCGCTTCGCGGTGGTTCGCCCGACCGTGAAGTTCAGCCTGCCCAAGCACAACGAAGATCTGGACATGGCCGGCAACATCACCGCCGGCTCGGGCAACATCTGGAAGAACTTCATCGCGCCGAGCACGCGCCGCGAGTTCCTCGGCTACGAGATGGCGCAGGTCAATGTCGGCACCATCACCCGCAGCGCGGCAGGCGGCAACTCCAAGGCGGCGACCCTGCTGTTGCAGGACAGCGGCCGCGAAGTGCGCGCCGGCGATCGCATCGTTGCGGTCGAAGCGCAGCCGTACGATCTGCAGTTCATCCCGCATCCGCCGTCGGAACAGGCGCTGCAGACCGAACTGCGCGTGCTGGCCATCTCCGATGCCTTCACCGTCGGCGGCACGCGCGATGTGATCGCCATCTCCGGCGGCGCCCGCGAAGGCATCAACAACGGCACGGTGTTCTCGATCTGGCGCAAGGGCCGCACGGTCAGCGACCGCGTCAAGCACTCGCGCTTCTCGCGGACCGACGACGATTTCAGCGGCCCGTCCGGCTCCACCGTCGGCCTGCCCGACGAGTACGCCTCGCATGCGATGGTGTTCCGCACCTTCGACAAGGTCAGCTATGCGCTGGTGATGGAAAGCGTCAAGCCGACCGGCCTGGGCTATTTCGTCAAGCATCCTGACGCGCAATAAGCGAAAGATCCGATGCACCAACGCGACGGCGCCCGAGGGCGCCGTCGTCGTTTGCGGCCTAGCCTGGGTGTATGGCCCAAACCGCTCCCGACCTGCGCGCACTGCTCATCCTGCTGCTGGCAGGCGGCCGCAGCCCGCCGCGCCGAAAATTGCTGACCTCGTACGGGTCAGCGTCCGAAATGCTGGCAGCCGGGCCTGGGGCGTGGCGCGCCGCTGGTTGCGATGAGGTGCAGGCTGCGCTGCTGCAGGGCCCCGATCCACAGGCGCTGGAGGCCGGGCTGCGCTGGTGCGAACAGCCCGGCCACCACCTGATCGGCTGGTGCGATCCGGATTACCCGGCCCTGTTGCGGCATATCGCCAATCCGCCGATGGCCTTGTTCGTGGACGGCGACCCCAATGTCCTCTGGCACCCGGGCGTGGCGGTGGTCGGCAGCCGCTCGGCCACTGCCGGCGGCCGCGACCATACCCGCGCATTCGCCTCCAGCCTGGCCTGCGCCGGGCTGAGCATCGTCAGCGGCATGGCCGCCGGCGTGGATGCGATCGCACACGAGGCCGCATTGGCCCAGCACGACGGCATCACCGTGGCGGTGGTCGGCACAGGTGTCGATGTCGCCTATCCCGAGCGGCACCAAGGCTTGCGCGATCGCATCGCCGAACGCGGCGCGGTGGTCAGCGAATATCTGCCTGGCACTGCTCCGGTCGCGGCGCACTTTCCGGCCCGCAACCGGATCATTGCCGGGCTGGCACTGGGGACGCTGGTGGTCGAAGCGGCGATGCGTTCGGGCGCACTGATTACCGCCCGGCTGGCGGCCGAAGCAGGGCGCGAGGTGTTCGCCCTCCCCGGCTCGCTGCACAATCCGCTCGCGCGCGGCTGCCATCACCTGATCCGGCAGGGCGCCACGCTGGCGCAGGAGCCTGCACAGGTCATCGAAGGACTGGGCCAGCTGTCTGGCGAATTGGCCAGCGCCTTGCGCGAGCGCCTGGCCGCCCCCACTGAATTGCCCAGCAAGGCAACCACCAGTGCTGGCGCCGGTCCCGCCCGCTCCGATCCCGACTACCAGCGCTTGTGGCAAGCGCTGGGCCACGACCCAACCCCTATGGATTCATTGGTGCAGCGCACCGGATTGACGGCCGCCGCGCTGTCCTCCATGCTGCTCATCATGGAACTGGAGGGAGACGTGGTCACCGAGCACGGTCGCTATACCCGCAATCCTTAGTTTCTTCACCTCCACAGCGTCGCGCGACGCAGGCCGAGGGCAATGAAAGAGAGCATTCTCGATGTACTGCTGTACCTGTTTGAACATTACTTCAGCGAAGACGCGGACCTGGTCCGTGACCGTGACTCGCTTCAAAATGGCCTGATCCAGGCCGGTTTCAGTCCCGCAGAAATCAGCAAGGCCTTCGATTGGCTGGACGCGCTTTCCGAGCAGCGGCCCAGCGTCGCGCGGCCGCATGTCGATGGACCGGTGCGTATCTATCACGGGCCGGAGCTGGACAAGCTCGATGTCGACTGCCGCGGGTTTCTGCTGTTCCTCGAGCAACACCGCATTCTCGACGCCGACCAGCGCGAGTTGGTGCTGGACCGCGCCATGGCGCTGGATCAGGACGAACTGGATCTGGACGACCTCAAGTGGGTGGTGCTGATGGTGTTGTTCAACCAGCCCGGGGCGGAAGCGGCCTACGCCTGGATGGAAACCCAGATGTTCCTGGACGAGCCTGAACCCGTACACTGAGCGTTGAAGCCGCCACGGATGTGCGTGCAGGGGAACGGGGATGCGCAGTTGGTATTACGCCGATGGCCACCGCCATCGGCATGGTCCGGTGGCCGACGACGTCTTGCTGGGCCTGTATCGCGATCGCGTGATCGCCCTGGATACGCTGGTCTGGCGCGAAGGCCTGGACAACTGGTTGCCGCTGTCAGCGTGCGCCGACACCCTGGGCCCGCCAGTCTCCACGGATGTGCGTGCGGGCGCGGTTCCGCCGCCGTTGCCGCCTGCCGCGGCGCACATTCCGCCTGCCCAGTCGTCTGTCGCGCCACCAGTGCAGCCACGTCGCAATGGCCCCGGCTGGCCGCTGGTTGCAGTGCTGGGTGCGCTGGCCGGTGTTTTCGTGATGGTGGGCGTCATCGGCATCCTCGCTGCGATCGCGTTCCCGGCCTACAACGATTACCTGAGCCGCGCCAAGGTCGCCGAGGCGGTCGGCGAACTGGCCGCATTGAAGCCGCAGATCACCGGATTCCTGGCCAGTGAGGGCCGCTGCCCGGTCAATGACGACGCGGGGTTCAAGCCACCCGAGCAGTACGCGAGCGAGCGGCTGAGCAGCGTGCGCATCGGCCGTTTCGAGGGCAGCGAATGCGGCATCGAAGCCGTGCTCCATGCGCCCAAGTCGGCCAGAATCGACGGCAAGGCCGTGTGGCTGGAGCTGGATGCGGATGCCGGCAGCTGGCACTGCAGTTCCGAAATCGACGACACCCAACTTCCACCGGATTGCCGCGGCTGACTGCCTGCTGCATGCCGATCGCTACACGTTAAGGGGACAACATGACGCAGTGGTACTACGCCGACGCACAGCGGCAGCGCCAGGGGCCGGTGGACACGGACACGCTTCGCGCGCGCCTGTCGCAGGGCATCATCGACCGTTCCAGCCTGGTCTGGCGCGAAGGTCTGGCGCAGTGGGTGGCACTGCACGAGATCGAGGGCGAGCTGGGCTTGGACAGCGCGGCGGCGGCCGCGGCCCCGGAAGCCGGCGGGCAGATGCCGGCGGATGCGGCAAGCCATGCACCATTGTCGGCTGCGCACCCGGGCCACGACGCGCCGGCGACAGGTTCGCCTACCGCGACCCTGCCGATCGATGACCACGCCAGGGGGACATCGCACTGGCAACCGGCAGCTGCCGATGGCGGCATTGCCGGTGCGGGTGCGGATGCAGGCACCAGCGCCAGCGATGCCGGCGCGGCTGCCGGTGCCGATCACCGCCCGGCAATCGCCTCATTACACCGGCCACACGATCAATCCCCTTCATCAGACACCTCGGCATGGTCCAACACGCCGCTGGCGTCAGATCCAAGCCCGACCACGCCCTCGGGCACCACGTCGCCACCGGGTTACACCGCGGCAGCGGCGACCACGCCACTTCCAGGGGCCTGGGATGCCCCGGCCCTCGCCGCGCCCGCCGCAGACACGGCGCTGCAGGATGCGCCAGTGGTCTACGCCGGGCTCTGGCGGCGCGTGGCCGCCAGCATTCTCGATAGCCTGATCACCACCTTTGCGGTGTACCTGATCGTGATTCCGCTGGTGTTCGTGGTGGCGCTGGTCACCACGCGCGGCGATTCGGGTTCGGCGCTGGACGACGGCAGTGCGCTCGGCATCGCCATCGTGGTGATGTCCTACGGCATCGGCCTGGCCATCCCGACGCTGTATTTCGCCTGGATGCAGTCCAGCCGGCATCAGGCCAGCCTGGGCAAGCTCGCCTGCGGCATCAAGCTGGTGCGCGCCGACAGCAACGGCGGGCGGGTCGGATTCTGGCGCAATGTGCTGCGCTATCTGGCCTACATGCTGATCAGCGTGCTCACCCTGGGCATCGGCGTGATCGTGGCGGCCTTCATGGCCGGCATGACCGCGCGCAAGCAGGCTCCGCACGACAAGGTCTGCGACACCCTGGTGGTGGACCGTTGGGCATTCACTGAGCATCCGGAGCGCCAATCCAGGGGTCTGGATACCGTGTCCATCGTGGTTCTGGCCATTTACGCGGTGATCCTGGTGCTCTCGGTGGTGGCCGTCGCCTTCATGCTGGCGGCGATCGGAATGAGCCAGCGCTAGCAATTCGCGGCGCCGGCCGCTTGACACGGCGGCGTCCGCCGTGATCTTTCTAATAAGAGAACTGAACGCCCGGGAGTCCTTCCCGGGCGTTAACGCGTGGGAAACGGTCGATCTGCTTCCCTCGACCGGCCAATTAGGCCACGCTACCCGCCCCCCGGGCTCCGCCCCAAGAAGTTGCCACCATGCCCAAGCACCTGCTCATCGTCGAATCGCCCGCCAAGGCCAAGACGATCAATAAATACCTCGGCAAGGACTTCACCGTCCTGGCCTCGTATGGGCACGTGCGCGACCTGGTCCCCAAGGAAGGCGCGGTTGATCCGGACAACGGCTTTGCGATGCGTTACGACCTGATCGAGAAGAACGAGAAGCACGTCGAAGCCATTGCGCGTGCCGCCAAGAGTGCCGACGACATCTTTCTGGCGACCGACCCGGACCGCGAGGGCGAGGCGATCAGCTGGCACATCGCCGAGATCCTGAAAGAGCGCGGCCTGCTCAAGGACAAGCCGATGCAGCGGGTGGTGTTCACCGAGATCACCCCGCGCGCGATCAAGGAGGCGATGGCAAAGCCACGCATGATCGCCGGCGACCTGGTGGATGCGCAGCAGGCGCGCCGCGCGCTCGATTACCTGGTCGGCTTCAACCTCTCGCCGGTGCTGTGGCGCAAGGTGCAGCGCGGACTGTCCGCTGGCCGCGTGCAATCGCCGGCGCTGCGCATGATCGTCGAGCGCGAAGAAGAGATCGAAGCCTTTATCCCGCGCGAATACTGGTCCATCGACGCGCACTGTCGGCATCCCTCGCAGGCGTTCAATGCGCGGCTGATCAAGCTGGACGGGCAGAAGTTCGAGCAGTTCACCGTGACCGACGGCGACACCGCCGAGGCGGCGCGCCTGCGCATCCAGCAGGCCGCGCAAGGCGTGCTGCATGTCACCGACGTGGCCAGCAAGGAGCGTAAGCGCCGCCCCGCCCCGCCGTTCACCACCTCCACGCTGCAGCAGGAAGCCTCGCGCAAGCTCGGCTTCACCACCCGCAAGACCATGCAGGTGGCGCAGAAGTTGTACGAAGGCGTGGCACTCGGCGACGAAGGCTCGGTCGGTCTGATCAGCTACATGCGTACCGACTCGGTGAACCTGTCGCAGGACGCGCTGGCGGAAATCCGCGATGTGATCGCGCGCGATTTCGGCACCGCTTCGCTGCCCGACCAGCCCAACGCCTACACCACCAAGTCCAAGAACGCGCAGGAAGCCCACGAAGCGGTGCGCCCGACCTCCGCGCTGCGCACGCCTGCGCAAGTGGCGCGCTTCCTGTCCGAGGACGAGCGCCGCCTGTACGAGCTGATCTGGCGCCGCGCAGTGGCCTGCCAGATGATTCCGGCCACGCTCAATACGGTCAGCGTGGACCTGTCGGCCGGCAGCGAGCACGTGTTCCGCGCCAGCGGCACCACCGTGGTGGTCCCGGGCTTTCTGGCCGTGTACGAAGAAGGCAAGGACACCAAGAGCAGCGAGGACGAAGATGAGGGCCGCAAGCTGCCGCTGATGAAGGCCGGCGACAACGTCCCGCTGGACCGCATCGTCACCGATCAGCACTTCACCCAGCCGCCGCCGCGCTTCACCGAAGCGGCGCTGGTCAAGGCGCTGGAGGAATACGGCATCGGCCGTCCCTCCACCTATGCCTCGATCATCCAGACCCTGCAGTTCCGCAAATACGTCGAGATGGAAGGCCGCAGCTTCCGCCCCACCGACGTCGGCCGGGCGGTGTCCAAGTTCCTGTCCGGGCATTTCACCCGCTACGTCGATTACGACTTCACCGCCAATCTGGAAGACGATCTGGATGCGGTGTCGCGCGGCGAAGCCGAGTGGATCCCGTTGATGGAGAAGTTCTGGGGCCCGTTCAAGGAATTGGTCGAAGATAAGAAAGACTCGCTGGACAAGACCGATGCCGGCAGCGTGCGCGTGCTCGGCACCGACCCGAAAAGCGGCAAGGAAGTCAGCGCGCGCATCGGCCGCTTCGGCCCGATGGTGCAGATCGGCACGGTTGAAGACGAGGACAAGCCCACCTTCGCGTCGCTGCGTCCTGGCCAGAGCATCTATTCGATCTCGCTGGAAGACGCGCTGGAACTGTTCAAGATGCCGCGCCTGCTCGGCCAGGACCAGGACCAGGACGTCAGCGTGGGCATCGGCCGTTTCGGCCCGTTCGCGCGCCGCGGCAGCACCTATGCCTCGCTGAAGAAGGAAGACGACCCCTACACCATCGACCTGGCGCGCGCGGTCTTCCTGATCGAAGAGAAGGAAGAGATCGCACGCAACCGGGTGATCAAGGAATTCGACGGCAGCGACATCCAGGTACTCAACGGACGCTTCGGCCCGTACATCAGCGACGGCAAGCTCAATGGCAAGATCCCCAAGGATCGTGAGCCGGCGTCGTTGACGTTCGAAGAAGTGCAGCAGCTGCTGGCCGACACCGGCAAGCCCGTGCGCAAGGGCTTTGGCGCCAAGAAGGCCACCCTGAAGAAGAATACGGTCAAGGATTCGGCGCCGAAGAAGCCTGCCGTCAAGAAGACCGCGGCCAAGACCGCGGCCAGCAAGACCGCTGTCAAGAAGGCGCCGGCCAAGAAGACCGCTGCCAAAACGGCCGCCAAGCGCGTGGTCAAGAAAACCGTGAGCAAGGCCGCAGGCTGAGAGGCGCAGCATGACCGACACACTCGACCTGGATCGCGCCGTCGCCACACTGACGCAGGGCGGCGTGATCGCCTACCCGACCGAAGCGGTGTGGGGACTGGGATGCGACCCGCGCCAGGAGGCGGCCGTACTGCGGCTGCTGGAGATCAAGCGGCGCCCGGTGGAGAAAGGCGTGATCGTGGTGGCGTCGAGTGTGGACCTGCTGCGCGACTGGGTCGACATCGACGCACTGGAGCCGGCACGCCGGCAGGACGTGCTGGCCAGCTGGCCCGGCCCGCACACCTGGATCCTGCCGGTCACCGCTCGGGCGCCGCGATGGGTCACCGGCGAGCATGATGGGCTGGCGGTACGCATCAGCGCGCATCCCGTGGTGGCAGCGCTGTGCGCGGCCTGGGGGGCGCCGCTGGTGTCGACCAGCGCCAACCTGGCCGGCGAGCCGCCGGCGCGCAGCCGTGCCGCCCTGGATCCGGCATTGCTGGCGACAATCGACGGCGTGGTGGATGGCGAGACCGGCGCCCTGGCGCAGCCGACCCAGATCCGCGACGCACGCAGCGGGCAGATCCTGCGCGACTGAGTGCGGCCGAGAAACGGCCGCGCAGCCATGAGGCGCGCGCGGCGGGTCCATTGGTCGTCTATCCCCACGCCGAATGTTCCGGGCCGTCGCCCTTGGCGGCCCTACCTGGCCACTGCCTGGCATTCCGGAAGCAGGCCGCAGCCATCCGGCGCGTTGTCGCCTCGCCCCTGCACAGCGTTCGTTCAGCCGCACCCCCTTTGCGGCGGCCGCACAGACGCGCACACTGCAGCCATGCGTACCGTCCTGACTCTTCTGCTGCTCGCCGCGGCGCTGCCGGCGTCGGCCGCCACCACCGCGAGCAAACCCGACCCGAATGTGCGGGTCTATCGCTGCGTGAGCAGCACCGGCACTGTCGCCCTGCAGGATGCACCCTGCAGCAGCGGTCGCCAGCAGGTGCTGGATCTGCAACGGCCGCAAGACCCGCCGCCGCGTCCAGCGCGCGTGGAGCCGCCGGCACCGGTCGCCGCAGCGCCCACGCATGAGGTCCGCATCGTTACCGTGCAACCGCCACAGCCGATGTACGAGTGCACCACCGAAGACGGCAACCGCTACACAAGCGACAGCCCGGAAGGCAATCCGCGCTGGGTGCCGACCTGGGGGCCCGCCTATGTGGGCAACACCATTGCTCCCCCGGTCCGCGGCGGTGGCGGCATCCAGCGTCCACCGATCTCGGTGAGCCCGCGTCCGGCGATCTCGGTGCAGGGCGGCTCCGGACGAGGAAGCGTCCGCGGCAGCGCAAGCTTCGGCGTAGATAGCTACCAAGGCGGCTATCAGGGCGGTTACAACGGCGGCGGATACGGCGGCACGGTCATCGTGCCGTACGGCAACGTGCAGATCCGCGACGAATGCCACGCCCTGCCCGCACAGGAAGTCTGCGCGCGGCTGGCCGACCGCCGTTGGGAGCTGATCCGCCGCTACAACAGCGCGCTGCAGAGCGAGCGCGAGGATCTCAGCCGCGAACAGCGCGGCATCGAGGCACGCCAGCAACGCGACTGCGGCGGCGCATGAGGCGCTGGCCGTTATTGGGCGCAATGACGCTCAGCATGATGGCGCTCGGTTCGCTGGCCGGCGCGCAGGAAGTGGCCATCTATCGCTGTACCGATCCGACTGGCGCACTGACGGTGCAGAACATGCCGTGCCCGAAGGGCATGCAACAACAGAAGAAGCTGATGACCGCACCGGCGGCGGTGCCATTCGCGCCCGGCGGCGCTACCAACCCAGCGCCCGCACCTGCGATGCCAGCGGCGCAACCACGGGCTGCTGCGCAGGCGGCTGCATCGGCACCCGCTGCACCGGCCACGCCCGCCGCACTGCCAGCACCGACGGTTACCTCGACATCGACCCTTCCACCGCCGCCGCTGTTCGAGTGCACCGCACACGACAACGGACGTTACTTTACCGAAGACCGCGAACCGGCCACGCGCTGCCTGCCGATGCAGACCACCAATCTGGCCGGCGGCCCGGCCACCGGGGGCGGCAGCGCCTGCGAGGTGGTCACCGACCGCTGCGCGCCGGTGCCGGACCAGAGCCTGTGCGAGGCCTGGCGCAAACGCGCCGAGCAGGCCGAATCCACCTGGCGCTTCTCCGATGAAGCGCAGTCGGCCGAACGCAAACAACGCTATGAGCAGATGCGCCGGGTTCTCGACGAGAGCCGTTGCGCCAATCCGGCCGCCACGCCCTGAGCACGCCTGTCGCGCGATGAGCCAACGGGTCTGGACGGTTGGCGGGCAATCGCCATTTGGCTGAAAGACGACGCGCAGCATGGGCGGGTGCATGAACATGGTGCATGAACATGCCGGCTCTGCGTCCATGCGCATCCACTCGGAACCAGGCGGTATGTGTCGCCTGCGCTAGAACCCGTAGCGCAAGAAGCCGCCGTCCACCGCGATGCATTCGCCGGTGATGTAACTGGCAGCCGGCAGACACAAAAAACCCACCGCCGCGGCAACTTCTTCCGGTTCGCCAATGCGACGCATCGGCGTGCGTTCGATGACCTGTTCGTAGTAGTCCGGATCCGACAACGGACCGGAGGTGCGGCGGGTGCGGATGTACCACGGCGCCACCGCGTTGACGCGGATGCCGTCTTCGGCCCACTCCACCGCCAGGTTGCGCGTCATTTGCTGCAACGCCGCCTTGGTCATGCCGTACGGCGCGCCGCTGCGCACATGGGTGATGCCCGAGACGCTGCCGACGTTGACGATGGCCGAGGCTGCGTGTTGCGCCAACAACGGGTGCGCATAACGCGACAGTTCGAATGCGGAAAACACGTTGGTTTCGAAGATGCCGCGCCACTCGTCTTCGGTGTAATCGATCGCGGCGCGGGTCACGTTGCCGCCGGCGTTGTTGATCAGCAGATGCAGGCCGTCGGCGTGGTCTTCCACCCAATCCAGGATCGCGCGGCGCTCTTCATCGTCGGAGACATCGGCGGCCAGCCCGTGCAGTTCGCGCTCGGGAAACTCGTCGGCAAGCTCATCGCGCGCCTGCGCCAGGGCATCGGCATCGCGCGCCACCATCAGCAGGTCGGCACCGAAGCCGAGCAGCTCGCGCGCGATGGCAAGACCAATCCCGGCACTGGCGCCGGTGATGAGGGCGGTCTGTCCATCCAGCCGCCAACGGTGCGTTGTCACGTGGTAATCCTCTTCAAAGCGCAGGAAACGGCCGCTGCAACGCAGTTGACGCGCATGCGTGGCCCGGGCGTTAGAGCGTGTTGTGCACGTTGAGATGAGATGCGTTGGCCGCCAGCGGTGCGGAGCGGGTGCTGCGCGGCGCCGGCTTGGCTGGCGCCAAGGCAAGCCGCGCGGCGCCTGCTCCATGCCGCTGGCGGCCAACCCGCCGGGAAGCGTCCTGTGGCGCACCGATACCGCTTTGCGCGCCTTGTCGCGACGCGCCAGGACGCTTCGCACTCACCTCAACGTACATAACACGCTCTAGGATAACGCCACCCCAAGCGAGGTCACGACGATGAAGATGCATTGGATGCTTGCGGTTGGTCTGGCGTTGTCGCTGGGCGCCTGTCAGCGGCCGCAGCCCGCGCCCACCGATCAGAAGCCCGATCCGCAAGCCACCGCCTTGCGCGGCCACATCCAGCAACCGTTGAACAAGGCGCACGCGGTGCAGGCCGCAACCGACCAGGCGGCCGACGATCAGCGCAAGGCGATCGATGCCGCCACGCAGTAGCAAAACCTCGGCAACCGGTGAACTGGCGCCCTGAAGCGCCTGCAGTTGGTGCCAATCAGCGCACGGATGTGCCAATAGCCACCGGTGAACGCCTGCCAAGGCTGTAACTGCACTCAGCACGACATGCGCGATGCGAGTGGCTGATGGTTGCGCGCTCGACGATTGCTGCGTGGGTCTTGCCGTCTGCTTCGTTCGTTCGGCCGTTCAAACCACCGCATCATCCGCGCGCGCACAACAACGCCGGCACATGGCCGGCGTTGTCGATGCATCAAGTGCGCACTGAGCGCAACGCGTCAGAACCCGCAGAAGCAGTAGGCCAGCGACTTGACCGGCCTGCCGCCTGCCTTGCTGTCGTGCACGGCGCTTTCGACAAAGCGCAGCTGCGTATCCACTTCCGGCAACGAGCGGGCCAGCAGCGCGCGCGCCATGCCCGAGTCGCCCAGCATCCAGGCGCCCATGCGGCTGCCGGCAAACCCGCTCATGAACTGCGAGAACGGCGTGGCCGGCTTTTCCACATAGCGCACGCGGAACTTGCCGCGGCTCAGCTTGGCGCGGTCGGCCGCATCGGCCACCGCTTCGGACATGCCGCCGAACGCGTCCACCAATCCACGCTCCTTGGCCTGCGCGCCGCTCCACACACGGCCACGCGCCACCTTGTCGATCGCCTCCACCGACTGGTGACGCGCCTGCGCCACCTTGCCGGTGAAGTCTGCGTAGCCCTTGTTGATCACTGCCTGGATGACCTGGCCGGCAGCCGGATCCAGCGGACGGGTGATGTCGAACGCACCGGCGAACCGCGTGGTGGCCACGCCGTCGGTGTGCACGCCGATCTTGTCCAGCGCGCGGGTCAGGTTCGGCACCATGCCGAAGATGCCGATGGAGCCGCTGATGGTCGACGGGTCGGCGTAGATGCGATCGGCATTCATGCTGATCCAGTAACCGCCGGACGCGGCCAGATCGCCCATCGACACCACCACCGGCTTGCCGGCCTGCTTGAGCGCAACCACTTCGCGGCGGATCTGCTCGGAGGCGAAGACTTCGCCACCGGGCGAATCCACGCGCAGCACCACCGCCTTCACTTCCTCGTCATCGCGCGCCTGGCGCAGCAGCGCCGCCGTGGACTCGCCACCGATGCGTCCGGCCGGCTGTTCGCCACCGCTGATCTCGCCCGCCGCCACCACCACCGCCACCTGCGGGCGACTGTCCATCGGCGAACGCTGCGCCTGCAGCTGGCTCAGATAATCGTTGAACCCGATATTGCGGAAACCGCTGTCGGCATCGCTGTCGGCCACACCGCGCTTGACCAGCAGCGCATCGACTTCTTCGCGCGTCTTGAGCCCGTCCACCAGCTTCTGTTGCAGCGCGAACTTGGCGAGGTCGCCACCGGCGGCGGCCACGCCTTCGGGCAGCGTGTCGATGCCGGCAGCCAGCTGCGCCGGGCTCAGCTTGCGCGCGGTGCCCACGTCGGCCAGATAGCGCTGCCACACATCGTTCATCCAGAACAAATCCGCTTCCTTGGCATCGGCCGAGGCCGCGTCCAGGATGTACGGCTCGGCTGCAGACTTGTACTCGCCGACGCGGAACAGATGCACGTCCACGCCGAGCTTGTCCTGCAGGCCTTCGCGGAAGTACTGGCGATAGCGGCCAAGGCCTTCCAGCAACACGCTGCCCATCGGGTCCAGATACACCTCGTTGGCCTGTGCGGCGAGCAGGTACTGGCCCTGGCTCATGCTCTCGCTGAAGGCCACGATCTGCTTGCCGGAGGCGCGCAACTTCTGCAATGCGACGGCCACTTCGCGTTGGGAAGCAAATCCGGACGGTTGCAGCTTGTCCAGGTTCAACAGCACGCGCTCGATCTTGCGGTCCTTGCCCGCCGCCTCGATCACGCGCACCAGGTCGCGCAGTTGCACTTCTTCGGCGCTCTTGTCGCCGACCGCCTTGGCCAGCGACCGGCTGACCGGGTCGGCACTGAATTGTTCGACCAGCGTGCCTTCCGGGTTGATCACCAGGGTGGTGCGCTCGGCCAGCGGCTTGGTGCCATCGCCACGCGCCAGCGCCACCACGAACACCAGCAGCAGCAGGAACAGGAAACCGAAGAACACCAGGTTGAAAATCAGGCGCCGGGTGAAATTCATCACATCCCACAGGCCGACGAAGAAGCTGGCGATGGGATTGCGACGCACGGGGTGGTTCATGGAAAGCTCCGTCGAAAGACGCTGCATACAGATCGATGGTGCCCAGCATACCGGCTGCGCAGCGCGCGCGGCATGCGCTGGAAGTCAGGGTGTCACGGTGGCGGTCAGCCGCCGGCTGGTCTGGCGGAAGCGCAGCCCCATCAGGATCGAGGCCACCGTCAGGCCCAGGATCAGGCCCACCCACATGCCCTTCGGTCCCCAGCCCAGCCCCAGGCCGAGCCCGGCGCCGATCGGCATGCCCACGCCCCAGTACGAAAACATCGCCAGGAACATCGGCACGCGGGTGTCCTTGAGCCCGCGCAGCGCGCCGGCCGACAGCACCTGGATGCCGTCGGGAAACTGGAACGTGGCGGCAAACAGCAGCAACACCGACGCCAGCGCGGCCACGGCCACGTCGTCGGTATAGACGCCGACGATGGCATCGTGGCCCAGCAACAGTGCGCTGGCCGACAGCGCTTGGGTGCCCAGCACGATCGCATAGCCGGCCCAGGCCGCGCGCCGCATCGCCAGCGGGTCGCCGCGGCCCACTGCGTGGCCCACGCGCACGGTGGTGGCCTCGGCCACGCCCATCGGGATCATGAAACACAACTGCGCGACGTTGATCGCGATCTGGTGCGCGGCCGCTTCGGTGGAGCCCAGCCGGCCGATCAACAACGCAGTGACGATGAACAACCCGCCTTCCATCAACACGGTGATGCCGATCGGCAAGCCGGTGCGTAGCAACTCGCCGATGGCGCGCCAGCGCGGTCCTTCCAGGTGGGCGAACAAGTGCAGATGCGCAAACCGCCGTGCGCGCCACAGATACAGCGCAAACACGCTCGCCTGCACCCACATGGTGATGGCCGAGGCGATGCCCAGCCCTTCGGCACCGTGCTCGGCGAAGCCGAACTTGCCATAGGTCAGCGCATAGCCCACCGGTGCCAGCACCAGCAGGCCGCCAAAACCCAGCAGCATGGTCGGCAGCGTCCAGTGCATGCCCTCGCTGAGATAGCGCATGCAGAAGTAGAAGGTCAGCGCCGGCACGCCCCAGCGCACCGCGTGCAGGAACGCGGTCGCGCCGGGCACGATGTCCGCTGCAATCCCGAAGGTGGGCAGCAACGGCGGCACCACGCTCAGGAACACGAACATCAGCGCACTCAGCCCCAGCGACAGCCACAGCGCCTGCCGGAACAGCGGCCCGATCTCGCGCTCGCGGCCGGCGCCAAGCAATTGCGAGACCGAGGCAGTCAACGAGATCAAGGTGCCGATCGGCACCAGCATCGGCAGCCACAGCAGCGAGGTGCCGATGGTGACTGCAGCCAGCGTGGCGGTGCCGTGGTGGCCGGCGATGACGTTGTCGACAAAACCGATCAGGCCGGTGGAAACGTGGCCGAGCACCAGCGGCAACGCAAGCAGGCCGGTGGTGCGCACTTCCGAGGCGAAGCCTGGCGTCGCGGACGGGGGTGCAGAAGAAACAGACATGACAACCGATCGCTGCGCGGACTACGGCCGTGCCGGGAGGCGCTGGCACCGGGTCGCGCGGGCCGGCTATCTTACGCCTACTTTCCGACTGCGGCCTTGCCGCGCAGCTGGGTAGAGCCCGCTGCGCGACTGCGCGCGCGGGCAAAACGCGAAGGCTGCTGCAACCGGGCCGGCGCGGGAGACCGTTGTACGCGTGCGCCAACGCCGTTCTTTCGGGATCAGGTCGACGGCAACGCGCCTTCCCCGACTCGCCAACCGGACCTGGCTCATGTCACTGCATTCGACCGCGCACCCTCCCACAGCCTGCGAAAATTGTGCCACTGCCTTGCAGGGGGCGTACTGCCACGCCTGCGGGCAAAGCGCGCACAACCCGGTGCGCAGCGTCGCCCATGCGGTGGAAGAAGTGTTCGAGTCGTTCTGGCATCTGGATGGGCGTATTTTCCGCACCCTGCGCGACCTGCTGGTGCCCGGACGCGTGGCCCAACGCTTCCTGGGCGGCCAACGCGTGCGGTACGTGGCGCCGATGCGGCTGTTCCTGGTACTGAGCCTGTTGACGTTCTTCATCGCGCGCATCGCCGTGCATGCGTCCGCCGCAGACAGCGATATCGCCGCCGCGCCCGGCACCAGCCAGACCACGGTTCCCAAGGATTTCGCACAGGCACGCACGCCGGCGCAGGTGGAAGCGGTACACAGGCAGTTGGTCGACGCGCTGACGCAGACGCGCGCGGCCGTGCCGAGCGGCATCGCACGCGAGCGCGTGGACGCCGGCATCGCGCGTGCCAATGCGCAAGCGCAACGTCGTCTGACGCAGCTGCAGGCCGACGCGCGTCCGACCAGCGCCGTGCCCACCGCAGAGGCAGACAGCGATAGCACGTTCTTTTCGGTCATGGGCAAGCCGTGGGACCCGGTGAGCAACCCACTGCACTATGCGGCACTACCGCAGTTCGCCAACCGCTGGATCAATACCCAACTTCGCCATATCCGCGACAACCTGCCGCGACTGCGCAGCGACCCGCAACTGCTCTACAACGCATTCTTCGCAGCGGTGCCGTCTGCATTGCTGGTGCTGGTGCCGCTGTTTGCACTGCTGTTGCGGGTGTTCTACGTGCGCAGCGGGCAGGTGTATCTGGAGCATCTGGTGGTGGCACTGTATAGCCACGCCTTCCTGTGCCTGAACCTGCTCACGCAACTGCTGTTGTCGCTGCTCAGCGATGCGCTGGCGCACGTCGCCAGCCCGATCACCTGGAGTATCGGAGTCGCGCAGTTCGGGCTGACGCTCTGGATGCCGGTGTATCTGCTGTGGATGCAGCGGCGTGTGTACGCGCAGTCCTGGCTGGTCACCGTGCTCAAGTACATCGGTCTGAGCGGGGTGTATCTGGTGTTGGTGACGGTGGCCGCTGCGCTGTTGATGGTGGCCAGTCTGGCGCGTCTTTGACGCGCTGACTGCGCAGACGGTTGCGCTCAGACAGCCGCATTGCAGCGCGACGCAGCGATGCCGGGCCTGGGTGCGGCGCGTCTGAAGCGGCGCTATGGGGCAGGCACCGCTAGAACGGATATGACCGGCGCAACACTGAAAGGCATTGCGCGCGCCGACGGCACGCGAGCGATCAACGCGCCAGTTGGCGCTTCAACCAGATGCTGCGCGTGGCCGGCGCTTCGGCCAGGAAGGCCTCGCGCAGGCTGTCGCGCTCCTGGGGCGGGGTGCGCTGTGCCAGCACCGCCAGTTGCTCCAGCTGGCCGGCGTCCAGGCTGCGCAGCGCGGCCAGCATGGCCTCGCGCTGGGCGGGCTGCACGTAGCCGATCAACGGCTGCAACTGGGCATAGAACGCCCCCACCTGCGAGCCCAGGCGCCAGCCGTCGCGATGCAGGCGATCCATCGCGCCGAACTGGGTGCGCAGCGCGCGTTGCTGATCCTCCGGCAAGGCCTGCAGCCGCTCGCGTGCCTGGCGCAACACCACGCGGTCTGTGGCCGTCAGCCCCTTCCAGGCGGCATAGCGGGCACGCAGCTCGGCTTGCTGCGCAGGCGTCATCGCTGCCCAGCGTGCGCGTTGCTGCGCGGCGCTCGGCGATGTACTCGGCACTGCGGCAGCGGAAGTGGACGCGGCCGGCGCAGCGGCCGATTCTTCCAGCGGCGTCGGCAAGCGCTGCGCGCCGGCGACGCCGGCAAACGCGCAGAGCAGCAGGCCGCACCAGTCAGTTGGTTTCATCATCGACCGTCTCCAAAGCGGCGGAAGGTTGCTCGGCTGCGGTGGCATGCGCACCGGATTCATCAACCGGCACCGGGTGGCCGGCGGCATACCAGGCATAGAAGTCCGCAGCGCGGGCCAGCTCCAGATCCGGGTCGGCCAGCATCGCCTGGTCGCGCGGATCCAGGCCCGGCGTGGCCACGGCATCCGGCAGGTCGGCCGCCGGGAGTTCCTCCACCAGTACCGGCGCCGCGTCGGTCACGTGCAGCACGCCGGCAGGCGCCTGGGAGACAGGCTCGGGAGGAAGCGCGGGCCGGCGGTGGGCCCACCACCAGCCCAACACCGCCAGCAGCAGTGCCACCGCCAGCACGCCCAGCGCCATGCCGGCGTGGCGGCGCTCCAGCTGCGGCCACCGCCATTGCCGTCGGGCCCGGGCAGCGGCAGGACGGCGCGGCGCCGGTGCCGGCTCGGACGGCGCGGCAGCGAGCGGCATTCCGGCCAGGGCCGAATCGCGGAGCTGGCTCAGCCGGGTCAACTGGGCCGGGCTCAGGTCGCGCAGTTCCACTTGCGCCGCTTCTGCCAGGGCCCGCCAGGCCTGGGCATCCGGATTGCCGGCGGCATCGCGCGGGCAGGCACGCGCCAGCGACTGCCGGTAGTCCGCCGCTTCGACGCCTTGCACCTCGCTGGCCACGCCTTCTTCCAGCCCGGCCACGATCCGCAGCAGCAGCGCCAGGCGGTCGGCAGTCTGCATCCGGCCCAAGACAGTGAATGGGGGCAGCCACGTGCCCGGCATCGGCTCGCGCCGCAGCGGGGGCGCGGTGGCCAGCAGGCTCCAGAAGCGCATCGGCCAGCCTGCCATCGGCCGACCTGCCGCCTGGCTGCTGAAGGCGCGCAAGGCCGCTGCGAGGGCGCGCTCGGCGGCGGCCACGTCGCCGCATTGCAATTGTGCGAGCACCAGACCCCGGCGTTCGACACCGCGCAAGAAGGCAGATAGCGCGGCAGGGGTCACGGGGGCGTCGGGGACTACGGTCATGAGAACTCCAGCATCGGCCGGCATGATACCGACGCGATTGGCCCCCGCCGACGGCTTGACAGATCGGCCCGGCCCCGCTCCGCCTTCACACCGGCCGTGCCTGCCGCCGCGGCGGGTTGTGCACAGCGGCAGACATACCGATACGCAAGCGTCTGTCAACTGTTGTTTTTTCTTTGTTGCATTCGTGTTTCACGCCTAAGTGATTGAAATTTATTGACTTATGCATGTTGGCTAAAAAATGTCCAAGAGGTTGCAGAGGCTAGTGAATCCATCGTCACAGCGTGGAGCACGACACTAATTCACAGGTTTATCCACAGCCAGTGTGGATAAACCCGTTTCCTTAACCCTCACATAGGTTTACGTCGTATTTATCACTTCCGTCACAGAACCGCGGCCGCTGGCTCGGGTTGGATTCGGGCCGATTTGGGGGCGGCCGCCGGCCTCTGGACAGGGTCGGTAGACTGGTCGGATGACTTCGACCGTCGCCACCCTGCGCGTCGCCTTGCCGGTGCCGCTGCCCCAATTGTTCGACTATCTGCCTCCGACCGATGCGCCGTTGACGGACCCGGCGCGGGTCGGCTGCCGGGTGCGGGTGCCGTTCGGGCCGCGCGAGTTGGTCGGGGTGGTGGTGGAGATCGGGCAACTGCCCGCGGCCGACGGCTTGCGCCCGGCACTGGCGTGGTGCGACCAGGCCCCGCTGCTGGTGGATGAACTGGCCCGCTCGCTGCACTGGCTGGCCCGCTACACCCACGCTCCGCTCGGCGAGGCCCAGACCAGCGCCCTGCCCGGCCCGCTGCGCCGCGGCGAACCGCTGGCCGACACCCACGCCTGGGCCTGGCAGCTGACCGAAGCCGGCCACAGCGGTGCCGCCAGCCTGCGCGCGGGCAGCCGTCCCGCCCTGTTGGCGACCCTGCTGCTCACCGGCGCAGTGGGCGAAGAGCAACTGGATCCACTACTGCCGCAGTGGCGGCAGGCAGCGCGCAGCCTGGCCAAACGCCACTACGCCGAGCGCGTGGCGGTGCCGGCCGACAGCATCCCGCCCCGTCCCGGCAGCGGCCCGCCGCTCAACGACGAACAGCAGGCCGCCGCCACCGCGATCCGCGCGCACAGTGGCTTTGCCACCTACCTGCTCGACGGCGTCACCGGCAGCGGCAAGACCGAGGTCTACCTGCAGGCCATCGCCGACTGCCTGGCCGCCGGCAAGCAGGCGTTGGTACTGGTACCGGAGATCGGCCTGACCCCGCAGACCCTGGGCCGCTTCCGTACCCGCCTGGGCGTGCCGGTGCACGCACTGCACTCGGGTCTGTCCGACGGCGAACGCGCGCGGGTATGGGCGGCGGCCTGGCGTGGCGAGGCAAAGCTGATCGTCGGCACCCGCTCGGCGGTGTTCACCCCGCTGCCCAACGCCGGGCTGATCGTGATCGACGAAGAACACGACGGCAGCTACAAGCAGCAGGACGGCATCCGCTATCACGCGCGCGATTTCGCCTTGGTACGCGGCAAGGCGCTGGATGTGCCGGTGATACTGGGCAGTGCAACGCCATCGCTGGAAAGCCTGCACAACGCCTATTCCGGCCGCTACCAGCATCTGCGCCTGTCGCGGCGCGCCGGCGAAGCGCGCCCGCCGCGCGTACGCGTGCTCGACGTGCGCAAGCGCCCGCTCAAGGACGGCCTGTCGCCCGAGGTGCTGGCCGGTATCGGCGCCACCCTGGCGCGCGGCGAACAGGTCCTGGTGTTCAAGAACCGCCGCGGCTATGCACCGGTGCTGCTGTGCCACGACTGCGGCTGGACCGCGGCCTGCCAGCGCTGCAGCACGCCGCTGCACCAGACCCCGATGACCGTGCATGCCGGCGGCCGCCGTCTTCAGTGCCACCATTGCGGCGCGCGCCAACCTGCACCGCTGGCCTGCCCGGCCTGCGCCAGCCTGGCGCTGCAGCCGCAGGGCATCGGCACCGAGCGACTGGAAGAACGCCTGACCGAGGCGTTTCCGGACGTCCCGGTGGTGCGCATCGACCGCAGCACCACCCAGCGTCGCGACGCACTGGAGACCCAGCTGGCGCGCCTGGGCAGCGAGGCCGGCATCCTGGTGGGCACGCAGATCCTGGCCAAGGGCCACGACCTGCCACGGCTGACTATGGTGGTGGTGGTCGGCATCGACGAAGGCCTGTTCTCGGCCGACTTCCGCGCCGCCGAAAAACTGGCCCAGCAGTTGATCCAGGTAGCCGGACGCGCCGGGCGTGCCGACCGGCCGGGCGAAGTCTGGTTGCAGACCCATCACCCCGAACACCCGTTGCTGCAGACCCTGGTCAATGGCGGCTACCACGCCTTCGCCGACGCCGAACTGCAGCAGCGCGAAGCGGCCGGATTCCCTCCCTTCGCGCACCTGGCCTTGTTCCGTGCCGAAGCCAAGGATGTGGCCGCAGCCAATCAATTCCTGCTGGCGGTGCGCGGTTTGACCAGCGCCGACCCCGGCACGCAATCGCCGGCGTTTGCCGCGGTGGAATGCTACGGCCCGATGCCGGCACCGATGCCGCGCCGCGCCGGTTTCCAGCGCACGCAGTTGCTGTTGTCGGCGCAACAACGCGCGGCATTGCATCGCCTGCTCGACACCCAACTGCCGGCCATCTATGCGCTACCGCAAGCCCGCCGTGTACGCTGGTCGCTGGATGTGGACCCGATCGACTTGTATTAGCGCACGGCGTCTCGACCATGGAGCAGAAGCCAGACCCACGTCTTGCGCGCTGTGCCCAGGTCATTGAGCGCACGTGGCGTGATCCTTGGTAGCAGCGCACACGGGCGCGATGTGGCATGACGGGAATGCCCTCGCGCCCGGGTGCGCTCCTACGACACTGCAGGCTACCTGCCTGCGTGATGTACAAGGCCCACTTGCTTGCAGCACGTGCCGGGTCGGCAGCTCAGGCGGTGCCTGTCATGAATCGCATTGACTCAGCGTCGGCGCGACACTCAGGTCAGCGCGGTCATTACCGCGCGCCGGTATGCCGGCCGCGCACGCAGGCGCGCATACCACGCCTGCAGATGCGGCAATTCCGGTCGCTCGATCGGCATTTCGAACCACGCGTAGATGAAGCTGCCCAGCGGAATATCGCCCATCGCGAACTGCTCGCCGGACAGGTACGGCTGTTGCGCCAATGCCGCATCGGCACGTGCGAGCAACTCGCCCGAGTGGGTCAACGCCGCAGCGATGCGTGCGTGATCGCGCTCGGCCTCAGGCGTGCGCAAAACGCCCCAGAACAGGTCGCGAAACACTCCAGCGAAAGTGGAAGTGGTCCAATCCATCCAGCGATCGCCCAGCGCGCGCTCGGCCGGCGCATGCGGATACAACGCCGGCGCATATTGCGCGGCCAGATAGCGCACGATCGCGTTGGATTCCCACAGCACCAGCGCGCCATCCTGCAGTGTCGGCACCAGCCCGTTCGGGTTCAGCGCGCGATATTCCGGCGTGGTGTTGCCCCCGAACGCGCCGCCCACTTCGATCGAGGCGTAGGCCACGCCGGCTTCTTCGGCGCACCACAGCACCTTGCGTACATTGCTGGAATTGCGACGCCCCCACAGCGTGATCGTCGGCGGTGTGTGGTCGCTGGCTGCATGCGTCATCGTCATTTCCCCGGAGCAGGTTTGGCGGGCGCGCGCGCCGCGCGCTTGTTGGCCGGTGACGGCGCCGCTGCGGCAGGCACTGCGGCAGGCACTGCGGTTTTCGCGCCGCTGCCGCCACCCTTGGGCGCGTCGCGCACCCACAACGCCTGTTCGTCCTGCCTGATCTCGAACAAGCCGATCGCGCGTACCAGATCGCTGAGTTTGCGATAGCCATAGTTGCGTGGATCGAACGAGGCCTGGTTGGCCACCTGCTTGCCGACCGCACTCAGCAGCGCCCAACCATCGTCTTCGCAGGCGCTGACGATCGCATTGCGTAGCATTTGGACCAGACGCGTATCGCTGCGTAATGCGGTGGCGTCCTTGCGACCGGCAGCCGTTTCGCTGGCCGCTGCAGCCTGTTGCCCGAGCGCCTCGACATAGGTGAACTTGGAGCACGCATTGACGAATGGCGCCGGTGTCTTCTTCTCGCCGAAGCCGTAGACCTTCATGCCGTCGGTCAGCAGCCGCATCACCAGCGGCGTGAAATCGGCATCGCTGGAGACGATCGCAAATCCATCCAGATTGCGCGCGTACAACAGGTCCATCGCATCGATCACCATCGCCATGTCCGAGGCGTTCTTGCCGGAACTGTAGGCAAATTGCTGGATCGGCCGGATCGCGTAGTCGTGCAATGCCGCCTCCCAACCTTTCAAGTGCGGGCTCTTCCAGTTGCCGTAGGCGCGGCGCACGTTGGCCACGCCGTAGCGCGCCACTTCGGCCAGCACCACATCGATCTTTCCGGCCGGCGCATTGTCCGCATCGATCAGCAGCGCGATGCGTTTGTCAGGGTTGTCGATCATGCTCATTGCTCCAGGGAGTTCGCAGATTCGGTCTTGAAGTCGGTGTCGGTGTCGGTGTCCATCTCACTCTCCTCCACGTCGGTCTCGGCCGGCAATGTGTACTCGGTACCATCGCGCAGCGTGAGCACGCCCGTACTCAGGATCTCGCGTTCGGCACCGTCGCTGACCCAGGTGGCATGCACGCGCCCGGTGCCGCGATCGCCTTGCACATCGAACACGAACTCGTCGCTCCCCGGTGCCAGACTGGTGCGATACAGATCCACCCGCATGTCGCGGATCTGCCCGATATGTTCCTGCACCACGGCATCGGCCTGTAGCGCACTGCGCGCCTGATCGGCAAACAACGACCAACCGGTCGACATCAGCCAGATGAGCGCGCCAAACACCAGCATCGCCATCAGCACCACGCACGTCGCCACGCCAATCAGCCCGATCGCCACACTACTGAGCGACTTTGGGGCGACAGCTGCCGGCGACGGTGCAGCAGGTTGCACAGACGACAACGGCGGCAACGGCGGCGGGAGCGAGGACATGGGCTGGCCGGAAGCGGGAGATGCGACATGATGCCGCAGGCGGGCCGCGCTCACGCGGCATGTTCATTGCCGATGCGGCATCCTGATGGGCCCGCGTCGCACTCCATCGGACCTCACGATGACCTCTCCCCCCTCCCAAGCTCCGCTGCATCTGGTTGTGGTCGGCGGCGGATTCGCCGGCTTATGGGCGACCCGCGCGCTCGACGACCCCGGCATCCGCATCACCCTGGTCGACCGCCAGAACCACCACCTGTTCCAGCCGCTGCTGTACCAGGTGGCCACCGCCGGTTTGTCGGCACCGGACATCGCCGCGCCGCTCCGGCACATCCTGCGCGAGCAACGCAATGTCGAAGTACTGCTCGGCGATGTCACCGATATCGCACCAGACCGCCGCGAGGTGGTGTTGGCCGATGGCAGCACGCTCGGCTACGACATGCTGCTGCTGGCCACCGGCGCCACCCATGCCTATTTCGGTAACGACCAATGGGCCGAACACGCCCCCGGCCTGAAAACGCTGTACGACGCGCTGGTGCTGCGGCGCAAGCTGCTGCTGGCCTTCGAACGCGCAGAAGCCGAATCCGACCCCGCCGCACGCGCCGCCTGGCTGAGCTTTGCCGTGGTCGGCGGCGGGCCCACCGGCGTCGAACTGGCCGGCACCCTGGCCGAAATCGCCCGCCACACGCTCAAGAACGAGTTCCGCCACATCGACCCGCGGCAGGCGCGCGTGCGCCTGGTCGAAGCCGGTCCGCGCGTGCTGCCCTCGTTTCCGGAAGATCTCACTGCCAAGGCGCGCAAGCAGCTGGAACGTCTGGGCGTGGAGGTGCACACCGGAACTCCGGTCACGCAGATCGATGCCTTGGGCTACCAGCTCGGCGACACCTTCGTGCCGGCACGCACCGTGGTGTGGGCCGCCGGCGTGGCCGCCTCGCCGCTGGCGCGTACGCTGGGCGTGCCGCTGGATCGCGCCGGCCGCGTGCTGGTCGAGGCCGACCTCAGCGTACCGGGCCACCCGGACATCTTCGTCGGCGGCGATCTGGCCTCGGTGCAGCAGGACGGCCGCCCGGTGCCGGGCGTGGCGCCGGCCGCCAAGCAGATGGGCAAGCACATCGCCAAGGCGATCCGGGCGCGGCAGCGCGGCCAGACCGCACCGGCGTTTCGCTACCAGGACTACGGCAACCTGGCCACGATCGGCCGCATGGCCGCCATCGTGCATGTGGGCAAGCTCAAGTTGTCCGGCATCGTCGCCTGGTGGTTCTGGCTGGCTGCGCACGTGTACTTTCTAATCGGCTTCCGCAACCGGTTCGTGGTGCTGGTGAACTGGGCGATGGCGTACTGGAGCTACCAGCGCGCCGCACGCATCATCTTCGGCGGCGCCGCCGACGACCCGCCGCCCAGCAGCAAGGACGGGTGATAGCGGCCCAGGCCGTGCGATGCTGTGCGGCCTGATTCGACGACCCGATCGTGGCAACTGTCCTGTTCCTGCTGGATCTGCTCGGCACCTTCGTGTTCGCCCTGAGCGGAGCGACCTTGGCGGTGCGCAACCGCCTGGACCTGTTCGGCGTGCTGGTGCTCTCCTGCGCGGCAGCGGTGTCCGGCGGCATCGTGCGCGATGTGCTGATCGGCGCCACCCCGCCGGCCGCGCTGGTGCAGCCGCAGTATCTGCTGGTGGCCTGCCTGGCCGGCGTGGCCGGGTTCTATTGGCATGCAGCGGTGGAGCGGCTGCGCAACCCGGTGCAACTCTTCGATGCGGCCGGATTGGCGCTGTTTGCGGTCTACGGCACCAGCAAGGCGCTGGACTATCACCTCAGCCCACTCAGCGCGACGCTGCTGGGCATGCTCAGCGGCATCGGCGGAGGCATCGCGCGCGATCTGCTGGTGGCACGCACGCCGGTGGTGTTGCAGGCCGAACTGTATGCGGTCGCCGCGCTCGCCGGTGGCGGGCTGGTCGCGATCGGGCACGTCCTGGATGTGCCGCAGGCCTGGTCGTTGGCGACCGGCGCCGGCGTGTGTTTCGGCCTGCGCTTCATGGCCATCCGCTACGGCTGGCATCTGCCGGTGGCGCGCCCGCCGGAGTAGCAATCGCGTAACACCACATATGCAAACGGCCCGGAAAACCGGGCCGTCTGTACAACCACTCGCGCAAGACCGACAGGGTCAGGCGACGAACAGCGCCTTCATCTTCTTCAGCGCATTGGCTTCGATCTGGCGGATACGCTCGGCCGAGACGCCGTATTCGTCTGCCAGTTCCTGCAGCGTCACCTTGGAATCGGAATCCAGCCAACGGCGCTTGACGATGTCGCGCGAGCGCGCGTCCAGTCCAGCCATGCCTTCGCGCAGCAGCTGCAGCTGGTTGTCTTCGCTGTCGTGACGCTCGTACGCCTGCGACGGGTCTTCTTCATTGGCGACCAGATAGCTCACCGGCGACGGCGGGCCGTGATCGTCGTCTTCGTCCGACGACGCGTCGAAACCGATATCGCGACCGGACAGCCGCGACTCCATCTCCATCACTTCACGCTCGGAGACGTTCAGGTCCTTGGCAACCGCAGTCACTTCCGACGCATTGAGCCAGCCCAGACGGGTCTTGGACTTGCGCAGGTTGAAGAACAGCTTGCGCTGCGCCTTGGTGGTGGCGACCTTGACGATGCGCCAGTTCTTCAGGATGAACTCGTGCATCTCGGCACGGATCCAGTGCACCGCGAAGCTGACCAGGCGCACGCCCATGTCCGGGTCGAAGCGCTTGACCGCCTTCATCAGTCCGATATTGCCTTCCTGGATCAGGTCGCCCAGCGGCAGGCCGTAGCCGTTGTAGCCGCGAGCCACGTGCACCACGAAGCGCAGGTGGGAATGGACCAGTTCGCGCGCGGCGTCCAGGTCCAGCTCGTCGCGGAAGCGACGGGCCAGATCCTGCTCCTCATCGACCGACAGCACCGGGATCTGGTGCACGGCACCGATGTAGGCGTCCAGCGAACCGAGCGCACTGGGAATCGGGAGATTGTTTGCCACAAGGGCAGTCGAGGTAGTCTGGTTCATAGGCACCATCTTAGCAGTCGAACTATTGGACTGCCGGGTACAGAAAGAGTTCCCAGCATTCCATTTATAGAACGTTCGGGTCTTTGGCATCACCGGTGTTCTACAGCCCGGCGCCCCAAATTCGAGGCTTACGGTATCACCAAGCCCCTGTGCAAACCGTGACAAATTGGTTGCGCACCAGGATGCCGCCAGCGTCGTTCAGGCGCCGGTGGAGGTGGTGTCCAGTGCGCTGCGCGGTGGCAGCGACCAGTCGATCGGGCTCAGACCACGCCGCCGCAAATGGTCGTTGGTCTTGGAAAAATGCCGGCAGCCCAGGAAGCCGCGGTGCGCCGACAGCGGCGAAGGATGCGGCGCCTTCAAGACCCGATGGCGTGCCTGGTCGATGACCTTGCCCTTGGACTGCGCATAGCTGCCCCACAGCAGAAACACCAGCCCTTCGCGCTCGCGATTGAGGGTGTCCACCACATGATCGGTGAAGCCTTCCCAGCCCTTGTTCTGGTGGGCGCCGGCGCGCCCCTGCTCCACCGTCAGCACGGCATTGAGCAGCAGCACGCCCTGGCGCGCCCAGGGCATCAGGTAGCCGTGATCCGGCCGCGCGATCCCCAGGTCGTCCTGGATCTCCTTGTAGATGTTGAGCAGCGACGGCGGCACCGGCACGCCGGGCAATACCGAGAAGCACAGCCCATGCGCCTGACCTTCGCCGTGATACGGGTCCTGGCCCAGGATCACCACCTTGACCTGTTCGAACGGGGTGGCGTCGAAGGCGGCGAAGATCTGCGGGCCGGGCGGAAACACCCGTGCTCCGGCCGCCTTGCGCTGGCGCAGGAATGCCGACAGCTCCTGCATCTGCGGGCGCAGCAGCCAGTCGCCCACTCTTGCCTTCCACGACGGTTCCAGCTGGATGCGTCCCTCCCCTTCAGTCATAGCGTGACAGCCTGATCCTCCAGGCGTGCCAGGCGCAGCTGGAACAACACCTTGGTCACCAGCAGGCGCTCTTCGATCGGTTTCTGCACCAGATCGTTGGCACCGGCCCGCAGCAAGTCGGATTGATTGCGCGGGTTGGTGTCGCCGGTCATCACCAGCACCGGCAGGCGGCGCTTGCCGTAGGCGAAATCGATGCGGATACGCTCGACCACGTCGCGGCCGTTGAGCTCGCCTTTCAGGGTCACGTCGGTGAGCACCACGTCGATGCGGCGTTCGGTGCGGCCCAGCGATTCGGCGGTGAGCAGCGCAAAGGCATCTTCGGCGGTGAGCACGTGCACCACTTTCAGGCTCTGGCGTTCGAGCATGCGCTTGGTCGCCTCGGCCACCACGCGGCTGTCTTCGATGTAGAGCACGGTCGCCCCCACCACCGGCTCGGGCTGCACGTAGCCGCGGATGAAGGTCGCCAGGGCTTCATGGCCCAGCGCCTTGTCGAAATAATCGGTGACGTACTCGGTGAATCGGCGCTCCACCAGATGCTGCTGCGCATCGCCGGAGACCACGATTACCGGTACATAGGCCTGCCCGGCGGTTTCGCGCACGCTGCGCGCCAGGGTCAGGCCGTCGCCGTCGGGCAGCGACAGCGAGGTGGTGACCAGATCCACGGCGCCGGCTTCCAGCGCCTGCCGCGCTTCGGCAATGTTGGAACAGCCGATCACCTGCACATTGGGCAGGTCGCGCTTGAGCACGTCGGCAATCAGCTTGCGCACCAACTTGGAACCATCGACCACCATCACGCGCGGTGCGTCGCTGATCAGGTGTTTGAGATCTGGTGGATGCATGGCAGGCCTCAGGTCTCGGTAGGACGGGTCTGGCGAAGGAAATGGCCGGTCACCAGCCAGGCACCCAACCAACCCAGGACTAAGGTGCCGACCAGCACCATCGCAGAATGCAACAGATCCAGCCCGTGCAGGGTAAAAGAACTGCCGTAACTGTCGGCCAATGTCGCCAACGGCGCACGCAATGCCAGGCCCGAGGCGGCGATCAGAGCGAGCGCGACAGCGCCGGCGCCGAGTCCGTACCACGCGCCCAGATACAAAAACGGGCGGCGGATGAAGCCATCGCTGGCGCCGATGTCGGGCAGAGCCGGCAGGTACATGTCGATGGCGAACGGGCCGATGGCCGAGAGCAGGCCCAGCACCAGCGCGAGCCCGACGAAATGGGGCATGGGCCCGGTGGCCGTGGTGGCGGAGGCGGAGTCGGGAGGAACGGCGGAAGACGCGGAACGGGAGGAGGAAGGATCGGACGGGGAACGCATCCGGGCGATTGTCGCCAACCGCGCCGCCGGGCGCAGGCGTGGGGTCAAGACCGCGAGCCCTTCAGGCCCCTGGCGCTTGTTGCACCGAGCTTTATAGCTATGAATTCAATAGCATCGAAAGCCGTACCCGGACCGCGCCGGCCGGCCCGCTCAGAAATACTTGAGCCAGGCCAGATCCTTGCGGCGCGCCTTGAACCGTCCGAACGCCCGCACCGGCCAGAACAGCGCCGCCGCCAGCGCCAGCGAGGCCAGCCAGAGGGCGGCCACGCTGTCGAAGCCGAAGTACGTTCCCTGGTTGGGGCCCCACACCGCCAGGGCCGCGAGGTAGAGGCAGCGGAGCACATAGAGGTGCAGCAGATAGAAGAACATGGGCGCGGCGCCGTACACCGTCAGCACCCGCACGAGCGGGCCCCGGGGGTCAAGCCGCTCGAATCCGCCGAGCAGCAACAGGCCGACGCCCAGCGTCAGCGCCACATAGAGCAGCGATGGCGGGTACTTGGTGACGTTGAAGAAACCCATCGCCGTGCGCAGCATGGAGTCCCCCGCCACCCACGGATGGTC